>Ga0193753_10000012_pt1 | contig 332583 bp, 305 predicted proteins | sample H1c2metaG_FD_144925 | JGI IMG/M metagenome (GOLD analysis project Ga0193753, IMG submission 144925) | Soil microbial communities from a riparian zone of the East river system, Colorado, United States - H1c2 | ecosystem: Environmental > Terrestrial > Soil > Riparian zone | place: USA: East... | reverse complement strand
TCTTTTCTGGAATCTCTTCCAGAATGCTGTCAATCCAATATGTCTATGAACGTGTCTTCCTAACTTTATGCTTTATTCGGCATTTGCCTCCCAAAGCGGGTGCAAAAGTAACAATTCTTTTTGACTGGGCAAGCGATTCGAAAAAAATATTCCCTTTTCTTTTCCCTGCCCCAAAAACCGTCTTTCCGGGCATCCCTTTTGCGGAGGGCAAAGATAAAACCTTTACGCATTCCCCACAAATCTTTTTGATCCGTTTTTCAACAAAATCAACAAATCCCAAAAAAAATAACAATGAACGTCTCTAATGCGGGTGCAAAAGTACGCCTCTTTTTTACATTTCCTAATCGGCAAGGCATCTTTTTTTGAAAGAATTTATAAGTCGCTGGCAATGCGGTTTTTGGAATGGAAAGTTTTTTTTGGGAAGCGATGCCCAGGACACAGCATCAGCCCGATGGATATCCAAAAGCCACAGCCCCGATGGAAGCAAAAATCCTTTTTGGCGGCCACAGCACAGCGCAGGCCGGCCAAAAGATTGCAGCACACTGCGGGAAAAAGCTCCCCGAAAATCAATCGAAACGAATGGATTACTTTGTTTTGTGCTGCTCAACCCTTTCCTGCCAGTATTCGGAAAGTTTGTCGTAATCGACAGGATTAGCAGATTTCTGTTCTACGAGCCTGCCATTTTTAAAGGCACGGATCAAAATAGTTTCAATGAGGTAATCTTCATTGACATTATAAGGTTCGTATTTCGATTTGATGTTGATATCAAAAAGCCTTGCGGTATTGCTGGCCCAGAATGCTTTCCAGCCGCTTTTGTAATCCTTGACAAGATCGAAAGTCGTATGTCCGGTTTGGCGGTAAATGAGTTTTACGAGGATTTGCCCCTGTTTTCTGGACAATTTTTTGAGTTTGTCTGTAAATTCGTTCTCGATATAATTCTCGACAATTTTGAAATATATTTTCTTTTCCCTCGCAGTTTTCATCTTTGACATGTTCTTGTCAAGCAGCGTCAGCCTTTCTGAGGCGACTTTTGCATAAGGATATACTTTATAGACACGGTTCTGGAGTAAGAGGTATTGCTTTTTGCCTTCTGCGTCGAGTTTGTTGTGATAAACGATAATTTCCTGAAGTTCGATTGGCGCACCAAGTATGGTGTCATTTTCCTCGGCAGCTTCCTGTTGGGCAATGGAATCTTTTTTAATTTCCTGGGCAAAGGCGCCTGTGGAAAGAAGAAAAAGAAATAAAAAAAAACGAATCGGCTTCATTTATGAATTTTTATGGGTCAAAAATATACATTCTTTGCTCAACTGTAATACCAAATTTATATTTTAGCGAAAAAATAACTAAATAACCAATGGCTTCAAAATCGATACTGAAACAATCCTCAATTGCCTTTCTTGAAAAATACCTTAATAATGCCTCGCCTACCGGTTATGAAGCTGAAGGCCAGAAAATCTGGAAGGAATACATTACGCCTTATGTAGATTCATTTATAACCGATACTTACGGCACCATTGTCGGTGTAATCAATCCTGACGCTCCATATAAAGTAGTGATTGAAGGCCATGCCGATGAAATTTCGTGGTATGTGAATTATATTACCGACAATGGTTTGATATATGTCATCCGCAATGGCGGTTCCGACCACCAGATCGCACCGTCAAAAAGGGTCAACATCCATACAAAAAACGGCATCGTAAAAGGTGTTTTTGGCTGGCCTGCGATCCATACGAGAAACCGCGACAAAGAGGAAAATGCCAAAATTGACAACCTTTTCATCGACATTGGCTGCAATACCAAAGAAGAAGTCGACAAAATGGGCGTCCATGTCGGCTGTGTCATTACTTATCCTGATGAATTCATTATCCTGAATAACGACAAGTTCGTTTGCCGCGCCATCGACAACCGTATGGGCGGATTCATGATTGCCGAAGTCGCGCGTTTGCTGCATGAAAACAAAAAGAAATTGCCATTCGGGTTGTATGTGACCAATTCGGTGCAGGAAGAAGTTGGTTTACGCGGTGCAGAAATGATCACCAAAACCATCATGCCGAATGCCGCCATCGTAACAGACGTTTGCCACGACACGACTACACCAATGATCAATAAAAAGATTGAAGGCGAAATCCAGATTGGAAAAGGCCCGGTGATTACATATGCGCCTGCTGTCCAGAATAATTTGCGGGAACTCATCCTTGATACAGCTACATCCAAGAAAATCCCTTTCCAAAGGCTTGCGTCTTCAAGGGTTACGGGAACTGATACGGATGCATTTGCGTATAGTAATGGCGGCGTGGCTTCTGCGTTGATTTCTTTGCCATTGCGATACATGCATACGACAGTTGAAATGGTTCACAAAGATGATGTCGAAAATGTCATCAGACTGATCTATGAGACTTTGCTGAATATGAAAAATGACGCTACGTTTTCGTATTTCGAATAGAACAGAAAGGTATTAAAAGCAAAAAAGCACCATTGGATGGTGCTTTTTTTTGAATAATAATTAACTGTTTAGTTGTTCTCGAAAAGAACAGCCTGGCTGTTGCTCCTGAATTTTGTAAAATCCGGGTTTGTGTTGATTCTTTTGAAATCCAATGGATAAACTTCGTTTGCGATTTGGCTTTCAGTGATTTTAATGTCTTCGGTGATGGTTTCCTCAATTGTCAGTCTTGTGCAGATTGGTGCTGCGTCAGGAATGACACTTTCAGTAATTTGGTTGTCTTGGGCAATCGTTTCTTCGATCGTCCTTTCGTCATTTGCATTGGCAGGACTTTCATGTTGCAAGACCACATCACCTACAGGTGCGTGAAACGCCGCGTTAGGAGTTCCGTTTTCGTTTGACTGGTCGATTGATTCAGCCAAAGCCACATTTGTAAAAGCTAATAAAGCAATTCCGATTGTAAAGATTGATTTTTTCATGATGATTGATTTTTAATTGATGATTTTTTTATTGTGATTTATTGTTTCTAATATCCTATGCAAATATATGGCTAAAAACTAGTATCTTGTTTTACACAGTACTAAATATTAACAAAAATTTAACTTATTGATTTTTTTGTAATATTTTGATATTGTTTGCATAAATACTTTTCGTTGGTTTATATGGTAGACGATTCAAATTGGGAAATGGTTGTTTGGAACCTGATTTTAACATTTTTTTAACGCCATGAAAAAAGATAAAAAAAATGCCATTATTTCTAATGGCGTTTATCCTTATTTTTTCTCCGCAGCTTTGAGATATGTTGCGGCTTCTTGTGCATTGGATAACTCCGCAAACTTTAATGCGGTGTAACCCTTGTCGTTTTTTGTGTAGAGGTCTGCCCCTTTCGATAATAAGTATTCGATGATCTCCACCTTATTATAAGTAGCGGCAATCATTAATGGTGTAAGTCCATTGGATCTTTCATTGACATCAGCGCCATACTCGACAAACTTTTTAACGACATCGATTTCCCCTTTACTGATTGCAACGCAAAGCGGAGTTGAGCTGTAATGTGCATTTTTTTCGATTACTGAATGGTTAACATTCGATGCGAAAGCAACAGTTCCAAAAGTTGCTAAAGCCAATCCTAAACAGATGATTGTTTTTTTCATGATGATTTTGATTTAATTGATTGATTAAAAAATGATTTATAAGCTACTAGACGACGGCATATTTTAAATGTTACAGGCCGACAATCTTTTATAACAATTTTTTAACAATTCGAAAAATTCGGGAAACAAAAAAGCCGCTACAGGAGCGGCTTTTAATATGGTATGATAGGAAACTTAAATCATCAGGCTTCAGCCGTACCTTTCCATTTTTTGATGTATCTAGTAAAAAAGTACATATACAGTAAAAACGCCACCAGGCACAACGCCATAAATAACGTTACGTTTTCATATAGCCACGCTTCTAGCCCAGTCCTTGGGGAAACACGACTGCCGTTCACATACACTGCGGTTACTTTGAAGTATTCATTTACAAACATTCCGATAACCGGCAATACCCAAGGCATGAGCCACAACAATATATTCAGCGCAATACCGGTAAATCCTTTGGCTCTTTTTGTGGTGTGGAAATAAACCAGTAATACGGCTATAATAATTAGCCAAAAACCGAAGTAAAAGTATTCCTCAAAATGCCGCACAAAGGTATCGCGGAAAAACACTTCCGTAAGCAATAGATTCAAGATTCCGGTGACCAATGCCGTAACCCCAAATGCAACAAGTGCAATGAGCCAGTTTCTTCCGGAAGTAACCCTGAAAGAAAAAACCACCAATGATAACATCATTCCGAAATACAAATATACGAGCAGCAATTCCGCATCTACATCCGGGTTTGCCCATGCTTCAGACATCTCTTTGTATGAATTTTCAATTTGCCGCAACGGAACATAATATTTCGGATAGATATAAGTCTGCTTGTTGATGACTTTAATGGTATTCGAAACCGTATCCAACAACTTGTATTTGTCAATTGTTTGGCCATCTTCATCGTAAGCGTATGCTTCTTCACTATTCACAGGAGTTACAATATCCTGCGTCGCAAACCTGAACGTCCGTCCTACCGTGATGTATTTGGTATATTCCGGAAAATCATAGACAAGGTCAACCCACTGTTTTGGGGTAATATTTCCTACTGCGTGATGACTTTTGGCAATTTTGTCAAATTCGGTCATGACCCATAAAACCGAATCTTTCCTATTTTCTATAAGCCATTTTTTAGCCCTCAATTCGTTAATGGAATCCTTGTACTCGGTTTGGTATGAAAAATTGGATGTCGATTTATTCAGCAAAGACCTCAAATTATAAGATCTATTGCCATATTCAAAAGAATCTTTTTTGACACTGACGGTTTGTCCATTTTTTTCAATATAAGAAATGCCATCTTCCTTATAACCACCGTCCGCAAATAGCGATGCCATGCTGATGATATCGATGCGATGCGAGAATTGTTCTTCGGTAAAATAGCTGCGTGCTCTGAAATCCTTGGCATAAGTAAATGAAATGGGATAAGAGCAATTGATTAGGCAAACCAACAGTAACAACAGCCATTCTTTATAAAGTGACGAATCCTTTTTCGGATAAAACGATTTGAACGCGTTGTTGCGAAAGTAGAATACAATCCAGATAATAGTGATCAGGATGCTTAAGAATACTCCGAAAAAAATAATGATTCCCTGTGTGGAATCAAAATGATAATCCTCATTTGATTCAGAGAAATCCACAGCGCCGTGCATGTATCCCAAAACAAAAAAAATGATATGCAACGTCAGCATCACCGCCAGTAAAGGCACGATTTTGACATTCCATAACAATGGGTGGCGCAGCAGCAGGTAATTTTGAATTTTTTTGAACATAGGAATTTATTTATGAGACAAAAAAGCGTCTGGTAGAGTTAGAAATATTACGGAAATAGCCAATGGTGATTTTATTTTCAACCGCGGTGCTCATAAAATCGGCCGCCGTTTGATCCTGCCCGAAAGTCGCAATATAGGTGCCGCCGTTAAATTGAAGGGAAATTAAACCCATACCTTGCAGTGCGGCATTCAACTGGCTTTGGGTCCAGTCGCATTCAAATTCGATCACCAAGTGTTTTTCATCTTTTTCACCAGCCGTTTCATGCAGGTTTTTTTGTACGCCCTGTTTCAGGAAAATTACCTGGTCGGACGTTTTCTCAACTTCGTAAAGCTGTTGCGAACTCAGCACAATGCCTATCGGCCTGAAAACGGATTTCGCAATCGCCCTGAAATCTTCGAGCACGGTTTGCTGGGCGATAATGTCAAGGTTTGCCAACGGTTCGTCAATCAACAATACTTTTGGCTTGCGCAACAACATACGCGCGAGTTCAAAGCGCATTTTATAACCTGACGAAAGGTTCTTCCAGGCGTGTTTTCGGTATTTCCTCAAACCCAGGCGCGCTACGGTCAACTCAACTATCAAGTTGATTTCATCTGGCGCATAGCCATAACTCGAGGCCGTAAATACAAGGTTCTCAAACATCGGTCCGCGCCAGGTTTCAGTGCGTTGCGGAATATAAACCAACTGTGCCCGAAGGTCATAACGGTCTTTATAATCAAAATTATAATGCACGTTGCCACCGGTAGCCGACAATTCGCCACACAAAAGCCTGAGCAATGTAGTTTTTCCATTGCCGTTCTCACCTACAAGACCAATAATGTCGCCTTCATTCAATACCAGGTTCACTGGGCCTAACGCAAAACTCGAATGTGCATATTTTTTCTGGATGGCATTGGCCTGGAGTATGTTTTTCGGATCGGTATAAGGCAATTCTTTTAGATACGCATATAGGTCTTCGAGTATTTCCGAGAATTGCTGTTTCGCTGCCGGTGTATTGTTTTCATTGGCATCCAGCCAGTCCAACAAGGCGAGGGTTTTGATATAGAAACTTTTCGATTGGGTATCTAAAGTAAAATCGATGACACGTTTAACCAACAGGCCGTAGTCTTCAAACTTCAGAAGCTCACGGACTTCCTCAAACTGTCTTTGGAATTCATTCATAAATAACGATTGTTAAAGCCAAATATATTAAAACTATGGCAACAAAAAAGCCTTTCGTAAGAAAGGCTCTGGTATATGTGGAATTAAAAATTATTTCTTCAGATAGTCCAGGATATTTTTTTCGATGCGGCTGTCGATATTTGAAATATCAGCCTTTACAAACGGCACGCCCATGATATTCTCATACAATTCAATATACCTTTCAGAAACGGAAGCGATATAAGCATCATTCATGTCCGGTATCTGTTGCCCGTATTTACCCTGGAATCCATTTTCAATCAGCCAGCGGCGCACAAACTCTTTCGAAAGCTGTTTTTGTTCCTCGTTATTTTCCTGTCTTTGCTCATAACCGTCTTTATAAAAATAGCGTGACGAATCGGGAGTATGGATTTCATCGATAAGTACAATCTTTCCGTCTTTCGTTTTCCCGAATTCATACTTGGTGTCGACCAATATTAAGCCACGGCCGGCAGCAATATGGGTTCCGCGTTGAAAAAGCGCATGTGTGTAATTTTCTAACACCGAATAATCTTCTTCTGAAACAATGCCTTTCGACAATATTTCTTCGCGAGAAATATCTTCATCGTGCTCACCATTGTCCGCTTTTGTCGACGGCGTAATAATCGGCAATGGCAATTTGTCATTTTCTTTCAAACCTTCAGGCAAAGCGACGCCGCAAAGCATCCTTTTTCCCGAGGCATATTCTCTTGCCGCATGTCCGGCAAGATAGCCGCGAATGACCATCTCCACTTTGAAAGGCTCGCACAAATGTCCAACGGCAACATTCGGGTCAGGCGTGGCAATGAGCCAATTTGGGACAATATCCTGGGTCAATTCCATAAATTTTGTCGCAATCTGGTTCAGGATTTGCCCTTTGTATGGAATGCCTTTTGGCATCACGACATCAAAAGCCGAAAGCCTGTCGGTTGCGACCATGACGAGTAATTCGTCATTGATATTGTAGACTTCACGCACTTTGCCGTGATAGACGGATTTCTGTCCGGGAAAATTAAAATTGGTTGTTGTGATGGTATTCATGAATTGTCAGTTAGTGTGTTTCGTGACGCAAAAGTAATCCAAATGCTGCTCTTTTCAAACGAAAAAAAGCGGAAAATCATTCCGATTTCCCGCTTATAAAAATTTAAAAATCCAGGCTATTCTTTTATAATTTTAAAAGTTTCCATCTTTTCCCCAACGGTGACCTTAACCAAATAAGTCCCTGAAGAAAGGCCTGACACATTGATATGGCTTTCATCATCAATCCCGCTTTTTCTAAACACTTCCTGTCCGAGTAAATTATAAATGGACACATCAGCCATTCCCGTAATGTTTCCAATATTCAGCACATCCGTTACAGGATTGGGATAAATGCTCATTTTATTCTGGTTGAAATCCCCAACGCCCAATTGCGTAACCGTAAAATTAGTGACATCAAAATCAAGATTGTTCGGCGTACTCCAAACGCCAATACCAAAATAGACTGTCTGGTTGGCTGGCAAATTGCTCGCCGAAACATGCAAGGTTGCCGTGCCTGTGCCGACATTTGCGGTATATGCGCCCGAAAGGCATCCGTTTAAAGCGGTTCCGGTACAATCGGTGAAAGCCATGAGGCCAACGTAACTTTGCCTGCTGACAATCTCAAAAAACACCGATTCGCCGGCATTTGCACCTGTTGTATATTGGAACATATAATCGTCTCCAATCGTATCAAACACCTGGTTCCAGCAAGTAGTAGTAAAAGCGAGATTGCTGCTATAACCACCCGTTCCCTGGCAATCAATGGAAGATGTCACCCAAGCCGCCGGACTTCCTGCACCTGCACCTGGTGTCGTGATATTATTAGCCGTAAAACCATTCGTCAGCACTACCGCATTTGCACACGAATATTGCGCGTTTACAATCGCACTCATCAAAACGATTGCAGTTAAGAAAGTAATTTTTTTCATAAGCATAAAATTAAATGGACATTAAAAAAGCGAAAAATCAAGTAAAAATACTCAATTTTTCGCTTTAAAAAACAGTCAATGTGCAACTTATATTTCTAATCGTGATTCTCAATCTGTTTATACGCATCGATGACTTTTTTCACCAATCTGTGGCGAACGATGTCTTTGTCATCAAGATATATGATCCCGATGCCTTCAACATCCTTCAAAACCAGTATCGCTTCCTTCAATCCCGAAATCGTCCTTCTTGGCAAATCGACTTGGCCCGGATCGCCCGTAATCATGAATTTGGCGTTTTTTCCCATACGTGTCAGAAACATTTTCATCTGCGAATGGGTCGTATTCTGCGCTTCGTCAAGGATGACAAAAGCATTGTCCAAAGTTCGTCCGCGCATGAATGCCAAGGGCGCAATCTGGATGATGCCTTTCAGGATATAATCTTCTAATGATTGTGGCGGAAGCATATCGCGTAGCGCATCATACAACGGTTGCATATATGGGTCGAGTTTCTCTTTCATGTCGCCGGGAAGAAATCCAAGGTTCTCGCCTGCTTCTACTGCCGGACGTGTCAAAATGATTCTTTTCACCGATTTTTCCTTCAGTGCTTTTACAGCCATCGCAACACCGGTATAGGTTTTTCCGGTTCCTGCCGGACCGACTGCAAAAACCATATCGTTTTTGTTCATCGTGTCTACAAGCAATTGCTGGTTTGGCGTCATCGCCTTGATGATTTTCCCGCCAATGCCGTGTACGAGGATTTTATCGTGGTCGGGCATGCGCTGCTCATCCTGTGCATTGCTTTGGATGACACGCTCAATGACATTGTCGTCAATCCTGTTGTAACGGCTGAAATGCGCCATCAGCCGATTGAAGCGGATTTCGAATTCATCCAGGACTTCAGGTTCACCAAATGCCTTGATGGTAGTGCCTCGGGCAACGATTTTCAGTTTTGGATAATATCTTTTGATGGTTTCAAGATGTGAGTCTTGTGCGCCCCAGAATTCTTTTGGCGCGATATCTACGAGTTCAATAATTCTTTCGTTCAAATGGAGTGATATTTAATTAGAAAATCGGTTATAATTATTAGATTTGCATGCATTTCAAATTTAATGAAAATAGGGTTCATCCCTGTAATAGTTATAAACAATTTTATGTCAATAATTACGCTCACGACAGACTACGGATTGAAGGACCATTTTGTCGGTGCTTTGAAGGGGAAAATCCTTACCGAATATGCCGAAGCCAGCATCATTGACATTTCCCACGACATCGATCCGTTCAATACCAATGAAGCCAGCTACATCATCGGTGCGGCTTATATGAGTTTCCCAAAAGGTTCTGTGCACCTCATTGGCGTTGACGCCGAATTGAACAAGGAAAACAAGCACATCGCGATGCAATGGAACGATCATTTTTTCATTTGCGCCGACAATGGCACATTGGGGATGCTCATCCAAAAAATATTGCCGCAGAAAATCGTTGCCATCAATATCCATGACCGTTTGCCTGCTGAGGCCACAGACCTGGATGTATTTGTCAAAGTCGCCTGCCATATTGCAAAAGGCGGATTGCTGAATGTCATCGGAAAAGACGTTGCCGAAATCAAGCAGCCGATGGAATTGCCTGCGGTCGTGTCGGCAAATGCCATTAAAGGTTATGTCATTTATATCGATCATTTTGGAAATATCGTCACGAATATCACGAAGAAAATGTTTATTGACGCGTCAAAAGGGCGTGCTTATGAAATCGTTTTGAACGACAAGTCAAAAGGCGACAAGAAAAACATCAAGCAAATCCGCGAAAAATATTCCGATATCGCAACGGTCAGCCGTTTTCCGCTAAAGGAATACGAAGGAACGAAACTCGCTATTTTCAACGAGGCAGGTTATTTGGAAATCGCGCTTTTCCGCAGTAACCCTTATACGATGGGCGCAGCTTCTACCCTTTTGGGCGTGGGCTACCGCGATGCCATCACTGTCAATTTTATCAATAATTAAGATGTTTGTACGCATTGTAAAACTCAGTTTCCACGAAGAAAACATTCCGGCGTTCCTGGAAAATTTCGAATTGCTCAAAACCAAAATACGAAACGCGCCCGGAAACCGTTTATTGGAATTGTACCAGGACAAAGACAACAAAAACATTTTCTTCACTTACAGCTATTGGGAAACCGAAGCCGACCTTGAAAATTACCGGAAATCCGAATTGTTTTATGACGTCTGGACATTCACAAAAAAACTGTTCAACGACAAACCTGAAGCGTGGAGTGTCGACAAATTAGTAAGTTTGCAGTGAAAGAATTGAGTATTGAGAATTGAGACGCTACTGATAGTCAAATGGCTTAATTGAACCGTCTCAATTCTCAATACTAAAAGCTAAAATCTATAAAAATTAAATGAAATCTATACTTCTCAGAGAAATAAAATCCTTTTTCGGTTCGCCGATAGGCTATCTCGTCATCGCCATTTTTCTGATCCTGAACGGCTTGTTCCTTTGGGTTTTTGATGGCGAATACAACATCCTTAAAAGCGGTTTCGCCGATTTGAGTCCGTTTTTTACCATTTCCCCATGGATTTTAATCTTCCTGATTCCCGCCGTAACCATGCGCAGCTTTTCAGACGAAAGAAAACAAGGAACGCTTGAGTTGCTTTTAACCAAACCGTTGAGCGTCTGGCAAATCGTTAACGGAAAATTCTTTGGGGCACTATTGCTGATTGTCATTGCGATTATTCCAACGCTGATTTATGTCTGGGTCATTTCCAACCTCGGAATGCCCGAAGGAAACATCGATATGGGCAGTACCATGGGTTCTTATTTCGGATTATTATTTTTAATTGCAGGTTATACTTCCATCGGGATTTTCACTTCGGCATTGTCAGACAACCAGATTGTAGCGTTCATCGTTTCGGTATTTTTGTGTTTCTTCTTTTATTTCGGTTTTGAAGGCATGGCAACGTATATCAAAAGCATCGAAAATGGCATTTCTTACCTCGGTATGGACAGCCATTTTCGAAGCATGAGCCGTGGTGTCATTGATACGCGCGATATTTTATATTTCGCCAGCATTTCGATTTTATTCCTGTCGCTGACCGTTTTCAAATTAAAATCCATGAAAGCGTAATGAAAGTAAAAAACAAGAATTTCCGCAAGCTTTTAGTGACTGTCGTTTTATTGGTATTGGTCAATTTCATCGGCAGCAAAATTTTTAGGCGCTATGACCTGACCGAAGACAAGCGCTATACTTTATCGCAGACTTCACTGGCCATCGTCAATGATGTCAAGCAACCGTTGTATGTCGACGTATTTTTAAAAGGTGATTTCCCAGGCGAATTCAAACGACTGCAAACGGAAACGAGCCAGTTGCTCGAAGAATTCCGCGCTTACAACAACAACATTGTTTTCAATTTTGTCAATCCGCTGGAAGACGAAGACCAAAGCGACGAAATCATGAAATCATTCGTCGATCGCGGCCTGACGCCAATCAGCGTCACGATGGACGACAAGGGAAAGCAAACACAGGAAACGGTTTTCCCATGGGCAATTGCGACCTATGGCAACCGCAGCGTCAAAGTGCCATTGCTCAAAAACATGATGGGCGCATCTACACAGGAAAAAGTCGTCAGTTCGGTCCAGCATCTTGAATATGCTTTCGCCAACGCGTTCAATACGATTACCAAAGCAAAAGAAAAGAAAATCGCCGTCATCAAAGGAAACGCTGAAATGCCGGATTTGCTGATTGCCGACTTCGTCAAATCGGTCAGAGAGAATTATTATATCGGGACTTTCACTCTGGATTCTGTTGCCAAACAGCCGAACGAAACGCTGAAATACCTCAAGAAATATGATTTGGCTGTCATCGCCAAACCGCTTGAACGCTTCACCGACGAGGAAAAAGAAGTGCTCGACCAATATATTGTCAATGGCGGAAAAACGCTTTGGCTTGTCGATCAGGTCAATATGGAAATGGACAGCCTTTACAATGAAAGCGGCAAATCACTCGCCTTCCCGAACGACCTGAACCTGAACGACATGTTCTTCAAATATGGCATTCGTTTGAATCCTGATTTGGTCAAAGACATTATGGCTACGCCAATCGCTTTGGCTACAGGCGAAAAAGGTTCTGCGACGCAATACACGCAATATCCGTGGTTTTATTCGCCGATGGTTTATCCGGCTTCGAAAAACCCGATTGTGACGAATCTTGACGGCATCAAATTCGAATTTACCGGCGGCATCGAACCATTAAAAAACGACATCAAAAAGACCGTTTTACTCCAATCTTCACCGTATTCAAAAATCATCGGAACGCCAGTCGAAGTCAGCCTTGACATGGTCCAGGAGCGTCCCGAGCAATCTGAGTTCACCAACAAAGGGAACATTCCCGTAGCCGTTTTGCTTGAAGGCCAATTCCATTCGGTGTACGAAAACCGCGTCCTGCCATTTGCCGAAAAAACCTATATCAACAAAGGGAAAGACAACAAAATGATAGTTATTTCCGATGGCGATGTCATCAAAAACCAATTCGACAAAAACTACCAGCCACTGGAGTTGGGCTATGACAAATGGACCAATAAATATTATGCGAATAAGGAATTCCTGATGAATTGCGTCAACTACCTGCTCGACGACAACGGACTTATTAACATTCGCAGCAAGGAAGTCAGCCTGCCGCTTCTCGACAAGGAAAAAGTACATGACAACTACACATCTTCGCAAATGATAACTGTCGGATTGCCAATAGCGATCCTGGGGATTTTCGGATTGCTGTTTACTTTCCTTCGCAAAAGGAAATATGCGAGGTAATGTTAATAAAATTCTTTTCAATATTTATCCGTTTAGGATATATTTGTAAAATCTAACAATTTATGGCCGTAAAAAGGCGAAACGATTATGAAGTTTATAGTATCGAGTTCATACTTATTGAAGCAACTGCAGGTTTTGGGAAGTGTCATCAACAGCAGCAACACCTTACCTATCTTAGATAATTTCCTTTTTGAATTGGACAGCAAAACACTGACGGTTTCCGCATCGGATTTGGAAACCACGATGTCGGCGACTTTGGAAATCGATTCGGAAAGCAAAGGAAGCGTTGCCGTTCCTGCAAAACTGTTGCTCGAAATCCTAAAAACTTTTCCTGAGCAGCCTTTGACATTTACAGTTGAGGAAAACAGCACGATTGAAATCAGCTCCAACTCTGGTAAATATGCTTTGGCGTATGCACCGGGTGAGGAATTCCCTAAATCGGTCAACCTTGACGATCCGTCTGTGACATTGGTTCCAGCCGACGTATTGGCGACTGCGGTCAGCAAAACGATTTTCGCTGCCGGAAATGACGATTTGCGTCCGGTCATGTCGGGCGTTTTTTTCCAGTTTTCTCCTGAAGGATTGACATTCGTTGCAACCGACGCACACAAATTGGTGAAATATGCGCGTACCGATGTCAAAGCATCACAGGTAGCCGATTTCATCATGCCGAAAAAACCTTTGAACATCCTGAAAAGCATTCTTGGCGCTTCGGATGCTGAGATTAAAATCGAATACAACGATTCCAATGCGACTTTTTCTTTCGATAATTATATTTTGACCTGCAGATTGATTGACGGGAAATACCCGAATTATGAAGCGGTTATCCCAAAAGAAAACCCAAACAAACTGATGATTGACAGGACGCAATTCCTGAACTCTGTCCGTCGTGTCGCGATATTCTCAAACAAGACCACACATCAGATCCGTTTGAAAATTGCGGGCGCCGAATTGAATATTTCTGCAGAAGACATTGATTATTCAAATAAAGCTGAAGAGCGTTTGACTTGTGATTACCAAGGTGACGATATGCAGATCGGATTCAACTCGCGTTTCCTGACCGAAATGCTGACAAACCTGCAATCGGATATGATCATGCTCGAAATGTCGATGCCAAACCGCGCCGGAATTTTAACTCCTATCGACGGATTGGACGATGGCGAAACCGTCACGATGCTGGTTATGCCGGTCATGCTGAACAATTAATGCCAACTAACCAATTATAATAAACCGCAATGTCTTTTGATGTTGCGGTTTATTTCTGAAAATGTTGTAAAGTTTCAAAGCTGCCACAAATTCACGGATTATACATTTTAATTCGTGAATTCGTGGTCATTTTTTTGGCGTTGCCTTCGGCCGCGCTTTACGCTGCAAGTCCTCGCTGCGCTGCGGGCTTTACGCTGCAATCGCTAACGCAGCCGAAGCCGTTACATAAAAAACACATTCCACTTATGTCCGTCCGGATCGGAAAACCCAAAGCCATAATAGCCTTCGCCGAATTCGGCCGGTTCGCTGAAAATCGTTCCGCCGGCATTCCTGACTTCCTGAGCCCAAGCGTCCACTTCCTTTTTGCTTTCTGCCGAGAGCGTGAACATGATTTCATTGCCTTGTTTCAGGTCAGCCAATTCGCCTGCCATCGCTTGCTTTAAATGATCAATCGGAAAAAAATGTACCACAAAGTCGTCGTCGCCAATTAAAAAACTCGCAAGTGTTTTTCCGTTATCGAATCCTGTATTGCGTTTGAATCCCAACGCGTTATAAAATTCCCAGGTTCTTTCGACATCTTTTACGCCAAGATTGGCCCATATCTGTTTAGGCTTCATGATTTATTGTTTTAAAATTATTCGAAAATATAGATAAGTTTTTTATTCATGAATTCCTCAATCCCCAATGGCGATAATTCTCTTCCGTAACCAGAACGTTTTGTTCCGCCAAAAGGCAAATCAGGTTGTGACGCGAGGTTTTTATTGATGAAAATCATTCCCGTATCCATTTGGCCGGCCACGCGAATTGCGCGCTCGGTATTTATGCTGAACACCGCGCCGCCCAATCCGAAAGTCGTATCGTTGGCCAAAGCGATTGCCGCAGCTTCATCCTTGACTTCATAAAATGAGGCAACCGGGCCGAACAATTCTTCCTTATAAGCGACCATTTCCGGTTTGATATCGGTCAGTATCGTAAAATCGTAGAAAGCGCCTTCCCTATTGATACGCTTGCCGCCAATCAGGATTCTGGCCCCGGCAGCAACAGAATCATTGACTTGCTTTTCGAGTTTTTGAACGGCTTCCATGCTGACCATCGGGCCGATATTGGTGTCGCGATCCATTGGGTCGCCGACTTTCAATCCGGTAAGTTTTTGTTTGAATTTCTCCAAGAATTGAGCAGCGATGGATTCGACGACAATAATTCTTTTTGCCGATGTACAGGCTTGGCCCATATTGGAAAATCTCCCAAGTACGGCTTTTTCTACAGCCAAATCCAAATCGGCGTCCTCAAGCACGATAAAGGCATCACTGCCGCCGAGTTCCAATACCGATTTTTTCAGGTTTTTCCCGGCAGCTTCGGCATAACTCGAACCGGCGGCTTCACTTCCTGTCAATGACATTCCCGTGATTCTTGGGTCTTCGGCGAGTTTCCCGACGCGGCTTCCCGACAAATATAAATTGGTGAAAACGCCTTCCGGCGCTCCGGCATCGCGGAAAATGGTCTCTATCATCTGTGCGCACTGCGGCACATTCGAGGCGTGCTTCAGCATCACGACATTTCCGGCGGCGATATTTGGCGCGGCAAGTCTTCCCAATTGGTTGAAAGGATAATTCCACGGTTCTACAGCGAGGACGATACCCGTCGGCATAAGCCTGACAAACGCTTTTCCTTGCCTGACTTCGAGCGGGCGGTCTTTTAGGAAATCAGCCGCGCGGTTGGCAAAATATTCATAGACCGAAGCGCACATCTCGATTTCGGCTTCGCTTTGTGCGATGAGTTTGCCCATTTCGAGCGTAATCAAAGCGGCGAGTTCGGACTTTCTTTCACGCATGATTGCTGCCGTTTTCAGCAAAAGTTTCGAGCGCTCACTGATGTCGGTATTTTTCCAGGATTGATAGGCTTCGTGGGCTTTGGCTATTTTTTGTTCGATGACTTCATCGGAAAACTCGTCGAAGGTTTTGAGGATTTTATTGTTAAATGGATTGGTGGTTTGGATGGCCATGATTTTTATTTTTGTTGCATAAAGTTACGGTGTAATCGCTTTTTGTGTTTTGGTTTTTTGGATTATTTAACTTGTATGGAACGGAAGAGCGACTGTTTGCAATACACCGCGTTAGCGATTGAGGCAAGCACCGCGTGCAGCCGAAAGCGCGGCGCAAGATTTGAAATTAAAAGAAGAACAGCCAGCGACTGTTCGGTTTTATGTAAGACTTCTTTAGGATTGCATTGAAGCGCAACGCCCAAAAACTTTGTATCTTTGCAGCACTAATTTAGTATTCAGCAAATTCATGATTCCACAAGATTCTATCGTAGCATTAGCGACGCCTTCCGGAGCCGGTGCCATTGCGATTATCCGTATTTCGGGGCTTGATGCCATTGCTATTGGCGCGTCGGTTTTTAAATCGGTGAAAGGGAAAGACCTCGCGACGCAGAAATCGCATACGCTGCATTTGGGGCATATTGTCGATGGCGATAAAATCCTTGACGAAGCTTTGGTCTCGATTTTTAAAGGCCCGAATTCGTATTCGGGTGAAAATACGGTCGAGATTTCCTGCCATGGATCGACCTATATCCAGCAGCAGATTATCCAGTTGTTGCTGCGGAAAGGTTGCAGAATGGCGAATGCTGGGGAATTTACGCTGCGTGCGTTCCTGAACGGCAAACTCGATTTGTCGCAGGCTGAAGCGGTAGCCGACCTGATTTCTTCAGACAATGAGGCTTCGCACCAGATTGCGATGCAGCAGATGCGCGGCGGATTTTCGAACGAGATTGCAAAATTGCGTGAGGAACTGTTGAATTTTGCTTCGCTGATTGAGCTTGAATTGGACTTTGCCGAAGAAGATGTCGAATTTGCCGACCGAACCCAATTTTACGAACTGCTGGGCAGGATTGAATTGGTTTTGAAACGCCTGATTGATTCCTTTGCCGTTGGAAACGTGATTAAAAACGGAATTCCGGTCGCGATTGTCGGTGAGCCGAATGTCGGGAAATCGACATTATTGAATGCCTTGCTGAATGAGGAACGTGCGATCGTTTCGGAAATTGCGGGCACGACACGCGACACGATTGAAGATGAACTGGTCATTGGCGGAATCGGGTTTCGTTTTATTGATACGGCCGGAATCCGCGAAACGCAAGATGTTGTGGAAAGCATCGGCATCCGCAAGACATTTGAAAAAATGGAATCGGCGCAGGTTGTCGTTTATCTGGTCGATAGTTCGCAGTTGTCAGATGCCGGAAAATTAACTGATGTGAAAATTGAAATTGAAAAGATAAAAAACCAGTTTCCGTTAAAACCTTTGTTGATTATCGGAAATAAATCGGATAAATTATCTACCGTGCAAATTGTAACATTGGAAGCAGAAATCGATAACTTATTGCTGATTTCCGCCAAGGAAAAAACCGGTGTCGACATTTTAAAAAACAAACTGCTTTCTTTCGTCAACACCGGTGCATTGCGCAACAATGAAACGATCGTGACCAATACGCGGCATTATGATTCGCTGTTGAAAGCCTTGGAAGAAATCCAGAAAGTCAATCATGGGTTGCAGACGAATTTGCCTTCGGATTTGATGGCGATTGATATTCGCGAGGCGTTGTACCATTTTGGTGAGATTACCGGGCAAGTGACGAATGATGAATTGCTGGGGAATATTTTTGCGAATTTCTGTATCGGGAAATAAACATCCATTTTAGACCAATGAAAACGTTAACAACTCTCTTACTTCTTTTATTTTCATTCACCTTCGGTCGACAACCGACACATAAAAAATAATGCGTCACGCCGAAAATACCTTATAATCAGGGCTATTACACTCAAATTTACGTCGATTTAAAGAAACATAAATCTCAATAAATCCATTCAAAACTTCCGATTGTTTCTATCAAACCTATAGTTACCATGCATTTTTGGGAATAAAAACACGCTAAGCTTATCAATTTATGAATTGTAATGATAATCAGCTATTTATAAAACATTATTTCTATATTTAGCCCTTTAAACAGAAACCCGAGCCTACCTTATAAATGGACGCCAAAACAGAGAGAAGTAAATTGACGATATGGTTTGTCAGCAAACCCCGAACCAGCGGATTCCTGGTGTTTCTTTTATTGTTTTTTGTAGTCGCTTATATTATTTACCAACGTTACCAGATCATCAAGGAGAATGACAAGCGCGAGATGTCAAACATCCTGCATGTCGTTTATGAAAATGTCGAGCAGTCGCTCAAAAATTCCTCTACAGCCGCACTGACATTGGCCTTGACCATTAATGATGAAGGCAAACCCGAAAATTTTGACGAGGTGTCAAAGCAACTCATCGTGTCCAATCCCGATATTGATGCGGTACAGCTTGTTCCTAATGGCGTAATTGGCTATGTGTATCCATTTGAGAGCAATAAAGCCGCTTTGGGTTTAAACATCCTGGAATCGAAAGAGAACAGGGATGCCGCGCTTGAATCGATCGCAAATAAGAAGATGTACTTTGCCGGACCATTGGAATTGAGGCAAGGCGGTATTGGTGTCATTGGCCGTTTGCCGGTCTTTCTCAAAGGCAAATTCTGGGGCTTTTCGGGCGTGCTGATCCGCATGGAAAACCTGATTAAAGTTTCCGGCATACACAGCATCGACGAAACAAAATATTATTTCCAGTTTTCACATACGAATACCCTTACACATAAAAAAGAATTCTTTCTTCCGAACAAGGACGATTTCTCTAACAAGTATTATGACACTGTTGTTTTTCCTGACAGCGATTGGACGCTATACATCATCAGCAAAAACGAAAGCAACAATTATTTCGTGCTTACACCGCTTGCTGTTTCGGGTACACTTTTGGCCTTTTTGTTTGGGTTCCTGATATCGATGCTGCTTCGCAAACCCGCAGAATTGCAACTCCAGGTATTGAAGCAAACGCGAAGACTTTTAAATAGCGAAATCAAGTTTAAGGCGATATTCGAGCAGGCTGCCGTTGGCATCGCCCACATCGATACCAACACGGGTGACCTTATTGAAGTCAATGGGCAATTCTGCCGCATGCTGGGCTATTCCGCCGATGAAATTAAAGGAATGAATGTCGCCACGATTATGCATCCGGATGATATCGCACCGACATCGGCGCATATTGAAAAACTTAAAAGCGGTGAAATCTCACATTTTTCCATAGAAAAAAGATATTTTACGAAATCAGGTACTATCGTATGGGTCAATGTCACGGCTTCACCTTTGTGGAAGCGCGGTGAAAAACCAACAGCGCTCATCGCCATTGCAGAAGACATTACGCTGCGAAAAGAGGCAAAGGAACAGATTGCGAGAAGCGAGGTGCGTTTCAAAAGCCTTTTTGACGATTCACCTGTCGCGCTTTGGGAAGAAGATTTTTCGGAAGTGAAAAAGTATATTGCGGATCATATTCCTGATCTGAACGCCGGAAATGCCCAAGCTTATTTTGAAACACACCCGGATGCCGTAAGGAAATGCATTTCGCTTGTGAAAATTATCAACGTCAACAATGAATGTGTTGACTTGCATAAACCCAGTACGAAAAAAGATTTGCTCGAGGCCAACTTGGTTGCGCTGCTGGATGAAGAATCGACAAAATCGTTCATCAAACAGCTTGTTGCCATTGTACAAAGGGTAAATCTCATTACAATGAATACGCGAATCGCAAACCTTGGCGGCGGCTATCGCGATATTTATATGCGATGGAGCGTGATGCGCGGTTATGAAGATACGCTGGAAAGGGTCATTATTTCCACTGAAGACATTACGGCACAAAAGGAATCGGAACGCATTATTGTGAATTCACAGCAGCGGGTTGAAGATTTGATTAACTCCATTGACGGGGTTGTATGGGAATGCGACGCCGAAACATTTAAGCTGACCTTCATCAGTAAAAAAGTCGAGGATATACTCGGTTATACTCCTGAAGAATGGGCTGCCGACCTTGAATTCTGGGAAAACCACATTCATCCTGAAGACAAAGAAATGTGCATCAATGTATTGCACGCTGTGGCAAAAGAAAACAGAAGGCAGGATTTTGAATACAGGATCATTGCCAAAGACGGCTCGATTGTCTGGATACAGGATTTTATGAATGTCAGTTTTGAAAACGGCAAACCAGCGATGGTGCGCGGCATCATGATTGACATCACCAAAACAAAAGTCGCCGAAGAGGATTTGAGCAACTCATTGGAACTGGTCACAGAGCAGAAAAAAAGGCTGATGAATTTCTCCTATATTGTTTCCCACAACCTCAGGTCGCATACCGCCAACATCCAGTCGATTATCACGCTGATTGAAGAAGCCGATAACGATGAAGAAAGAAATGAGATGATTACCATGCTCAAAACTGTTTCCGCTTCGTTAAATGAAACGATGATCAACCTGAATGATTTGGTGAACATACAGGCGAATGTGACGCTGGCAATCGAAGCGCTCAACCTGAAGCATTATATTGAAAATACGGAAAATGTGCTGTCTGAACAAATTGACTCAAAACAAGTGGCCATCATCAATAACGTCCCCAATGATGTGACCGTCAATTATAACCCTGCATATCTCGAAAGCATCCTGCTGAACCTGGTTTCAAACGCCATCCGATACAGCCATCCCGACAGGAAACCGGTAATTACCATTGACTGGCTGCAAGAAGCCGGCAAAAACGTGCTCCAGGTTTCAGACAACGGCATCGGGATTGACCTTAAAAAAAATGGTGAAAAGTTATTTGGCATGTACAAAACATTCAACGGCAATGCAGATGCACGTGGCATCGGGCTTTTCATGACCCGCAGCCAGGTTGAAGCCATGGATGGAAAAATCACTGTGGAAAGTGAGCCCGGAATTGGCACAACATTCAAAATCTGGTTTTGCTAACCTTTATATAAAGAACCTTTATGGTTCTTTTTTTATGCTTTATCCTCACGCTATTTTATAATGATATAACAATTTAGCCGAATTGTATAAGGCATTCCTTCTTAAAGATGTTGAACTTTGGAAATAACCAAAATCCAAACTGCCTTATGCAGCTAAACATCAAAACGCCTGACTCGGTTGAGGAAATTACGGCACTTCGCGCACTATTTGAAGATTACCTTAAAGGTGTGTATTGGTCGGAGAAAGCGTTGGCTCCCGTATTTTCAGATATGATTGCCTATATCCATTCGCAGGATATTGCGAAGATGCTTTTGGAGCATACCGCCAACACACAAATCCATGCCGACAGGATTGAAAATATCTTTGACAGCATTGGAATAAAACCCGAAGAAAGGAAATTTGAGGCGATTGACAGCCTGATCAACGACATTGACCTGACTATTGAACAAATCCGTTCAGGCGCTGTCAGGGATGCGGCAATCATAGCGCTTATCCAACATATCATTCATTGTGAAATCGCTTCTTACGGCACTTTGAAATCGTTTGCCATCACGCTGAAAGAAGAAGAGGTGGTGACTTTGCTTGAAAAAAGCCTCCAGGAAGAAAAAGAATTCGACCTCAAATTATCGGTAATCGCGGAAGCTTATATCAATGATGAGGCGGCAAACAAGGAATTTTAAATTATACTGTTTATGGCAAAGCCAAAATCTTTTCCGAAACAAGAACAAAAAAAACAACCCGGTGATGAATTCAAGATGAATCCTGAACCCGAAATCATACGGCGCGATTATGCCGGAAGCGGAAAACTCAAAGGCAAAACCGCGTTGATTACAGGCGGCGACAGCGGAATCGGCAGAAGTGTCGCAGTCCATTTTGCCCGTGAAGGCGCAAACATCGCCATCGCCTATTTCAATGAGGATGAAGATGCGAAACAAACAAAAATGCTGGTAGAAAAAGAAGGTGTAAAATGTCTTTTGTTAAAAGGCGATTTGAAGAAATCTTCGTTTTCAAAAAAGATTGTATCGATGACCAAAGAAACATTTGGCGGTCTGAATATTTTGGTGAACAATGCGGCGATGCAGTTTCCAACAGATAATCCTGAGGAAATTTCGACAAAAAACCTGAAAGCCACATTTGAGACGAATATCTATCCGTTTTTCTTTACCATAGAAGAAGCGGTAAAATATTTAAAAAAAGGCGATTGCATTATCAATACGACTTCAGTAACCGCCTATCGCGGCAGCGACCATTTGCTGGATTACTCGAGTACGAAAGGCGCGATTGTGACATTTACAAGATCGCTTTCGACCATGTTGGTGGAAAAAGGAATCCGCGTAAACGGCGTCGCGCCAGGACCAATCTGGACACCGTTGATTCCGGCGAGTTTTAAAAAGAATGAAGTGGCCAAATTCGGAAGCGACACGCCGATGAAACGCGCAGGCCAACCATCTGAAATCGGACCTGCCTATGTATTTCTGGCAAGCGACGATGCTTCCTATATGACCGGGCAGATCATCCACATCAATGGTGGCGAATTGGTAGGCGGCTAAAAAAGAAATTAAAATACGAACAATAAAAATTTGAAATCATGAACAAAAATGTAGTTTTAGGGATTGTAGCAGGAGTTGCAGCCGTAGCAGTAGTTGGCTATATTGCCAAAAGGACAGGAATACTGGATTCGCTTCTTGACAAACTTGGCGGCCTCGCCGACGAAGTGGAAGATAAAATAACAAATTTTGAAAAAGTCGGGATGCACGACCTGATTCCAAAAGGCGAAGATAAAAATGTCACTAAGGCCGCTTTAAGCAGCCACAATTAAATAAAAAAACTGCACCCGTATGAGTGCAGTTTTTTTTTGAATCCAATTCGGTTATTGTACAACCAATTTCTTTACAGCCGTATTTCCTGCAGAAGTGATTTTAGCCAGATAGATTCCCGATGCCAAATCAATGTTGATGCGGGTTTCGCCATGTAAAACTGCGGTATGTAATTTTGCGCCGCTGATATTGTATATTTCGATTTCTCCGCTTTCAATTCCGTATACATGGATGTAGCCTTTTGCAGGATTTGGGTAAATACCAACATCCAATCGGGAAACACCATTCACCGACAGACTCGAAAACCATTGTTCGCCGGCATGAACACCCCAAATGTAATCGGCCAAATCAGGGTAATCAATAAACGGATTCCTATTCACCTGCCAAGTATAAATGACATTGTTCCGATGCATTTCAAAATCATCACGCGGATCCGTATGGTTCCACAATAACAGGCTGGCCAAATCGCCCAACTGGCTCACAGTCGTATCAGGCGGATTTCCATTGACAAGGCTCAAAGCGTTGTATCGCACTGCCATATAAAAAAGCGAGCGTGCCACATCGCCATGCCAACTGCCTTGGTTTCCGGCCGGACCGTTGTAATCACTTCCATAATCCCTGTTGCTTCTTGTCGTATTTTCCGGCCCGTCTTCAGCGCGGATGTGGTGCGCATCGCCATGACCGGCTAAAATATCACCTGCATTTGTTGGCAGCCATACATTAATCCCATCTGGAGTTGAATCTGTGCCATCGGCAAAACCGCCTCGTGATTGCGGAAAAATATGCTCCCTGTTCCATGAACCTACATTGCTTGCCGTAGTCTGGAATTTATATTTTGCCCTTCCCTGCTCTACATACATCAGCCAAACCTGGTTGCTGTTCAAAGGATTTACGTCGGATTGCATGAGGACATTTGTAACATCGCCATAGTTTTGTGCATGCACTACAGCCGGATTGGCAATAATATCCTGGATGGCCTGTTTTAATGCCGCGCCAGATTTTCCCTCAAGTGATGCATAATATCCTGCAGGCGCCGTACTTGAAACGATTCCGTATGTAGGATTTAGTGGTGTTCCATATCCAGTGGTCGTAAAATCATTGTCGATGACTCTGATTTCGATATTGTCGTTCAGCCTATTGTAACCTGTCGGAATCGTCCCGATGTTTATCACAGCCAATTCATCGCCATCGTCATTTGAATCATCGGTAAGCGTGATTGTCGTGGAGAAAGTATGCGAACCTGTTGGAATCAACACATTCAGGTTTCCTGTATAATCAGCCGCGTTGAAACTCCCGCTGCTCAAAGTAAATGAGAAATTCAGGTTGCTTGTGACGTCCGTTTGTGTCGTAAATGTAATGTCGAAACTGCCGCCTTCATTATACGTAGTATTGGCAACATTGATTTTGATGCCATTGAAAATCACGCCGCTTCCATCATTATTGGCACTTGGCGTTGGCAATTTTACTTCATATGTGCCGTCATTTTTTCTTTGTATCGATTGGGTTGTGCCAAGGCTGTTTGCATTTTCATCGATTTGTGCCGTGACATTTAATAATGCCATCAGTGCAGTCGCATCTGCATCGCCGGTATCGTGCACCAATGCGTTGATCAGGTTTGTCGTTGAAGCCACTGTATTCATTGGAAAATCAGACAACGCACCTTGGTAAAGTCCAATGCCGTCAGGGCCATTCTGTATGATGCTGTTGCTGAAAATCCGGTTTGGAACCGGCGAAACCAACGCGTTTCCAACTACTGCAATGCCATTGACATCGGTAGTAATTCCCGATAAATCAATTGCATAATAGCTTTTGGTGGCATTTGTGCCCGTTCCGTTGAAGAAAACAAGGACATAACCGTTCAAGGACAAATTGGGTGTTGTTGATTTGAGCTCAACAAACTCTTTGTCATCAGTGCTTGGCGTATCGGTATCAAGTTCATTGATTACGATTTGGCCATAGCTCGCAAAGCCGATAAGCATCAGCGCTGCAAAAAAAGTATTTTTCATCAATCTTGGGGATTTTATGCAGCAAATGTAAACATTAATCATTAACGCCGGTATTTTGTTATATTAAACTATGATTGTCAATATATTAAAGCCCGAAAAAAAACATTTGGAGATATGCTTTTAAAAACTGTACTTTTGCAAAAAATTTGAAAGACAGCCCTTTATGAAGAAAATTGTTGAATACCGCAAACTCCTGAACGTAGACAGAATCGTAGCGTTGAAAGATTTAAAAACCATTTACCGCAATTCGATGAAAGAATGCCATCCTGATAAGTTCCAGGGAAATCCTTCAGGTCAGACCGAAGCTGAGGAAAAAAGCAAAGAAGTCATTGAAGCCTATCATTTTCTGGTCAGCATCAATCCTGAAACCATCAATAATTTATTGCCGGAATATAAAGAAACGACTGCCAATGCAGCGATTACCGATTATGTTTATGAAGCGGCACGCCTGAAAGTGACATTTTCAAATGGCAGCGTTTATGAATACATCAGCGTCCCAAAAGCGACTTATATCAAAATGGTCAATGCAGAATCTCCGGGCCGTTTTGCGAAAAGGCATATTTTCAGCGCTTTTCCTTATAGAAAAGTCAGCAACCAGGAATAATTTAAGGCCACTTTTTAGTGGCTTTTTTATTGGCAGCTATTCCTGCTATCCGCTATATCTTTTCTTCCGCTGTGCTCCATAAAAGGATACCGCTCCTATCAAGGCTAGGCATTCCGCTTCCAAAATCAAATCTGCGCTAATTCGCTTCCATAAAGAAATTGCATTTAAAGGCGGCAATTGAAATAACTTCTTTAATTTTGTACTAAATTTTATCCGATGAAAATAGAACAGATATATACCGGTTGCATCGCACAAGCCGCTTACTATATGGAAAGCAATGGCGAGGCAGCGATTTTTGACCCGCTTCGTGAAGTGCAGCCTTATATTGACAGGGCTTTAAATGGGAATGCGGCGATCAAATATATTTTTGAGACTCATTTTCATGCTGATTTCGTTTCCGGGCATCTCGACCTTGCGAAAAAAACCGGCGGAAAAATCGTTTACGGTCCGACGGCAAGTCCAGAATTTGATGCCATCATTGCCACTGACGACCAGGAATTCAAAGTTGGAAATTGTATTGTAAAAGCGATTCATACTCCAGGCCATACGATGGAAAGCACTTGTTATTTGCTAATTGATGAAAATGGCAAACAGCACGGTATCATTACCGGCGATACCTTATTCATTGGCGATGTCGGGCGCCCGGATTTGGCACAGGAAATGACAACCGACCTGACGCAGGAAAAATTGGCAGGCTACTTATTTGATTCTTTGCGGAATAAAATCATGCCGCTGACCGACGACTTGATCGTGTATCCGAGCCATGGCGCAGGAAGTGCATGCGGCAAAAACATGAGCAAGGAAACAACCGATACTTTGGGCAACCAGAAAAAGACGAATTATGCGCTTCGTGCGGATATGACAAAAGCAGAATTCATTGACGAACTCCTCGATGGATTGGGCGCGCCTCCGGCCTATTTTCCGCAAAATGTCATGCTGAATATCAAAGGTTATGAAAGCCTGGATTCGGTGCTCGAAAAAAGCTTCAAGTCATTGACAGCAAATGAATTTGAGGCAATCGCGAACCAATCGGATGCCGTTGTCCTTGATGTGCGACACGAAAACGATTATGTAAAGGAACACATTCCGGGTTCGATATTTATCGGTATACAAGGGAATTTTGCTCCTTGGGTTGGCGCTTTGCTGATGAATGTCACGCAGCCAATATTGCTAGTGACGCCTGAAGGAAAAGAAGAAGAAACGATTACACGTTTGTCGCGCGTAGGCTTCGACCATGTTTTGGGTTATCTGAAAGATGGAATCGACGCATGGAAATCCGCAGGATTTGAAACCGACAGTGTAGGATCCATATCACCTGAAACCTTTGCAAAAGCGATGGAAACAAGCAGCCTTAAAGTCGTTGATGCGAGAAAACCAGGCGAATTTGAAGCGGAACATGTTGAAAATGCGATCAATTTGCCATTGGACACGATTAACAGCCATTTAAATGAAGTGCCGCAAGACGCTGATTTCTATTTGCATTGCGCCGGAGGCTACCGTTCGGTAATCATGGCTTCTGTCTTAAAATCAAGAGGTTACCACAATATCATCAACGTAGAAAAAGGAATCGCAGGCATCCGGAATACGAACGTAAAGCTCAGCCGTTTCGTGTGCCAGTCACAATAATAAAATTAAGCCAAAATTGGCTTCGCGGCTAATAATTTTAAATATTTTTGCATCTGAATTTTAACAAAACAATCAAAATATGAACAATTACAAAACCATTGGTAAAAAAATACTTTTAGTGCTTGCACTTTCATCTGCTTTATTTTCCTGCAGCAATGTTGGCGACGGTGAATTCGTCTTAGAAGGTTCCGTCAAAAATGTGCCGGACGGCAAAAAAATCATCCTTGAAACGCTCGACGACAAACTTGGAATCGTTCCGTTTGATACCGTGCAAATTAAAGGCGGCAAGTTTAAATTTACCGGAAAAATTTCTGAACCTTCATTATACTCCATTTCAATCCAGGATGTCCAGTCAAAATCATTTGCCATTCTTGAAAGCGGTGAAAAAACGACTATCGAAATCAACAAAGACACCATATTCCTGAACAAAATTTCGGGAACCGAGAACAATGACCAATTGACAGAATTCAATGGCCTTGGCTTTAAAATACAGAAAAAACTAAAAGCATTTGAAGAAGCCAACAAGGCAAAAATGCAGGAAGCAATGGCCAAACAGGATACTGTTGTCATCAACAAACTCAGAAAAGAATACGGCGGAATCCAGAAAGAAATGGAAACCAAAGGTGACGAATTTGTTAAAGCGCACCCCAAATCATTCGTATCCCTTCTGTTGGTACAAAGCCTGTTTAACAATTATATGCCGGACTTGCCAAAAATCGAGAAAAGCTTCAACGGACTTGACGCTTCGATGAAAAACACTAAAGTCGGGAAAAATATCGCCAAAAAACTGAAAGACATGAAAGGTGTTGCTGTTGGCCGCAAAGCACCGGATTTTTCAGCGCCAAATCCTGAAGGCAAAATGGTTTCACTAAAAGAATCCCTGGGAAAAGTGACCTTGATTGATTTTTGGGCTTCATGGTGTGGGCCATGCAGGGCTGAAAATCCTGCCGTATTGGCGATTTATAACGAATATCATCCAAAAGGGCTGAACATCATCAGCGTATCGTTAGACAAACCGGGAGAAGCCGACAAATGGAAAGAAGCCATCCAAAAAGACCATTTGATGTGGACGCATATCTCAAACCTGAAATGGTGGCAAGACCCGATTGCGATCCAATATGGCGTTTCTGCTATTCCTTCCAATTTCTTATTAAGCCAGAATGGTTTCGTAGTTGCGAAAGATTTGCATGGTGAAGCCTTAAAATCCAAGCTTAAGGAACTGTTGCAATAACAAAAATACCAACGTTATCAAAAATCTCCCATGTGGAGATTTTTTTATTTGTTTCATTCCCAATTCCTTAACGAAAACCCGCAAATTTACTGGTGTTTTTTATTTGCAGCAATGAAAACAGTTTCTATATTTGCACGCGAAACGGCGTCGGGGAGATACTCAAGCGGCCAACGAGGGCAGACTGTAAATCTGCTGTGAGAACTTCGCAGGTTCGAATCCTGCTCTCCCCACAAAAAACAAAAAACCTGTTTTCAACAAGCCCGCTTGATTGAAAACAGGTTTTTTGTTTTGTGCAAGGTTCCCCCAAAAAGGATCACTGAAGTAATCCAGCCGTTATTATGATCAACCCGGTTTCATATTACCCACGCACAAGGGATTGCAGCGGCATCCTTATTATGGAGCGCAGCGCAATAAAAGATACAGCGAAAAGCCCGACGCCAGGATTTTGCAGCTAGAAAAATCCTGGCGATGTGCCCAAAAAAAAATCCCGATTCATAATGAAACGGGATATAATTTTATTTTAACAGGTTAATCCAGGATAAAACTCACATTCACATTGGCCGTAATATCGATTTCCCCAATGGCTAAAGTTTCCCTTTGCTCTGAAGCATCGCCATTGGCCATCGCTTTCATTTGATACATCGGCTGTGGATAATAGACCTGTGTATTGTCGGAAATGGTCAATGCCTTCCCTACTTTTTGTCCCAATACCGATACATAGTCCTCAGCTTTCAATTTTGCTTCTTTCATTGCGAGTTTGCGCGCTTCCGATTTTAACTGGTCTATTTTTGAAGACCTGAATTCGACGTTCGTAATCCTGTTGATTCCGGCGTTGATCAATTCTTCCATCAGGCCGTCATATTGGCTCAGGTCTTTGAGCAAAATCTGGATGGTTTGTGTTGCATTGTAAGTGTATTTCTTTTTGTCGTAATCGTATTGCGGGTTGAGCGAAATGCGCTGCGTTTGCACGTCTTCTTTTGGCAATTTTGATTTTTTGATCGCCTGGATGACTTTTTCAACGACGATGTCATTTTGCTTTTTCACGTCGGTCGCATTATTCCCTTTGGTATCGACAGACACAGAAATAAAAGCCTGATCCGGCACTGCTTTTACTTTTCCTTCACCTGAAACGTTGATTTGTGGAATCTGTTTTGTTTCCTGCGCTCCGGCAATCGTCATAAATGCCAAAGCTAAAATTAAGAATGCCTTTTTACCCAAGCGCTGTAAATTGTTTTTTTGGTTTTCGTGAATCGTAGATTTCATGTTTATTAGATTTTGATTAAATGTTTCCGCCGCCTTCCAAATGTTGTGCCACTAAATCTTGCCGAGCTTTTCGAGGATAAAAAGAATCACAATCGGAATGGCCAGTATGATGACCATCTGGGTATGTTCGACGAACAAATCGGGATTCCTGCACAAAGTGATCGCATAACCGCCGATGGCACCGCCAAAGTGGGCGGTATGCCCGATGTTGTCTCTTTTGGCTTTCATCCCGTAAATGGAATACAGCAAATAGCCAATCCCAAAAAGATAAGCAGGAATTGGAATCGGTATAAAAAACAGGAATAAATCCATGTCCGGGCGCAGTAAAATAGCCGAATACAAAACCCCGGTCACAGCACCTGAAGCACCAATGGCGCGGTAACTGTAATCATTTTTGTGAAAATATAATGTCAACAGGCTGCCGCATATCAGGCTGCCGGCATAGACCAACACAAATGAAGGATTCCCAAGAAAGTCAATGACAACTGGCGCGAAAAAATAAAGTGTCAGCATATTAAAAGCCAGGTGCGGAATATCGGCATGCAAAAATGCCGAGGTAAACATCCTGATTTGTTCGCCTGCGCGGATGCTTCCGATATGGAACTCGTATTTCCTGAAAAAGGATTGGTCTTCAAAACCTTTGTAGCTGATAATAATATTGATGACAATAATGGCAATAAGAACAATATACATAGGGCATCGATTTGTGAACCGTAAAAATAGGAATCTTTCCTTACCTTTTGTTAAAGCCAAATGTCAAAATTGCGTTTTAACTGTATATTTGCACCCGAGGCCGTTAGGCCGAAATGAACGTAGTTAAAATTTTACGGAATGCAGTTATTCATTTTTGTGCTTGTTTATCCTTTGCTTTGGCTCATTTCCATTTTGCCTTATCGCCTGTTTTACCTGTTTTCGGATTTCGTTTATTTTATCGTTTACCATATCGTTGGGTATCGCAAGCAAATTGTACGCAGCAATATCGCGATGGCTTTTCCAAACCTGACTGCGAAAGAAAGGTTGTCGATCGAAAAAAAATCATACCACCATCTTTGTGACATGTTCCTTGAAACCATCAAAACGATGAACATGTCGGAAGCCGAAATGGGTAAACGCTTCAGGTTTACCAATCTCGACATGTATCTCGACCTTGAGAAAAAACAGAAAAGCATCGCCTTGATGTGCGCGCATTATGCGAGTTATGAATGGGTGATTTCGATGAATAAACACATCGGCTTTACGGGCTTTGCCATTTATAAAAGAATTGCCAACAAGTATTTCGACAAAATGGTGCGCGACATCCGCTCGAAATTTAAAGCGCATCTCATTACGACCAAAGAAACCATCCCAACCATACAGAAAAACCAGGCTTCAGGGGCTTTGGGCGTGTATGGATTTGCGAGCGACCAATCGCCGAAAGCATCCAAAATATACCATTGGGGTATGTTCATGGGCATTGAAAGCCCAATCATTACGGGCGCCGAAATGCTCGCGAAACGATTTGATATGAATGTGATTTTTCTGAAAGTCAAGAAACTGAAACGCGGTTATTATGAAGCGACTTTCGTAAAGACTTTTGAAAACCCGAAAGCAGCGCCAGATTATGCGATTTCAGATGCTTTCATGGCCTGTGTGGAAGAGCAAATCCGTGAAGCGCCCGAATTCTATTTGTGGACGCACAAGCGCTGGAAATCACAAAAACCTACTGTCCAAACCAACGCTTAACCATTTCTTTCTCTGGCGCCGTGGCATTTTGGTGGACAAATTCATTCGTGTTTTTATTGTAATTGTAATCCTTCGCCCATTCCTGGTGATTTTCCGCCAAAGCTTTGATGCTGTCACAAACAAAACGGATTTCTGCATTGGTCGTCGTCGGGTGAATCGACATCCTGATCCATCCCGGTTTTTCAATCAGGTCGCCCAAAGTGATTTTATCGGTCAATAAATGCGATGTTTCCTGATCGACATGCAGCAAATAATGTCCGTAAGTTCCGGCACAACTGCAGCCGCCGCGTGTTTGTATGCCAAACTTATCGTTCAGCAATTTCACACCAAGATTAAAATGCATCTTGTCAATGTAAAAGGAAATCACGCCAAGACGGTCTTTATGCTGGTCGGCAAGAATGGTGATGTTTGGAATATTTCCGAGTTCCGAAAATACATAATCGACAATCTCATGCTCGCGTTCCAAAATGTTTTTGACACCCATTTTCTCTTTGAGCTGGATGGCCAATGCTGTTTTGATGACTTGTAAAAATCCAGGTGTGCCGCCATCTTCACGTTCTTCGATATTGTCGAGGTATTTGTGTTCGCCCCATGGATTTGTCCAGCTGACAGTGCCGCCGCCCGGATGATCGGGAACCATATTCTTGTATAGTTTCTTGTTGAAAATCAAAACGCCCGACGTTCCCGGACCGCCGAGGAATTTGTGCGGCGAAAAGAAAACCGCATCCAGGTAAGCTTCTTCATCTTTTGGATGCATGTCAATGTCGACGTATGGCGCCGAACACGCAAAATCTACAAAGCAAACGCCATTATTTTTGTGCATCAATTTGGCGATTTCGTAATAGTTTGTCCTGATTCCGGTGACATTCGAGCATGACGTAATCGATGCTATTTTTAAAGTGTGGTTCTTATATTTTTCAAGCAGCGCCGCAAAACTGTCCATACAGGGCAAACCTTTTTCGCAGGCCGGAATGACTTCTACCCTTGCGATGGTTTCAAGCCATGATGTTTGGTTGGAATGGTGCTCCATATGGGAAATGAAAACCACCGGGCGTTTTTCCTCGGGAATCAACGTAAAAGGCTTTAGGTTTTCAGGGATTTTTAATCCCAAAATCCTCTGGAATTTATTGATGACACCGGTCATTCCGGTACCGGCCGTAATCAAAACGTCATTCTCATTGGCATTGACGTGGTGCTTAATGATATGCCGCGCTTCATGATATGCCATGGTCATAGCTGTTCCAGATACCGTGGTTTCCGTATGCGTATTGGCTACGAAAGGGCCGAATTCGTTCATCATTTTTTCCTCAATCGGGCGATACAAACGGCCGCTTGCGGTCCAGTCGGTATAAATGATTTTCTTTTTCCCGAAAGGCGATGTGAATTCCTGGTCGATGCCGATGATGTTTTTCCGGAATTGCTGGAAATATTGTTCTAATGAAGTGGCGGTTTCCGTGGAAGTCATTGCATTTTTATTTGGGGCTAAAGATAAGCAAATTTAGCAAATCTGTCAACGGAAATCGGAAAGCCCTAGCCCTGATTGCAGCGGAAATCCTTTTTTAGGATTCGCTTGGAGCGCAGCGAAAAGCAAATCCTGATAAAAGATTGCAGCGGAAAGCAGGAACAGCTACTAAAAACAAAACCCGGCATTCAACCGGGTTATTATTAATTTTTAATTTCGGGTTAAATGCCGGCAATCGCCTTCATCTCATTCATAATCCGCAACGCCAAATCATCGGCTTCCTGCTGCGTGGCCGCTTCGGTATAAATCCTGATGATCGGTTCCGTATTGGATTTCCTCAAATGCACCCAATTTTCGGCAAAGTCGATTTTGACGCCATCAATCGTCTTGATGTCTTCGGCTTTGTATTTTTCGGTCATCGCCTCCAAAATCTTATCGACGTCGATTTCCGGCGTCAGTTCAATTTTGTTTTTGCTCATGAAATATTGGGAATAGGTTTTTCTCAATTCGGAAACCTTCATTCTTTTTTCGGCCAAATGTGTCAGGAATAAAGCCACGCCAACCAAACTGTCACGGCCATAATGCAATTCCGGATAAATGATGCCGCCATTGCCTTCGCCACCGATGACTGCATTGTTCTTTTTCATCAGTTCGACAACGTTGACTTCACCTACTGCACTGGCTTCATAGGTTCCGCCGTGCAGATTCGTCACGTCGCGCAACGCACGCGAAGACGACATATTGGATACCGTATTGCCCGGTGTGCGGCTCAAAATATAATCGGCAACAGCCACAAGTGTATATTCCTCGCCAAACATTTCTCCGTCTTCGCTGATGAAAGCCAGGCGGTCAACATCCGGATCGACAACGATTCCAAGGTCGGCTTTTTCTTTGACGACCAATTCGCAAATGTCCTGTAAATGTTCCTTTAATGGCTCGGGATTGTGCGGAAAATGGCCGTTTGGTTCGCAATACAATTTAACGACTTCAACGCCCATTTGCTCCAATAGATTCGGGATGATGATACCGCCGGACGAATTCACGCCGTCAACAACAATCTTGAATTTCGCGGCCTGGACGCTTTCGACATCAACCAGATGCAAATCCAGCACTTCGTCGATATGAATATCCATATAGGCATCGTTGACCGTGATTTCGCCGAGATTGTCGACATCGGAAAAATCAAAAGCCTCATTTTCGGCAATGTCAAGAATTTTCTCACCTTCGGCTCCGTTGAGGAACTCGCCTTTTTCGTTGAGCAATTTCAAGGCGTTCCATTGTTTCGGATTGTGAGAAGCGGTTAAAATAATGCCGCCATCGGCTTTTTCCAGTGGAACGGCGACTTCCACTGTTGGCGTTGTGGAAAGTCCGAGGTCAATGACATCGATTCCCAACCCAATCAACGTATTCATGACGAGATTGTGGATCATCGGTCCGGAAATCCGCGCATCACGCCCGATTACTACTTTCAGCTTTTCTTTTTTTGAATAATTTTTGAGCCAGGTTCCATAGGCCGCGGCAAATTTAACCGCGTCAATCGGCGTCAGGTTATCGCCTGTTTTTCCGCCAATGGTACCGCGGATTCCCGATATTGATTTTATTAGAGTCATTTTTTATCTGTTATAAATTTTAAATTCTGACAAATATAATAATTGCGATTTTGGTTTTATTGATTTAGCTAAAATAGAAGAAGATATTGGAAGATTTGGCTTTCATTTAAAAATTCAAAATTTAAAATTCTTACCTTAGACGAATGAACTTCCTAGCCCACATTTATCTTTCCGGAGACAACGATTTCATCAAAATCGGCAACTTTATGGCCGACGGGATTCGCGGGAAAGAGTTCGATCATTTTCCTCCCGACGTCCAAAAAGGCATTGTGCTGCATCGCGCCATCGATACGTTTACCGATGCACACCCGATATTTCGCCAGGGCACGAAAAGGCTGCACGACAAATACCATCATTATGCAGGCGTAATCATGGATGTTTTTTATGACCATTTCCTGGCAAAAAACTGGAGCCATTATTCTGATGCCAAACTCGAAGATTATGCTGCGGATTTTTACGATTCATTGGAATCAAATCCCGATTTGCTCACCGAAAGGACAAAACAAATATTACCCGTTATGAAAGAGCGCAACTGGCTCGCGACTTATGCGACTGTCGACGGCATTACCAATATCCTGACACAAATGGACAAACGAACCGGAAACCAATCCGGAATGCGGTTTTCAAGAACGGAACTCGAAGCATTCTATATGGAATTTGAAAAGGAATTCACGGAGTTCTTTGAAGAGATCCGTGCATTCGCGGCGCAAAAAATTACTTCACTATGAGGAAATTATTCTTGTTGGGTTTTCTTTTCCTCATTGGCTGCAAAACCGAAAAACAACATACACCGACTGGCCTTGTCACCCGAAAAGCCATGGCCGTTTCTGCCCGGGATGAAGCTTCTAAAATTGGCAGCGACATTATGAAACAAGGCGGAAATGCCTTTGATGCGATGATTGCAACGCAACTTGCTTTAGCGGTGGCTTATCCGTATGCCGGAAATATCGGTGGCGGCGGTTTTATGGTGTACCGCAAAGCGAATGGTGAAACCGGGACATTGGATTTTCGGGAAAAAGCACCGTTAGCTGCATCAAAAGACATGTTCCTGGATGCCAAGGGAAATGTGATTTCCAATAAAAGCACACAAACCGCTTCAGCTGTCGGCGTACCCGGAAGCATTGCCGGAATTTTTGCCGTACATGAAAAATTTGGCTCACTTCCAATGGAAACGCTCATGAAACCAGCGATCGCATTGGCCGAAAAAGGCGTCGTTGTTACCGAAAAGCAGGAAAAACAAATCAATGATAATAAAGCAGCTATCCTTGAAGTCAATGGAAATAATACGCTATACGCCATTCACTTCCATAAAAATGACACCATTCATTATTTTCCATTTTTTGAAACCCTGAAAAGGATTTCAAAAAATGGAAGGGACGAATTCTATAAAGGTGAAACTGCGCAAAAACTCGTGGATTACATCCAGCAAAAAGACGGCATACTGACTATGGAAGACATGGCGAAATATGAAGTCAGATGGCGGAAACCAATCGTTTTCAAATACAAGGAACTGACTGTCATTTCGATGTCGCCACCAAGCAGCGGCGGCATTTGCCTGGCGCAAATCCTGAAAACAATCGAATCTTACAATGCCAAAAGCTATGGCCACAATACCGAAAAATACATCCAACTGCTGACGGAAGCAGAACGCCGTTCCTATGCCGACCGGAATTATTACCTCGGCGATCCGGATTTTGTAGCCATTCCAACAGCACGGCTTTTAAATCCTGAATATCTGAAGCAAAGAATGATGAATTTCAATTTTGACAAAGCCACGCCATCATCTGACATCCAAAAAGGAACAGTCAGTTTTGCCGAAAGCAATGAAACCACGCACTACTCCATCGTCGACGCGGCAGGAAATGCAGTTTCGGTCACCACAACACTCAATGGCGCTTTTGGCTCCAAATTGTATTGCGATGCACTTGGCTTTTTCCTGAACAATGAAATGGACGATTTCAGCGTCAAACCCGGCGAACCCAATTCTTACGGACTTGTCGGCGCGGAAGCCAACAGCATTGCACCAGAAAAACGCATGCTCAGCTCTATGACGCCGACCATCGTCGAAAAAGACGGAAAACTACTAATGGTACTTGGTACGCCCGGAGGTTCGACAATCATCACTTCTGTTTTGCAGACAATCCTCAATGTCTATGAATTCAATATGTCGATGCAGGAAGCCGTCGATATGCCGCGCTTTCATCACCAATGGCTGCCAGACGAAGTCGATTTTGAACCCGGAAAATTTGCCCCTGAACTATTGGAGCACCTGGCCAACAAAGGCTATCATCCCAGTGAAAAGACCATGCCTGTCATCGGTAAAGTCGATGCGATCATGGTATTGCCCGACGGCAAACTTGAAGGCGGCGCAGACAAACGCGGAGATGACAAGGCTTCGGGTTTTTAAATTTTGCAAAAGTTTATCAAAACCGTTTTTATTAAAGATGTATTTTTACTGCCTTAATTTTTTCGAAAATGCCCAATAAGAAAGCATCTTTTATAAAAATCGCGTTCAGGAATGTCTTTAGGCAAATAGAAAACTTCTTTTTTCTGCTGAAAGGATTGCTGAATGAGCGGCATTTTATCTATTTGTCGTGCGTTATTGTTGGCATATCCTGTGCATTTGCCGTAATTATCCTAAAAGGATTTGCGCACTACGTCTTCCTTTTCGCGAATTATCTCAACGCGTACCTCAAACTGCCATTTATCAACAGTATACTTCCGATTATAGGGATTGTGCTGACCGTTTTTGTAATTCGGAATTTTCTTGGCGGCAAACTCGAAAAAGGTACTTCACGGATTTTATATGCGGTCGCCAAAAAAGGCGGTATCATCCAAAAAAAGCAGATGTATGCGCAGATTGTCACGAGTTTCCTGACTGTCGGTTTGGGCGGATCGGCTGGATTGGAGTCGCCAATTGTGATTACGGGCGCGGCATTCGGATCCAATTTTGCACAACGGTACAGGCTGACGCAAAAAGACCGTGTTTTGTTGCTTGCCTGTGGTGTTTCTGCGGGAATCGGTGCAGCTTTTAACGCGCCGATTGCCGGCGTTTTGTTTGCGATCGAGGTAATTTTGACCGACATCACGATTTCGGCGTTTATTCCAATTATTATTTCAGCGGCGACCGGCGCTTTGGTCTCGGCAGTGGTATTGGATGAAGATGTACTGTTGTCCTTCAAACAGCAGATGATATTCGACTTCAGGAACATTCCGTATTATATCCTGCTGGGCGTTTTGGCCGGACTTTTATCGGTATACCATGCCCGGAAATTTCGCAAGACTGAAGGTTTTTTTGCACGGATTAAAAACAAATCATACAAGCGGGCATTGTTTGGCGCTTCCATATTGGCCATCATGATTTTCTTTTTTCCGACGCTTTTCGGTGAAGGATATGAAAGCATCAAAACACTTTCCGAAGCCCATCCTGAAGCATTGCTTGACAACACTTTTCTCGAAGGTTTTAAGGACAACGAATGGGTTTTACTGCTCTTTGTTGGCGTAACGGTCATGCTGAAAGCGTTCGCGACAGGAATTACGCTCGGCAGCGGCGGAAACGGCGGTAACTTCGCTCCTTCCCTGTTCGTCGGTTCCTATCTCGGTTTTTTTGTTTCGAAAGTCATCAACCTGACGGGATTGACACATACGCTTCCTGTAGCCAATTTTACCATTGTCGGTATGGCGGGAATCCTCAGCGGGTTGTTCCATGCGCCATTGACCGCAATATTCCTGATTGGTGAAATCACAGGCGGCTACAACCTGATGGTGCCGTTGATGATCGTATCTTCCATCAGTTATGCCGTTTCGAAACAATTTGAGAAACACTCGATGGATGTGAAGTATCTTGCAGAAAAAGGTGATGTTTTTACGAGCGATAAGGACAAGAACATCCTTTCAAATATTGATATTTTGAGTTTGGTACAAACCGATATGCAAGTCATCAAACGCGAAGACACAATGGAATATGTCGTCGATTTGCTGTCCACTACGCGACAAAAATTATTTGCCGTGACCGACAATAAAAACATGCTGGTCGGCATCATTGATTTTGAGGATTTGCGGCCAATTGTGTTCAATTCTTTCCGCGTCAAGTTCACGCCGCTGAATGAAATCATTACCCAACCCAAGGCTGTCATTGCACTGGACGAAGAAGGCACTGAAAAAATCATGAAAAAATTTGAAAGTTCCAATTCCGATATTTTACCTGTAACGAATAACGGCAAATATGTCGGCTTTCTTTCTAAAGTCAATGTCCTGGAAAGCTATCGCGAAAGACTTAGGGAAATGGTGATTGAATAGCCAATCTTTAACAAATTCTTCTCAAACCCACTACTGAAAATCAGGGACAAAACCCTACCTTTGCGTTTTGAATATTTTATGCTGAAATCAGACGATAATATAGAAGTATTGGGCGCCCGTGTGCACAATCTCAAGAATATAGATGTAACGATTCCCCGTGAAAAATTAGTGGTCATTACCGGACTTTCGGGTTCGGGGAAATCATCGTTGGCATTCGACACGATTTATGCCGAAGGGCAACGCCGTTATATAGAAACTTTTTCGGCTTATGCGCGACAATTCCTCGGCGGATTGGAACGCCCGGATGTCGACAAAATCGACGGGCTTTCCCCGGTTATCGCCATCGAACAAAAAACCACGAGTAAAAGTCCGCGTTCCACTGTCGGCACAATTACCGAAATTTACGATTTCCTGCGTTTGCTTTATGCCCGCGCCAGCGATGCCCATAGTTATGTGACAGGCGAAAAAATGGTCAGCTACAACGACGAGCAGATCAAAGACCTGATTACCGAGAATTTCAAAGGCAAACGCATCAACATCCTTGCGCCGGTCATCCGTGCGCGAAAAGGCCATTATGGCGAATTGTTCCAGCAGATTGCCAAACAGGGCTTTTTGAAAGTCCGCGTAAACGGTGAAATCAAAGACATCTCTCCGGGAATGAAACTCGACCGCTACAAAACGCACGACATCGAAATTGTCATCGACAGAATGGTCATTGAAAATTCGCCCGAGAATGAAAAACGACTAGAAGAAAGCATCAATACAGCGATGTACCACGGCGAGAACGTATTGATGATTTTAGACCAGGACACGAATGCCACACGGTTTTTCAGCCGGAACTTAATGTGCCCGACTTCCGGGATTTCATACCAGAATCCTGAACCGAACAATTTTTCATTCAATTCCCCAAAAGGCGCATGCCCAAATTGCAACGGTTTGGGAATCGTCAATGAAATCAACCTGCAGAAAATCATTCCAAATCCAAAACTATCCATTAAAAATGGTGGTTTTGCGCCTTTGGGCGAATACAAAAGCTCCTGGATTTTCAAGCAACTGGAAATTATCGGTGAGAAATTCGGGTTTAAGATTACCGATCCGATTGAGAAAATCAATTCAGATGCGATGGATGTCATCCTATTCGGCGCAAAGGAGAATTTTGCCGTCGAATCAAAAACATTGGGCATTACGAAAGAATATAAAATTGAGTTTGAAGGCATTTCCAATTTCATCAAAACCCAATTTGACGAAAGCGAATCCACAGCCATCAAACGCTGGGCAAAGGATTTCATGGATGAAGTGCCGTGTCCGGAATGCCATGGCTCACGATTGAAACAGGAAGCGATGTATTTCAAAATCAACGACAAGAATATTTCTGAGTTGTCGAATATGGATATATCCGATTTGACGGCGTGGTTTGCAGATTTATCGAACCATCTAAACGAAAAGCAAAAAACCATCGCCACCGAAATCATCAAGGAAATCCGCGACAGGCTTGCCTTTTTGATGAATGTCGGATTGGATTACCTGGCTTTGGCGAGAAGCTCACGCTCACTTTCGGGCGGTGAAGCGCAGCGCATCAGGCTTGCGACGCAAATCGGTTCGCAATTGGTTGGCGTGTTGTATATTTTGGATGAGCCGAGTATCGGTTTGCACCAGCGCGACAATGAAAAACTCATTACGTCTTTGGAGCAATTGCGCGATATCGGGAATTCCGTTATCGTAGTAGAACACGACAAAGACATGATTGAACGCGCCGATTATGTCATCGACATTGGTCCGGCTGCAGGAAAACACGGCGGGCAAATCGTCAGCGAAGGCACGCCAAAAGAAATACTGAAACACCACACTTTGACCGCGCAATACCTGAATGGCGAAAAGAAAATCGAAGTGCCGAAGAAAAGAAGGAAAGGCAACGGGAAATTCCTGAAACTGACCGGCGCGACGGGAAACAACCTGAAAAACGTGTCCATTGAAATCCCGTTGGGCGAAATGGTTTGCATCACAGGCGTTTCGGGAAGCGGCAAATCGACGCTGATCAACGAAACGCTTTACCCGATTTTGAACGCGTATTATTTCAACGGCGTCAAAAAACCGGCGCCATATAAGAAAATTGAAGGCTTGGAGCATTTGGATAAAGTCATCGATATTGACCAAAGCCCGATTGGAAGAACGCCGCGTTCTAATCCGGCGACATATACCGATGCATTTGCAGAGATCAGGAATTTGTTTGCGATGACGTCAGAAGCGATGATTCGCGGGTATAAAGCCGGACGTTTTTCTTTCAACGTCAAAGGCGGACGTTGTGAAACCTGCGAGGGCTCGGGCGTGCGCACGATTGAAATGAACTTTTTACCGGATGTTTACGTTGAATGTGAAACCTGTCAGGGCAAACGGTTCAATAGAGAAACGCTGGAAATCCGTTATAAAGGCAAGAATATTTCAGACATTTTGAATATGACCGTTGATGAAGCGGTGCCGTTTTTTGAAAATATCCCAAAGATTTACCGGAAAGTCAAAACGATCCAAGACGTTGGTTTGGGTTATATTACGCTTGGCCAGCAAAGCACGACGCTTTCGGGCGGTGAAGCGCAGCGGATTAAATTGGCGACTGAATTGTCGAAAAAAGATACCGGAAATACGTTTTACATTCTCGACGAACCTACGACAGGACTGCATTTTGAAGATATTCGTGTGCTGATGGAAGTCATCAACAAACTCGTAGACAAAGGCAATTCGATCCTGATCATCGAGCACAATATGGATGTCATCAAACTCGCGGATTACGTCATTGATATGGGATATGAAGGTGGAAAAGGCGGCGGCGAGATTGTAGCGAAAGGCACGCCGGAGGAAATCATCAAAAATACCAAAAGCTACACAGCGAAATTTTTGAAAAAAGAATTATCTTAGTCCGCTTTTTCAATTGACAATTAAAGCCATAGCCCGGATAGCAATGGAAATCCTTTTTTTAAAAGAATTTGACTGAAGCGTCAGCTGAAGGCAAATTTCTTTAAAAAAAAGATTGGAATGAATAGCCGGAAACAGCTTCAAAAAAAAATAAAATGAGATTAGAAGATTTCGATAACGACGAAGACAAAATCATCCAGGACCGACTGAAACAAAAGACGTGGAATGAAATCCGCACCAACGATTCATGGGCAATTTTCAAGATTATGGCCGAGTTTGTAAACGGTTATGAATCGATGGGAAGAATTGGGCCATGTGTGTCGATTTTTGGTTCGGCACGGACAAAACCGACGGATCATTTCTATTTGCTGGCTGAAAAAATCGCCTTCAAAATATCAAAAGCCGGTTATGGCGTCATCACTGGCGGCGGACCGGGAATTATGGAAGCGGGAAATAAAGGCGCGCATTTGGGCGGCGGAACATCCGTAGGTTTGAATATTGAACTTCCTTTTGAGCAACATTTCAATCCGTATATCGACAAGGACAAAAACCTTAATTTTGATTATTTCTTCGTGCGGAAAGTCATGTTTGTGAAATATTCACAGGGATTCGTGATTATGCCAGGCGGGTTTGGGACTTTGGATGAAATGTTTGAGGCGATTACGTTAATCCAAACCAAGAAAATTGCAAAATTCCCGATTATCCTTGTGGGCCGCGAATTCTGGTCGGGATTGATGGATTGGGTCAAAACGATATTGGTCGAAAAATACGCAAACGTCAGCCCGGACGACTTAAACCTGATAAAAATCGTAGACACGGAAGACGAAGTTGTGGAAGCGCTGGATAATTTCTACAGGAAATACAACCTGAGCCCGAATTTCTAGCGGAGCGCCAAAGCAACCTTCGGCAACTATTCGCATCTGTAACTGTCCGGACGGCGTAAATCAAAAGAAATCCTTGAAAACCTACAGTCAATTTATTGTTCTCTGCCTTGTCTTGCTGGCTCCGGTAAAGCAGTTTGCGCAGCACCATTCGACCATGACGGTTGATGTCGACAATGAGAAAAAAATCCTCAGCATCAGGCAGGAACTGGTTTTCCATAATCAAACTGGCGACACTTTACACAGCATTATTTTAAACGACTGGGCCAATTCCTATTCGACGAAAGAAACGCCGCTTGCGAAACGCTTTTCGGATGAGTTTGTCAGGAGTTTCCATTTGGCGAAGGATGAAGAGCGCGGGCATACCGATATCATTTCAATTGCTGATGGAGAGTCGACACTTTCCTGGGAGCGATCAAAAGGCCATCCGGATTTGGTGGAAATTAAATTGGCCAATCCGATTTTGCGGGGTGAAAAAATTACGCTTCAATTGGCTTATTCGGTTAAAATTCCAAGTGACCGTTTTACGAAATACGGCTACAATACCAAAAGCGAGCTCAATTTAAAAGATTGGTTTCTGACACCTGCGCGTTACGAAAATCACAGTTTTGCAAGATACAGCAACAACAATCTGGATGATATTGCGAGTGGGATTTCCGACTTTGATGTTTCATTGAATGTTGCTGCAAACCTTCAGGTAAATTCTGATTTAAATATTATTGAAACTTCTGACAATAAAGCATTTAAAACAATTCACCTGAATGGAAATCACAGAAGTGGTTTTAGCCTTTTCATTTCGCCAAAACCCAAATTCCTGACTTTCAAAAACGATATCATTGATGTCCAGAACGGTCTCGAGGGCAATAAAATCGATGACATCCAAAAAGCCATTATCGTTGACCGCATCGTGAATTTTGTCGATGAGAATCTTGGACGTTATCCCTACGATAAAATCACTGTCTCGCAAGCTGATTATGAGCGCAGCCCATTTTACGGACTGAACCAATTGCCGGGTTTCCTCAATGTTTTCAATAATGATTTTCTGTATGAACTGAAGTTCATGAAAACCTACATCAACAATTACCTGAACAACACTTTGAAGTTAGATCCGCGCAAAGACCATTGGATTTATGACGGCATCCAGGTGTATGCGATGATGAAGTACATTGCCGAAACGCATCCGGAAATGAAAATGACGGGGCAGTTGAACCGTTTCAAATTGCTTCAGCACTACAATGTCACCAATCTCGATTTCAACGGGCAATACAGTTACTTCTACATGCTGATGGCACGTAAAAACCTGGACCAGCCGATTGGCGACCCAAAAAACACCTTGATTAAATTCAATGAGCAGATTGCGGGAAAATACCGCGCAGGACTCAGTTTAAAATACCTCGAAAATTATCTTGGAAATGGTATCGTTTCCGGCAGCATCAAGAAATTCACATTGCGCAACAAAGACGAGCAAACCAATGCTTCGGATTTTGAAACGATATTGAAAAGCGATGCCAACAAAAATATCGACTGGTTTTTCAATACGGTTGTCAATACGCGCGACATCATCGATTTTAAGTTTGGAAATGTCTCGAAAACCAATGACAGCATAAGTTTTACGGTAAAAAACAGTACTGGTGCCAACGTTCCGATTCCGGTTTATGGTATCAAAAAAGGCGAAGTCGTTTTTAAGCAATGGCTTGAAAACATCAATGCCGACAGCACTTTCACGGTCGGCAGGAATGGCGCCGACAAGATTGTCCTGAATTACAAAAATGAAGTGCCGGAATACAACCTCAGGAACAACTGGAAGTCGTTAAAGTCTTTTCCGCTCAGCAATCGCCCTTATAAGTTTGTGTTTTTTAAGGATTTGGAAGATCCGTGGTACAACCAGATTCTTTACATTCCAACGCTGACATACAATCTTTATGACGGATTGACGCCCGGATTGCGTTTTTTCAACAAGACCATTCTCGACAAGCCTTTTAATTTTGATGTCAATCCGTCGTATTCGACCAATACCGGTTCACTGACCGGCGCCATGGCATTGGCAATCAACAAGAATTACCGCGACTCCCGTTTGTATAACATGCGGTATTTTGTTACCGGTTCGTATTTTCATTATGCGCCTGATGCGGCGTATTTGAAAATCAATCCGACGATACAGTTTAAATTCCGCCCCGCCGATTTAAGGGACAACAGAAAACAGCAGATTACCTTGCGGGAAGTCATCCTGAACAGGGAAAAAACCAATTTTACCATTAACGGAAACACTGAAAATTACTCGGTTTTTGATGCGCGCTACATCAACAGCAAGACTGAAGTCACGAGCCATGTGAATTTCTCGGCAAATGTCCAGGCGGCGGCACAATTCGGGAAAGTTTCTTCGGAAATGCAATACAGGAAATTGTTTGACAACAATCATGAAATCAACCTGAGGCTTTATGCCGGAACGTTTTTGTACAACAATACGAATACCGATTTCTTCAGCTTTGCATTGGACAGGCCGACGGATTACCTGTTTGACTACAACTATTATGGACGTTCGGAAACGACTGGCTTTTTCAGCCAGCAGCTGATTTTGGCGGAAGGCGGGTTCAAATCTAAGCTCGACACGCCATATGCCAACCAATGGATAACGACTTTAAACGCGGGATTCAATGTCTGGAACTGGGTTGAAGTCTATGGCGACGCAGGATTCGTGAAAAACAGGCATGCAAACGAAAAATTCCTATACGACAGTGGCGTGCGGCTGAACCTTGTGACCGATTATTTCGAGCTGTACTTGCCAGTTTATTCAAGCAACGGCTGGGAAGCCGGGCAACCGAATTATGCCGAAAAAATCCGTTTCATCATTACGCTGAGCCCAAATACGCTGATCAATCTTTTTACGAGGAAGTGGTTTTAAAGGAAGTTGCCGTTGCAAAGTTCCAGAGTTTATTGACTAATAAATACAACGTTTGTGATTTTCATCTTACTGGTTTACTGAAACTTAACCGTAAGCCATTCCAACTTTGCAACTTTGCAACTTTGGGAGGCAGCAACTCAAAGGATTTTTACTTAAATTTGTTCCTCAATTCCTATTAAATTCCGTTATGACACAGGTAGAAACCAATAAGGAACTGTCGTTTGAAGATTTCAAGACAGAAGTGCTGAACGATTATAAAATTGCAATAACCAGCAGGGAATGCAGCCTTCTTGGGCGTCGTGAAGTTTTGACCGGAAAGGCCAAATTCGGGATTTTTGGAGACGGAAAAGAAGTGCCGCAGTTGGCAATGGCCAAAGCATTTAAAAACGGTGATTTCCGTTCGGGTTACTACCGCGACCAGACATTTATGATGGCAATTGGCGAAATGACCGTACAACAGTTTTTTGCCGGATTATATGGCCATACTGATTTGGCTCACGACCCAATGTCGGCAGGACGCCAAATGGGCGGACACTTTGCGACACATAGCTTAAACGAAGACGGTTCATGGAAAAACCTGACGATGCAGAAAAATTCCAGTGCCGACATCTCGCCTACTGCAGGCCAAATGCCACGATTATTGGGATTGGCACAGGCTTCAAAAATTTACAGGCGCGTTTCAGGAATCAACAATGCGACTAATTTCTCGATTTTCGGGAATGAAATTGCCTGGGGAACGATTGGAAATGCAAGCACATCCGAAGGCTTGTTTTTTGAAACCATCAATGCTGCCGGCGTTTTGCAGGTACCAATGGTCATGAGTGTCTGGGATGATGAATACGGAATTTCCGTACACGCGAAATACCAAACCACAAAAGAAAACATCTCGGAAATCCTAAAAGGTTTCCAAAGGGATGAAGACAATAAAGGCTACGAGATTTTCCGCGTCAAAGGCTGGGATTATGCCGAACTCGTTGCGACGTATGAAAAAGCAGCACAAATAGCACGCGAGGAACATGTTCCGGTTTTAATCCATGTCATTGAACTGACACAGCCACAAGGCCATTCGACTTCAGGCTCGCACGAGCGTTACAAAAACGCGGACAGGCTGGAATGGGAAAGCAATTTCGACTGCATCAAACAGATGAAAGAATGGATGCTGTCATTCAACCTTGCGACACAGGAAGAGATTGATGCGATTGATGCCAATGCGAAAAAAGAAGTGCTCGAAGGTAAAAAAGCCGCATGGAACGCTTTCCTGGAGCCTATAAAGGCAGAACAGGCCGAAATCGTTTCGTTGTTGGAAAATGTTGCCAACTCAAGTGACAATAAGGTTTTCATCGATAAATATGCTTCTGACTTAAAAGAAATAAAAGAACCTATCCGCAAAGACATCTTAACGACAGCGCGTAAAGTGTTGCGCATGGTTGTCAATGAAAACAGCCAGGATGAACTGGCGGCGTGGATTACTTCTTATACCCAAAAAATACAGCCAAAATTCAGTTCACACTTATTCTCGCAATCATCAAAAGACGTGTTTTCAGTAAAGGAAATACTGCCAACCTATGACGAAAGCGCCGAGGAAGTAGACGGCAGAATGGTGATCCGCGACAACTTCGACGCGATTTTCGCCAAATACCCTGAAGCATTGGTTTTTGGCGAAGATGCCGGAAACATTGGCGATGTCAACCAAGGATTGGAAGGCATGCAGGAAAAATACGGCGAACTCCGCGTAGCCGATGCCGGAATCCGTGAAGCTACAATCCTCGGGCAAGGAATCGGGATGGCGATGCGTGGCCTGCGCCCGATCGCTGAAATCCAATATTTAGATTATTTGTTATATGCAATCCAGATCATGAGCGACGATTTGGCGACTTTGCAATATCGCACGCACGGCAGGCAAAAAGCACCTCTGATCATTCGTACGCGCGGCCACAGGCTTGAAGGTGTCTGGCATTCAGGCTCGCCAATGGGCATGATTATCAACGCAATCCGCGGCATCCATGTTTTGGTGCCAAGAAATATGACGAAAGCGGCCGGTTTTTACAATACATTATTGGAAACCGACGAACCGGCTTTGGTCATTGAATGCCTGAACGGTTATCGTTTGAAGGAAAAAATGCCAACCAACATCGGTGAATTCAAAACCCCGATAGGTGTTGTCGAAACGATCAAGGAAGGAAAAGACATCACGCTGGTGTCATACGGCTCGACTTTGCGTTTGGTGGAACAGGCTGCAAAAGAACTGCTTGAAACCGGAATCGACTGCGAAATCATCGACATCCAATCCCTTCTGCCATTTGATGTCAATATGGATATTGTGAAAAGTGTGGCCAAAACCAATAGGCTTCTGGTCATCGATGAAGATGTTCCGGGCGGCGCATCCGCATATATTCTACAGCAAATCATTGACGGGCAGAATGGTTACGAACATTTGGACAGCAAGCCGGAAACATTGGCATCTAAAGCGCATCGGCCGGCTTATGGCACTGACGGCGATTATTTCTCGAAACCATCCGTCGAAGACATTTACGAAAAAGTCTATGCCATGATGCATGAGGCGAATCCGAATAAATATCCATCGTTATATTAAATTTTGTAATAATAGAATCCCAATCGTAAGGTTGGGATTTTTTATTTGATCCAATCCGTGTTTGACAATAAAATTCCCTACATTAGGGTTGTCAATTTGAATCAATAACTTAAACACGCTCATATGAAAAAAACCACATTATTATTGGGAGCCATGGCAATGATTGCTTTCGCTTCATGCAAAAAAGAAACCACTTCAACTGATGTTGTTGCACCTGCAACGGATACGACTGTTGTCATTCACGATGTAGCTCCAGCACCACCGGCAGATACTGTTACAGTGAAAACTGAGGAAAGTGACGGCACCAGCGTGAGCGTTGACGCGAATGGCGTAGATGTCAAGTCGAAAGACGGCACCAAGAAAACAACAGTAAATGTTTCTAAAGACAATGCTGGCGTTGAAGTCAAAAAGTAAACGTTAAATTCTCTTTAAAGTATAAAAACCAACATCTCGTGTGTTGGTTTTTTTTGTAGTTTAGGTATGCTAAAATGTTAAAATTCACTATGCCGGAAAATCCATTTGCCACTTTGCCACCTGTAAAAGTCATTAAAACCAAAGGAAAATTCATTCCCATTGATTTCTCGATTGGCAATAAAACTTTGGAAGATTTGAACACTGCTGCCGATTTTGAAAAATATGTTGAAAGCCATTTGGCAAAAAACAATGCCACAGTTGCATTTGGCGGTTATGATGAAGAACGGAATTTGTACAAACGCAGCGGCATTTTTAACGATTCCGATACTGAAGAAAGGAACATCCATATTGGGACAGATTTGTGGATTAAAGCCGGAACACCTGTATTGGCGGCACTCGACGGAAAAGTCCATAGCTTCAACTACAATTCCGGAATCGGAAATTATGGGCCGACTATTATATTGGAACATAAAATAAGCGGTTTTGCGTTTTATACTTTGTACGGGCATTTGTCGATGGAAAGCATTGAAAACCTTGAGACAGGTGATGAATTTAAATCAGGCGAACCGCTTGCGACTTTGGGCGATGCTGCCGTAAACGGGGATTATGCGCCGCATTTGCACTTCCAGGTAATTAAAAATATTGGTGATTATTCTGGTGATTATCCCGGTGTCTGCAGTAAAAATGAGCGGAATTATTACCTGGAAAACTGTCCCGATCCCAACCAGTTATTGAAATTAAACCAACCATAAGATGAGAAAGCTAATTATATTATTCAGCCTGTTGGCAGTTGTCGGATGCAAATCCAAAAAGCCAACAACAGCAAAGCCCGCCGAAGGAAAAATCACTAAAGTCATGCCTGAAAAAGTCAACCAGGAACAAAAAGACAAGGCATACCAATTGGGCACAAGGGTTTTGATGGCCTGCAACACCTCACGATTCAAGCCATTTTCCCCAACAGAAGCCACGCCTGATGTCATCAAAAACGCAACGGAAGAAAAGCTGACCAAAATCTGCCACAATTTCCAGTTGAAATATGGCGATTTTAAAGGTGTTACATTTATGGAAGTCGTTCATGACAGGAAAAATAAAACCAACATCTATCGTTTTAAGGCCAATTACGAGAAGAAAATTGCCAATAAGGAACTTCGTGTCACGATGAATGAGAAAGACCAGGCAACCGCGATTAAATCTCTTGACTGGGTCGATAAATACAAATAATGAGCAACCATCACGAAACCATACGGGATTTTTATGCGGCATTTACGAACCACGATGCTGAAGCCATGGCGCGCTGCTATCATTCCGATATCGAATTCAGTGACCCGGTTTTTGGGAAATTGAAAGGCAAAACCGCATCAGATATGTGGAAAATGCTCATCGAGAAAAGCAAAGGCAGCCTTAAAATTGAATTTTCAAATATCAATGCGGATGGCGACAGCGGTTCGGCAAAATGGATCGCCTATTACAGATTCAGCAAAACCAATCGTGATGTGGCCAATCATATCAAGGCGGAATTTAAATTCAAGGACGGATTGATTATCAAACACGACGATCATTTTGACTTGTGGAAATGGAGCCGGCAGGCTTTCGGTTTTAAAGGCTTGCTTTTGGGCTGGAGCGGTTTCATGCAAAACAAAATTAAAGAACAGGCCTTGCTGTCATTGAAAAATTACCAATTGAAATCAAAGATACTATTATGAAAAGAATACATTTTTCGACCCAAATCAACGCTACAAAAGAAAAAATCTGGGCTGTTTTATGGAACGATGAAACCTATCGGACATGGACTTCCGTTTTTTGTGAAGGCTCATACGCAGAAAGCAAATGGAACGAAGGCGACAAAATATTGTTTCTGACGCCGAGCGGAAACGGGATGTTCAGTATCATTGCGAAAAAAATCCCAAACGAATACATGTCTTTTGAACATTTCGGGAATGTGATTGACGGCAAAGAACAGCCTATTGATGAGGAAACTGAAAAATGGACCGGCGCACAGGAAAATTACACGCTAAAAGAAAAAGACGGTCACGCAGAATTGTCGGTCGACATGGACATTACCGAAGAACATGAAGGCTATTTCCTGAAAGCTTTCCCAAAAGGACTGCAGAAAATAAAGGAACTTTCTGAAAACTAGCGTTTCCTTAGTGTTATAAATCGATATCGAATTCCCATTCGGTATTTTTCCGATACCACAAATTCCCGTTGGCGACTTTTAACGGACAATCAAAATTATTCGTATACAAACTTCCGGTTCCCAAACCTTGCGGCAAATTATTTCGCTGCAAATACGTCCATTGTGCAATCGCATTCAGTCCGATATTGCTTTCCAATGCCGAAGTAATCCACCAGCCGATTTTGTATTTTTCCGCTAACGAAATCCATTCCGAAGTACCGCGAAAACCACCGATTAAACTGGGTTTTAAAATGATGTATTTGGGGTTGATTCTTTGCAGTAATTGTGCTTTTTCTTCCAACGAGAACACACCGATCAACTCTTCGTCCAGGGCAATCGGAATTTTAGCCGTTTTGCACAGGTCTGACATCCTGTCATGTTGATTTATTTGTATCGGTTGTTCAATGCTATGTATTTTAAATTCAGATAATTGATTAATTTTATCTAAAGCTTTATTTGCAGAAAAACCACCGTTCGCATCGACTCGGATTTCGATGGTTTTTTCGTCGTAATGGCTTCGGATAAACCGCAATAATCCGACTTCTTTTTCAAAATCTATCGTGCCGATTTTGAGTTTGATGCAGCGGAATCCGGCAGCTAATTTTTCCTCGATCTGCTGCTTCATAAAATCGGGATTTCCCATCCAGACCAAGCCGTTGATCGGGATGCTTTTTTCGCCTTCGGTAAAGGCTGAAGGGAACAACAAAAAAGGGTTCTCGCATTGCAAAGACAAGAAAGCCATTTCAACGCCAAACTGTATCGAAGGGAATTCGGACAAAGCTTCCCAAAGTGCGTCTTTCCCCAAATGGATGTTGGTACAAACCCACTGCAGCTTTTCTTCATAACCCGGGCGGTCATCGATACTTAAGCCGCGCAGTAACCCGCACTCGCCTATTCCCTGCTTGCCGTTTTCCTCCAAAATGAGAAACCAGGTTTCTTTTTCGGTCATGACGCCGCGTGACGTGCCGCTGGGCCGTTTGAAGTTAAGGATGTATTTTTTATAGGCAGCTTTCAAATTTGAATGTCTTTTGCCACGAATGCACGAATTGTCAGCCTTGTAATTCGTGAATTCGTGGCCTATTAGCCCTGATGGAAGCGGCATCCTTTTGCACAACGCAGTGGCGCAAAAGATACAGCGGACAGCAGGAAATAGCTCCTCGAAATTATAAAATAATCGATTCTCCGATTTCCAACAGCATCAGGTCTTTGCCTTTATTGAAAAATTTACGGATGGCTTCTTCGTGATTGATGATGATATAACCGAACGTATCGTAGTGATAGCCGAGGATTTTATCGCATTCGACAAAATCGGAGGCGATGATCGCATCGTCGACATCCATCGTGAAATTGTTGCCCAACGGCAGTATCGCTAAATCGAGCTTGGTGCGTATCGGAATCAGCTTCATGTCCATCGTCAGTGCCGTGTCGCCGGCAATGTATACATTTTTGTGCTCGCCTTCAATCACAAACCCGCCGGGATTTCCGCCGTAAGTCCCGTCGGGAAACGAACTTGTATGGACTGCATTGACGTATTTTACGGTACCGAAATCAAATTTCCAGCTGCCGCCATGATTCATAGGGTGGCTTTTAAAGCCTTTGTCGGCATAATAGCCTGCAATCTCTGCATTGGACACAATTGTTGCGCCAGTGCGTTTCGCAATCGCTTCTACATCGAGTATGTGGTCGCCATGCGCATGTGTAACAAGGATGTAATCGGCTTTCAGGGAATGGATGTCGATATGTGCCGCTTTTGGATTGGCTGAAATGTAGGGATCGACAATGATGTTTTTGTCGCCGACTTCAATGCCAACAGCTGCATGTCCGTAAAACGTGATTTTCATAGTAATTTATTTAAAATGTTCGATGGTGGCATTGCAAACCTGAACCACAATATCAGAGAAAAAGTAAATCAGCGATAGCGCGAGCAATAGGGATAAAAAGAATGTGCTCAACGCCAATTTCTTGAGTTCCGGATCGAGTGCGCGCGGCTCGGTATTTTTGTATACCCTTTTAAGATGCTTGAGTAACGGAATATATGCAATCAAGAAAATGTACATGTCAAAATTAAAATAGCCCGGATCGTTGTCGCCGTAATAATCGAAAAGTATGGCGAAGGCTAAAAACAGCACCATTGCAGAAATGATCAGGAAATAATGGTATTGCTTGGCTTTGGCGCCGCCAATTTTTACGACGATGGTATTTTTTCCGGCTTTCCTGTCGGATGCCTCGTCGCGCATGTTGTTCAGGTTCAAAACGCCTACGCTTAAAAACCCGATGGCGGTCGCCGGTAAAATCAACAATGGGTCGACTGCTTTTAAAATCATAAAGCTCACGCCAAGCGTACTCACCAATCCGAAGAAAACAAACACAAACACGTCGCCATAACCGCGGTAGCCGTAAGCCGTATTGCCAACGGTATAACGGATTGCCGAAGCAACAGCCAGTGCGCCAAGCGTCAGGAAGAAAAGGGAAAATACGAGATTGGTGTCTTTAAAAGAAAAATAAATCAATACAATCGCCGAAATCATTGTGATGATGGAAGTGATGTATAAGGCGCGTTTCATGGCTTGCGGCGTAATTGCACCGCTTTGGATGGCGCGCTTCGGCCCTATCCGATCGGCGTTGTCGGTGCCTTTGATGCCGTCACCATAATCGTTGGCGAAATTGGACAAAATCTGCAGCAGTAATGTGGTCGTCAATGCTGAAATCACGATTTTCCAATTGAAAACCGATTCTGACATTGCATAAAAACTCCCCAAAATAATCCCGGAAACCGATAAGGGCAATGTGCGCAATCTTGCTGCTTCTATCCAGTGCTTCATAATGAATTGATAATTAAAATTTGATTACATCCAGTTGCTGTCGGATGTTTCCATTTCATACAGCCAAAGGTTTACATACTTTTTGATGATTGTGAAATTCCCCAATTGGAACCCAATATTGCCGCCTGCTGTATGAATCGTCAGGTAACCGATATCGGCTGTTTTATGCCAGAACAACTGTGAAGTCGTAATCGCCTGTATTTTGTGGAGTTCGACAATCTCGTTGGTGATATCCCATGCGCCGCTCTGTTTGATGACGAAGCGGTCATTGATGAACAGCCTGTAATTCCGGAACCCGAAACACAATACCAGTAATGCAAAAATGACATATACCGGCACTAAGTATGCAAATTCATAAAATCGCGTTTCCACGCCGCTGGCCATCGCAAAAAAACCACTTAAAGGTAATATTATTATCAGGAATATGGCAAACCCGAGCTTGCGCCAATTGGGTTTGAGCATCAGTCCTTTTTCAGGGATGACATCGAAAAGCAGTTTGAGAATGGCATCGCGTTCGGTTTCATTGCATCCCGGAATGTCAATCGCATTGCGGTTTTCTTCTTTGATGTTGCTGCTGGCTTGCTTGATTTTTAATTCCAAGATGTTCATCTTTTTCTGGAAATAATTCCGTGTCACAGCTATAATCTGCACTTTTTCAGGTTTGATGATGGTGCTTTTGGTATTGATAAGTCCAAACGAAAGCAACAATGAACCGCGTTGGCGTGCAATTTTGAAGTCGAAATACCTGAGGATGACGCGCAGTACATTCACTACCAAAACAAAAACCAGCAATACAATAATTAGCACCAATGCCGATTGAATGATGGTATGTGCCGCAAAATAATCGTCGAAATAATTGTGCTCAAAAGAATCGTCGCCTGCAAAATGCTGAACATTGTCCCAAATGGAAAAGAAAAACGCCAGGATAATACCGACAGTCCTGATGTAATTGGAAGTGATGCCGACCTTCAGCAAGGTCATCAAACTGATTTTGATGAATGGCGTCGCTTCACTGGCTTGCGTTTCTTCAACCGGTTGGCTGGTCGCTTGTGCGACAATAGGTTGTTTCCTTTCATTTTCCAGCAATTTAGCCTTGAGTGCCAATGCCAGATTGTGCGATACTGCCTTGATTTTTGCTTCTTTCTCACTGCCGCCCGCCGTATCGACATCAAGCGCGTGAACGCCAATGATTCTTTGCAACAATGATTGGGTAATGTTGACCTGCTGGATTTTATCGAGTTGAATGACCGTCTTGGTTTTGTTGAAAATCCCGTCATTGATGATGAACTCGTCGCTGGCTTCATCAATGAAAAAGGTAAAATTCAGGTATTTTAAATACGCTGTAACCGTAATCAGCAAAAAGAGCAAAGCGATGCCGCCAATAACCAAAAAGGCGCTCATCTCATCCGATTTGATGAACATTAAAACCAATAGTGGCCACAATCCTACCGCAAAATGCCTGACCGTGTCAAAAAACATGACCAGTATTCCGATGGGTGATTGGCGCTGCGGCTTACTGAAATCGGTCATTATAATTGTTTTTGGATTTTGCCCATCAGCAGTTGCTTGATGTTTTCAGCCTGGATTTTCTCGATTCCCGGAACCTCAATATCACTTTCCTTGCCGCCGGCCGTAAATATCTGGACTTTGGCCAAGCCAAAATATCTTGAAATCAGCCCTTCATGTAACGCAACATGTTGTATTCTGTTATAAGGAATTACGATGGTGCTTGTAGCAATGATTCCGCTCCTGAAAAGCACATCGTGTTCGCGGAAAGCAAATGCTTTTTTGCGGAAAGCCAGTCTGGAGAAAAACAATACCAATACCGTCAATACGATACCGATAATAATGAAATCATTATTGTAAGTGGCGAATTCTCCTTCATCCATTATTAATAAAAAACCCAATGCCGACCACAATATCAAGAACAAAATACCCAAATGTATCAATGTGACTTTCCAGTAATCTGGATGCAGTGAAGTCATTTGTACTTCCTCAAACCTTGGAAGTTGCGTCGTATCAAGGGTTTCGTTTGTAAAATTTTCCATGAATTGATAGTATATAATTGATTATGGCAGCCATTTTTTTTCAAAATTCGGCGCCCGTTTTTCAAGGAAAGCATCACGGCCTTCTTTCGCTTCGTCGGTCATATAAGCCAAACGCGTGGCTTCGCCGGCAAAAACCTGCTGCCCGACCATGCCATCATCAGTAAGGTTCATCGCAAATTTGAGCATCTTGATTGATGTTGGCGATTTTGCGAGTATTTCCTGTGCCCATTCATAAGCGGTAGCTTCGAGTTCAGCATGCGGGATTACTGCGTTGACCATGCCCATCTCAAATGCATCCTGAGCCGAATAATTCCTGCCGAGGAAGAAAATTTCCCGCGCTTTTTTCTGCCCGACCATTTTCGCCAGGTAGGCCGAACCGTAACCGCCGTCAAAGCTCGTCACATCGGCATCGGTTTGCTTAAATATCGCGTGTTCTTTGCTGGCCAATGTCAGGTCGCACACTACGTGAAGGCTGTGGCCGCCGCCAACTGCCCAGCCGGGAACGACTGCAATGACAACTTTTGGCATAAAGCGGATGAGGCGTTGGACTTCCAGGATATTCAAACGGTGCATGCCGTCATCGCCCACGTAACCCTGATGACCTCTCGCCTTTTGGTCACCGCCGCTGCAAAAGGAATACACACCGTCCTTTGACGATGGCCCTTCAGCAGAAAGCAATACGACGCCTATGGAAGTATCTTCCTGTGCATCGTAAAAAGCCTGGTATAATTCACTGGTGGTTTTTGGTCGGAATGCGTTGCGCACATCAGGCCTGTTGAAGGCTATACGTGCAACACCATTGGATTTCTTATAGGTAATGTCTTCAAATTCTCTTGCGGTCTTCCAGTTAATTTCTGGCATAGTGGTCATATTTTAATGTAAAAATAATACATTTACGTCTCAATTAAAATAAAATAAAAATGAAAAGAATTTTCCCAGTCATAGCCTTAATGGCAGTGGCGTTTTCAGGGTATTCCCAAAAGTATGAATTCCAAAGCGTTGCAGCCATTGAATGCTCGCCTGTTGTTTCACAAGGCCAGTCCGGAACCTGCTGGAGCTTCTCCTCGACTTCTTTCCTTGAAGCAGAAATCATCCGTACCACAGGCAAACATATCGATTTGTCTGAAATGTATAATGTCAGGAATACCTATCCGAAAAAAGCGTGGAATTACATCATGCGTCAGGGCCATGCGCAATTTGGCGAAGGCGGATTGAACCACGATGTCATCAACAGCGCAATGGATTATGGTATTGTTCCTGCCAGCGCTTATTCAGGATTGGTCAACAACGAAACCGTATTCAACCATCAAAAAATGGTCACTGAACTTGAAACGTTGTTAAAAGCCAACGCCGATCCGTCTAAAAAACCGGATCCGAACTGGAAAAAACAAGTCAATGACATCCTTGACAAAGACATGGGGAAAAATGTCACCGAATTCACTTACGAAGGTAAAACCTATACCCCGAAAAGCTTTTTGGAAATGACGAAACTGAACCTGCACGATTATGTCACGATCACTTCGTTTACCAACCAGCCTTTTTATACCTCATTTATCCTTGACATTCCTGATAATTTTTCAAACGGGAGTTTTTACAATGTGCCATTGGACACGTTCATCCAAACGATTGACAATGCATTGCAAAACGGCTATACTGTAGCTTTAGACGCCGATGTCAGCGAAAAAACCTTCTCAGGAAAATACGGTATCGCCGTTATTCCTGAAAATACTGCAGATGAAAAAACCATCATGACCGAAATCAAGCCTGAAAAGCAAGTCACGCCTGAATACCGCCAGGCAGAATTTGAAAATTTCGACACGACCGACGACCATTTAATGCATATCGTAGGCAAAATGAAAGACCAGAAAGGAAATATGTACTATAAAGTCAAAAATTCCTGGGGCAGTGATTTGGCCAATGGCGGATTCATTTATATGAGTGTACCTTATATGCGTTTGAAAGCGATTTCTGTGATGGTGAATAAAGCGGCGATTGGGAAAGATGTGAAAGGGAAATTGGGGATTTAGTATTCAATTACCCGACATAAAAAAGAAGCTTGAATGCTTCTTTTTTTTTCACAAATAATATAAGCCAAATGAAAAACATCTTCCTATTCACAATCTTAGCATTATCCGGCATTCGTATGCAGGCACAAAATCCGGTTTCTTATCCAAAAGATACATTGATTTCGAAACCTGAACTGAATTTTGAAGTGTTGTGGCATACGTTTGAGGATAATTACGCTTTCTTTAAATTACGAAATATCGACTGGCATAAAACCTATCAGGATTATCGGCCAAAAGTCAATGCACAAACTTCAGACGAATCGCTTTATGGAATTTTCTCGCAAATGCTTACGCCTTTCCAGGACAACCATATCAATGTCATTGTGCCGAACGTCAAACAATTCAAATCGGTTAAGCCATCACAGTTTGCGGCTGAATTTCCAACCGATAGTTTGCGAAATGCATTTTGGACGGTAGTTGATAATAATTTATATGCCAATGGATTTTCTAAAATAAAAACTATTGGCGCCGACTTTAACGGCAAGCCTTTGTTCAATTACAGTGTTTCCAAAAAACAGGGGTATCTCAGATTCAACCGTTGTTTTGTAGATGGCGATGCCGATAATAAAATCGATGCCGCCGCTGCCGGAAAATTATTGGATCAGGTATTTTTAGAATTCGCCAATGTAAAGTCCTTAATCATTGATGTCAGGGACAATATTGGCGGCAATGACGAATTTGCGTTTGAAGTCGCCAGTCGGTTTACGGATAAAAAAAGGGCTAGTATGTACAAAAGAACCCGCAAACCCAAAGGCGGTTACGAGGAAATGCTGGAACCCGAAACCTGGTTTATCGAGCCAAAAGGAAACAAACCCTTTCTTTCAAATGTCGTGCTGCTGACCAATGACAAAACCGTCAGCGCCGGAGATGTGTTTGCAATGATCATGAAGGAATTGCCACAGGTAAAAATTATCGGTACCGATACCAGGGGAATTTATTCGGATATGTACGGATTTACGCTGCCAAACAAATGGCTCATTTCGTTGTCAAACCAAAGGTATTTTAATTCGGATATGGTTTGTTATGAAGGAACCGGAACACCTGTTGATCTCAAGGTTGAAAATACGCACCAAGATTTGGAAACAAAAAAAGATCCGGTGCTTTTGGAAGCTTTGCGCCAGTTAAAACAATAATTGGTTTTCTTCTTCTTTTATGAGATAAATCCCGTCGTCCTTAATCTCGATCAGCTTTTCCTTATACAATGCGCCAATCGCTTTCTTAAAGGTTTTCTTACTCATTTTAAGCACGGTCTTGATGTCTTCGGGATGGGAATCGTCATTGAGTCGCAGGAAACCACGGTTGAGCCTTAATTCCTCAAGGATAATTTCGGCATTGGGCTCGATATTTTCATAACCGGGTTTTTGGAGCATGACATCCAACTTATTGTCGGGACGGATGTTTTTGATATAACCAATCATCCTTTGTCCGGGTTTCAACGAATCGTCGTATACTTCATTTTGGTATAAAAGCCCTTTGTATTTCTCATTGACGATGACATTGATTCCGGCATCGGTAATATGAGAAATGATTAAATCAACCTCATCAAATTTTTCGACTTTCAGTTCGTCATTGCTCAGGAATTGGTTGAGTTTGCTCGATGCCGCAAGCCGGTTTGTCTGCTCGTCCATATACATATACACCAGGTAGCGTTTGCCTTTTTCCATTGGGCGCGCCTGTTCCTTAAACGGAACAAACAAATCTTTTTCCAAACCCCAATCCATGAACGCGCCGAATTGGTTGATGTAATTCACACGCAAAAGCGCAAATTCATTCAGGTAAATAAAGGGTTCCAATGTCGTAGCCACCGGACGTTCTTCATGGTCAAGGTAAACGAATACGATGATTTCATCCCCGATCTTAAATTCCTTCGGGACATATTTGTTGGGCAGCAGGATTTCTTCGCCTTCAATGCCGGTGCCTAAAAAGATGCCGACTTTTGTGTCGCGCAATATTGTAAGCGTATTGTCTATTCCAATATTTATCATAATTCCAATTGCAAAGCCGCAAAGGTACGAACTGTAAATGATGTAAATCAAACAAATAATTGTGGAAAGGCCTTTTTCGTGCAAATGCCGACTTTTAAGCAACAAACGAAAAAAAAAGAAAACACCTTAATTGATTTCTTATGGACCACAACGACAAACTCCAGAATCATAAAGGCCCGGCCTGAAAAATCTTTTCAGGCTTTTGCCAATCCTCAATCAATTGCAGCATGGCTGGCGCCAGGCGATATGACGGCACTATTTCCACCTTAAGAAATTGGCAGATTTTGTAGAAAAGTAATCGTTATTCCAAATTCTTGAAATATTGTAGCAAAACCTTATCGTTATCCTTAGTCGGCGTGAAAATCTCCAATATCGCCGGTTGGTCATTTTGTGAGTAAAAAGTTTCGAGGCTTTTATCCAATGTACTTTCATCACTTGCGGTAAAATAATTGAACCGGTACATTTTTGCCAAATGCTCAGCGGTCAGGCAGTGCGAAGTCTCAAAGAAAGTATTGAACACCGTATTTTCCTGATGGCCCGGCAAAATCCTGAAAATCCCGCCGCCGCCATTATTGACCACGATAATCTTGAAGTTTTTTGGGATGTATTCATTCCAAAGCGCATTGCTGTCGTATAAAAACCCGACGTCACCGGTAATCAGTATTGTTGGTTTCTTATTCGCGACCGCCGCACCTATCGCAGTCGATGTACTGCCGTCGATGCCACTGGTACCGCGGTTGCAGAATACTTCTATCGACTCGTCAATATCAAACAATTGCGCATAACGGATGGCGGCGCTGTTGCTGATTTGGAGCTGTATGTTTTTTGGCAATGACGGCATGATTTTCCCAAAGACTTTGAAATCCGAATACGCAGCCGAAGCCAGGTATTCCGAATGCTTTTTTGCCCGAAGCGCGACGACTTTTGCAAATGACACACTGTAATCACTCTCGGCTTTTTTCGTAAAAGGCAGGAATTGGCTGAAGAAATCATTCGGGTTGGCTTCAAAATGCATGGTCAGGCTGCCAAAAGTATCATAAGCGCGCAGCGGATCAACATGCCAATGGTGTTCGGGTTTGTATCGTCTGAGAAACGCCTTGATTCTTTTGGAAACGACCATGCCGCCGAATGTCAGGACGATTTCAGGCTGGAAAGCCAAAAATTCCTTGCTTGTAAATGGCGTAATGATACGGTCAATATGTTCTATGAATGCCGGATGGTGCAAATTGGAAGTCGTTTCGGTCATGATGACAACCGAATTGTCTTTTGCAAGTTTGGCAAGGATTTCGGCATCGAGTTCATCGGGTTCGTTTACCCCAACAAGAATCAGCTTGCGGCTAGCGGAATTCCACACATTGGTCGACGCAATGATGTCTTCCAGCGCCACGGTTTTATAAACTTTGGCGAAAGCCGAAATCGTGACATCGACTGATAATTTCTTAACGGTTTCGTATAAAGGTTCCTCAAAAGGCGCATTGATGTGCACCGGGCCGCGTTTGGTATACGACCTATTGATGGCCTCATTGATCTCGAAATCATTCTCGGGCGAATCGTTCGGCGTCAGGTTGGCATTATAAAGCGAATGATTTGCCAATACATTTTCCTGGCGGATGGTTTGCCCGTCGCCAATATCAATCATCTGCGGCGGCCTGTCGGCGGAAATGACAATCAGCGGAATCTGGCTATAGAACGCCTCGGCAAAAGCCGGATAAAAATTAAGCAGCGCCGAACCCGAAGTGCATACGACGACTGCCGGCTTTCGGGTTTGCTGGGCAATACCCATCGCAAAAAAGGCGGCACAACGCTCGTCGGCAATACTGTAACACGTAAAATTGGGGTTATTGACAAAACCTATCGTCAGCGGCGCATTGCGCGAACCCGGCGAGATAATGATGTTGGTCAGCCCTTTAGAAAGGCAGATTTGTATAATGCTCTGTGCCAGTGGTATTTTAGGATAAAGCACTGGTTTTTTATTGGTTAGCGCCATGCACGGATTTTAATTTTTGTAGGCAAGACAAAATTAGCATTCCGCAGTCAATTTCGCACAAAAACAAGGCTAAACTTTTTTTATATTTGATGAAAGTATATAAAAAGACGATGAACGTAACCATACGCCCTGCTACAGCAAAGGATTTGCCTGCTATTTTGGAAATTGTGAACTATGCGATTGCCCATTCGACTGCTATTTATGAAGAAGAAGCGCGTACACCCGACGTTCAAGCCGCATGGTATGAAGACAAACTGACGCACGGTTTTCCTGTGATCGTCGCAGAATATGAAAACCGTGTCGTGGGATTTGGCGCTTACGGCACTTTCCGGCAAAAGACAGGCTACCGCAATACGGTCGAACATTCGGTGTATGTCGTCAATGATTTGGATGGAAAAGGCATCGGCAGCTTATTGCTGGCGGAACTCATCAGGTTGGCGAAAGTGCAACATTTCCACGTGATGATTGGCGGGATTGACGCTTCCAATACCGGAAGCATCGCTTTTCACAAAAAGTTTGGGTTTACAGTATGCGGCATTTGCCCTGAAGTCGGCATTAAGTTCGGGAAATGGCTTGATTTGATGCTGATGCAATTGATATTGGAGTAATAAAGTATAATTCAATAAGAAAACCAATGACAGGCGACAATTTTAAAAACGGATACTCAGATGTAAATGGATTAAAAATGTATTATGAAATTTATGGGCATGGAAAACCGCTTGTCCTAATCCACGGAGGCGGTTCGACAGTTAAAACCACTTTTGGGCGAATTATTCCGTTGCTTTCAAAAAGCAGGCAAATCATTGCCGTTGAATTGCAGGCGCACGGGCATACAAATGATCGGGCCGCAGATGCAACATTCCAACAAGATGCAGATGATGTTGCAGTTCTTTTGCACAATCTTGAAATAACAAAAGCCGATTTTTTAGGGTTTAGCAATGGCGGTCAAACCACAATTGAAATTGCTTTGCGCCATCCACAGCTGGTCGATAAAATAATTTTAGCCTCGTCGTTTTATAAGCGAAGCGCTGCGGTGCCGCAATTTTGGGATGGTTTTGATGGCGCAACATTGGATATGATGCCCCAAGTCCTAAAAGAAGGATACTTAGAAGCAAATAACAGTGAGGCCGGTCTTTTGAATATGTTCAATAGAGATGTCCAAAAAATGAAGGCTTTTAAGGATTGGACAGACGAACAAATAAAATCCATAACTGCACCAACATTGGTGATTAATGGCAACAATGATGTGGGCAGTATGGAACATGCAGTCGAAATGTGCCGCATGATTCCCAATTGTGAATTAGTGATATTTCCCGGTGGCCATGGAACTTATATCGGCACAATAGAATCTTTGGACGATCAAAATTGGCCAAAATTCAATGCAACAGCATTGATAGAGGAATTTTTAGACAAGTAAATGCTGGACCTTCTACTTAATCACGTTGAGCGTAATCAGCATGGTTGTCACAAAGAGAAAACCAAGTCCTGAAAGAAACACGATGTCCGCGACTTTTTCATAAGCGCGCCCTGGCATCTTATTGCGCATGGACAGGTATGAAAGCAGGCAGCTGGCCATAAACATCACAATGGCGACAGAAGTAAATTCGTCGATGATGGACGTTTCCCTGAAATTGTTGACCTTGAATGAAGTCAGCACCACAAAACAAAGCCCCAACAGCGTAGAAGAAGCAGTCAGTATATGTGGGAAGTTTTCTTTGTTTCCGGACATTTTTACCCTTTCACCCAATTGATGATTTCCTGATCTGAAGGCAATGTTTTTGGCGATAAGACTTTGACCAATTGTCCTCTTTCGTTAATCAGGTATTTCTGGAAATTCCACTCCACTTTAGAATCTACCAATCCATTCTGGCTTTTCTCAGTCAGGAATTTATAGAGCGGATGCATGTCGTCGCCAACTACCGAGATTTTCTCCATCATCGGAAAAGTAACGCCATAATTCATCTTGCAGAACGTCGCGATTTCGGCATTGGTGCCTGGTTCCTGTGCGGCGAAGTTATTGGCAGGAAAGCCAATGATGATCAGGTTATTGTTTTTATAAGTCTCATAAAGTTTCTCCAAAGCCTCATATTGTGGCGTGAGTCCGCATTTTGAAGCAGTATTGACAATGATGACCTTTTTACCTCTCAATGTCGAAAAATCAAAGGTTTTACCGGTGATGTCTTTTACTTTAAAGTCATAGATTGTTTTCATAGTTTCGTTTGATGTGCCCGCAGTCATGCCTCCCACTTCTTGGGCGCAGGCAATGTTTGTAACGTTGAACATAAACAGGCAAGCTGCCGCAGTGTATAACAATTTCCTCATGGTGTATTTTTTTGCTAAGATAATCATTAAAGAAATACATCCAATGGGCAACGATTATTTAATGTGGTTCCAAAAATGTTAAAAAACAACCTGTTACGGAAAGATTGTATACTTTAGCGGCCTTGAAAAATTATAAACCTAAAAAAATTGAAATGAAAAAATTATCAGCCGTATTGATTTTATGTGTTGCAGCCCTTACATTTTCTTGCTCGTCTGACAGCAGTTCGTCAAGCAATGACGACACTTATGTGAATTTTAAAGTAAACGGTACACAGTACAACATCATTGAGCCTGGAACATTCACCAGCCTAAATGCTTCAGTGGTTGCAGATGATGCCAATAGGACTTTAATCCTGAGAATGCCGGATACGGCGGTAGTGGGAACGTATGCCATTACAGATGCGTCGCCATCAGACCTTACAGCATATACTGCGACTTACAGCGAAGGAGCCGATATCTTTTTTGACGCGGTATCAGGAAGTATTACCATTAGCAATGTAGGCAGTGAATACATGACCGGGACATTTAATTTTACCGGGACTTATGACGGTACGACCTATACTATTACAGAAGGCACCTTCAGGGCTTATAAGCCGGAAGCGACAAACTAACACTAGTTTTTTATAAAAAAAGCCTCTTCAAACGAAGGGGCTTTTTTGTTTATGGTCTTTGGAAATGTTATGCCTGAATCACAATCACGCATCCCAAAATGACAGCTACAACCACCATCATCACAATGCATCCGATGATAATCTGTAATGCGCCCCAATCAGCAGTCGGATTATGATTTTCAAGTCCTTCGAAAAAAGCAAGCATGCCGTTGCGGTATCTCATAAAGCCTGCAAATACCTTTTTTATATTTCGGGATAACCCCGAATACCTGTTGGTTTCCATAACGTTTGTTTTGTGGCAAAGCTATCCCAATAACTAAGGTGTGACAATAGGCAAAACCCCATTGCAAAAGTTTTTTTACCTAATCAAAAGGACGAAAATAAAAGTCGACGAACTGCAATAACAGGCTCATTTTAAGCACTTCATCAGATTTGCGGGTGGTTTATCGAAAAAATGATGGACTTTCAAAACGTGTTTTTAAATTTATACCTGAAACCAAATCTTAAAACCTAAAATCATGGAAAATAACGCTACACCCCAAGGCGGATTCTGGATGCTTGTCGAAGAGCTCAGCGATGAATTCTTTAACGAAACCAGTAATGCAGATGTTGCAAAGAAAGAAGATTTACTTCGAGACGGCTATGACTTTTACCCGGATGCTGGATTTTAAAAACACGAATGTCCCAATTAAAAAACCCTACGCGAGTAGGGTTTTTGTTTTATTTGGATGGCAAAGATGTTATCGAAAGAAATAGGCCTGCACAAATCGCATCACGGTTCCTGCAACCGGATGCTGGAGTTTGATTAATGCATATATGATAATTTTGCTGGACATCTTGATTTGTTTATTGCAAATTTCGACCAAACAGCGCTTTCAACCTTTACAGGATTTTGGGTAAAGGTTATATCTTTTGGGCTTTAGAGAAAGTAGCCCAAAATTAAAAAAACCGAAGTTTCCTTCAAGGCTTTTATAGAAATAGAAATCGTATTACTCTTTAATCTTTTACTATCGGCACTGCAGTTTCAGGTGTTGTTATTCTATAATGTTTTTAATAAAAGCGTTGTTGCGAAGTGATTGTGAAGCGCCTATTTAGGAGTATTAAGTTGCCAGTGCTCCAAACTTCCTCAGCATCCTGTAATGGGATCGCAAAGCTGCAATAAAAGTCGGGCTTTCAATATAGGGAATATTAAACTCCGCTGCGGTCTGCTTTACAATTTTGCTGATATGTCCATAATGGATGTGGCAGATACCCGGAAACAAATGGTGCTCAATCTGCCTGTTCAATCCACCGAGGAAAAAGGCGGCAAAGCGGTTTGTCGTGGCAAAATTTGCGGTCGTCCGCATTTGGTGTTCCGCCCAGGCTTCTTCCATATGTCCAGTGTCGTCGGGCATAGGATAATCAGTCCCTTCTACGACATGCGCCAGTTGGAAAACCAATCCCATCGTAAGCCCTTGCGCAAAATGCAATGCCAAAAACCCGATCAGCAACTGCCACCAACTGATATCAAGCACCAACAACGGCAATACGATAAACACGAAATAATAGACCGCTTTGTAAAAAAACAAGTTGAAGTATTCAATCTTTGGGTGTTTATTGGCATGGGAGCCAATATTGGACTGGAAAAACTTTTTATAGTCTTTTCTGAACGCCCACGAAAGTGATGCGAGGCTGTATAACGGAAAGGCATACCAATGCTGGAATCGTTGCATCCGGTTTACGGGTTTCTCGTCCGAAATGCGGATCAATCCCGGTGCCACATCAATGTCTTCATCGTGTCCGGGGATGTTGGTAAAATTGTGGTGAACAAGGTTGTGGGTGATGCTCCACACATAGGGATTGGCCCCAACCAAATAAAAAAGGGAACCGAATGTTTTGTTGACGATCCTGTTTGCAGAAAAAGAACCATGTATCGCATCGTGGCAAATATTGAACCCTACAAAAGCACTGCACGCTCCAAGCAGTACCGCCAACAGCAACATCAATCCTATACTGAATGCATTTGAAATGATGAGTGCATACAATCCGAAAAAACCTGTTAGGAAGATAATGGTTTTCACCCACATAGTCACATTGGCATTTCTGGAAAGCCCGGAAGTTTTAAAATATTCATCTACCCGCGCGCGGGTGATGGCCAGGAACTGTGATTTAGTCCTGCTGAATTTCAATATAGGAATCATAAGAAAAGGGGCTGCAACTTTTATCGCTGGCCCTCATTTGAAAGCATTGCGGAAGGGAAATCTATATTATCGGAGATGCCGTAATTTCGTAGAAAAACTCTTTTTGTTGTAGAAATATATAGATCAAAACGCAAGATTGTAGTTTTTAGTGCATCACTTATTGCATTTGTTCAAAAGCGAAACATGAGACTGCCAGGATTATCGTAACCTTTTGATCATCATTCACAATTTCAATATGTACCTGTCAGTTAAAAAAACCATTCAAATTGTCCACGCTTTTTTAGTGAAAACACTTTGCCTGGGTAGGGGTTTCACCAATAATTTCTATAGGATAGACTTGTAATTTTGAAAAACAATTCCAATTTTGAAACGCGCCAATATATCGCAAAACACATTTTTTAATAAAATATTATTAAAAATTTAATAATATATCAAGGTAAAAAGCATCTGATTTTATGAAATTCATTATGATTAATATGAATTTTAAGTAATTAACCTGAAATGCTTACCGTTTGTCGATGAAAAGCGTCGTTTTGTGGAGGCAATTGTTAAGTTTATCTTAATTAGGATTTTTTAACCATAAAATACAGACCATGAAAAAAATTTTATTGCTCTCAATCTTAACGTTTGTAATGCAAGACGCGACCGCCCAGATTTCTTCCTTCAAGATCTTCAACAAAACGAGACTGCCAAATGCTGACACAGGCAAAATAAAAAATAAGGGTGTTGATGAAAAAGTATTCATCACGTTAGAAATAGTTCAATGGAATTATCTGGAACAAGAGAAAAAAACCAAAACCACTGAACTGGACAATCTTAAAAAAGAATTGTATAAGAATTCTGATGGTACTGATGGTGGCCCAATCTTCAGCCAGGCTACAAGAGACACTAAGGGCAGTAGGGTAAAAGTGCTGCGGACGGAAATTTCCGATATTGAAGTTCAGCAAGACAGCCTGTATAAGATTTATGCCAGCGACTATATTAATTATCAAAACTATAATTTTTTGAATTTCGGAAAGTACCGTTCTTCTGCTTTTTTTAATATGCTATATGGCAATGGCAATAAATTTAAAACTTTGGGGAATGCAGGTGTAAGTTTTGGAAACAATACCGGTTCCATTTTTTCTGAAATAGTAAATGGAAATTTAGGCATCGTTAGAGTAAGTCTGGGTACTATGGTTTCTAATAGTGAAAGTGAAAATCCAGAAGAGGAACAAAATGAAGAAGCCTACCAACGCCTGGTCAATTATGGCGGCAATACCGTTCTCAACTTTGAGTACCCAATTATGTACTTCCATTCAAGAAACAGCCAATACAATTTAATTTCACGCCTTATGGCAAAAGGTACCGCAGATTTCCCCGCCTTTGGGACAAAAACAGAAGAATGGGCCGGAAGCGGCGTCTTTGGAGTAGATCTTTATGGAGATGCCTCTGTGAGCAATAATTCCCTGAGATTTTTCTTTAACTGTAATATTAATAAAATATATGGCACAGATATTTTCAAGGAAAATCTTGGTATTCCACATAATGATTTTTCATTCGGACAATTGACACTTGGTTTGGTCTTTTTAGAAAATTTCAAAATATCATTTACTGTCGCAACCTTTAGTTCGGAAGAATCATTGACAAACAGAAATGTTATAGCCGGCGGCCAAGTATTAAAGTAATGGGCATTAGCAACCATTAAGAACAATCATAAATCATTAAAAAAAGACATGACACAAGAACATTCAGACGAAAAAATCGTCAAAAAATTCAATCTGCTCCGACATTTAATTGGGTTCGCATTTCTGATTGCCTTCTTTTTTGCCATTTGTTATATTGAAGGGTCGACCGAGAAACCCGTCGCCGTTGGCATTTGGGAAAATATCAAGCGTGGAATGTCAAGCATTCCAATCTATAAAGATTTTTTCATCCATTTTGCCGCAGCAATTGTCATCGGCTTTGTCGTGCTTTTGTTGTTAAAGGACATCAACGATTTTGCATTGGAAGAGAAATTTGTAGAGTTAAACAGAAAACTTGAAAAGAAATTCGTCGACCTGAACAAAAAATAGATACCATATATCCTAAAAATCCCAGTTCACTGCAATATATGAGCGTTGAAAAAGGCCTGCACAATGCATTATACCATATTACAGATTCTGACTATGATTATATGTATGTCATTGGCACAGGTAAAAATGAATTGGCAAGCCAATATCCAATCATAAAAAAATATTGGGATGCCACTGAAGATGTCCTGAAAAAAGATTACAATAAAATACGGTACAAAAGAATTACGACTCATGCCATCAGCAATACTTTTAAGTTGCACCTTCAGGCTTGCCTGGGCTCAAATAAAGATGAAAACCCATTGGCGAAAGTAATAATCATGGATGATTTTGCGATTGCCAATACTTTCCTGATCATTGGCGACAAATTTCTTTTTATTTCCCCAACATCGTTGGATATTGATGATAATGCAGTTGGAAGAGATTGTTTTATCACTGAAGATAGTCATATCATTAATGAATATACCTCCCATTTTTTATCCATTTGGGAAAGGGCCAAAAAAAATAATACTGAAATCACTACAGTAGAAAAATTTGAAAATGACATCAAAACAAAAAAAGGGATTTAAGAAGACCGTTGAAATTCGGTTAGTTTATTACGTCCGGCTAATATTTAAAAAGCAAAACCCAAAAGATTAAAATTCTTTTTGGGTTTTCACCGGCATCTGCTTCGGCATCGATGACAAACTGCACCACCGCATCAGCATTGGACATACTTCAAAGGACATTGTGACCGTAATGACAGACTCATATACCGTTATTAGGGTGCTGGCCGCTTTTTACATGTGCCAGCACTTATGGAAAGTGGAATGGAAAATAGTTGCGGAGATTCCTGACTTTGTGAATTTTATGCAAACAATCATTTTTTTGTGATGCATTTCATCGAATATTCCCAATTCTTTTAGCAGCATTGGTGGTTTTTTCATAATTTTGTAGCGCCCAAAACCTATCACAAATGCCTACAAAACCCGCCCTCTTCATCGTCGTTGACGATGATGCGATCAACAATATGTTGTGTAAATTTTCTATTAGAAAACATTTTGGCTCCATTCCTATCGTGACTTTCCTGGAAGCGCAAAAAGCCCTGGACGTCATCCGGATAGAATATGACAACCCAATCCCCCGCCCTACGGTCTTATTCCTTGATATTGCCATGCCAGGTATGAACGGCTGGAATTTTCTTGATGTCTTCGGACGATTCAATGATACTATCCGCAAACAGTTTACCATTTACATCCTGTCGTCATCGGTGCAGCAAAGTGACGAGAACAAAGCTTTGGCACATCCATTAGTCTCGGGATATATTCGAAAGCCGCTGTTGGAATCATCACTCGAAAACATATTGGGAGGATTGGCTTCAGGAAATGGAAAACCTGGTCCTGCTCCATCTTTTTTATTTTAGAGCATTAGCTGTTCGCGCAATCCTGCCAAGAGTGGATTTGGGAAAACAGCAATAAGATTGATATTTGTAATTTGGGGAACCATTTTTTGCTGTTTATTTTACTTATAGAGATTATTTCCGAGATTTACGACCTCACGGGCAATTACCTCATCTGAAGTGTAACGGGCAATATCGATATAAGTGCTTATAATAGTGCGTAGGGCATTTGTCATCATTATGTCCTTTGGATCGGGATCCTGTTTCGTTATAAAATCATTGATGCCTTTAATTGAAATAATGACTTTTTGTGAAGGGTCTAAAGCATCATTGCTCAACACATCCCTGGTCACATTTATAGCATCTTTCACCTCATCATCCGCCTTACCGAGATCATCCAATTGTTTGTCAATAATACCCAGTTTGTTGCCAATCCATTCCTTCTTACCGCTTTGGTCATTATACTCATTAAGAAAGTCTGAAAAGTTATCATTAAACGATGTTTTCTTATTTGTTTCCATTTGTTATTTTAAATTTTTTTCAAGTTGTCCTAATTGTTGAAAAACGTCAATTTTTTCAGGGGTAATTTTTATACTTAACCCCAAGCACTCAACCGCCTGTTTGAGAAGTTCCACTCCGGTCACCTGTTCCAAAATGATTCCCAACGCGATGGATTTGGCAAGCGGGTCCATATCTTGGGATAAGTTCTTAACACTTTCACCCAGTTTTTTCTGTTCTTCCGTACTCACATTAAGCATTAGGTTTAAACAAATGACTGACAGATTTTTTTCGGCTTTGGTAAAATCAATGTCTTTCATCACGAGTGACACTTGTTTTAATTTGTTTGTACTGTGTTCTCTGTCGAAACTTCTCTCGGCTGAATCCAAAAAGACCTGCAGAATGGTAGAAATGCCCACGTTAATCGCTTTATTGCTGTCCTTATCATGATAACTAAAAAATGAACTTCTTAGTATAAACATAGCCGAAAGACCGGCCAAAATGATTTTTCCCCATTCGTTTTGGGTAAATACCCCAAAACTGATATTCAACTTAGGGATAAAATAATAAACCAATACAGAGGCCATTCCATTTATAAAGAGGTACAATAATGCATTCCGGGAATATAGGATCAATTTAATTTCCCTGTATCTGCTCAGTAGTTCACTCAGACCCCAAAGGAATCCAAGTAAAAATGTTAATGAATAACACAGAATTATTAGTTTTGTATCCATTTTTCTTATCGTATAAAGTTAATAGTTTATTTTTAATTAGAAATCTGTTTATTATTATTCTGCTGAAAATAGTGTTTTCAATAGTTCAGCCGCCACACGGGCATCAATTGATACCCCAAAGAATAAACCTACATTCCATTCTTTTTTTACGGACACGTCGGTAAGATCGTATGCCGAATCACCAAAATCAAAATGCCTGTTTCCCGGTATGGTATTCCTCCTTCCGAAATGAATACCATAAGTAATGGCGCCAGCACGGGCAAAATCATGCGAAAGCCCTAACAGAAAATTTTCATTAGCATCCTTGCCTAATTGTGTCCCTACAACAATACCAACCCTGCTAAGATCGAAGATTCCGCCCTGTGGAGGAAAAAGGAAGGATCGTCCCTTAGGATAATAAACAGCCATAACCGTGATGAGTCCTCTGACCCCCGGATCATCCGCAATTAGGGTATTTTGGGTATCATTTAACGGGGCAATTTCGATATTTTGAGGATTTCGCAATGTTGTAGCTATCAAGCCGGTAGTAATACTCACATGATATAATTTGGGGATTTTAACCTCAGCATCGATAATGGTTGCCTTTTGATCTGATTTACCTAATGGTGCTCTCTTTACATTGAAAGTAAATTTTTCCGTAAATGGACCAATAACAGGAAAATCGATCACTGTAATTTCAGCTTTGCCTCCAGCCTGTGCCGAGGCTCCTTTATCAATATTAAGTGTTGGGTTATAATTGCCTGAATAATCAAAATAATACCGATTTGCATCCTCAAGACAGGCAGAAGTTATGAGGTGCACCTGATAAGAATATTCTTCAGTAGCGGTGGTAGGCAACCCATGTCCATGGAATTGTCCATAATGGTCAACAAAAATATGCACCGTATTGAATTTATCAATATATAAATTGTGTTTCTCCTTTATTCCCAAATTCTTGATATATTTATTTAGGATGCGTTTCTCAAATTCATCCTCTGCCATTCTTTGAAAACCCTCCTTTTCACATGGATCCAATAGTGGTATTTCACTTTTTACTTCCACATCGAAAGAAAAAACAGGTTTGTCCTTTTTCCAATCTGCTTTTGAAGGATCAGTCCTTTTCCTAATCGTAACGGCTGCATTTTTATCTTTCCCCAGACTCCTTATTGGGGTGGTCAATACCATAGTATATGTTTTTTTGGTGCTGTCATGTTTTCCTGATAATGCTGTTTTTTTATCTTTCAATTCTTTGGCCCTATCAGCATCAGTGCCAATTCCAGTACCGATATATACATCGAAGTTGTCGATATCGGCTTCTGCATTAACGCCGGAAATTTCAATAATAACATCAGTTGTTTCGGCATCTACCTGTTTGACCAGTTTGCCCGAGACTGGGGCCGCAGTATCCAACTTGGCATACTCGACCGTCTGTGTTTGTGCCTGTGACTGGATACATCCAAATAACAATAATAGTTGTAAAAATTTTTTCATTGTTTTAGGTTTTTAAAAATTTATAATTGGTTTTATCTTCAATGGTATAAGCAGACATGATATAAGTAAAATTATCATCAGAAGCAATTACGCTTCCTACATAATATCCGTTGATATCACATACCGCAGCTCCGCTATCACCTGCCATCGCGCAGCGGTCAATTTGTATCAATCCATTGAGATAATGTTGCTTTTTACCTTCATAGTTGATAAATTGACCAACAAAAATGTTCCTCAATTTACCTTCGCAAACACTCTTGGACCCGTTGCCTTTAAAACGGAGGAAAATATTATTCTCATCACTTTTAGTCAATGTACGATAAAATACAGGGCCTGGCAAATCAACATATACTGGTGATATATTTGTTTCAGGCTTCATAATTGCTATATCAAGAAAATCGGTAAGGCACCCTTCCAAGAGTCGCCCTGCCAGTTGGGATGCGCTTCCGTTTAATTCTTTGAAACAAGGCGAAATCAAATCATCATTTGCGTTAGAAACAGAGATTTGTCCATTTGCCAACTCCTCATTACAATACACATGATAGCAACTCATATAAAAGATTTCGCCATCTTTAGTCAGCGGGATACCAAGCGTACCGAACATTGTGTCATCCTTCCTGCTTATTCCAGAGGCTGGGGAAAGTGAAAGCGGCGTGGCAAAACCTGCCTGTTGTACATCTGTTGGAATCCTGTAATTAGCAATCTCTACATAATGCGGAAAGTCCTTTCCTGCCGCTCCTTTTTTACTCACCTGTAAAACAACCGCCACCGTTTTCAAGCGTTTGCCTTTTATATTCTTCCTGCCTGCGAAAATTCCCGTGATTTCAGGATACATCAATTTGAAGGAAGCTGTATTTTCATCAATCCATTGTCTTGCCAGTTGATACTGCTTATCCATCGGCAATGCATCCAAGTATCCCAGATGATCAATTTTCATTTCAATCACCAATGACATCCCGATAAACACAGCAAACAATACAAGCGTAAAAGCAGATATCAGCAACCCCTGAAGAGAATGGTTTTCATAGCTAATATACATACTAAACAAGTTTGAAAGTATTCCTGCCACAAGAAGCAGCCTGACCCACAAAACTTTAAAAACTGTATCTAATTTCATTTTATCCGATTATTATGCATAGCCAGTTTTTGTGAAGCTATGCCAAGGTTATTTTATATATTCTAATAGTTGACGAAACCTAAAGCCGCAGACGGCCCATTAAGGATATTAAAGGTTTGCCTATACAGACAGATTTGTGGGGAGGCTATTTCTGCTATAACAGAACACACTTATGCATTTTAACCCAATACATGAAATTCGCGTTAGGTAAATGTATAAATACCTGTTAAATATATATAAGCCGTTTTTATTACGCAATACGTATTTATACTTAATTTATTACGTATAAATACTTAATATTAACCTGTTTGGAATTATTTGGCGGTTTGATACACCATCACTATCTGCATTACAAAGTTATTTGTTACGAAAAAATCCGCAATAGGGAAAACCCCAGCTGTAATCGGTTTTTTGCCTATCTGTCAGATATGTTGTTAGTACTCATTCATTGTAAATAAAAAAATCCCCTCACGGGGATTTTAATTTAATTGCGGAAAAACTTATCCAGCTGGTACGACAATCACTTCTTTATGTACAGGTTGCACTACGCGTACTTTTTTCACATGGCGCCTGTGGTGCTTGTGGCGCACTACCACTTTCTTTTTGACCACTATCGGTTCCTGTTTGGTCACCACTACCACTTTCGGGGTACTGGTTGTGGTAACGGTCTTGGTCTGGACGACCGCTTGGGCTGATACTGCTGTTGCCATTGCAAGGCACAAACACAGTGTGAATAGGATTTTTTTCATAATGTTCATATAAGGTTAGTAGCGTGCCTGACTGGCGGCTGGTGTAAAATTCGCACAATTCCTGTCCGTCCACGTTATACAATTGTAGGAAAAGGTTGTCTGATTATATGCATTTGCTGGCATTAACAGGTGGGTTATAATTTTTGATTGTCATACAATTTGTTAATGATAACATCACGTCCAATTCACATCCATTAATGTACTTTGTGAAAAATTGGAGATGAAATATCATTTCAAATATTTACACACCGCCAAAACATTTCTGGCTTCCTTTAGGGAATGGCTTTTCTTGAGGGCCATGCAATCCACTTTCCTTCATTAGATGCTGCGGATTTTGGTGACAAGCCTATGGACCACAAACCTGACGCGTTGAGGAAAGAATCTTTCGGGACCGATTTTAAATGGGGCGTTTCTACAGCTGCCTTCCAGATTGAAGGCGCTCATGATATGGATGGCAAAGGGCCGTCGATATGGGATGTGTTTGCTGCCAAAAAAAGCAAAATCAAAAATGGTCACCAAATTGGGAATGCCTGCAATTTTTACAATTCCTTTAAGGATGATATTGCGTTAGTCCGCGAGCTTAACATTCCAAACTTCCGGTTCTCACTCAGTTGGTCACGATTGCTCCCAGACGGTATAGACAAAGCCAATCCCCACGGTATCGACTATTACAACCGGGTTATTGATTTCCTGCTTGAATGCGGAATTGACCCGTGGGTGACATTATACCATTGGGATTTGCCCAATGCCCTGGAACTGAAAGGCGGCTGGACAAACCGTGATGTGGTTTCCTGGTTTTCCGATTATACCGCATTATGTGCAAAACATTTTGGCGACCGTGTTCCGCATTGGATGGTCATGAACGAGCCATCGGTGTTTACAGGTGCAGGATATTTTCTGGGAATTCATGCTCCGGGAAAAACAGGCATCGCCAATTACCTGAAAGCCATCCATCATGCGACATTGGCAACAGCGGCAGCTGCAAAAATATTGCGGGACGAATTGCAGGAAGCGCGTATCGGTACCACTTTTTCGTGTACGCATATCGAACCCGTCAATTCCAGTGTGCGAAACACCGCCGCAGCGCAACGCGTGGATGCTTTATTGAACCGCACATTCATCGAGCCCATTTTGGGTATGGGTTATCCGGTAGCGGATTTGCCGGTACTCAGGAAAATTGAAAAATATATGCTGCCAGGCGATCTGGAAGATATGGCCTTTGACTTTGATTTTATCGGACTGCAGTGCTACACGCGCGAAATCGTAAAATCATCACTGTATGTACCTTATATCAATGCGGCATTGGTCAAGGCACAGAAAAGGAATGTGCCAATCACCGATATGAATTGGGAAGTATATCCGCCTTCGATGTATGAACTCATCAAAAAATTCAACGCCTATAAAAATATCCCGCCACTGATCATTACCGAAAACGGCGCCGCATTTCCAGATCATCTTATAAATGGCGAAGTTCATGATTCACAGCGCATCAAATATTTGCAGGACCATCTTGGGCAAGTACTGAAAGCCAGAAACGACGGATTAAATGTGGACGGCTATTTTGTATGGACTTTGACGGATAATTTTGAATGGGCCGAAGGTTATAACCCGCGATTCGGGCTTGTACATGTTGATTTCAATACCCAGAAAAGAACGGTCAAGCAATCGGGATTGTGGTATCGGGATTTCCTGACGGATAGCTTCATCCCTTCAGAAGTATTGACCGATGCAACCAATCATCAATTTATTTAGCATGAAAATACTTTATGCCATACAAGGCACAGGCAACGGGCATTTGAGCCGTGCGGCGGATATTATTCCTTGCCTGCAAAAACATGGCGACGTGGATATTCTCGTCAGCGGCATACAGGGTGACCTGGCATTGCCTTTCCCTGTCAAATACCAATTGCGCGGGCTCAGCTTTATTTTTGGAAAAAAAGGCGGCGTCGATTTGTGGAAAACTTTTGCGCGAAGCCATCCGAGAAAACTGTACAACAGCATCCGTAAACTGCCCGTGGAAGACTATGATTTGGTCATCAACGATTTTGAACCGATATCAGCTTGGGCTTGCCAGATAAAAAACAAAAACTGTATTGCGCTGAGCCATCAGGCAGCAGTATTGAACAAACGATTTCCATTGCCCGATCATGCCGATAAATTGGGCAAGTTGATTCTGCAGAATTACGCCCCTGCCGATTTTAAGTACGGATTCCATTTCAGCGGCAACAATGACAATATCTTTACGCCTGTCATTCGCGAGCAAGTGCGAAATCATAAGGTGAGTGACAAAGGGCATTATACGGTTTATTTACCGTCGTATGACGACCAAACATTAATCAGGAGGCTTTCGGAATATCCCGACACCAGATGGGATGTGTTCTCTAAGCACAATTCCAAAAGGACAATCGTCGGAAATATTACGATACAGCCTATCAACAACCTGCTTTTTACTGCAAGTATGGCAGCAGCTTCGGGCATACTTTGCGGCGCCGGATTTGAAACGCCTGCGGAAGCGCTTTTCCTGGGCAAAAAGCTATTGGTTATCCCAATGAAAAACCAGTACGAGCAGCAACTGAATGCTGCGGCACTGAAAGCGATGGGCATTCCTGTAGTGAAAAGCCTGAAGTCGAAATATGAATCGGCAATATCAGCATGGCTCAAAAGTGACAAACGATTAGCTGTGGTCTATCCAAACATGACGCAGGAAATCATTGACAGGATTGTCGCGACGCATACCGACGAATGACTATTCTTTGTGCTGCACCACTTCCATCATCAGCGTCCTGATATCCAGCAAAGCATTTAAGTCTTGCGGATCGGCATCAGCCTGTTCATCGTCATCTTTAAAATTCTCAGGCCGGTATTTAAAAATCTCCCATTTTCCGTGGTGGTATTCGAGTGCCGTGAGGTTTTCTACCCAATCTCCCGAATTGAGGTACACTACCGATCCTTTGTCGTTGGTTATTGTCCTGATTTCAGGTTGGTGAATGTGCCCGCAAACGACATAGCTGTAACCATTTTCAATGGCAAGTCCTGCGGCGGTTACTTCAAAATCATTGATGAATTTTACGGCATCCTTAAAGGCTGCCTTGATGCGCTTGGAGAAACTCATCTTTTCCTTACCCAACAATTTCAGGCACCAGTTTGTAAAGCTGTTGATCAGTATCAAGGTATCATAGCCGATTGCGCCAAGTTTAGCGAGCCATTTGGAATTCTGCATGGTAACGTCAAAAACATCGCCGTGGAAAATCCACGCTTTCTGCCCGTCGAGATTCAGTACCAGTTTATTCTGGAGCCTGAAACTACCGAGGCTCAGGTCTGTGAATTTCCGGAACATCTCATCATGGTTCCCTGTTAAGTAATAAACCGGGACATTTTCGGTGATGTATTTCATGATCCTTCGCACGACTTTCATATGCGACTGCGGCCAGTAGTTTTTGCTGAATTGCCAGATGTCGATAATATCACCGTTCAGCACTACGGCTTTTGGGTTGATGCTTTGCAGGTAGCGGAGAAGTTCTTTGGCATGACATCCATATGTGCCCAAGTGGACATCAGAGATAACAACAAGGTCTACATCGCGTCTTGCCATGTGCAAATTTTAAAAATATTTTTTACACACGGGTTAAGACTATGTAATCAATGTATTATGATTTGTGGAAATTGTTGGTTATCTCAATCCATACCGGCGCATGGTCGCTGGTCTTTTCCCAACCCCTGACTTCTTTATCGACACCGCCGCGCAGCAATCTTCCATCAAGTTCAGGGCTCAACAGGAAATGGTCTATCCGCAGTCCGGCATTCCGGGCGTACGCATTGCGGAAATAGTCCCAAAAGGTATAAATGGTTTCATTTGGATGGAGTTTTCGGATGGCATCTGTCCAACCCTGCGCGACCAATGCATGAAAAGCTGCGCGAACTTCTGATCGGAACAAAGCATCATTGATCCAACGTTCGGGTTTGTAAACGTCTTTTTCGGTGGGTATGACATTGAAATCGCCTATGAGCATAACCGGGGTTTTAAACGCCAGCAATGCCGTGGCGCGTTCGGTAAGCCGTTCAAACCAGCGCAGCTTGTAATCGAATTTGGGTCCGGGCGCTGGATTGCCATTGGGTAAATACAAACAACAGATGACAATGCCGTTGACGATGGCTTCAATATAACGGCTTTGGATGTCATCGGGATCGCCGTGAAGCCCGCGGCCGATTTCCTTGATTTCATAACGTGATAAAATAGCGACACCGTTCCATTGCTTTTGGCCGTGCCAGATGGCGTTGTATCCGGCATCCGCAATTGCCTGTTCCGGGAATTTGTCCTGTGGCGCCTTCAGTTCCTGCAGGCAAACCACGTCGGGCTTTGCTTCGGCAAGCCAGCGGAGCAATACGGCAAGCCTGCCATTGACGCCATTGACATTGTAGGTCGCTATTTTCATTGTTGTTTTCAAATCAGTCCTCCATCAATATTTCTTTTTTTGCAAAACCTTCAAACAGCGCCTGTTCGGCTTCACTGGTTGCCAATTCCTTGCGGTAGATGTTGCACCAGAATTTGACTTTCACACGGAAACGGTTGCCTGACATGGAATGGAAAAAAATTTCAGGTTCGGCTTCAGCATCCAGCTCGGGTACAGTTTTTAATGATTCCAGAATAATATCTTTGATCTCCTTCCGCGTGACGGCTGCCGCAATCGCAAACGAGATTTCCGCCTGGCGGTAATTGTCGGTCGTGGTCCAGTTGATGATATTTTGCGACAGGATGTTCGCGTTCGGGATAATGACCTCAGCACCGTCGGCGGTATCAATCGTTGTGGTCCGCAATCCTATTTCCTTCACCCTGCCGGACTGGTTGCCGGATTCAATCATATCGCCTATCTGTATCGGTCTTTCAAATATCAATATGACACCTGAAACAAAATTGCTGACAATAGACTGCAATCCCAAACCCACACCGACACCAAGCGCACCGAGTACAATAGTAATCTTGTCTATTGGCATCCCGGAAGCGGCAATCGCCAGTAAATAGCCACCGACCAGCAACAACAGCCGTGTGATCAACAGTTTGGAATGCTGTCGCTTGTTAATATTGTCGGTATCATTTTCCTCAATCCCTCCAAAAAAGAAAGCGACGAATTTTTGCAACAGATGGGCAATCCAAATGATCGCGACAAATAACAAGATGCCGCCAATGGTAAAAGTGAAACTTCCGATTTTGTTCTGATGTCCGGCCACATTTCCAAAAAAAGCGGACAGGCTGTCGGACAGGTTCAGATTGGACGCTATCACGACAATCCACAAATACACCACGATGAGCAAAAAAGGCTTGAGGGCGTTTCTTTCCAGTTTCTCAAAATCAAACAGCTTCGTGATGCCGCGCTTCAGGCGGATGACATATACTTGCAGGATGACAATCTCGAGAATGATACGCAACATGACAGATAATGCAATCATTTGCGTCAATGCAATAATGGCGGTCAGGCTGAGCGTATAAGCCAACGACACGCGGCCAAACAGGTTAAAAAGCACGGCCAGGACATTAAAAGCGATGAACAGGTAATTGGCCCATTTAAACATCACCTTGATGTATAATTCTTCCCTGAGGTATTTGAGATGCGACAGCCCAAAGCGTATCGCCACAACATTGATCCCAATAAACAGGCAACGCTGGAACAATGTCACCTTCAGAAACAGGTCTAAAAATGAAAAAGCAATAAAGATTCCCACCAAAAGCAACCACCTGCGGTATGCCTTTGGCTGCCATTTTCTGCGGAACAGCACAGAAAGGATCACCAACAGCAGCAAGTGCAGGAATTCAATATAAAGCGCAGGTGCATAAAGGTTGACCGCGATAGCGATATTGAGACCTATGACTACGACAGGCAACAAAACGCCGCGGTTGAGCGCGCGAAACCCAAATTCATCCAACGCCTGCAATTGGTTCTGTTCCCTGAGTCTCCGGATATGTCTTTTGAGCCACCAGTAGAACAAAGCGAGCAATAACAAGAGGAAGGTATTCCTGCCAAGACTGTATGTGAAATAGTAGCTGAAAGCCTTCACTTCCACGCTGAATTTTTCGGCAATAAAAGAACTGATGTTCTGGTTGGCAATTTTGATGCGCGTATCCCAGAGATTGGGATATTCGCTTCCAAATATGGAAATCCCCAATTTATCGAGCCGATCCTCAACGGTAACGAGTGCCTCGGAAATGACTATCTCCTTTCGTGTATTCTCATTCTTATGCGTATCGAGGATTTTGAGGTTGCCTTTGAGGATGCTGTCGATGGCAAAGAATTTTTTGCGCAGCGGCTTCAACTGGGATTGAAACTGTTTCCTGATGACCGTATCCCTGATCATTTTGCGGAATACCGTATCTTTCATGACAGTGCGCAATTTTTTCCTCAGGTCGACAATCTTTCCGGTTTCCTTGTTGAGTGCGGTTTGGTAACTTTCGAGTTTCTGTTCGAGTTCGAGCAGCACTTTCTGATACATCCGCTGGTTGCGGACATTGGTATTACTGGCATCCTTGATGTTCTGTGTAATCACACCGATGGATTCATTGGTATTGCTGATTTCTCCAAAAATGCGGAATGTCCTGGGCTTAAACTGGCCTTCATCGGCAACCGTATTCATGAGGTCGTTGGCGCGTTCAATTGCCGCAAGGTAATCGCTTGAGGTCAGCTCTTGTGTATCGGCAAAAGGCGAACGTTCTTTCCTGTGCGCAGTGGTATCGCGCTGTTGTCCAAAGGAAACCGCCCAAAGGAATAAAAAGAATATTGGCAATCTGTTTCCGGACAATTTCATGGGGATTTGATTTAAAACTTATTTCTTTAACACCAGCGTACTATACGCCGGCAATATCGCAGTGCCGTTTTTGACACCCGCTTTATTGTTGGTGAAATATACTTTGCCATAACCTGCTTGTGCTGTGGGCAATGCCAATGAGATTGGTGCATCCGACAAGTTGTGCAATACCAAAACTGTATCATCAGTGGCAGTACGCAGGAAACCGCAAACCGCAGGGTTGCCAAAAGCCAATGGTTCCAATTCGCCATAAGTCAATGCCTTGCTGTGGTTTCGAAGATTGATGAACATTTTATAGAAATTGTAAATGGAATTCTTGTCTTTTACCTGTGCGGCAGCTGGAATCACAGTCGCATCGGTCGTAAATTTCGGCTCCATCCATTTGGTTCTTGATTTGTCTTTTGCCTTGACATCCCAAATCAGCGGTTCGCGGATATTCTGGTCGGGCTTTTCACCGGGCATGCCAAGCTCTTCGCCATAATAGAGATACGGTGAACCTGGAAGCGTCAGCAATAATGCGGCTGCCATTTTCGCCTTGTTCGGGTCGTTGCTCACGGCGCTCATGATGCGTTCCTGATCGTGGTTGGTCAGGAATGTCGCATCGACGTAATCGGCATTGATGCCATGGTAAAAGTCGCGTATCTTTTTATGGTTGAGTACCAAAGAATCGGTTTTATGGGTGTTGACTGCCTTCGTGATCGCATAGCCCATATCGAAGTTAAACAATGCCGGAAGGCCTTTCATGTATGGCCCAACGACATTTGCCGGCGCCCATACTTCGCCTACGAGATAGACATCCTTGTTGGCTTTTTGCATTTCATTGCGGAAATATACCCACCATTTGTGGTTGTCGGGAGCGCGCTCTTCGGGAAAAATGTGGCGTGCGGCATCGAGCCTGAAACCGTCCACTCCTATATCAGTCAGCCAGAATTTGCCAACCTTGAACATTTCTTCCCTGAGTTTCGGACTGTCATAATTGAGGTCGGGCATGTTGCGTCCAAAATAAGAATAGTACATATAATCACTGCCTTCAACCTTGTTCCAATGGTTCCTGTTGCTCGAATCGCCTCCGGTTACCTTTCCTTCCGTCTTGGTCTGCGGATCATCTTTGTGCGTCCAGACATAATAATCTCGGTATGGGCTGTCGCTATTTTTTGCGGCATCAATGAACCAAGGATGCTTGCTGCTGGAATGGTTGATGACCATATCCATAATCACTTTGATGTTGCGTTTGTGTGCTTCGGCGATGAATTTCTTAAAGTCTTCCAAAGTGCCGTAGTCGGGATGGATGCCGTAATAATCGGTTACATCATATTTATGGTAAGACGGCGACGGATTCATTGGCATCAGCCAAATGCCTTCAACGCCAAGAGCTGCGAGATAATCGAGTTTTGCAGTCATTCCGTTGATGTCGCCAATCCCGTCGCCATTGGAATCGGCAAACGACGCTACGAAAATCTCATAGGTAATGCCGCGTGGCCATTTGCTGGCATTGGCGTTTTGTGCCTTATTTTGGACACAGAAAAATAAGGCCAGTACCAGTAGGAAGGGTATTTTTTTCATGGTAGTCTTTTAATCGGTTAAGGACTTAAAGTTAAATAAAAAATACATTCGATTTTTACGGCTGTGCAAATAACAATTCTTTTTGTACATTTGGGCAAAGCAAATAAAACCAGTTCCCCTACAACTGATATCCAAAAAGGCGTACCCAACAGTATGCCTTCACTTATGTATGATATTAATTGTTGACGACAAAAGGGAGAACATCCTGCCCTTAAAAAAGATACTGGAACTCCACCACCTTGAATCCGATTCAGCCGAATCGGGTGAGGAAGCGCTGCTCAAAATCCTGAAACGGAATTACGCATTGATTATCATGGATGTCCAAATGCCGGGCATGGACGGCTTTGAAGTCGCCGAAGCACTCGCAGGCAGCAACCGCACCAAAGACATTCCCGTGATTTTTCTCTCTGCCATCAACAAAGAGAAAAAGTACATTTCCAAAGGCTATGAAAGCGGCGGCGTCGATTACATTACCAAACCGGTCGACCCTGATTTGCTGATCCTCAAAGTCAAGACTTTCCTGAAACTCTACCAGCAGCAGAATGAGCTGAAGGACTTTAGGGACTTGTTGTCCAAAGAAATTGAAATCAGGAAAGACGCACAGGAAAATCTCGAATACAAAGTCGCCGAACGCACCCGGGAACTGACTTCCAAAAATGAAGAGCTGGAAATGCGCAACCATGAGTTGCAGCAGTTTTCGTGGGTCGTTTCACATGACTTGAAAGAACCCATCCGCAAAATAGAAATGTTTGTCAACCTGATCAAGGAGCGTTACCTTGCTGACGACGAAAAAGCAGTCGATTATGTGGATCGCGCACTTTCTTCGGCTGAAAGGATGACCAAGCTCATCACCGACCTGCTTGAATATTCGCGCCTGTCTGCCAATGTCGTAACCCATAAAACCGACCTCAACGAAGTCCTGGGCGAAGTACTGTCGGATCTTGAATACCAGATTGAACAGAAGCGCGCGACCATCACGTCTGACGAACTGCCAACAGTAGATGTTGTGCCAAGCCAGTTGCGGCAGGTATTCCAAAACCTCGTCGGCAATGCCCTCAAATTTTCAAAAGATGACATACCACCTGTCATTAATATTATCGCGGAACGCATTTCGGATAAAAAAGCCGACAGCCCAGTATCAGCAGCAGGTCGTTATTGCCGCATCACCGTAAGGGACAACGGTATCGGGTTTGAAGAACGCTATCTTAGTAAAATCTTCATCATTTTCCAAAGCCTTAACGCACGGGATACCTACGAAGGCACGGGGATTGGATTGGCCATCGCCAAAAAAATAATCGAAAAACACAACGGCATCATTACGGCAACAAGCCGGCCGGATATTGGCTCCAGCTTTATCGTAATCCTGCCATTACCAAAAAATTAAAACAAACCTCTTAGTAACATGAAAGGCAATTTTAGAAAAAACCTACTCGTCAGTTCAGGCATTTCAATGCTCATACTCATCGTCAGTTCGACCGCTTCCTATGTCAGCATCAAAAGCCTGTTGGAAAGCAACAGATGGGTCGGCCACACACAGGATGTGATTTATAATATCAACGAGTGTACTTCCATTACCGTGGATGCGCAAAATCGCATCAGGGGTTTCCTGATTACGGGCAAAACGGCATTTATTTCCGATTTGGGTAACCTTGAAGCCCGTGCCAATGCCCACTTTAACAGGATAGCCGAACTCACTATTGACAATCCTGCGCAACAGCGCGACCTGAAAGCGATGGTCGCGAAAAGGACTGCATTTTTCGATTACCTGGACCAGCGCGTTGCGGACAAAAAAAACGGGTTGCCGGTGTTGGCATCAGACCTTGAAAAAGGCAAGACGATATTGGACGACATGCAGCAGGGTTTTAAGACAGTAGAAAAACGCGAACAGCTATTATTGAAGTCAAGAACATCAGAATCAGAAAAGTATGGATCATACAGTGCCATATTGATTATTGTTGCTGCGTGCATCGCCCTGCTTGTCAGCATCGTGTTTTTTATGAGGATTCTCAACGATTATAAGGAACGTACAAAACTGCAATTGGAGCTCGAGCAGAAAGACATTGAAACTGCCAAAAGAATCGCCGTCATCAGCAATATTGCGGGGCAGGTATCAACAGGCAATTATGACATACGGGTGGATGACAGCGAAAGTGATGCTTTGGGCAGTATGGGCGAATCACTCAACACAATGGCCGAGTCATTGTCGGTTTCTTTCCTGCAATTGTCTGAAAAAGAATGGTTACAGGCTGGAATCGCCGAACTGAACAATGTCATGATTGGTGAAAAAAGCCTCGAGCAACTGGCAAAAGACGTCATTACTTTTATTGCCAATTATACCAAAAGCAGTGCTGGTGCCTTATATTTAATGGAAGGCGATGGCTTGGTTGCAGCTGCGGGATACAGTTATGTGCCCAACAAAAAAAGAACACAGTTGCGGCTTGGCGAAGGATTGACCGGGCAAGCGGCAATATCAGGTAAAATGATAGAAACTACTGACCTCACGCCTGAGGACATCACGATTTCGTATGCGCTTGGTGAAATAAAACCCCGGCATATTGTGGCAGTACCATTGATTGACATTAAAACCGAAGGCGTAGCGGAACTTGCCAGTGTAAAAGGCTATACCAGCCTTGAACTTGAATTCCTTGAAATATCAGCCAATAATATCGGGATTGCCATCAAAGCGGCACAGAGCAGGAAACGCGTACAGGAACTTTTGGAAGAAACCCAGGCGCAATCGGAAGAACTGAGTGCACAACACAGCGAACTGGAAGGCATGAATGCCGAACTTGAAGTACAAACCGAAAAGCTGCAAGCCTCTGAAGAGGAACTGAAAGTACAGCAGGAAGAACTGCAGCAAACCAACGAAGAGCTTGCCGAACGCAGCGTATTGCTCGAAGAACAGAACACCGAAATACAAAAGAAATCCGAAGCCCTTGAATTATCAACCAGGTATAAATCGGAGTTCCTCGCCAATATGTCGCACGAACTGCGCACGCCACTCAATTCCATTTTGTTGCTGAGCAGGCTGCTGTCTGAAAACAACGACAAGAATATGAATGTCGAGCAGGTTGAGTTTGCCAAGGTGATCCAGAGTTCAGGCAATGGCCTGCTTGGGCTGATTGATGAGATACTCGACCTTTCGAAAATTGAAGCCGGCAAAATGGAATTGGACATTATCGACATCTCCTTAAGCGAAGTTACCGAGACGATCAAAAGCCTTTTTAGTGAAGTCACAAAAGATAAAAATATCGGTTTTGACATTGTGATGCAGGATGCGCCATTGGTTATCCGTACCGACAAAATGCGCCTTGAGCAGATTCTCAAAAACCTGATTTCAAATGCGATTAAATTTACCGCAAAAGGAGGTGTGACACTCGAAATTAAAAAACACCCGGAGAACGACAAGACCGTTTGCTTTATCGTGAAAGATACCGGTATCGGGATTCCACGCGAGCAACAGCCAATCATCTTTGAAGCCTTCCAACAGGCGGATGGTTCGACCAAACGAAAATACGGCGGCACCGGCTTGGGATTGTCCATCAGCAGGGAACTCGCCAAACTCCTCAAGGGAGAAATCTCTCTGAAAAGCACTGTCGGCAAAGGCAGCGAATTTACGCTGTGCATTCCTGTATCAGCATCGAACATTGGACAAATGGTAGCTACTATGGGCGAATTGCACAACACGCCAGAACCCGAAAAATTACCGGCCCAAACCACAGAACGCAAATACATCAGTGCGGCAATTCCTGAGGCCATTCCTGATGACAGAGAAGCCATAACTGCCGGGGATAAGGTCATCCTGATTGTCGAAGACGATACCAACTTTGCCAAATCGCTACTGGATTTCACACACCAACGTGGATATAAAGGTGTTGTTGCAGTGCGCGGCGACCATGCAATGAACATGGCGCTCGCTTATAAGCCATCGGGCATATTGCTCGACATCGAACTGCCAATTAAAAGCGGCTGGGAAGTCATGGAAGAACTGAAAGCCAACACGATGACCAAGCATATCCCGATACACATCATGTCGTCGCACAAGCTCAAACAGGAAAGCCTGCTGAAAGGCGCGGTCAATTTTCTTGACAAGCCAGTCGCGTATGAACAAATGCCGGAAGTCTTTAAAAGGATTGAGCATTTCGTGAACCGCAAATCCCAAAAAGTATTGATCATTGAAGACAATTCCAAGCATGCCAAGGCTCTCGCCTATTTCCTGGAAACCAACAAAATCAATTCGGAAATCAAAAGCGATGTGTCGGAAGGCGTCAGTGCTTTGCAGAAAACCAATGTCGACTGTGTCATACTCGATATGGGCATTCCCGACAAACAGGCATATGAAGTCCTCGATGGCGTGAAAAAAACTGCGGGGCTGGAAAACCTTCCGATTATTGTCTTTACAGGCAAAAGCCTTTCGCTGAATGAAGAGTTGAAAATAAAAAAATACGCCGATTCGATTGTCGTCAAAACCGCCCATTCCTACCAGCGCATGCTCGATGAAGTGTCGCTGTTCCTGCACATTGTCGAGGACAAGAAAAACGGCCATGACAAAAAAGGGAATTACAAACAGCAACAACAGTTGGGCAATGTCCTGAATGGCAAAACCGTATTGGTTGTCGATGACGATGTACGAAATATCTATTCGCTGACCAAGGCGCTTGAAGTATTGAAAATGAATGTCGTAACCGCCATAGACGGACGCGAAGCTTTAAAAGCCTTAGAACAACATTCCGATGTGGATGTCGTGCTGCTTGATATGATGATGCCAAATATGGACGGCTATGAAACGGCGCAGCGCATCAGGGAAAACAAGAAACTGAAAAACCTGCCTGTCATTGCTGTAACTGCCAAAGCCATGACAGGCGACCGCGAGAAATGCATCAATGCGGGCGCTTCGGATTATATTACCAAACCGGTCGACGTTGACCAATTGCTGTCATTGCTCAGGGTTTGGCTTTACGACAAGAATTAACCTTTTTGCTAGAAAATGGAAAAGAAGAAAGTACTTATTATTGATGATGACACGCGGAATATTTTCGCGTTGGCAGCGACATTGCGTGCCAGATCATTTGATTGCTTGTCCTGTACCAGTGCACAGGAAGCCTTGGAATTATTAAAAGACGATGTCGCGATTGATGCCGTATTGATAGACATGATGATGCCGGAAATGGACGGTTATGAAGCCATTCCGCTAATCAAAAAAATTCCGTCACGGAAAACGACACCAGTCATTTCAGTTACCGCCCAGGCGATGGTTGGAGATAGGGAAAAATGTCTCGAGGCAGGCGCCGACGGCTATATTTCTAAGCCCGTTGATGTCGACAAGCTGATGGAGTTGTTGAATAAAATCTAATTAACCATGATTGATGACCGCGAACTCGAAGTGTTGATCAACGAAGTATTTGAATACTACGGATTCGACTTTGGTGGCTATTCGCGTGCATCACTCAAAAGGCGTGTCGACAGGCTTTACCAGATGGATGGATTCCGTAGTTTTCCTGAACTGCTTTCAAAAGTACGTGCCGACCCTGACTATTTCAGCCGCATCATCGAAGAAATTACCGTCAATGTCACGGAAATGTACCGCGATCCATTGTTTTATAAATTCCTGAGGAACGAAATCATCCCCATATTGGCGACCAAGCCGTTTATCCGGTTGTGGCACGCCGGCTGTTCGACGGGCGAGGAAGTCTATTCCATGGCGATTATGCTTAAGGAAGCCAATCTGCTGCAAAAATCTTTGATTTATGCGACCGATGTCAACGGCGAAGTATTGAATGTTGCCAGGAGCGGCGTATTCCCGTTGCGGTTGATGAAACAATATTCGGAGAATTATATGGCGTCTGGCGGGAAAAAGGATTTCTCTCAGTATTATACCGCCAATTACGGATTTGCAAAATTTGGCGAAGACTTGTCAAACAAAATGGTATTCTCGCAGCACAACCTGGTGTCAGACAGCTCATTTAATGAATTTGACCTCGTGATGTGCCGCAATGTGCTGATTTATTTCGATAAGGAATTGCAGGAACGGGCTTTGGAACTTTTTGACAACAGCCTCGGCAAACTGGGTTATCTCGCATTGGGGACAAAAGAAACCATCAAATATTCCTCCATTTACGGAAAATACGAGCAGTTGAACAAGGAAAAGATATGGAAGAAAATCAAATAATCGAGAATTGCAAAGTGCTTATCATCGGCGGTTCGGCGGGAAGCCTCGACCTGTTGGTGAAGCTTTTGCCGCTTATCCAGAATATTTCTTTTGCGATGGTCATTGTCCTGCATCGCAAAAGCGGCGAAGATTCCACACTTGAGGAACTGATTGCCATAAAAGCAAAAATACCAGTCAAAGCAGTCGAAGATAAGACACAGTTATTGCCGGGATACGTTTATATTGCCCCTGCCGATTACCACCTTTTGTTTGAAAAAAACCACCAATTATCACTTGACACTTCCGAAAAAATCAATTACAGCAGGCCGAGCATTGATGTGGCTTTTGAATCGGCCGCAGATGCCTATGGGAATACGCTTGTCGCTATTCTCCTCTCAGGTGCCAATGCTGACGGTACCGAAGGACTGAAAGCCGTAAAAAAAGCCGGTGGCATAATTGCCGTGCAAAATCCCGAAACCGCCGAAATGCCCTTTATGCCGCAAAATGCCATAAGCAATCTTACACCCGATTTTATTCTTGATATGGATGGGCTATTGGATTTTATCAAATCAATCAATTCCTGATTAGCCACTTCCGTTTTTTGGTGGGCATGGGCGTCAAAACTGGTAGGTATCGCCAAAGTTGCAGTGTGTAAATCTTTATATTTACCTTACAAAAACTGTTTACGATGATCCTACGCGCATTATTATCACTGGCATTATGCTCCTTCTTTTTTGGCCTGTCGGCCCAATCTACAAGACAAAAAATAGATTTTGATCCGGGATGGAAATTCCATTTCGGACATGCCGCCAATGCGGAAAAGGATTTCAACTATAGCGTTGCCACTGCGTTTTCCAAATCCGGGAACGGTGCAAAGACAGCCATTGACCCAAAATTTATTGATAGTACGTGGACCAGTGTTTCCCTGCCGCACGACTGGGCTGTTGCTTTGCCTTTTGCCAATGTCGACAATTTTGATATCCAGTCACATGGATATAAGCCGGTTGGCGGACTTTTCCCGGAGACCAGCATTGGCTGGTACCGCAAACATTTTACGATTGCCAATTTTGATCCCGGCAGCCGTTACCAGATACAGTTTGACGGAATTTTCAGGGATGCAGAAATCTGGGTTAACGGGTTTTACCTTGGCAACAATAAAAGCGGTTATGTTGGCGTCAGCTATGACATCACTGATTTCCTGAATGAAGCCGGCGACAATGTGATTGTTGTGCGCGCCAATGCCTCACAATATGAAGGTTGGTTTTATGAAGGCGCCGGGATTTACCGACACGTATGGCTGAACCGTTATAAAAACACGCATATTGCCGCCGACGGGATTTTTACCCATGCCAAAGTGAGCGGCAACAGTGCCAATGTCACTATCGAAACGACCATCGCGAACGACCGTTTTATCAATTCAAAATATAATGTGACAGCATACCTCAAAGACCGCAATGGCAAGACTGTCGCTAAATCAGGTACTGAAACCATCCAATTGCCTGCCAATACCGAAAAAACAGTGATACAGTCGGTTAAGGTCTCAAATCCGGAATTATGGTCGCTTGAAAACCCCTATTTATACAGGGTTGTGACAGAAGTAAAAATCAATAACGACCTCATCGATTCCCAAACGGTCAAGTTCGGCATCCGAACCATCGAAATCAAAAAGGACGGGGTATTCCTCAACAACAAATATGTGCAAATCAAAGGCACGAACAACCATCAGGATCACGCCGGATTGGGCAGTGCCCTACCCGATTACCTGCAATATTATCGCATCAGCCTGTTGAAGAACATGGGTTCCAATGCCTATCGAACGAGCCATAACGCACCAACACCGGAGCTGCTCGAAGCTTGTGACAGCCTTGGCATGTTAGTACTCGACGAACAAAGATTACTCAACAGCGGCGCGGAATATATGAACCAGTTTGAGCGGCTCATCAAACGCGACCGCAATCATCCGTCGATTTTCCTGTGGAGCATCGGGAACGAGGAAGGCATGATACAGGCGACATCAACCGGCAAAAAAATTGCAGAAACATTGTTGGCCAAACAAGCCCAACTCGACCCAACGCGCACCAGCACTTATGCCGCCGATTTGCCGAATGTATTTAAAGGCGTCAACGAAGTCATTCCGGTGCGCGGCTTCAATTACCGCCAATTTGATGTCGAGGCCTATCACAAAGACCATCCGGACCAGCCGATCATTGGCACCGAAATGGGCAGTACGGTCACGACCCGCGGCATTTATCAAAAAGATTCGATACGGGCTTATGTCCCAGACCAGGATATCACTGCGCCATGGTGGGCAAGCAAGGCTGAAGTCTGGTGGAAACTCGCTGCCACAAACGATTACTGGCTCGGCGGTTTTATCTGGACCGGTTTTGATTATCGCGGTGAACCAACGCCGTTTAAATGGCCGAATGTCAGCTCACATTTTGGGGTCATGGACGTTTGCGGTTTTCCAAAGAACATTTACTATTATTACCAAAGCTGGTGGACAGACAAGGATGTGCTGCATATTTCCCCACATTGGAACTGGCCGGAAAAAGCCCACTGGGGAAAACCGGGCGAACCGGTCGAGGTCTGGGTCAATACCAATGCCGACAATGCCGAACTATTCCTGAACGGTAAAAGCCTTGGCAAAAAAGACATGCCCCGCAATGGACATTTGACATGGATGGTGAATTACGAACCCGGCAAACTGGAAGCTATTGCCTATAAAAAAGGAAAGAAACTGACCGCGCATGTCGAAACCACCGGCGTTCCTACAGAAGTCGTCATGACGCCATACAAAACAACAATATTGGCCGACGGAAAAGATGCCACGGTTATCAACATCAGTGTTGTGGACAAGGAAGGCCGTGAAGTGCCAAATGCCGATAACATGATCGTGTTTTCGATTACCGGCAACGGAAAAATCATCGGCGTTGGCAATGGCGATCCAAGCAGCCATGAGCCTGACCAATGTGCAGATGGCCGATGGCAGCGTTCACTCTTCAACGGAAAATGCCAGGTGATTGTACAATCGGGCACGATGGCAGACATGGTTCATTTTGTAGCCAAAGCTGCTGGATTGTCTGAAGGCAATACAGATATCGTAACGGTTTCTCCGGAAAAAGCGGCATTGGTCACCATTGATAAAACATACGAACTGAGAGGTGAAAGTGCGAAATCCCGCCCTATCGATAAGATGATCGGCGCGGATATTTCCTTTTTGCCACAGCTTGAGGCGCGCGGTATGAAATTCTCGGACAAAGGTGTCGAAAAAGATGCCATTGCGATATTAAAAGACCACGGCATCAATTACATCAGGCTGCGTATTTTCAATGAGCCTGCCAATGAAAAAGGCTACGCTCCGGGAAAAGGGTTCTGTGACCTCGAACATACCAAGCAGATGGCCAAGCGAGTCAAGACTGCAGGGATGAAGTTGCTGTTGGATTTCCATTACAGTGACACATGGGCCGATCCGGGTAAGCAATACAAACCAAAAGCCTGGGAAAACCTGCCGTTCACAGACCTAAAAAAAGCGCTGTATGATTACACGCGGAAAGTCATGCTCGAGCTTAAGGCACAAGGCACAACACCCGACATGGTACAAGTGGGCAACGAAATCAATCACGGGATTGTTTGGCCTGAAGGCAATATAAATAATCCGGACGGAATGGCGCAACTGTTCAATGCCGGAACTGCTGCGGTCAAATCGGTGGATGCGACGGTGCCGATTATGCTGCACATCGCTTTAGGCGGACAAAACCATGAATCGGTGAACTATATAGACGGAATGCTCAAACGCCAGGCGCATTTTGATGTGATTGGGCTGTCTTATTACCCAAAATGGCATGGCACACTCGATGATTTGAGGGACAATATGGACGACCTGGCACGCCGTTATGGCAAAGACCTCATCGTTGTGGAATATTCGCAGTTGAAAAAAGAAGTCAATGAGCTGGGCTTCAATGTACGCAATGGGAAAGGAAAAGGCACTTGTATATGGGAACCATTGAGTACTTGGGAAAGTTTCTTTGACAGGGATGGCAAAAGCAATGACTGGCTTGCTGTTTATGACGACATCAGCGGCACATTTCTAGGGGTAAAATAACATTGGGAAATGCGATAATATAACGGGCGGCACATCATTGTACCGCCCGTTTTTATTTTTATAACAGATTGAAATTCAAAGGGATTATTGCATTCGTTAACAAAAAACCATTATTTTAGCTTTAGCTACAGGTAGGTAAAACACATAGAAAAAATAGGGTTTTCACTATTGGGCGGTTGTATAAAAAAATAACCTTTGTATAAATAGTAACCCTAAACATTTAAAACATGAAAAAATTCACTTTTAAAAAAACAGCCCAATCATTCAGTATCGTCTTCACATTGTTAGTATTGGCATATTTGTCATTAAAATTTGCCTTTAACCCAGCGCCGCCGGTTTGCAGTGATTATATCGTAATCAAACTTACATCGGCCGGAATTCCGCCGACTTGGGAAACAGACAACCAGCCTTATTTAGCGGCCCAGCAGCCATCAGATCAGAATTACAAAAACATCGATGCCAATATCCTGAAGTGTAAAGATGCTACATTGGCATTCTATGCTGGCTGGCTGAAAACCAATCAAAGCTATATTGATGAAAAAAGAACAACGCCTTATATCGAATGCGCGCACAGCATCACCAGTCCTGAAGATACTTCTGATGCCGATAATGCAGCAGTATTCGCCAAATTGGATCTAAGTGAACTAAAAAGAAGAATGAAAGCAGCCGGAGGCGATTTTGATAAAGACCTTTACGACCATTATGTTGTTTTCGAGGAAGATGGCAGCGATGTTAAGATTACATTCAATCCAAACCCACATACCATTAATGACAATTCTTATTCCATCCCTTTATTGAGGGCCATTGCAACCAATCACCAATTGGGGCCTGATACGGATTTTGAGTTTAGGGTCATATATGACAAGTGTCACAATAAAAAAGTTATTTTCAATATCGTGGAGCACAATCTCGGCGCCATTATCCGCCGCTTTTTCAACTTCTCACAAGATCCTTCATTTTGTCCGAGAACCAAAACATCAAGACTCTAATTGCATCTTATTTTTTTGTAATTTCACCTGTAAATACCATCAAACAAACTATTTACAGGTGAATTTATGCTGAAAACTATACTTCCATTCCTCAATTTTACGCAACTTCTAGTCCTCATTACCTGTATTTCAGTTTGGTATTTGTATTATTTTTCACATCGGGGCTCGTTTATTCTGGTGCTGATTATGGCCGTTTGTTTTGAAAACGAAATATTATCCTTGATTTTTTTGGCATTAAAAAAACCAATTGGATTGTTGAGTACGGTCAATGTTGTCCTGCATCACGGCCTATGGCTTTTGTTTATGTCACAATTGATAAAGCGGAAACTACTTATGAAAGCCAGCCTTATTGTATTTCTCGCCTTCAGCATCATTAATCTTTTAATGTTTGAAGGTTTTTCCCGTTTTAACTTTTACACTTTTATCATCGGCGCCCTGTTGTATATCGTCCTGTTTATACAGGATAGCTTTTACAGGTTAAAGCACGAGGATTTTGCCTTTTTCCAATCCAACAATTATTTGTTGCTTTTCGCTCCGATACTGCTTTTCCTTGGATTGAGTTTTGTTTTTGGATTCAAAAGCCATTCGCTGAATTCAACAGTCATTTTCGGGAATGTGAAACTGTATGGATTTATAGTCTGCTTTGTCAATATTGTGTATTATGTACTCATCAATATTTATGTCAATCGTGAAAAAAAGATGAAATATGTGGTATGACATCGCTTTTGGAATCATCATCGGGTTGATTTTCATCAGCCTTATCATTCTTTTTTGTGTGGTTTTAGCGAAATTGTACATCCGTAAAATCAACAATTACAATAAGGTCATTTACCAAAAAGATCTCGATTTCCAAAAAACGCTGACTACAACGGTCATCGAAACCCAGGAACAGGTGCTCAACAACATTTCCCAGGATTTACATGACGATGCGGGACAGCAGCTGACGTACATCAATTTCCAGCTTGAGAAACTGAAGCTCGATGCACCTGAATTGCAAGAAACGTTTGCCCCTATTTCCGAATCTGTCGACAACCTGTCCAAATCGATACGCAGCATCAGCCATTCGCTCAACAATCATCTGTTGACCCAGCAAAACCTCCTGAAAGCCATCGAAACTGAAACCAGACGCCTGCGCAAGAATGGCCGGATAACGATACAATTTACGCTTGAGGATGATAAGGGAAAAACCTTCGACAGCCACGAAAAAATAATCGTCTACCGCATTTTCCAGGAAATCATGAGCAATATTTTCAAGCATTCGCGGGCAAAGAGTGTCCAGATAGACATCCGGACAAATCCCGGCTTTATGATGACCATTCGCGACAATGGGAAAGGCTTTGATTTTGGAAACATCAAAAACACTACTTTAGGATTGCAGGGTATGGCAAACAGGGCTGAAATTATTGCATATACGCTTGACGTCCAATCGATACCGGATGAAGGCACAACAATCATACTTTCTGAAAAACAAATTTGAAAATTATGGAAAAGACTACCATTTGCATTATCGACGATCATAAAATCGTGCGGCAGGGATTGAAAGAATTGTTGCAAAAAATCAATAATTATAAAGTCGTCCATGAATTTGAAAATGGAGAAGATTTTCTTGCTGCCTTACCATTGGATCCGGTTCCCGATATGTACATCCTCGACTATTCAATGCCGGTTATGAACGGCATCGATGTGTTGCGTGCGCTGGAAGAAAGGGATGAGGAATACAAAGTGCTGCTGCTCACGCAACAATTTGATGAGCAGATCATCGATGAGTCTTACCATCATGGCGCCCGCGGCTTCCTGCACAAAAACTGTACTGCCCATGACTTAAAATTCGCTATCGAAAACATCATCAAAATCGGCTACAACAATGTCTCCGAAATCTTAAAACGCATCCGGAATTATGACGACCATCCTGCTGGTGACAAAAAACCCAACATCACCCTTTCGGGAAGGGAAATGGAATTCTTAAAACTGGTATGCGATGAGCGTGAGCTGACCTATGACCAGATTGCCGATATCATGCGACTGTCGGTAAAATCAATTGAGTCGTACCGCACGGCATTGTTTGACCGTTACAATATCAAGTCCAAAGTTGGCCTCGTACTCTTTTCCTATAAATACCAAATTACGGAGCCTTTTCTCTAGGGAATAAAAAAAGCCTCAGTTAAGAGGCTTTTGATTTGTGTTTCGATTATCGTTTTATCATGCGCAATGTTTTTTCGTTTTCACCATGCGTCACGATTATGGTATATACTCCTGATGGATATCTGTCACCCAGCTGCAATGATCCTGTTCCGGAAACAGGAATGTCTTTAGCCTCAAGCAACCTTCCTGCAAGGTCGTATATTTTCAAACCGACATTACTGTCATTCCCTGTAGCCAAATCAATTGTAAAGTTTTCGCTAAATGGATTCGGCCATGCCGTGGCACTAAATGCCATTTTTATTCCGCCTTGTTCTTCCCTGGCTGATGGCGGAACGACCAATGAGCATGTTTTGCCATATGGGCCGGCAATATCTGTAAGATTAAAAATGATGCGCACATTAATGTTGTAAAGCCCACCGGGAATCAGTCCGGCAAACTCGGCAAGTGTAACGCTGCGCAATTGTTTGATGACTACCGCTGAGCCGCCTGGCAATCCCGGCCCTGTCAATTTAAAGGCGTATGCGATGGCACCAGGGAAGGAATTGGCATATATCGGTGTGGTCATTGAAGGTACGGCATAAGCGTCACATTGTGCATCCTGTATCGACGTTGTCGGGAATAAAGGTGTAATAATGGTGCATATATTTCCATATTGCAGGTATTCGCCTGTGGTATTTTTGATGGCCACTTCAACATTATAAACCTTGTTGTATTTCACTTGGAAAGCTGTAATCAGGTTCATCCTGAACTCGCGCAACGGGCGTTCCAATTCCTGTGTCAACGATGGATTGGAAGGATCAGTAACCCTGAATTTATAGCCTGCCGCAAATGGCACATAAGTCGCATACACCGCATCGCTCATGGCACCCATTACGCCGCCGCAGGTAGCCAACTGTGTTGTAGTGGCGGGCGTACTTACCGTACAATTTGATGGCATATACGGCTGTAGGAAACCCGCATAATAAACCGCAATCTCGACTTTATAGGTCGTATTGAAAGCATAGGTTCCCAATTGGGTAATTTTCATGGCGCGCAATGGCGTATCGATAAACTGGATTTGCCCTTGGTTTGGTCCACTCATCGTAGTGACACGCCAGCGGTAGCCTTGCGCGCCGCCGACAATATTTGCATAGACGAAGGTATCAATGGTGTCAATGGTATAATTGCATAGCTGCAGTGTCGTGATTTTCGGAGGGAAGCCTTCATCTATCAATCCGTCGCAATCGTCATCAATTAAATTATATCCGACTTCAACTGCGCCAGGATGCACCAGTGATTTCGTATCATCGCAATCGGTATCGACTAAGGAATAACCTGATGGTGCAGGAGATGCAACAGCTGTACAAACATCAACCAGTTCGCCTGTGCCATAACTATCGTGATCGAGATCCTCATAAAATGGGAAATCCTGGTGCACGGCAGCGTTATCAGGACTACAATCCGATTTATTAATTGAATAGCCTGAAGGAGGATTATCCGCATCAACATTACATACATCTACCAAATCGCCCGAGCCATAACCGTCACCATCGGTATCGGCATAAAAGGGATAAGTATTAAATAGTGCCGGATTTGCCGGGCTACAGTCAGTGTCATTAATTGAAAAACCTACCGGAGGCGTGTCGTTATCTACTGCGCAGGCAGTCAATAAAACGCCGGCTCCATAGCCATCATTATCGGTATCCGCATAAAATGGATAGGCATTAAACAGCAATGGATCTGTGACATTACAATCGGTGTCATTCACTGAATAGCCGTCAGGCGGCGTATCCTCTGCGGCGGCACAAACAGAAACCTGGCTGCCTGAACCATAACCGTCACCATCGGTATCAGCATAGAAAAGAAAATACGCATTTTTGGTACTGTCAAGATCATCACAATCGGTACTGTTGTCGATATAACCGTCAGGAATACCAAAACACGACACTTGCGACACCAATTGGTTTCCAAAACCGTCGCCGTCACCATCTTCATAATAAGTCACATTGGCATTGACCAGCAAAGTGGTCTCGTTATTGGCAGAAACAACAAGCGGACATGTTGGCGTAATGCCAGTACGCAAGATATTTGTAATCGCCAAAACCTGGTTATTGTATGCCAATGGCAGATTGATGTTCAATACTGCATCTCCGCCGGCATCCGCCACAATACCTGTAAGCGTTTGCGTAGTACCGCCACCAATGGTATAACTGACCGTCGAAGTGCTATTTGGAAGCAAACCATGAAGTGCAAATGCCACTGTCGAATTTTCGCAAACCGGACTTGCAAGTGGCGTGAGCGATCCAAATGCCGGGCTTGCATTTATGGCAACATTTGTGTTTGCCGTAGCGACAAAACCGTTCCCATCGGTAACTGTCACGACATAATTCGTGGTTCCTGCTACAGTATTGTTGGGCGTCGCTGAAACATTTGTTCCCAGTCCTGCCGACCAGGCATAAGTAAAAGCTGCATCGCCGACCGGCACTGCAGTCAGTGTAATAGTATTTCCCGTACAATAAGTGCCGCCGCCGGTAATGGAAACTGTAGGATCTGCACCTGTAAGGCCGGTAAAATAAGAAGTTTGTCCCGAAGGCAACACAGCGCCAGTTGCTGTTAGCGTCGCACCTGCCAATGCGGTGAATTTAATCCATGGATTTGTAGCTGCGTTAAAAGTACCTTTCAGCTGCGCCGATTTAATCAATCCCGTTGTTCCCTGAACGTCTGCCGCAGTATTGATATAAGTTCCCGCAATGGTTGCGACAGCGCCTGTTATGCCGGATTGGTTCACTTTCCAATAACGCGTCAGGTAATGGGTTGTGCTGGCATTATTGGGATGGACGGCGTCAACAACAGCAACGCCTACATAAGCGCTTGAAAAAGTCCCGGCCGTAACATTAACAGTTATCGGGGAATATTCGGTGGTTCCTGAATTATCCCCAACAGGGAAAACATAAGAACCTGTTCCTGTATAAGTCCTTCTTAGCTCACCTCCGTTATTGGCGATGATCATTTTTGTCGCGCCCGGCGTTCCCGCAACAGCATTGGCACTCAAAGTCAGTATTCTGTTGCCAATATTCAAGTGGCCGTCAGTCATTGTCAGCGTATTGGTCACTTTTGCATCACTTGACAATTGGGCCACGCCGCCAGTTTTATTGATTGTCAGGTTGTAAAATGTATTCAATGACGTACCGCCAATATCGGAAGCCGTGCCTGTAAAGGTCACCGTTGAAAGTCCAGGCGTAAAAGCTCCGTTATTGGTAAAATTACCGAGGCAATTGATTGCCGAGGCAGTCGAAGCGTCTAAAGTAACACCGGTATTGATTTTAAGGTTATTTACCGCCGTGGTCGATATCAAGGCAAGACTTTTAGCACCAGATCCCGAAAGCGTCAGGTTGTTATAGGACGTATTGTAAATCGCTTGCGCGCCAGCTCTTGTGTAAATCACTTCAGAAGAAGTTCCGTTTAATGTCACTGTCGGTAAAGTGGCGCCGGTAATGGGATCGGCTCCTCCGAGCGACAATTTGCCCGATTGCGCGCCTGTCGCATTTGTCAGTGTCACAGTACACAAAAGTGATGGCTGGTCAAAAACGACATTACCGCCAACAGTCATTTCACCAGACTGAAGGTTGAATACCGGATTGCTGAATATAATGACTGATGTGACCTTGCCGCGGATGTTTACAATACCGCTGATATTGAGAAAAGCAACGGAGCTATTGAGCGTTACAGTTTTTGTCCCATTTAAAAACACAGGGTTCTTTTGTCCGCCAACAGTCATCGACGCACAATTGATTGTTCCTGCTCCGGTCAGGCTTGCTATCGTATTTCCGGTTGCCAGGTTCTCCAGTACAATATCCTGTGCGACGGTAAGTGTCTGTCCACTTGCTACAGAAATGCTGCTCGCAGTAGTGCTTCCGACAAAAGTGATGGACAGGGCATTTGCAGCCGAATTGACCACAAGACTTTTTCCACTGCCAACCGTTAAAGCGTCTGCCGCTGTCGGCGTTCCATTTGGACTCCAGTTGGTCGCAGTATTAAAATCGCCATTGGCTGCGCCTATCCATGTCTTTTGTGCGGAAACCGATTGATTTCCAAGAAAAAGGATCAATAAGAAGGCAAATAAGGCAATGGATTGAAAAGAGGCTGTTGCAAGGCCCGAAGGTTTTGCATTGAAAGTAATAATCCCGTTCATAATTTAAAGGTTTTAGGCATTAAATAGCACCACAGTGCCATCATAATTCATTTACTCCATCATGTAGGGATACATCGAAATTAAAATTTTTATGCAATAGATAAGAGCAATCATCGATATTGTATTTAGATTTGCCGACATACTGCATTTTTTGATGGTTTTAACATAATTTTGTATCTCAAAAAGCCAGTAAATAATGGTGCTCAAAGTCATATTTTTAACTTTTAGCGTCGGAACTAATAAAAGAATTCTATAAGTTTGTATATCAAAGCATTATTTATGACACAGGATGATTTATTGGTATTAATCGCAAATAAGGACGAGAAGGCGTTTACGCATATTTATGATATGTATTCCCGCAGCCTGTTTGCCGTAATATCAAATTTGGTTAAGGAACGTGAAGAAGCCGAAGATGTACTCCAGGAAGTATTTGTCAAAATCTGGAAGAACATCGACACTTATAACGAGAGCAAAGGCCGGTTTTATACCTGGATACTCAATATCGCGAGGAACTCCGCCATCGACAAACTGCGCTCAAAAGGTTTTAACAACAGCAAAAAAAACCTGTCTTCTGATAATTTCGTACATCTGCTCGACGACAGCAAAGGGATAATCAACCGGATTGACATCATCGGCATCCAGGATTTCGTCAAGAAACTGAAACCGAAATGCATCCAGATTATCGAGTTGCTGTTCTTTAAAGGCTACACCCAACAGGAAGCTTCCGACGAACTGGAAATCCCATTGGGAACGGTCAAGACGCAAAACAGGAACTGCATTCAGGATTTACGGAACTTTTTACAGGTATAAGAAATGGAAACAAGAGAATACATCGATTCGGGAATCCTCGAACTTTACGTTTACGGCCTGCTCAGCGACGACGAAAACCTGCAAGTCAACCGAATGGCGATGAACCACAAGGAAATCAACGACGAAATCATATCGATTGAGAAAGCGATCATCAATCTTTCCACAAGTTTCTCCCCTTTCCTTTCTTCAGAAAATTTTGAAAAAATCAAGGAACGCCTTTCATTGAAATATACGAAAGTCGTCGAGATGAAACCGCGGAACAATGCCCCTGCCTATATCGGCTGGGCAGCTGCAATACTATTGATGGCCGGCGCCGGTTACCTTTATATGCAATTGACCGAAAGCAATACGCAGGTCGTCAATGCAGCCAACGAGAAAACGAGACTCAATGACAGCATTGCGAAACTCGGCGTCAAAAACCACCAGGCTGAAGTCGCGCTCGAAATCGTAAGGGACAAAAACAATATTGCCGTTCCGCTTGGCGGGCAAACCGCAGCGCCTGACGCATTTGCAAAAGTCTATTGGAATAAGGACGCACAAACCGTCTATGTCGATGCCGCCGGATTGCCTGAACCGCCCGAAGGAAAAGTCTACCAGGTCTGGGCTTTAAAACTAAAACCGAGCCTGACGCCAACAAGCATCGGATTGCTTGAAAATTTCAAAGGCGACAACCACAAAATATTCCTGGTCAGCAATACCGGCGATGCCGAAGCTTTCGGGATTACGCTTGAACCTGCGGGCGGAAGCGCTTCCCCGACAATGGATCAGTTGTATGCGTTGGGTGTCGTGAAAGTCTAACAGACAAACATTTATAATAAAAAAGGTTCAACGTGATGTTGGACCTTTTTTGTTGGTATTTTTTTGGGCGTTGCCTGCGGCCGCGCTTTTCGCTGTATCTTTTTCGTTCCTCAAAAGGATGCCGCTGCAATCGCTAACGCGGGTTGATTGGTTTTAAGCAGCATTTCGATTTCATATTGCAACAATCCTCCATGCCGTGTTTTTAAACTTTGATTTTTCTCCAAATAATTGTATTAACTAACGGCTTTTTCTCAATTAGATTTATTGAAAAATTTTCTTGCGTAAGGATATAAAATTGTACTTAATGAACCTGTAAGATTAAGAATTATTCCAAAACTTAATAAAACCCATGAATATGTTGATGGATCTTTTTGAGTACAAAGTGTAACTGAGATACCAACAACTATAGTTCCACTTAAACTAATTATTAATGCTATAATAGATGTAAATGGAGAAGTTTTTAAATATTCTATAGTTGATTTATATTCCTGAATTTGTAAATCTTTTTGCCTACTTTGTGCTGTTAAAATTAAATGGTTATTGATTAATTGCCTTATAGCAATTACATTGTCCTTCAAATCATCTGCATTTATTGGCGAAAGCGAACCGCCTTCATAAATATTTGATTCGTTTAATTCCGGAGAGTCAACATTATTTTCCATTTAATTCTTTTTTTCTAATAAAAATGTATAATGAATTGTCTTTCCTAAATTTTCCGATAATGTATAAATTCTATAATTTAGAAATAATTTGCGATTATTTATATTACCAATTGACAGCGGATTTGATGAGCCCAAGCCTAAAGCATTATTAAAATTTATAAATTTTATTGTCAACCCTTTTTTTTCCTTAAATTGCTCATATTCAATTCTTGTTGAAGATGATAAAAGATCATCACTAAATTGAAATACATATGTTAGGGTAGAAAAATTAAATTCGACAGGAGTATTGTAGTTTGCTACAATAGTACCAGATCCAATTATTTCGTAATTTCCAGTTGTGACTTCTATTTCCATTTTATTATTTTATATTTTTTTATACCAATATATGTAGCTCGCATTAACTATAATCCGTAATCTACTTCAGTTTTCACGTTTGCTTTCTACTTCTTAAACTTCCTATACCGCCAATACGAAACCGCAGCCAAAGCCGCTACCGACGCAATCGAATAATACACAAAACTCGGCGTCACGACCTTATCGCCACTCGCATACGAATGCAATCCGGTCAGGTAGAAATTGACCCCGAAATACGTCATCATAATCGAATAATAAGCCACGACGCTCATCAGATTGAAAATCCATTTGCCGCGCATAGCCGGGACAAAACGTGCATGGATGACAAACGCATACACCATAATACTGATCAGTGCCCAGGTTTCTTTTGGATCCCAGCCCCAGTATCTTCCCCAGCTTTCATTGGCCCATTGTCCGCCGAGGAAATTCCCGATGGTCAGCATGATCAAACCAATCGTCAGTGCGAGTTCATTGATATAGGTGATTTCTTTAATGTTCAGTTCCATTTTGACCTTGTTCTTTTTGGTCGTGCACAGCATCAGGATCAATGACACTACGCCCAAAACCATTCCCAAAGTAAACGGCCCGTAACTCGCGACAATCACAGCGACGTGAATCATCAGCCAGTAGGAATTCAGCACCGGCTGCAAATTGGCAATCGCCGGATCCATCCAGCTCCAGTGCGCAATCATCAGGATCATTGACGCGACAAATGTTCCCGAAGCAACAGTCAGCTTGGATTTCCTGTCGAATGCCAAAGTAAAGAACATCGTCGCCCATGCGACATAAATCATCGATTCATAGGCATCGCTCCACGGTGCATGGCCTGAAATGTACCAGCGCGCAATCAATCCCACTGTGTGAAGTCCAAACAATACGCCAATGGCTACATGGAAAGTATTGACGACAACGCGCAGTGCTTTTGCTTCAAAGAAAATATTCAAAATCGTAAGAATCAGCATCATGACACCCGCCAGCATGTACCAAATGTAAAGTTTCGTAAAAATGTCATATCTGTTATAGGTAATTTCAGAATCGATTTTGTCTACCGAAGGTATAACCTTGCTTCCGTATTTCGTCTGGAATTTCTTGATGCCGTTCAGGTAAAAATCGGCTTCCTTGTAATTGTGGGTATCGGTTCCGGTTTTAAGCGCGAGGATATAAATCGGCAATATCTGCTGTGTAAAAGTCGAATCCATGCCTTTCATTCCCGCTTCATGCAATTCGAGATAAGAGACCCATTTGTTGTTCGGGTCGTTCGGGACAGGGAAAATTTTCAGGATGCTGCCGCTCAGCGCCGAATTCAGGATGTTGACTTTCCTGTCGGTCTCAATCAGGTCTTTTTCCAATTGGCTTGGCACCTGCGCTTTATACGCATCGTCGAGATAAGGCGAAAGTTTGTAGTTTCCGGCTTCGTCAAAGAACTTAATGAACGGCGCGCGTTGCATGTCTTTGTCAACGCCAATAATCTTGCGCAAGCTATCGTTGCCCGACTTCAGGAAAATCAGCGGCACTTCAAACCACGCATTCGGATATTGTGTCATCGACAGGAAAACCTGGTCGGAATTCATTTCGCCATAAGTGTCGCTTTTGCTGACTTTACGCAGCAGTTCCGATGAAAAAGTGTTGACAGGCTTCATCCGTCCGCCGTTGTCCTGAATAATCAGCCGCCCGAACTTCGCGGCATGTTCCTCACTGACCGTGTTCTTTTTGATGAATTCCTGGATCTCCGCAGGCGAATTGATATGTTTTGGCTGGCTTTGGCTAAAGCCCTGCAATCCAAAAAACAATACGAAAATGGAAATCAGTTTTGCTTTTTTGGCCTTGACTTTTTCGAGCTTGCGCTTGAGGTCGGCGAAACGCGAATGCTTCGTAAACATAATCGCCATCAACCCGAAAAACAGCATAAAATAACCGCCGTAAGTAATGGTCGTTCCCCAGAAATCGTGGTTGACGGAAAGCACCGTTCCCTTTTCATCCGGGTCGAAAGAAGCCTGGAAAAAGCGGAATCCTCTATAATCCAGCACATGGTTCATAAAAATACGCGCGTCAAACGGTTTGGCGTCTTCCACCGTCACCTGGCTTTCAAATGCGGCGTAGCTTTTCTCGCTTCCGGGATATTTGGTTGCGATAAAATCGTCCAGTTTTATTTTAAACGGCAATGTATAGACTTTGCTTCCAAAGAACAGCGTATATTCAAGGCTTCCGATTTTAATATTGTGCGGCTCACCAATTTTTCCTTTGGCGCCAACGAGCATGACATCCTGCGATTTGCCTTCTGCAGCAACTGTAACGAGCAAAGCATCGTCGCTTTTCTTGTCGGTATAATCGTTATTGGATTTGAATGCTTTTACGCCTTTGATCGCAGGTTCAGGAAATACGAATTGTGCGCCGCCAACATTATACAGCGAACGCATCATCAACGGTTGTTCGGCATCTTTGGTGACTTTGCCCTGTAACTTATCGGCCATTCTCATGAACTCGCCTTCAAACGGTGTTTGTATCGTATAGGAATCGCCAATCGCAGTAATATTGATGGCGCCTTTGGTGTATTTGTTCAAAGCAAAAAGAATGTTGTTGATGCTTTGCACTTCACCAGCTTTCAGGAAATGCTCATGGCGAGAACCGCCTCCGGATTCGACCATTTTCAGGTATAGGCTGCCTTTGCTGTCGGGTTTGACCGTTTCGACCGCGCCCATAACGAAATTTTTATAGCTGATTTCAAACGGGATGTTGTTGAAATCCTTTGACAGTGTAAAATTGTTGTTCGTGACCGGCGACAGCAGCAAAGGCTTTTCAAATACGCGGCGCATGGTTTGGCCGTTGTATTCGCCATCGACAAAAATCGTCAGATACGTCTTGTCTGAAAAAACCTGGTTTTCCGATGCGCCTTCGCGGATGGGCATCATGCCTTCATAGCTGATATAGCGCGTAATGAAAGCGCCTAACAGGATAAAAATAAATGCCAGATGCAGGATCAATGTCGCCCATTTTTCCTTTTTGTACAATTTGTAGCGCTTGATATTGCCAAGGAAATTGATCATAAAAAACAGCATGATGGCTTCAAACCACCAGGAATTGTATATCAATATTCGGGCTGTATTGGTATTGTAAGCGTTTTCGATGAATGTTCCTGCGGCCATCGCTGCGGCGAAAGCAAGAAACAAAAAAGCCATTAAACGTGTAGAAAACAGGAAGGCAGCTATTTTTTTCTCCATGAGAGCGGAATTTGTTTTTGAAAGTGATGCAAAAGTATGGAAAAATGTTGGTTTCGGTTTTGAAAACTACAGGATTTATATTGCTTTTGTGACCATTGAAATTTATGCTTCAACGAATCGATTTTGTTCGTATTTTTGGGAAGCCAACTGCCAATCCATGGAGCAAAATACCTGCAAGAACTGCAATACGAGACTCGAGGGGAAATTCTGCCACAACTGCGGACAGAAAAATTATACGGAAAAAGACAAAAACCTCAAAGGCATTTTTGAGGAAGCGCTGCATTTCATGACCCATTTTGACGGCACGATGCTAACCACATTCCGGACCGTACTGCTAAAACCCGGGAAATTATCACTGGATTACTGCAATGGCATCCGCAAGAAATATTACAAACCCATTTCCTTTTTCCTGCTGCTGATTGTCATTTATCTGGTTTTCCCTTTTTTTGAAGGATTGAATATGCGTTTGCCGTACTATAAATACATTCCGCTATCGGGACATATCATCACACAACAAATTGAGAAAAAAGTCGCGACAAAGCACATTACCGAAATGGAGTTGGAAGAACAATTCCACGAGAAATCCGAAAAAACGTCAAAGGTGTTGCTTTTGCTATTGATTCCGCTGACTGCTGGTGCGCTTCGGCTGATGTATTTTTATAAAAAATATCCGGCTTTCGATTATTTTATCCTGGCAACGGAAATCAATATTTTTACCATTTTGCTGATGTTCCTGTTGTTCCCATTGCTTCTTTATACTTTCCAGCGAACAACCGGGCTGGCACTTAACGAAACGGCCGGCCTCACTTTATTGGCCGTTGGCTATATCTCTTATATTGCGATGGCCATCAAACAGTTTTTCAATGATTCATGGATTAAGACATTCGGGAAAACATTGCTTTTGTTGGGCATGTATGAAATTGTGACACAAATCATTTATAAAACCATACTCTTCGAAGTCACTTTTGCATTGCTTTAGTCCTCAATTTGTGCATTTTATCTATTAAATAGGCCGATAATCAGATAAATTTTTATCCCCACAAACCCTTACTTACTTTTGGTAGAGAATTTAGCATAGCCCCATATTGACTAAAAAAATACCTATAATGAAGCAGTTACTGCTCATTCTGTTACTCCCCGTTTTTTCTTTGGGATATTCCCAGGGGGAAACAAATATTTGGTATTTCGGAAATAACGCCGGTATCAATTTCAACTCCGAAAATCCTATAGCAATTACTGACGGGCAACTCAATACCATTGAAGGTTGTGCTTCGCTTTCAGACCACCAGGGCAATATCCTTTTTTATACCAACGGAGTCAACATCTGGAATAAAAACCATGTCGTGATGCAAAATGGCTCAGGCCTTTTTGGCCACAGTTCGAGTTCACAGGCTGCTATTATTGTCCAAAAACCGGATTCTGAAAATATTTATTACGTTTTTACGACCAATGCTTTTGAGAACAATGGCGGATTGAGGTATTCAATCGTTGATATGTCACTGAATTCGGGCGTTGGCGCTGTCACTTCCAAAAATATCCTGTTGTATGATGCCACATGCGAGAAAATTTCCATCATCAGGCACAAAAACGGACATGATTTATGGGTGGTTTCACACCAATGGAATACCAATGGTTTTTATGCACATTTGATTACTGCTTCCGGAATCAGCCCGGCTACCGTTACAAGCAATACGGGAATAACGGTTACCGCAGATGACGATAAGGCAAATGCGATCGGATACATGAAAATAGCTGCCGACGGCTCTAAATTGGTTGCCTGCCATACTTATTTGAATACTGTCGAATTATTTGATTTCGATACTTCTACCGGTTTGGTTTCCAATCCCGTGACACTGCTTTCCGACGAACATCCTTATGGTGCAGAATTTTCGCCAAACGGCCATGCGCTCTACCTGTCTGTTGTAGATGAAAAGAAAATTTTCAGGTATGATTTGCAGGCTGGCGATGTTGCGGCTTCAAAAACATTACTCGCCGACTTGCCGAATATTCCCGGTGCCTTACAATTGGGACCAAATGGAAAAATATACATCGCAATGTCCGAAACCGACAAACTCAGCGTCATCAATCATCCTGATGAAACGGCCGGGAATTGTGGCATCCAGATCAATTCGGTCGACCTTGACGGAAGGATGTGCATGTTGGGTTTGCCTTCATTCAACCAATCGTTCCTGAATACTTATGTAGATGTACAAACAGCATGTGGAAATGAAGCCAGCTTTACGATGCATGCCCCGCAAAATATCAATACCATGGTTTGGGATTTTGGCGACAGCAATACCTCAAACGACATCAATGCAACGCACACTTATGCTGCGGCCGGTGATTATACGATAACAGCCACGGCAACGACCATTTCCGGCACGGTGTCAAAAACACAAAATGTCAAGATAACAGCAAGTGCAGTTGCGGCGCCAATTGCCAATAAAAACTTCTGCATCGGCGCCAATTCCGTTTATGACTTGTCTGAAAACGATCCGATATTGCTCAACGGCCAATCGGCTTCCGTATATGGAACGGCTTATTTTAATTCGTTGGCTTCTGCACAAAACCACGTTAATATGCTGCCGGCAAATTATCCGCTTTCGGCCGGAATGGTGACCATTTATGCGAAAGTGTACAAACTGGCCGACCCAAGCTGCAACGCTTTAACGAGCTTTACGATCGCTTCTTATCTGATTCCTGTGGTTGCCGGCGATATTGAAGATTATACGACTTGCGACACTGGAACTGTTGACGGTATTGCGACATTCGACCTGAATACAAAAACAGCTGAAATCACAAATAACCAAATTGGTTTAACCGTTACCTATTTTGCAGAAGCATCCGATGCTGAAAACAATGTGTCACCGATTTCGATGACTTATACAAACGCTTACAATTCGCAAACCATTTACGCACGCATCGAAAATGGCAATGGCTGTTTTACGGTGGTTCCGTTTAAATTGGTTGCCAATGACTGCAGTGTTGACGACACGATTGTTTTTCCCCATTTTTTTACGCCAAACGGCGACGGATACAACGACTTATGGCAAATCATTTCCAAAACTGGCGGCACATCCAAAACCAAGATCAACATCTTTGACCGTTATGGCAAACTGATCAAATCGATGGTTTATGGCGACTCGGGATGGGATGGGACAATCAGCGGCGCGCAGTTGCCGTCAGACGATTATTGGTATGTTGTAGATGCTGAAAATGGCAAGCAGTACAAAGGCCATTTCGCTATGAAAAGATAGCATTCCCTTTATTTTATCGAAATTCCCAACACCGAAATCCCTTCGCAAGGTCACTTTTTTTTCCTAATTTAGCCGAATGATTAAAGTCAGCATTATCGGTTCAGGAAATGTCGCGCAGCACCTGATGAAAGCTTTCGCCAAAAGCGGAGCCGTCGATTTGCTACAAGTCTTTTCGCGAAAACCGGAAACCATTTCTGACCTGATTTCCGCTGATAAAATCATTGATGATTTCAATGCTTTGAGCCAAGCCGATTTGTATATCATAGCCGTGACTGATTCGGCGATTGCCGCAGTTTCACAGCAACTTCCATTTACCGGACGATTGGTCGTGCATACTTCGGGAAGCCTTTCTGCAGATGCGTTGGATTCCAAAAACAGGCGTGGTGTTTTTTATCCGTTGCAGACTTTTACGAAAAACAAGGATGTGGATTTCAAAATGATACCCATTTGCCTTGAAACTGAAAACAAATCCGATTATGAAGTGCTGGAACATGTCGCCAAAACCATTTCCGGAAACGTCTTCCCAATTGATTCCACACAACGCAAAGCCTTGCATGTCGCTGCGGTTTTTGTCAATAATTTCACCAACCATTTGTACAAAATTGCCAATGACATCTGTACCGAAAACAATGTCCCTTTCGATATCCTGAAACCGTTGATTGCCGAAACTGCCGATAAAGTCATGGTGCTTTCGCCAAAGGAAGCGCAAACCGGGCCGGCAAAACGCAATGACACCAATACCATTGATGCGCATTTGGCGTTTTTATCCAATGGCAATCTGCAACCTATTTATAAAATCCTAACCCAATCCATAATTGACGATGGCAAAAAGTTATAAAGAATTGATGAACGGCATTACGACCTTCATCCTCGATGTTGATGGCGTACTGACCGACAGTTCCGTGCATATTACCTCAACCGGCGAAATGCTGCGCACGATGAATATCCGCGATGGTTATGCGATGAAAGCGGCGATAGAAAGCGGCTATCATGTTTGCGTGATTTCCGGCGGCAGCAACGAGGGCGTGCGCATCAGGTTAAAAAATCTCGGGATTACCGATATCCATTTGGCGGCGCCAGACAAAGTGCAGAATTTCAAAGCCTATATCGAACAATACAACATTTTGCCCGAACAGGTGTTATATATGGGAGACGACGTGCCGGATTATCACGTGATGCAGTTGGTCGGACTTCCGGCTTGTCCGCAGGATTCGGCCCCGGAAATCAAGGAAATCTCAAAATATGTATCGCACAAAAATGGCGGACACGGCGCAGTGCGTGATGTCATCGAACAGGTGATGCGCGTCCAGGGAAAATGGTTCCGGTATTTTAATGCCAAATTTGATTAAACCAAAACAAACTCTTCAATGAATTTTTTACGACTTATCCGTTACCGGAATTTACTCATGCTGGCTTTTATGCAGCTTATTTTCCGATATGGGTTTTTAAACCTGCAGGAAATCCCGCCTGCGCTGACCGATTTCCAATATGCATTACTCGTTCTTGCGACGGTTTGTATTGCAGCCGGCGGTTATCTTATCAATAATATTTTTGACCAGGAAACCGACAGGGAAAACAAACCTGAAAGTGTGATTGTCGGCAAAACGATATCTGAAGGCAAGGCTTATAATTATTATGTCGCACTGAATGTGATTGGCGTCGGATTGGGTTTTTATTTGTCAAATGGAATCGGCAAACCCGGATTCTCGGCGTTGTTTGTCATTATTGCGGCAACGTTGTATTTGTATGCGTCGAGTTTGAAGCAAAGCCTGTTGATCGGCAATATTATTGTCGCTTTGATTTTGTCGGTCAGCGTTGTCATTATTGGGATTTATGATTTATATCCTGTACTGACATTGGATAACCGCCCGTATCTTGCAGTCGAATTCCAGGTGCTTTTGGATTATGCGATTTTTGCCTTCATCATCAATTTTATCCGTGAAATTGTCAAAGATCTTGAAGATGTCAATGGCGATTACAACCAGGGAATGAATACGCTTCCGATTGTTTTGGGCGTGGCGCGGACATCAAAAATTGTTTTTTGGGCGAGCCTAATCCCTATTGCAATCCTGCTTTGGTATATCAACAAATATTATATCGCCAATAATTTATTTATCGGCGCTGCCTATTGCCTCATATTTATTGTCGCTCCGCTGATTTATTTCACGGTCAAAATGTGGGCTGCAAAAACGCAAAAAGATTTCCGCCATTTGTCAAACGTATTGAAACTGGTGCTTTTCTTTGGGATTTTATCGGTTATGGTCATCACATTAAGTATCAGATATGCTTAGGGAAAAACTAAAAAACTATCATATTATCCTGGCTTCTGGGTCGCCGCGAAGGCAGCAATTTTTCAAGGATATGGATCTCGATTTTGAAATCCGGCTGAAGGAAGTTGAAGAAATTTTTCCGCCTGAGCTCAAAGCTGAAGCGATTACCGATTTTTTAGCCATACTCAAGGCGGAAGTTTTTGAGGGCGAATTGAAATCAAATGACATTTTGGTCACCAGCGATACGATCGTGTGGCACAACGGAAAGGCATTGGGCAAACCCAAAGATTATGACGATGCTTTTCGTATATTACAGTCACTTTCAGGGACAACGCATGAAGTCATTACATCGGTTTGTTTTAAAACCATAGACAATACGGATGTTTTTCATGAAGTGACTTATGTGACATTTAACGATTTAAGCGACGAAGCCATTCGTTATTATCTCGACAATTACAAGCCTTATGACAAAGCCGGCGCTTATGGCATCCAGGAATGGATTGGTTTTATCGGGGTTGCAAAAGTCGACGGTTCATATGCCAATGTTATGGGACTTCCTGTAGACAAAGTGTATGCGTATTTAAGTAAATTTGGAAATAAATAACAATATGCCAATCATCCACGGATATTTTCAGGAAACCATCGCCACCATTACGCTGCTTGTCATTGTTGTCGTGCTGCGCATTGTAACGGCAAGACTGATCAAAAGATACGCGAAAGTCAGCGAAATACTGGAACACCGCACCAATCTTGTCATCAAATACACCAGTATTTTTATCACCTGCCTGACATTGCTTGGGCTATTTATCATTTGGGGCGTAAAAACCGAAAACATCATTACGACATTCTCCGCGGCACTGACCGTCATTGGCGTTGCCTTTGTCGCACAATGGTCGATACTGAGCAACATTACTTCAGGGATTATTCTTTTGTTTTCTTTTCCTTTTAAAATTGGCGACATCATCCGCATCCATGACAAGGATTTCCCTATCGAAGCTGAAATTGAAGATATTCGCGCGTTCCATACACTTTTGAAAACCAAGGAAGGCGAACTCATCACATATCCCAATAACCTGCTGATGCAAAAGGGGATTTCGATTATCAATCACTACTACGAAGAGAAGGAATTTACTGACTAATTTTCCGACAAATGTGAGAATTTTACAACATTATTTCGTTCTGATGTAACATATCACGCTTTTATTTGCTTCACTTTTGTTTTAGATTCTGAAAGTGCGAACTTTATGGAAATATCAACTTTTGTGAGCTTATGAATGACACTATTAAATTCCCGTTTTATGCCAAATTGGCTTTTACGCTAATCAGCCTGATGGCCATAGTTACGATTTTATATTATGGCCAGGATATTATCATTCCTGTTTTGCTGGCTGGGCTTTTTGCCATACTACTTGGACCTGTCAACAATTTCCTTGAGAAAAAACTGCGCCTTCCACATATACTCGCTTCTCTTGTGACAGTAGCGCTGTTTGTCACGTTTATCGCCGGAATCATTTTTTTCCTGTCGTGGCAAATCAGTGATATGATTAGCGACTGGGGTAAAATTAAGCACAATGTCAACATCCATATTTCAAACCTGCAGGAAGTCGTCAGGGATAATTTCAACCTCAGCAAGCGCGAACAGAACAAAATGATCAACCAGGCTGCGAATGAAAGTGGCAAGGATTTACTGGGAACAACATTGATTTCCGTGACCGATACATTGCTCAATATTGTCTTGCTGCCCATTTATATTTTCCTGATTCTTTTATACCGTGTCCATTTCATTAAATTTCTTGGCAAATTATTCCGTCCGGAATTCCATGAAAAAGTCCAGGAAATCATACTACAGGTAAAATTATCCGTACAGAGTTATATTGTCGGATTGTTCATCGAAATGATCATCGTATCCGTCCTGACAGCCATTGGTTTTATGGTTATCGGAGTTGAATATGCCTTTTTGCTAGGCGCCATTACCGGAATCCTGAACCTTATTCCGTATATCGGGATTTTTGTCGCGGGCATTCTCAGCATTGCTGCATCGTTGACTGCCACTCCTGATATTTCAATTATTGTCGGCGTGATAGTCGTCAACGTCATCGTACAGTTTATTGACAATAATTTCCTGGTCCCATTAATTGTCAGCTCAAAAGTCGAAATCAACGCGCTCGTTTCCATTGTCGGAATCATCGTTGGAAGCACCATAGCAGGTGTCGCAGGAATGTTCCTTGCCATACCGATCATAGCCATCATGAAAGTCATCTTTGACCGAATTGACGAATTGAGCGCCTGGGGTTATCTCATGGGCGACGATATTCCGAAGAAATTTGAATGGCGCAAAATGAAATTCCAGCTTTATCAGACTGAAACAAGTGTCAGCAACGTAGGTGAATCGCCAACAGTAATATTTACTGAAACGACTACCAACACTGAAAACACAAACGCCAGCGATCAGGAAAACCCAAAATCCGAATAATCATGAAGAGAATTATTCCGATTACAAGGATTCGAAACTATGCCGGAGCGAAGACGATGAAAGTCAGCGACACCACAATAGCAACAGGCAGGAATATGAATGCTTTCCTGATCAATGTCGCCGATATTTTTATGTTCCTGATGCGCGTCATCAGGAATACTTTTTCGCGCGGCTTTGAGTTCAATGAGTTCTTAAAACAATGTTTCCAGATCGGCAACAAATCTTTGGGACTGATTTCCATTACCGGAATCATCATCGGATTGGTTTTAACGATACAATCACGGCCGGTATTGGTGAATTTCGGTGCCGAATCAATGCTTCCCGGAATGGTGGCGATTTCCATCATCCGCGAAATGGGACCTGTAATCACGGCATTGATTTGTGCCGGAAAAATCGGGTCGAGCATGGGCGCCGAATTGGGCTCGATGCGTGTCACCGAACAAATAGACGCAATGGAGGTTTCCTCAACAAATCCGTTCAAATTCTTGATTGTGCCAAGGGTTTTGGCTGCAACATTAATGCTTCCTCTTCTGGCTTTGTATGCTGATGGATTGGGTATTTTCGGAAGTTGGGCCGGAGCCAATATCAAAGGCGATGTGAATTTGGTGCTGTTTATTTCACAGGCATCTTCGGAATTGGAATTCATGGATTTATTTCCGTCGGTCATCAAGACTTTTTTCTTCGGATTGGTCATTGGGCTGGTCGGATGTTACAAAGGATATAATGCAGGACGCGGTACGGAAAGCGTTGGAATAGCGGCGAATTCGGCTGTCGTGATGGCTTCCCTGTTGGTGATTGTCGTTGATTTATTCGCCGTACAAATAACAGATTTACTCAAATGACAAAAGCAACAGAACATAGCGAAAGAATCATCGACATCAAAAACCTTAAAAAGCAGTTTGACGGGAATGTAGTGCTAAACGATTTCTCCCTGCAATTGCACAAGGAGGAAAACCTTGTGGTGCTTGGAAAATCGGGTTCGGGTAAATCGGTGCTGATCAAATGCATTGTCCGGTTGCTTGACGCCGATGCCGGGTCGATTGAAGTGTTTGGCCAGGATATCATGCAGCTGAACACCAAAGATTTGAATGAAGCGCGCAAAAAAATCGGCTTCCTTTTCCAAAGCGGTGCGTTGTACGATTCGATGACCGTGCGCCAAAACCTCGAATTCCCATTGCGGAGAATCAGGAAAGAGCTGAAGGAAAAAGAAATTGAAGCCAAAGTCATCGAAGTGCTTGAAAATGTCGGATTGCCAGATGCGATTGACAAAATGCCTTCTGAACTTTCAGGCGGCCAACGAAAGCGAATCAGCCTGGCGCGTACGATTATCGTCGATCCGGAAATTATGCTGTATGACGAACCGACAACAGGGCTCGATCCAATCACGTCAAACGAAATCAGCCTATTGATCAATGACATTCAGAAAAAATACAAAACGGCGTCGATCATCATCACGCATGATATTGAATGCGCGCGGACTGTGGCCGACAGGTATGTGATGCTCAAAGATGGCGAAGTCTATAAAGAAGGCTCGCCGGAAGAATTTGAAAACACCAGGGACGAATTTATCGGTTCGTTTTTTAACATGAAAGAAAACACTAAAGTTTAAGGATATGAATACAAATTCACCAAAATTCAAAGTACGCCTCGGATTATTCGTAATCGTAGGATTGGCATTATTCGCACTGGCCATTTTCGCGATCGGAAAACAAAAAAACCTCTTCGATCCGGTATTCCAGCTGTCAACGCGGTTCAACAATGTCAGCGGATTGCAGGTCGGCAATATCGTCAGGTTTTCAGGCATCAATGTCGGTACCGTTGACGCCATCAAAATCGTAAACGACACTACAGTCCAAGTCAACATGCTGATTAAAGCTGACGTTCAGAAATTCATCAAGGTAGATTCTGAAGCAGGAATTGGTTCGGAAGGTATTATTGGCGACAGAATCCTGACGATTTCAAATGGCGGAGTGAAATCAAAGACCGTTTCAGACGGACAATTATTGGCTTCCAATGAACCGGTGGAAACCGACGCGATTATGCAAAGTCTTGAGATTACTGCCGGAAATGCGGCCATCGCGTCTGCTGATATTTCTGAAATACTGAATAAAGTCAATAGCGGAAACGGGACATTGGGCAGGCTGATCAATGATGAACAGATCGCGAAGAATATCGACCAGACCATTGTTAACCTCAAAAGCAGCACGAAAGGCCTGAATGAAAACATGGAAGCCGCGAAACACAATTTCCTGTTGCGTGGTTATTTCAAGAAAAAAGAAAAAGCCGCCCAGAAGAAAAAAGAAGAGGCCGCTGAAAAAGCAGACAATGCAAAACAAGAAGCCGCTAAAAAAACTGAGAAAAAGAAATAAAGATAATTCAATGCCTTTTTTGCTGGAAAACCCGGACTTGTGTTCGGGTTTTCTTTTGCAAATAATTTTGTAAATCCCGAATTAACGTAATAAATCCTACTAATTATCCTCAGGTTTGCTTTATAAGATGTGAATAATGTAAACTTTAAAAAAATTTGTATAACACATACTTCTCTTAAAATAGTCAAATTTACAAGAATCCGATTTATCATGATTGCTATAAAAAAAGAAGGTGTAATTCTGCGGAAAACAAACCTCGAGTTTGAGAATGAAGGCGTGCTGAATCCCGCAGTTATTCTTGACAATGGGCAAATCCATCTTTTTTACAGAGCGGTAAGCAAAGGCAATCATTCAACGATTGGCTATTGCAGGCTCAGCGACCCGTTGACAATTGCAGAAAGATTTGATCATCCCGTCATTGTCCCGGAAAACGAATATGAAGTCCAGGGTGTTGAAGACCCAAGGATTGTAAAAATAGACGGCGCTTTTTATCTCAGTTACACGGCTTATGATGGTTTCCTGGCATTGGGCGCACTGGCCATTTCGCACGATTTGGAAAATTTTACGAAAGTCGGCTTAATCGTGCCGCAAGTGAATTATAAGGATTTTCGCCGAATGGTCGCCAGCAGCGGGAAAGTCAATTTGAAATATTTCAGGTTCGATCAATGCAGTCTGATTTTGTGGGACAAAAATGTGATTTTCTTTCCACGCAGGATAAACAAAAAGCTCGTGTTTATGCACCGGATACGGCCGGGAATCCAAATTGTCTCGATTGACAACATTGACGATCTGACCGATGAATTCTGGAAAAACTATTTTCTGGATTTCGCCAATAACATCCTGCTGGATCCGAAATGTGAGCACGAAACCAGCTATATCGGCGGCGGTTGCCCGCCAATAGAAACCGAATACGGATGGCTTTTGATTTACCATTCGGTGAAAGATACGATCAACGGATATATTTATGCAGCATGCGTGGCTTTGCTGGACTTGGAAGACCCGAGAAAAGAAATTGCACGCCTGCCCTATCCTTTGTTCAGTCCTGAGTACGATTGGGAATTGAATGGCGAAGTGAACAATGTGTGTTTTCCAACAGGAACAGTACTTATTGACGACAAATTATACATCTATTATGGAGCCGCGGACGAACAGATTGCATGCGCATCCGTCAGCAAATCAGCATTATTGAAAGAATTATTAAAAAATACGACAACCAAATGAGAAATCGAATCACAGCCAGGCCAGCCAACAAAATTATCGTAGACAAAGCGTTTTTGTTGCGGATGAATATTGTTGAATCAAAAAAGTCTGCGGCGAAAGAATTGCCACAGATCTTGTTTGTAACTTCATTTCCGCCGCGTGAGTGTGGCATTGCAACCTATTCGCAGGATTTGATAAAGGCCCTGAATGATAAATTTGAGAATTCTTTTAAGATTAAGATATGTGCGCTTGAAAACGATACTGAAATGCACAAGTATCCGAAAGACGTAAAATACATCCTGAATACGCAGCATTCACAGGCATTTAATTCTTTGTCAAATATTATAAACCTCGACAGCAGGGCGAAAATTATCGTGCTTCAGCATGAATTTGGTTTTTATGCCGATTGCAAAGAGCAGTTTGTCGATTTCCTGAAAAATATCAAAAAAACCAAAGTCACTGTTTTCCATACCGTATTGCCAAATGCAGACGAGGCTTTCAAAGCACATGTGAAAGACATTGCCCATTATAGTGATTCATTGATTGTGATGACACAAAAATCAGCTGATATTTTGGTTGATGAATATGACATTCCTGCCGGTAAAATCAGTGTCATTGCGCATGGCACGCATTTGGTTCCGCATGCTGAAAAAGAAGTCCTGAAGGAAAAATACGGATTGGGCAACAGGAAAATCCTGTCGACATTCGGGCTGTTGAGTTCTGGAAAATCCATTGAAACCACACTTGATGCGCTACCGGATATCGTAAAAACCAAACCCGACATCTTATTCCTGATTATTGGGAAAACACATCCGGGCATTGTAAAACAAGAAGGCGAAAAATACCGTGAATTTCTTGAAGATAAAGTCAAAATGCTGCATCTGGAAGCCAACGTAAAGTTCATCAACAAATATGTCGCACTTGAAGAACTGTTGGAATACCTGCAGTTGACCGATATTTATTTATTCACTTCCAAAGACCCGAACCAAGCGGTAAGCGGCACTTTTTCATATGCGGCAAGTTGCGGTTGCGCAATCGTTTCGACCCCGATTCCGCATGCGAAGGAATTTCTAAGCGGCGATTCGGGGATTATTTTCGATTTCCAGGATTCGAAACAACTCGGAGAAGCCATCAACAAATTGTTGTTTGATGTGACGTTGCGCAATACCATAAAACTGAACGCTTTGCATAAAATTGTGCCGACAGTATGGGAGAATTCGGCGGTTGCCCATGCCTTGCTTTTTGAAAAACTTTCAGATGATGCCATTACTTTGCACCATAAAAAACCGGAATTGAATTTTGGGCATATCAAAAAACTCACAACCGATTTCGGGATGATCCAATTCTCAAAAATCAATAAGCCGGACCGGGAAAGCGGTTATACGCTCGACGATAATGCCCGTGCGCTGATTGCGTTTTGCCAGCATTATGAATTGACCAATGACAAAAACGATTTGCATTATATTGATTTGTACCTGAATTTCATTGATTTCTGCCAACAGGCTGATGGTACGTTTTTAAACTATGTCGATTATAAAAAAGTCTTTTCGGATGACAACCTGAACTGCAACCTTGAAGATTCGAATGGCCGCGCCATATGGGCATTGGGTTACCTGCTTTCCATCGCGCGCAAACTGCCGGAAGCAATAATACTCAGGGCTGAATCGATTATTGAAAAAGCGATGCCGAATATCGAAAATATATATTCAACACGCGCGATGTCGTTTATCATCAAAGGTTTGTATTATTATAACGTTGAAAATGATTCAAAAGCCGTCCGCATGCTGATTAAAAAGCTCGCCGACCGATTGACGCAAATGTACCTGCATGAAGCGTCGAATGATTGGCAGTGGTTTGAAAGTTACCTTACGTATGCGAACAGTATTCTTCCGGAAGCATTGTTATTGGCATACAAGGAAACAAAAGAACAAACATATAAGGAAGTAGCCAAAAATACCTTCGACTTCCTGTTGTCGCAGACATTTGACAACAATATGGAAATCAAGGTCATCTCGAACCAAAGCTGGCTGCAAAAAGGCGGCAAGCAAGCTTCTTTTGGCGAACAGCCGATTGATGTGGCCTATACCATTTTGGCATTGGACAATTTCTATGATGTTTTTAAAGATGACAGTTATAAAACTAAAATGAAAATGGCATTTGAATGGTTTTTAGGCAGGAATCACCTGAACCAGATTATTTACAATCCACGCACAGGCGGTTGTTATGACGGACTTGAAGAATCATCGGTCAACCTAAACCAAGGTGCAGAATCGACAGTCAGCTATATGATGGCACGATTGGCCATGGAGAAAAATTACAGAATGCAACAATACAAGGAATCGAAAGTGATGAAGCTGAAACTGGAGAATTATGCTTTTAAAGCTTAGGTGAGAATGATTATAATGAAAATATGCTGCACAAAACAAAAATAGGCGTCTGTATGGACGATGGAATCGCATATCTGCTCGAAGAAAAAAATGATGAAAACGTCATTACGATCATTGAGGCTGAACATTCTATCGATGAAACCCACATTCGCAACGAAAAATCATTTTACAAAAAAATTTTCGAACTCATCAAGGACTTTGACAAAATTGCCCTGTTTGGCCCTGTCAAAGTCAAAAATGAGCTGATAAATTACATCAAGTCGAATAAGCTCCTGCAGATTGAAATACAAAACAACCCCATTGAAAACAAGATAACTGAAAATCAGAGAATTGATTTCATAAATGAATATTTCAGCACCTAAATCATGCAACCACGTCATTAATCATTTATTTATATACTATTTTTGGATTATTAACGATATGATACACTAAGTGTTTAACTTTTGAAAATGTCCAAAAATCAATTCGTCTTTTTACTGTTGGTGTGCTGCTGCTTCCAGGTTTCCTGGTCGCAGGTAAATCCGCCGGTTAAAGTCGAACCTGCCAAAGACACCGCCAGGATGTATAAAAGCATCGAGAAATTTTCAAAGAAAAACAAATTCACAAAATTCATCCATGGGCTTATTTTCGAGCCATTCAGAACCAAGAACAACATTGCGAAGGCAAAACCCAAAAAAGTGCCTAAGAAAAATTACAGGCAGTTTGAAGGGAAAATTATTCGTCATATCAATGTCGTAACGCTTGATCCTTTTGGGTATTCAGAAAAAAACACGACCAGCGAACCTAAAAAATATCTGTCGAAACTTGGAAATAAGATTCACTTAAAGTCCAAAGTCCTAACCATAAAAAACCTGTTGCTGATCAAAAAAAACAGGCCGTTGGATTCGCTGCTTGTAAAGGAATCCGAGCGTTTGGTGAGAAGCCAGCGGTTTGTGCGTGGCGTTGTGATTACGCCGGTGCTCATTTCAAACACATCCGATTCCGTTGATGTCAATATCCGTGTACTTGATTCCTGGGGTCTTATTCCCGATGTTGCAGGTTCAGGCAGCAACGCCAGATTTGACCTGACCGAAAGGAACTTTCTTGGGCTCGGCCACCAGTTTGAAAATACATATCAAAGGGAATTCAATACCGGCGAAGATGCCTATAGCACGAGATATACGATACCGAATATTTTAAACACGTATATCAAAACGTCGATTGCCTACCAAATCGACCTTGAACACAATTACAGCAAAAGCGTCAATATTGAGCGGCCATTCTTCTCACCTTTTACGCGTTGGGCAGCGGGCGTTTATTTTGACCAGCAATTCAGATCGGATACACTTCCTGATGCCTCGAATGTCTATGCACGGCAATTTTACAAATATGATTCACAGGATTATTGGGCCGGGCATTCCGTCCAGATTTTCAAGGGAAATACGGAAAACGACAGGACAACCAATTTAATCAATACTTTTCGCTACCTGAATGTCAATTATACCGAAAGCCCGGAAGCGGCTTATGACAGCATCCATTTTTATGCAGATGAGAAATTTTACCTCACGGGCATCGGTTTGTCTTCACGGCAGTTCGTCGAAGATAAATACATCTTCAATTACGGTGTCATTGAGGATGTTCCGGTTGGTCGGTCATTTGGGATTACCGGCGGTTGGCAGGAAAAAAACAATGTCGGCAGGCCATATGTTGGCGCAAAGGTTTCATTGGGTAAATTTTACAAATGGGGTTACCTGAGTTCCAATTTTGAATATGGGACATTTTTCAACCATTCCGTTAGTGAACAAAGCGCTTTTTCGGTCCAGGCGAATTATTTTACGAATCTAATGGAATCGGGAAAATGGAAATTCCGGCAGTTTATCAAATCGCGGCTGGTGTTGGGAAACAACAGGCTTCCATCGCGTGGCGACCAACTGACCATCAACGACCGAAACGGCATTCCGGGTTTTAATCCTGTCGAGTTTTATGGGACGAGGAAATTCACCACGACTTTCCAATCACAGGTTTATTCCCCTTGGAATCTCGGTGGTTTTCGTATGAATCCGTACCTGAGTTACTCGATGGGTTTATTGGGCGATTCCAAAACAGGGTTTAGCAAGAGTAGATTGTATTCCCAAATCGGGGCAGGCGTTATCATTACAAATGATTACCTGGTATTCAGTTCGTTCCAATTGTCGGTTGCCTATTATCCTAATATTCCTGGCAGTGGCGATAACATCTTTAAGACCAATGCGTTCAATACCGAGGATTTCGGGTTTCAGGATTTTGAAGTCTCAAAACCGCGTACGGTCGATTATCAATAGCACTTTTCCTACATGTTAATGATGCAATTTTTAACAGAAATTGTATAATGCAATTTTTACAGGATTTAATCAATTTTATAAATTATTAACCAATACTTATAATCATGAGAAAATCAGTCTTCCTATTTATGATGGCGTTGATGTCATTAACTTTTGTGCCATCATATGCCAATGCCATTCCAACGGATCCTGTCACTTCCACTACAAAAAATGACGAAGCCAATGCCGCCAGGGCAAAAGTGCTTTTAAACAGGCTTGACGAAATCAAAGCAATGGATAAATCTGAAATGAGCCGTTCAGAGAAAAAAGCGCTTAGAAAAGAAGTCCGTGCAATTAAAGGAGAACTGGCTGCAACAGGCAATGGCATCTATCTTTCAATAGGCGCGATTATCATCATTATCCTGTTACTAATCTTATTGCTGTAGTCATGAATATGAAACGAACTTTCGGATTTATACTTACCATTTTGGGAATTATCGGCCTGATATATGCCGCAGTCCTGTTTGTAAATACCAGCGGCGGAACAAGAAGTATTAAATCATTGGTAGTATATGGAATATTGGGATTGTTGTTTTTCGTTTATGGCATAAGCCTGGTAAGGACAACAAAAGATGAATCGTAATTTTGCCAACTATATCAATCAGAGGCCTTTACAGGCCTCTTTTTTTTGAATTATTTTCAATGAAATTAACTTTCCATATTTAAAAAAAAGTTAAAACTTATCAATAAGGCATTTTTGATGTGAATTGTATAATCTTTAGATTTAAACGTATAACACATTTCCATGATAACGGTTGTTACTTTGTAATAGCTAATTAAAAGAAATGAAATCATGAAAAAAATATACTTTTTTACCGTCGGAATCTTGCTGTTCGCAGCAAATATTTCTACTGCCCAGATTGCAGAGACAAATGATATCCAACCACAAACCCCAGAATCAAAAGTGGCCACTTCTGAGGAACTGCCATTTATCGCAGCACGTTACTATTACTATCCAAACCTCGATGCTTATTTTGATTCCCAGGAAGGGCTATTCATTTATGACCAACAAGGCGAATGGATAAAAACAAAACAAATTCCATCGGGTTACAGAGGCTATTCAATATACAACGGGATGAACTTTGCCATCAACGATTATAATGGTGACAAACCATATACTAAACTAAGCGATCACAGGAAACAATTTCCAAAAAAATACTCATCCAGAAGACAACCGCCTAAAGTAACCACTACCGACGCGAAAGTTGCATACAATTAAAAAGTTTATTGTGCTGGTGTTCAGCAGTTAAGAAGAGAAATCATATTTAAATGTGATTTCTCTTTTTTTTATGCTTTATTCTGTCGTAATTTTGCACAAAAATTGATTTATTTATTTCATCCTATTCTTACAAAACAATACAAAAAAGTTAATTTTATCGGATTTTTGTGCACTTTATCGATGTTTTTAAGTTTTATAAATATTTTTACGCTGTAGATTTTATTACAGTTATGGAAATCCCTATCCGACTATAAACAATTAAAGGATTAGAATTTTGAACTTAAAATTATCGCATCATGAAAAAATTAAATTACTTATTCACCAGTATCCTTTTTTTCGCTTTTGCAATTGCGCAGGCACAGGCAACAAGCAAAACGCAAACACCACCATTGGTTGATCCGTTAACAAATTGTGCGATCAGGTATTATTACTATCCAAATCTCGAGGCATATTACGATACCAAAAAGAACATATACATCTTTAACCAAAAAGGACAGTGGATCGCAGCACAGGAAATCCCGGCAGGCTACAGGGGTTATTCACTTTACAACAAAGTCAGTGTCTTCATTACGGATTATGACGATGAAAACCCGACCCAGTTCATCAGCCAGCACAAGAAAAAATACCCATACATGCATAAAGGAAGGCCGACTTTGGCGACTGCATCGATTGGAGATTAAGGTTTGGCAATTTTTATCAGCATAAATTATCGTTAAACTATTTTAATGATTTCACTAATTGCTATCTTTGAAGCTATTGCAATAACTCCATAAAAATGCAAAAGCCCTCCTTTTTACTTGTCGCTTTACTCCTATTTTCTTTTGGTATAAAGGCACAACAGCCGCAAAAGCTCAATTCGGCTGAGATTTACCACCAGATCCAAAAACTAAATTTCCTCGGCTCGGTGCTGTATATCGCGGCACATCCGGACGATGAAAATACGCGCCTGATTTCCTATTTTTCCAACCAGATGAATTTCCGTACCGGCTATCTGTCGCTGACACGCGGCGATGGCGGACAAAACCTGGTTGGCCCGGAACTGCGCGAATTGCTTGGTGTTATCCGTACGCAGGAACTGATTGAAGCCAGGAAAATCGATGGCGGCGAACAATTTTTTTCGCGTGCCAATGATTTCGGATATTCAAAAAATCCCGCCGAAACACTGGAGATTTGGGAAAAAGACAAAGTCTTGAGCGATGTCGTTTGGGCCATCCGGAAATTCCAGCCAGATGTAATCATCAATCGTTTTGACGCGAGAACGCCGGGAACTACACACGGACATCACACTGCTTCTGCAATGTTGAGCCTTGAAGGCTTTGATATGGCCAACGACAATGCTGCTTTTCCCAATCAGTTGTCATTGGTGAAAACCTGGCAGCCAAAACGCGTGTTCTTTAATACTTCGTACTGGTTTTATGGCGGACAGGAAAAATTCGACAAAGCCGACAAATCAAAATTATACAGCCTTCAAACCGGTGCATATTATAAATCACTCGGGAAATCGAACCAGGAAATCGCAGCTTTGAGCCGCAGCCGGCATCAATCGCAAGGTTTCGGAACCAGTGGCGTTCGTGGTGAAGATATCGAATACCTGGAATTGATAAAAGGTGATGCACCAAAAAATAAGTCAAACATTTTTGAAGGAATCGACACTTCATGGAACCGCGTCAAGGACGGAAAGCCCATCGGGATATTGTTGGCGGAAGTCGAAAGAAGCTTTGATTTTAAAAACCCGGAAGCGAGTATTCCCGATTTGGTGAAAGCCTACAAAATGATCCAATCGTTGGACGACAGCCATTGGAAACAAATCAAAACTGAAGATATCAAAAAAGTCATTGCCGCCTGCGCGGGATTGTATCTTGAAGCGGTTGCCGAAACGCCTGATGCGACACCCGGAAGTACCGTAAAAGTGAAACTGGAAGCGATCAACAGAAGCAATGTCCCGATGAATTTTCAGGGTTATACACTTTTGCCCGAAACTAAATCGTGGGCAAACAAGGCAGACCATTCGCCATTATTAAATAACATGCTCCAAACTTCCGATACGGAAATCACACTTCCGGCAAATGTCAATTATACACAACCCTATTGGCTGAAAGATCCCGCTACCGTTGGAATGTATACTGTAAATGACCAGCAAAATATCGGGATTCCCGATGTCATCCGTGACGTGAAAGTCGTTTTTGACATTTCGATAAATGGTTTTGTGATTCCATTCGAACGAAATGTCGTGTACAAATACAATGACAATACGAAAGGGGAAGTTTATGAACCGTTTGATGTTATTCCTGATGTGACGACTTCAATCGTCGATAAAGTCAATATTTTCGCACGCAGGAAAACCAAAACAATCGAAGTGAAAGTCAAAGCCGGAAAAGACAATGTCAAAGGCAATGTTTCGCTTGACGTGCCTGAAAATTGGCAGGTTTCGCCTTCCGAAGTCCCGTTTTCACTGGCAAATAAAGGCGACGAACAATCTGTCGAATTTGTCATCACAGCGCCAAAAAACGCCGATGAAATTTCCGCAAAATGCATTGCAACCGTTGATGGGAAACGTTTTGACCGCGAACAGATTGACATCCGTTACAGCCATATTTCAAAGCAAATGGTCTTAAAACCGTCGGAAGCGAAATTCATCAAGCTTGACATCAAAACCGGAGATGAGAAAATTGCCTACATTATGGGCGCCGGCGATGAAGTCAATAAAAGCCTGGTACAAATGGGTTATGATGTCACGATTTTAAAACCGGCAGAAATCACAAAAGAAAGACTGGCAGGATTTGACGTTGTCATCACCGGAATCCGCGCCTACAATACGGTCAAGGAATTGGCCACAAAACAATTGGTATTGATGGATTTTGTCAAAGAAGGCAAAACGATGATTGTACAATACAATACGGCCGATGCTTTCGTGACCAAGGATATTGCGCCATTTCCACTGAAAATTTCCCGCGACCGCGTGACTGAAGAAAATGCCGAAGTCCGTTTCCTCGCCCCTGAAAACCGGATATTGAACCATCCAAACAAAATCACCGCCGCCGATTTCAAAGGCTGGAAACAAGAACAGGGATTGTATTATCCAAACGAATGGGACAAAGCCTTTACCGCTGTTTTATCGGCAAATGACAAAGGCGAAACACCAAAAAACGGTGCGCTGCTTATCGCAAATTATGGGAAAGGACATTATATTTATACCGGATTGAGCTTTTTCAGGGAATTGCCTGAAGGTGTTTCCGGCGCATTCCGACTGATGGCGAACCTGATTTCTATTGGCAACTAATACACGATTATGGACAATCCTAAAATGACCACCTGGAAAAAAAGCTACACTTGGGTTTTGGTAGCCAATGCGATTTATATCATGATTTTTTGTTTCCTGATGCAAATATTCTCATAAGATGCAACAAATCGACTGGATTGTACTTTCTGTTACCTTATTGTTCATCGTTGTTTATGGCGTTTGGAAAACACGCGGCAGCAAAAATGTAGAGGATTATATTCTTGCCAACAATGAAACGCCGTGGTATGTCGTCGGGCTTTCGGTCATGGCGACGCAGGCCAGTGCGATTACGTTCCTTTCTACTCCGGGCCAGGCATATCACGACGGAATGGGCTTCGTGCAGTTCTATTTCGGGTTGCCGCTTGCGATGGTCGTCATCAGCATCACATTCATCCCAATTTACCACAGGTTAAAAGTTTTTACGGCGTATGAATACCTCGAACAGCGTTTTGATTTAAAAACCCGTTCGCTCGCAGCCATTTTATTTCTCGTACAACGCGGTTTGGGAACAGGATTGACTATTTATGCACCGGCGATTATTCTCTCGTCTTTACTGGGTTGGAACCTGACTGTGTTGAATGTTGTCATCGGAATCCTGGTCATCTTTTATACTTTTTCCGGCGGGACAAAAGCGGTCAATGTCACGCAAAAGCAACAGATGTTTGTGATCATGTTTGGGATGTTTGTCACCTTTTTCCTGATTTTGCATATGCTGCCAAACGACATGACCTTTACCAATGCGTTGCATATTGCCGGTGCGAATGACAAAATGAATATTGTCGATTTTTCAAATGATCCGGAAACGCGCTATACATTTTGGAGCGGCATTACAGGCGGTTTTTTCCTGGCGTTGTCTTATTTCGGAACCGACCAGTCACAGGTTGGCCGTTATCTTTCAGGAAAATCCATCCGTGAAAGCCAGATGGGATTGATCATGAATGGGTTTTTAAAAGTGCCGATGCAGTTTTTCATATTGTTGATTGGCGTCATGGTGTTTGTGTTTTTCCAATTCAATCCGGTACCACTGAATTTCAATCCGAATAATAAAGTCATTGTCGAAAATTCCAAATACAAAAACGAATACCACAAACTCGAGAAGGAACTCGTCAATCTGTCTGAAGAAAAAAAGGAATACAATCTGTTATATATCGATCACCTAAACCAGAATTACGACAACCCGATTCTTCGAAAAAAGCTGATTTCACTCTCAGGAAAAGAAAAAGACCTGCGCGAACAGGCGAAAGAAATCATCACCAAAGCGGATAAAAAAGCGGAAACCAATGACAAGGATTATGTCTTTATCCATTTTATCCTTCACTATCTGCCACAAGGATTGATTGGATTGTTGCTGGCGGTTATCCTTTCTGCGGCGATGTCATCTTCTGCTTCCGGGCTTACTGCGCTTGCTTCTACAACAGCCATCGATATTTACAAACGCAATGTAAAAGGCGAGAAATCAGAAAAACATTTCGTGAATGCGACCAAATTCTTCACGCTGCTTTGGGGAATTATAGCGATACTTTTTGCCTGCGTTGGGACACTTTTTGAAAACCTGATCCAATTGGTCAATATTGTCGGCTCGATCTTTTACGGAACCGTGCTGGGCATTTTCCTGGTCGGTTTTTACATCAAATACATCCGTGCAAAAGCCATTTTCTGGGGCGCAGTCGTGTCGCAGTTGGCGATATTTTACATCTATTATCTGGATGTCGTGAGCTTCCTGTGGCTGAATTTCATCGGCGCGATGCTCGCCATCATCCTTTCGTTAATTTTACAGGTTTCGATTTTCAGGAATGACAAACTGCTGGTCGCCAAATAAAAAACGCCCCATTTACTGAGGCGTTTCTTCAAATTGTTGGTTCAATTATTTTTTACTCCATTCGGAAATGCTGTCCTGGTTCATTTTGACATAATCCATATTTTTCGCTTCCTGGGCTGATGCCAAAGAAACTTTTGCCGTTTCAATCGCGCCTTTTTTGTCACCCAATTTAGCTTGGATCAATGATTTCTGCCTGTTCATCCAAAAAGGCTTGTCCTTGTTCATTTCCAGCGCTTTGTTGACATACGTCAATGCCTTGTTTAAGTCACCATTCGATTGGTAATAATATTGCGCTGCGGAAAAATAATCACCTGCTGTTGGCCCGGCCAAAGCTTTATCAATGCTTTCGATCGCTGTTTTTTGCGTTGGCACTTCAAATTTTACGGCTACCAGCGTTTTCTCCCATGAAATTTCAAGATTCGCGAAGTTGTTGTCAAGGTTGTTGATTCCAATCGTGAAAGATTCAACAGTCCTGTTCAATTGCTCCGATTTTACGTTGGTTTTCAATGCGACATTGCTGTCCTTCCATTCCTCAGGATTTCCCCAGTTGTCGGTCGTCGAATAAAAAATGACATCCCAGCTTTCCGCTTTTGGCACTGTATATAAGGAATATTTCCCTTTTTTCAGGGTTTTGCCGTCAATGACGACATCATCACCGAATGATATGGTCGTATTTTCATTGGCGCCTGTTCTCCATGTTTTGCCAAAAGGAACGAGGTCGCCAAAAACTATCCTGCCTTTAATGCTTGGACGGGAATAATTGATGTCGACTTGGGTAAGGCCCACGACTTGGTTTAAAATTTGCCTCGGACTCGCCTGCGGCGTTTTTACTTGGGCATTGGCCATCAAACCCGCGGTCATGAACAATGCGATAATTATTTTTTTCATTATGAGATAAGTTTGGTTTCCTTCAAAATTACAAATTTACCTTCAGAATATGATACTAATATTTTCTTAATTTGACTTGCCGCAACCAATAAAGCAACAAAAAAAAATAGAATTAACCATTTACTTCAAATGGCTGATCTTTTCAAAATCCAGCTCATCAAAACGCCTGATAATCCTGTCCGCTTCCGATAAATCCTGCAGTTTAGAATGCAGGCTGTCGTATCCGATGCAGTAAATTCCCGCAGCTTTCGCGGCTTTGATCCCGTTGTTGGAATCTTCAATGACAATACAGTTTTCTTTTGGCATACCCGATAATTCTACCGCCTTGACAAAAATCGCAGGATCGGGTTTTGATTTCGGGAAATCCTCGCCGCTGACGATGTGGCTGAAATATTGGTGCAAATGAAATCGCCTGAAAATCCGGTCAATCGTAACTTTTGCCGACGACGAAGCCAAAATCAACTGCATGCCATTTTGATGCAAATCTTTAATCAGGTCTTCAACGCCTTCGAGTAAAAACAAATCTTCTTTAGTGTCAAACGCATCATTGAAAAATGCCCTTTTGATGTCGACCAATTTTGCCGTTTCTTCAGTAATCCCAAAAGCTTCCTTGAGCTTTTCATAAACATTCTTGGTCGAATTCCCGGTAAAAGCTGAATACATTTCATCAGGAACATGGATATCCAAATCCTTGAAATGCTGCTGGTAAGCATGGTAATGAACTGGCTCCGTGTCGACGATAACGCCGTCCATATCGAAAATAACTGTTTGTATCATTGTAAATATTTTTTGGGCGTTGCCTTTGGCCGGGCTTTCCGCAGTGTAACGCGATAGACGTTTTATTCCTGTTTCAACAAATACCTGATGACCGTTTCCGCGCAATACAACCCGAAAAGTCCCGGCATATAACTGTTGGTTCCATAAAACGATTTCTTGTAATTCTTTCCGTCAGTGGTTTTCAGGCTGCCTTCATCCTGGATTTCCGAAGAATAAACGACTTTGATTCCCCTGTCAATCTTGACTTCCTTCAGGCGTTTTTTGATGGCTTTTGCCAAAAAGCAGTTTTCGGTATTACTGATGTCGGCGACTTTGACTTTGGCCGCTTCCATTTTGCCGCCCGCGCCCATACTGCTGATGATTTTTATTTTTTTGCGTTTCGCCGCGATGATCAGATTCAGTTTTGGCGTGACGCTGTCGATGCAATCCACGACAAAATCAAATTCGTCGCTGACAATTTCAAAAGCGCGTTCCGGGGAAAGGAATTCCTTGATCCTGGTCAGTTTCAGTCCCGGATTGATGTCCATTAAACGGTCGCCAACGACGTCAATCTTTGGCAAACCAACTGTCGAATGCAAAGCCGGCAACTGCCTGTTGATATTGGTAATATCAACGACATCGCCATCAACAATCGTCATTGTCCCGATACCTGCGCGCGCAAGAAATTCTGCCGCAAACGAGCCGACGCCGCCAAGCCCGACGACCAATATATTTGCTTTGTTGAGTTTTTCCAAACCTTCTTTTCTGAAGAGCAACTCTGCCCTTTCGGTCCATTCAGCCATTTTTAGGTTGTTATATTATTAGATTATTAGATTATTAGATTCGTTCGGTTAAAAACGGAACTGAAATTTTGTTTGATTGTGTTTTGTAATGTTTGTAAGTCGGTGCTTCTATATTTTGCAGCCAAATTGTAAACGTCGCGGATACTTTCTTCAATCGTATCAGTTTCCAGAAAAAACCGATCGTCGGGCACGCTTTTGAAAACCGATTCAAGTTCGGGATTCCGCAGCAAATATTTGCCAAAAGAAAGATAAAAACCATGGTCCAAAAGCTGTTTTGCCGTTTGTTCATTTTTTGAAAACCCATGAATGATCATCGGCACTGAAATTTTGAGGCGCTTTTTGATTTCCATGACTTCTGAAAATGCCGCGACACAATGGATGACTACCGGTTTCTGATATCTTTCGGCCAAAGCCAATTGTTTTTCAAAAACGCCAACCTGCAAATCAAATGGAATTTCTATTCTTTTGTCCAATCCGCATTCTCCGATGGCCAGGCAGTTTTGCTCGCCCAATTTACTTTTAATGATTCCCAAGTCTTCAGAAACCCTGTTTTCTACAATATGCCACGGATGGATTCCAATGGAATAAAACGGGATTGTCGCATCAACCCGAGGATCTTTGCCCGAACTGGGCGAAGCCAATTCCTGCGGATATTGATTGACCAATTCCACAACTTCCGGATCGCTTCCGGATTTGTGTGTATGCAAATTGAAAAACATCAGTCGAGAAATTTTTTAACGCCGGCGCGGATTTCAATATCGAGGTCGTTGTCCTGCGGCACGATCGGGCAGGAATATTTGTGGTTGTAGGCGCAATACGGATTGTAAGCCTGGTTGAAATCGATTGCCATCGTATCGCCTTTCGGAATTCTGACATCGATGTAACGGCCGCCAATGTAGCTTTCCTTCCCAGAAGTAAGGTCGGAAAACGGCAGAAACAGATAATCATGGTAACCGTCTTTTTTGCTGAGTTCGATATTCTGGTAAAGGTTCAGTTTGAAGTTTTTGCCTTCCAATGCAAAAGCCAGTTCGCCATATTTCTGGTACAAAGGCCTTCTGGCGCCGGTGGTTTTCATTTCAAAAGGCTTTTCGGTTTCGGTTCTGGTGAAATGGGCAACCACGAAATATTTTTCCGATACCGGGAAGAAATCCAGTCCTTTGAAATTTTCGCGGTCTTCCGGTGTCAGCGGACTTTTGTCTTTGTCCTCGTATTCGATATTGAGTTCTTTTTGCGCCTTTTTTGCCGCCTCGCGATCAAATTGCTGTTGGGATAAAGCGGCCAGCGAGCCGAGGCAGCATACAATAATAAGGAAATTTTTCATTGCAATTATTTAACTTCGTCCAGTTCGGCCTTAGCTTGTCGCATCGGCCTCGGGTTAAGCAAAAATAAAGAAATCTGCAGATAAAATCCGTCGTTCGGACCGATTAATCTTTGCAGGATTCTTAACTTTGCAAGACAACCAAACGACATGCTTAAAACGGCCTCGAAACGTTATGTAGACAACTTTAAAGGGTTTTCAAGGGAAATCTGGATACTGGCGATCATCACTTTCATCAACCGCGCCGGAACAATGGTGCTCCCATTTCTGTCCAAATATCTCAAGGAAGATTTGCATTTCAGTTACGGCGAAGTCGGCTGGATTATGGTCTGTTTTGGATTCGGATCAATGATTGGCTCATGGCTTGGCGGAAAACTTGCAGACAAAATCGGGTTTTACAAAGTCATGATTTTCAGTTTGTTTACGAGCGGATTGTTGTTTTTTGTCATTCAGTTTGTAACAACCTTTTGGGGATTGTGCTTTTCGATGTTTGGCATTATGATCATTGCCGATATGTTCCGCCCGGCGATGTTCGTATCGCTTGGCGCGTATGCGAAACCAGAATACCGGACGCGTGCACTGACATTGGTGCGATTGGCCGTGAATTTGGGATTTGCTGCCGGACCGGCATTGGGCGGATTGATTATTATGGGCATTGGTTATAAAGGCCTGTTTTGGGCTGACGGTTCGACCTGCATCCTTGCAATTTTGATTTTCTGGATCCTGGTCAAGGAGAAAAAGAAATCGCCTTATACAGATAAAGAACATCCTGGCGAAATCCTGACAGAATCGGTTTTTAAGGACAAGCCGTTCTGGATTTTCCTGTTTACGAGTTTCGTGACCGCGATGATTTTCTTCCAGATATTTTATACGCTGCCATTATATCATCACAATAGGTATGCGCTTACGCCATTTCAGACAGGATTATTTATGACTTTGAACGGCGTTATGATTGGTTTCTTGGAAATGCCGATTGTCAGTTATTTTGAACGGAAGAAAATACAGAAAGTCAAAATTATTTTTTGGGGTTCATTGCTGATGGCTGCGAGTTTCTTTGTTTTGCTGGCGGGTTGGATTGGCGTTTTGGTCGTCAGTATTTTATTTATCACGTTTGGGGAAATGTTTGCGTTCCCGTTTTCAAATTCGTTTGCGATGAGCCGTGCGCCAAAAGGCCACGAAGGCAGATATATGGCATTGTATACGATGAGTTTTAGCCTGGCTCAGATCATGAGTTCTAAAGTTGGTTTGACGATTATCGGAAATTACGGCTTCCAGGCCAACTGGTTTTTTATGGGAAGTATGGGCATTGTGGCTGCACTTGCGGCCGTTTATCTGCAGAAAGTCCTTCACGGCAAGGAAGTTAAAAAACTTAAAATTTAGTTAAATAACTAATTTTATAGTTGTGTAACTAAAAATATAGTTGTACGTTTGGATTGTGTTACAGACTGCGTTAAGGATTGAGGCGGCATCTTTTTTTGAAGAATGAAAAAAAGATGGAGCCGAAAGCCTGACCCGCAGGGAAACGCCCAAATAATAAAACTATGCAAAAGCTCACGAACAAAGAAGAAGAAATCATGCACATTTTATGGAAGCTGAAAAAGGCTTTTGTGAAAGACATCCTCGCAGAAATCACTGAAGACCAACCACATTACAATACATTGTCGACGATTGTGCGCAACCTTGAAGAAAAAGGTTATGTGTCGCATACGGCTTATGGGAATACGCACCAGTATTTTCCGGCCGTGAAAATCGAGGATTACAGAAAGGCGTTTATGAGTACGGCGATTGACAATTATTTTGGCAGCTCGTATAAGAATATGGTATCCTTTTTTGCGAAGGAAGAGAAAATTTCGGCTGAAGAGCTGCGTGAGATATTGGCATTAATCGAAAAAAAATAAGCATATGGAAATGCTGTTTGTTTACCTCATCAAATCGGGCGCGCTGATTGCCGTGTTCTGGCTTGGCTACTATTTTTTGCTGCGCAAAGAGACCTTTTTTAAAAGTAACCGGTGGTATTTGTTATTCGGGTTAGTTACAGCGGTTATTTTGCCATTAGTTACTTTTAAAAAAGTGATTTTGGTCGATGCACGGCCACAGGTCGACTGGAATAATGTCCCTGTTGAAATATATGCGCCGCAAGCCCAGCAAGGCGTGGAAATCAATTGGCTTTTGGTTTTGGGAATTGTTTACGGGATTGGAATTACGGCATTTTTAATCCGCTTCTTTACTGATTTCTATTCCCTGAAAAAAGTACTGAAGGGCAAAAAGGTTTACCAACAGGCAGATTTCAGGTTTGTGGATACGAATGAGAACATTTCGCCTTTCTCCTATTTCAATTATATTGTTTTCAACTCGTCGTTGTACAGCAGTTCGGAACTCGACAATATTTTGGAGCACGAAAAAGTGCACAGCAACCAGAACCATACTTTGGATGTGTTGTTTGCGAGGTTGTATTGCATTGTGTTTTGGTTCAATCCATTTGTATGGATGTATAAAAAATCCATATTGCAGAACCTGGAATTCATAGCTGACAGCGAGGCACTCAAAAAAATATCCGACACTCGAGGCGAAGCCGAACAGAGCGTAGCTAAAAAATCATACCAAATCACCTTACTGAAAGTTACGGCACATGAAAATTGTGTTGATATTACCAATCATTTTTATCAATCATTAATCAAAAAGCGAATCGTTATGTTAAACAAAAATCAGTCGAAAAAATGGAATTCCTGGAAGTACTTATTAATCATTCCGGCGTTGGCAGCGTTTATGTTTTATTTCCAGGTGAATGTCGTAGCCCAGGAAAAACAAATCCTGCTGGAAGATGGCTCTACGGTTTCTATGTCTTCAAGGGAAGTTACCGATATGACTTGGGACAAAAATACTTCCGACAAAGAATTTAAGGACAATGCCGCGGCAATGAAGAAATCCGGAATTACTTTTAAATTTTCAAAAATAAAAAGAAATGCAAACGGCGAAATCACAGCAATAAGGATATCATACAAGGACAAACTCGGAAACCAGCAAACCAAGAATATTTCGGGAGACACGCCAATCAGGCCCATTCATTTCATCAGGGATATCGATATGTATGGCAAAGGTAAGATTGGCTTTTTTGAGGATCCAAAAGAGGTTTATGTAAAAGGATACGGTCTAAGGAACAAGTCGTCTAACCATGATGACAATGCTTCGGGCGAAAACGATGACGAGGATTTTGACTTCACATTCAATACCGATGGATTGGCATTTGAAATGCCGGAATTACCTGAATTACCTGAATTGCCTGAGTTACCGGAACTGGCAGAATTGCCTGAACTTCCTGAAATGCCAGGTGGCAATCACAATGGAAAAACAATTATCATCAAAAAAGGCGACGGGAAACCGATGGTCATCGTTGACGGGAAAATTATTTCCAGCGAAGATATGGATAAACTGGACCCTGAAACCATTGCACAAATGAATGTATTGAAAGGCGACCAGGCCAAAGGTTATGCCTATGCTTATGGCAAAAACGGCAAAGATGGCGTCATTGTAATCGATACAAAAAAAATCACCGCAGAAGCGATGGAAAAAGCCCGTGAAGGCATGAGAAGAGCGCGTCCTGAGATGGAAAGGGCAAGAATCGAAATGAGGAAAGCCAGGCCGCAAATGGAAGATGCGAAAAGGGAAATGGAACAAGCCCGGAAAGAAATGGAACAAGCCCGTGAAGAAATCAAGCAGGCGAAACTCGAGCTTGAAAAAGAAAAAGCCGAACTTGAAAAAGAGAAAGCGGAACAGAAGAAAAAATAACACCTTTGAAGGCTGCCTGGTTGGGCAGCCTTTTTTATATATTTGTTTGCCAATTTATTCCAATGTTTCAATTCCTTGCTAAAATCAATAAGCTGCTGCTGCCCTCATTTACGAGGCGGCAATTGGATATGGCCAAAGCCAAGAAATGGGAACTTGCATTGATTGCCTGGCGGTATTATGTGACGATCAGGGCTTTGGAAAAGAAATGATTCCGCAAGCTTTCCTGCTTTGAAAAAATTTTAAAGTAATTAAAAGTTTGCTTTGGAAACTATCCAAAAATGAATATATTTGCACCCTCAAACAGCGTTCACCGAACTCCGATTAAAAATAGAGTAAAGTGAGGTATAAAGGCCTCGTGGCGCAACTGAATAGCGCACTTGATTACGGCTCAAGAGGTTACTGGTTTGAATCCAGTCGAGGTCACTTAAGAATGAAAACCCACACTTTTGTGTGGGTTTTTTATTTTTAAAAATAAATGTTGACCTCGCTCATAAAATTCATTTAAAAATAAAAAACCAATCAATCAATCTTTGATTGATTGATTGGTTTCATTTCCACTGCGGAGTTTATTCTGGATATGCAATCCGGTCTAATATCACCAATAGTACACTTTTAGTATTTTCTTCTTTTAAGTATTTTCAAAGCGGTTCAATCTATTAACGATCCTCCAATTTTTCAATCAAAAACTTCAACTGAAATATATATATCCACCGTTTTTTGGCCGGATAATCCAGCTACCCTATTGAAATACAGTGCTTTATTTAACACTTCTTCCTCAACTTTAACCACAATTTAATAAGACTTCTAAAACCCACGTTAAATAACTCTAAATGAAAACCCAATTTTAAAATGGCTAGTGAAAAACTACGCTAACTTTAAGTAACTAATAATAATTAAAATGCAATGACATGAAAAAAATCATCTTTATGCTGTGTGCTTTTATGGCTTTTGCCGTTGCTTCAGCGCAGACAGACAGTACGTCTACAAAATCAAAAACACATACCAAATCCACTACAAAAGTTCACAACGGCAAGGATAAGGATATGAAAACTACGAAAAGTGATGGCAAAACTACCACTACGGCCACAACCCGGAAAAGCAAAACAAAAGGAAGCGATACCAAAGACCCGGCCCAAACGACCCCTGACAGTCCAACAGAACCATCGGGAACTACAACAGACGGAACTAGTGGTACAGCCATGCCCGGAAGCGGAAGCGGTTCAGCGACAAGCGGAAATGTAGGCGAACCTGCCAAGCCGAAAAATTAGCGGCAAACAGCAAAAACAATATAATTTTATTTTGTTTTGGTGAAAAGGTTTGGAAAAGAGATTTTCAAACCTTTTTTATTGGGTCCAATTGCTTTTCAAAAGCGAATAAATCACCGTATCCAAAAACTTCCCGTCATAAAACTCATTTTCCTTCAAATGTGCTTCTTTTACAAAATGATTGTTTTCCAACACTTTGGCGGAAGCCTGATTTTCAGGGTCGATAATCGCCTCGATGGAATGCAGGTCCATTTGCTCAAATCCATAGCGCACGACTTCCGCAACGGCTTCGCTGATGATGCCGCGGTTGTGGAATTCCGGCAATAGCATATAGCCGATTTCTGCGCGGAAATGTTCCGGCTTGATTCTGTAATGTCCGATAATCCCTATAAATTCCGGATTGCCTTTTAGTGTGATTGCCCAGTTTATACCTTCATTGGATTCGATTCTAGCCTCAATATTGGCGATGTGTTCCAAAGCATCGGCATTCGTTTTCGCCAATGGCCTTGGCACATATTTCATGGTTTCCGGATCGGATCGGAGTTGGAAGATTTGCCCGACATCATTGGTGTCGATACGGCGCAATAATAACCTTTCGGTTTCAAGTATCGGAAATGGAGTGGAATTGATCATATGGTATAATGGCTGTTTATGGACTGAGAAACCGGCAAATTTCCTTGAAACCAAGGCTTTGCTGTTTTTAACATTTTCGCCATTTCTCTTGTCTGGTAAATATATTTTATTAATTTTATTCTGCCAACAAATCTATTAACTTATAAACTTAGGACTATGAACACCAATTTCGAATCCATCGAGAAAGAATCCATTGACACTTTACAATTCCCAAAAAACGACGTACTTGAAGACAGGGATGCAATATTCCAACGCGGCTCCGATTTAAACCGGGCAATGGCTTTGGGCAATCTCGAACATGGGAAAATAAGGATTTTCTTTGAAGACAACCAATCCAAAAAAGTAGTCGAAACTACCGTTTGGGGCGTAACCGACAATCGCGTCATCCTGAAACAAGGCATCGGCATTCCAATCAACCGCATTTACCGGTCATTCTAATCGCTAAAATCAAAGGATTTATCTTTCCGGCAAATGTTGCGCTTCAGCTATTCAATATTGAAGCTGATCGGATAATTGTACAAACATTTTACAGGCTTTCCTCCTATTTGCGCAGGAATCCAGCTTTCATTGAACAGTGACAAAACACGTGCGGCTTCGACTTTCATGGCGTCATACAACTTGCTTTCAGCGGCCTTCTGCTCTTCCGTCTGGATCGCAACAACATCGGCAGGCATATAGTCCTTTACGCTGATGTAAAATGATTTTTCATCAGTCATCATGCCGTCGGGCTCAATGATAAAACTCGTAAAAACGGTAATCTTCTTGTTTTTGATTTCAGCCGGGATATTAAAATTCTGGCTCACGAACATCCGCAGCGTATACATGCCGTTTTTAAGATCGGGCTTGATATCGACTTCGGTCGTGCGATACGTTTTTTCCTCCGGCGTATTTTGTGCCGAAGCAGTCATGCACATGAAAAAGATAAGAAACAGTAAATAATTTTTCATTGTATTTTAGAAAACGGCAGCAAAAAAAAATGGTTACTGCTGGTGATAGCTGCCGAAGATACATAATTTCCGCTATTTTCAAAAATATCGTGTCGCTTTTTGGAAAGCAAAAAAAAACACCACTGCAAAGCGTGGTGTTTTTTCATAAAAGCCTTCAGGCTAATCATTTAAATACTTGAAATCCAAGACATATTTTGCCTTTTCTTCCATGTCGGCATCGACATAAATCTCAATCACAGCGCCAGAAAACCCTTCCCCTAAAATCGGAGAATTGTCTGTACTCCTTGTCCATGTCCCAATCTTGTTATCGTTCAGCAACTGTTGGATAGCGCCTGCCTCAATGCCATTTCCTGAAAAAATTTTTACAGGTTCCATAGTTAATTGTTGTTTGTTATATATACAATGTACAGCATTATAACGCTCAAATGCAGTCGTTTAATATAACTTTAAGAACAAAATCGACAAACTACATCATCTGAATGATAAATTACATCTTATCGATTGTGGATGCCTTCTTCTATTTCTTCGACCATTTTTCTATTGAATGCCTGAAGGTCTTTTGGCGATTGCAGTTCGCTTTGCTCAAAACCGTTGGTCGCTAATATGGCTACTTTCTTGTTCATAATAATTGGTTTAGTGGTTATTAGTTCCCCTAAGTTACCCAACAACATGCGAAATGGCTATTAAATGATTATTAAAATTGTGGTAATTTGATGTTAAGAGTAAGATTGCCAGGTTGTTGGATTTTGGCGTTGCCTGCGGCCGGGCTTTCCGCTTCAAGTCCTCACTCGTGCCTCTCTGCGGGCTTTCCGCTTCAATCCCTAACGCAGACTTGAAGATGATCGGGTGCGCGTTAGGGATTGCAGCAAAGTGCCGCGCACTGCGGAAAGCCCGGCCGCAGGCAACGCCCAAAAAAAAGGGACCAACCTGGGCCTTTCTTATGATTCAACTTCCTGCGTCTGGTTCCTGAACACCAGTTTGCCGTCGAAGCTGTCGAGCAATACAATGCTGTCGGTTTTGATGTTTCCCGAAAGGATTTCTTTCGAGAGCTGGTTCATGACTTCGCGCTGGATGACGCGTTTCACTGGCCTGGCACCGAATTGCGGGTCGTAGCCTTTTTGCGATAAATAGTCGATCGCTTCGGGCGTGGCATCGAGCGTGATGTTTTGCTGCGCCAACAATTTGGTCACCGACTTGATTTGGAGCCCGACAATTTCCTTGATGTTTTCATTTGTCAATGGCGTAAACATCACAATCTCGTCGATCCGGTTGATGAATTCAGGGCGCACGGTTTGTTTGAGCAGCCCGAGCACTTCTATTTTGGCAGCTTCGGTCGCGGCTTCGATTCCGCCCTTCAGGTTTTCGAATTTCTCCTGTATGATCGCGCTTCCCATATTGGAAGTCATGATGATAATCGTATTCTTGAAATCGGCAAGGCGGCCTTTGTTGTCGGTCAATCGCCCTTCATCCAGAACCTGTAATAAAATATTGAAAGTGTCCGGATGCGCTTTTTCAATCTCGTCAAGCAAAACCACGGAATACGGTTTTCTTCTTACCGCTTCGGTCAGCTGTCCGCCTTCGTCATAACCGACGTATCCCGGAGGCGCGCCGACCAAACGGCTGACGCTGTGGCGTTCCTGGTATTCGCTCATGTCAATCCTGGTCATCGCATTTTCATCGTCGAACAGGTATTCGGCCAGCGCTTTTGCCAATTCGGTTTTACCAACTCCTGTCGTTCCAAGAAAAAGGAACGAACCGATTGGTTTTTTCGCATCCTGCAATCCCGCGCGGCTTCGGCGTACGGCATCGCTGATGGCTTCAATCGCTTCTTCCTGCCCGACGACGCGTTTGTGCAATTCGTCTTCGAGATGCAGCAACTTTTCGCGTTCGCCCTGCAGCATTTTCAAGACCGGGATTCCGGTCCATTTGGCAACGACTTCGGCAATGTCTTCGCGGGTAACTTCTTCTTTTATCAATGAAGTTCCGGCTTGGTTTTCGAGCAATTGTTTTTGCAAGACATCGAGCCTTTCCTGAGCTTCCTTAATTTTCCCATAACGAATTTCCGCGACTTTTCCGTAATCGCCATCGCGTTCGGCGCGTTCGGCTTCGAGCTTGAAATCCTCAATTTCGGTTTTGACGTTCTGGATGTTGTCGACGACATCTTTTTCCGATTTCCACCTTGCATAAATTTCGTTGCGTTCTTCTTTCATGTTCGCCAAATCCAAACCTAAAATTTTGATTTTGCTTTCATCATTCTCGCGCTTGATGGCTTCAATCTCGATTTCGAGCTGCATGATCTTGCGGTCCAGAACATCGAGTTCTTCGGGCTTGGAGTTGATTTCCATACGCAGCTTTGAAGCGGCTTCGTCCATTAAATCGATGGCTTTGTCGGGTAAGAAGCGTGACGTGATGTAGCGCTGAGACAATTCGACAGAAGCGATAATCGCCTCGTCTTTGATCCGCACCTTGTGGTGTGTTTCATATTTTTCCTTGATACCGCGCAGGATTGAAATCGCGCTTTCGGTATCCGGTTCGTCGACCATGATTTTTTGGAAACGCCTTTCGAGCGCTTTATCTTTTTCAAAATATTTTTGGTATTCGTCCAATGTCGTTGCGCCAATGGCCCGCAATTCGCCTCTTGCCAAAGCTGGTTTTAGGATATTTGCGGCGTCCATTGCTCCTTCTCCACCGCCGGCACCAACAAGCGTATGGATTTCGTCGATAAAAAGCACGATATCTCCTTCCGCGGAAATCACTTCTTTTACAACTGATTTAAGCCTTTCCTCAAATTCCCCTTTGTATTTCGCACCGGCAATCAAAGCGCCCATATCGAGCGAAAAAACGATTTTGTCTTTGAGGTTTTCAGGAACGTCGCCATCTACGATTCGGTGCGCCAATCCTTCGGCAATGGCGGTTTTACCCACGCCCGGTTCGCCAACAAGCATCGGGTTGTTTTTCGTTCTCCTGGTCAGTATTTGCAACACGCGGCGGATTTCCTCATCGCGTCCGATAACTGGGTCAAGTTTGCCATTTCGCGCCAGTTCATTGAGGTTTTTGGCGTATTTGTTTAATGCATTGTAGGTTTCTTCAGCCGATGCGGAAGTCACGCGCTCGCCTTTTCGCAATTCATCAATGGCAGCTTGCAATCCCTTTTCTGTAATGCCCTGGTCTTTCATGATTTGGGCAATCTTGCTTTTGGATTGGAAAATGGCCAACAGCAAATGCTCAATCGAAACGAATTCATCGTTCATTTTTTTGGAAATGATTTCGGCTTCGTTTAATGTTTTTCCGGCTTCACGCGAGAATTGCAATTCACCGCCTGAAACTTTTGGGAAATTTTGGATGGTACTGTCGAGAATCTGCTTAAATAACGGCAGATTGACATTGAGCTTTTTCAGCAGGAATGGCGATACATTTTCGTCGACTTCAAAAATAGCTTTCATGATGTGCTCATTTTCAATCTGCTGTTGGCCGAGGCTTTGCGCCAATTGCTGGGCAGCTTGCAGCGCTTCCTGGGATTTGATTGTGAAATTATTGATGTTCATTTATATTTTGTTTTAAGTTTAACAGTTTCAAAAATCCAATTCTTTAAATTTGAAAAGCGCGTTGTCAAATTATATTCCAATAAGGAAAATCTGACAAAAAGTCTTACCAGTAAATTTCCAACGGACAAAATGTCTCAAAACCTGACGATATGAACCTTTTCAGTAAAATATTCGGCGATTCGACTAATAAAGATAGTCACGAAACTGCTATTCATTGGAACACTTTAACAGAAATAAAACAACTGGATACATTGGTTCTGGAATCGTTTGAACAGCCTGTATTGATCTTTAAGCATTCAACGAGATGCAACATCAGCCGAATGGCTTTGAAGCAGTTTGAGCATCATTATTCATTGGATGAAAACGAAGCAAAAGGCTATTTTCTGGACCTTATCGCCCATCGTGATGTGTCGAATGAAATTGCCGATCGATTTAGCGTTATCCACCAGTCGCCGCAATTGATTTTGCTGAAAGACGGCAAATGCATCTACACGGCTTCCCACAGCGACATTGACGCCGATGAATTAAAAATAAAAGTGGACGAACACCAATAAAAAACCGCCTTAATCGGCGGTTATTTTTTATCTCCTGAATCGGTTTTTGGTGATGATGGTTTTGAGTTTGGCCTTCAAATCCTCGCCAGAGTCATAAACCATTTGTTCGTTTGACGGAAAAGGCACAGCCCGCTTGTCGAAATTGCTGTAATAGCTTTCATCCGCCGCGCGTTTGTCGCCATTGTATTTAGAGTAGATATTCTCAAATGTATATTCGCTCGACAGTGGAAAAGTATCAATCAATTGGTTGGTCTTAAAATCTATATAGTCGACTTTTGCCGCAACCTGGCATGTTTTAAACTGGCGGAATTCATAAATGCTGATTCGGATGGTCTTAAATTTGTCGACCATAATCACATGGCCAAGGCTGTCTTTTACGACATTGCCATGCGAGTCCAATAATTTCTTCGTACCGTCTTTGATTTGCTTTTCCTTTACAAATTCCTTTTCTTTTTCCTGCTCCGGCGAAATTTTGATATCCCTGAAATTGACGATTAATCCATAATCATAAGTTATCGATTTTAGTTTGTTGCTGTGGTAAACGGTCCATTTGTCGTTCAACCCGAACGTACTGAAATCCAATAGGTCATTTTGAAGCCCTGCAGGAATCACCATATTCGTTTCGTTTTTGGTGTACACGCTGACGAAATCAGTGCCTTTCAATTGCGCATCGTCCATGACTTTTTTGGTGTCTTTAAAACCTGGATTGATTTTTTCAAGATAAACCAGATCGTCATAAGCGGCTCTAGAATCTAATTTATTGGATGACTTAATCAACTTCAAAGCGTTGTCGTACAGGTATTTTGATAACGAATTTTTGCTGCTGATGATAGCGTCTGAATAATTCTCAAATACAAAATTCGCGTTGCGGCTTTCCTTTATCAATTTCAAAGGGAGCAGCGGCCGAATTTTTTCCTGGCGTGCATTCAACTGCAAATAAGTATTGTAAATTTTCTCCAGATTCGCAGGATTGGCATCTTTGGCAAGCATTTCAATTTCGCTGAGATCGCGTTCCTTTGCTTTGGCAAACGCATCTTCGAGAAGGTAAACGTAATCCTGTTTTCCCTTTTTGTCCTTGTTGCTGCGCAGGCTATTGGTGGCTTTCGATATGGCTTGGTCGTAATTTCCGGAAGCCAATTGTTTCTGCGTCTGTTTAACGCCACAGGCCGAAAAAAGGAATAACAATGCTAAGGCGGTAATTTTTTTCATGAATAAAAATTTTAACAAATATAAGAAGCCTGTTTATTTTAGAAACCATAGGCATAAAAAAACCTCACGAAATGTGAGGTTTTTATGCATTTATTTATTTCCCTGAGAATGTCGGCAGCAGCTTATTGCATACTTCGCCAAATCCAATCCTGATCTTTTCATTCTTGCACCAGCCTTTTATCGTCACACTGTCACCGTCGTTGATAAAACGCCTTTCAGTGCCATCACTCATTTTGATTGGATTTTTTCCGCCCCAGGTCAGTTCGAGCATCGACCCAAAACTGTCTTCAGTCGGACCTGAAATCGTTCCTGAACCCATCATATCGCCCGAATTCACGCGGCAACCATTTGATGTATGATGCGCCAATTGCTGGCTCATGCTCCAATACATATATTTGAAATTGGAATTGGAAACCACTTTCGGTTCCGCATCTTCGGGCTGGATCGATACCTCGAGATTGATGTCGAAGGCATGCTTCCCTTTGATTTGCAGGTATGGAAGCGGCGCCGGTTCTTGTTTCGGGCCTTTGGTACGGAAAGGTTCCAGTGCATCCATAGTGACAATCCACGGCGAAATGGAAGTCGCAAAATTCTTCGCAAGGAATGGCCCAAGTGGCACATATTCCCATTTCTGGATGTCGCGCGCACTCCAGTCGTTTAGCAAAACCATCCCGAAAATATAATCTTCAGCTTCATAAACAGGGATATTTTCTCCCATAATATTCGCATCGGTCGTGATAAAAGCAGTTTCCAATTCAAAGTCAACCAATCGCGACGGACCAAAAACCGGGGTTTTTTCTCCCGCGGGAAGGGTTTGTCCCATTGGCCTGTGGATGGAAATGCCTGAAGGAACTATCGTCGAGCTTCTTCCGTGATAACCCACCGGAATGTGAAGCCAGTTTGGCAACAAGGCATTTTCAGGATCGCGGAACATTTTTCCGACATTGGTCGCATGTTCTTTGCTGGAATAAAAATCGGTGTAATCGCCAATCATGACCGGAAGTTGCATTTCGACATCTTCCATCTTGAAAATCGCAATCTGGCGATGGGTTTCGTTGTTTTTTAAATCGGTGTTTTTTTCGTCAAAAATATCGGCGATGCGATTCCGCACCAGGCGCCATGTTTTTTTTCCGTCTGAGATAAAATCGTTTAACGTATCCTGCATGAACATGTCATCGGTCAGTTCTATGCCATCAAAATAATTGAGTTGTTGCAAGGCACCCAAATCAATGGCATAATCGCCTATCCGGGTTCCAATGGTGATGACGTCATCTTTGGTAAGAAACACACCAAATGGAATGTTTTGAATCGGAAAATCACTGTCTTCGGGGACGTTAAGCCAGGTTTTTCGATTCGAGTTGTTAGCAGTAATTGGCATTTTTGTTAGTTAGGTTAGTTGTTGGAATTTAGATACCAAATATAAAATTAACATTCATTGTACCAAACGTTTTTCGTATTTTTGACACCAATTTAACGAAATATACACAAATGCGACGCGACGAAGAAATTTTTGATTTGATTATTGAAGAACAGGAAAGACAGATTCACGGATTGGAACTGATAGCTTCCGAAAATTTTGTAAGTGACGGTGTTCTTGAGGCAGCCGGATCTGTTTTGACAAACAAATATGCCGAAGGTTATCCAGGCAGAAGATATTACGGCGGATGCGAAGTCGTTGATGTCGTAGAACAAATCGCCATTGACCGTGCAAAAGCCTTATTTGGTGCTGAATATGTCAATGTGCAACCGCATTCTGGCTCACAGGCAAATACCGCCGTTTATGCCGCATGCCTGAAACCCGGAGACAAAATCCTCGGTTTTGATTTGTCGCATGGTGGGCATTTGACCCACGGCTCGCCAGTGAATTTCTCAGGCAAATTATACAATCCTGTTTTTTACGGCGTTGAACAGGAAACTGGCCGTTTAAATTATGATAAAATCCAGGAAGTCGCGACCAGAGAGCTGCCTAAAATGATTATTGCAGGCGCTTCAGCTTATTCCCGTGATATGGATTTTGAAAGGTTCAGAAAAATCGCCGACAGCGTTGGCGCCATCCTGATGGCCGACATTGCGCATCCTGCCGGACTGATTGCCAAAGGGTTAATGAATGACCCGATTCCGCATTGCCATATCGTCACAACGACCACACACAAAACCCTGCGCGGCCCAAGAGGCGGCATGATTATGATGGGCAAGGATTTTCCAAACCCATTCGGACAAACGACGCCAAAAGGAGAAATCAAGATGATGTCGAATTTACTCGATATGGCTGTTTTTCCAGGAAACCAAGGCGGACCATTAATGCACATTATCGCGGCGAAAGCTGTGGCGTTTGGCGAATGCCTGACCGATGAGTTCTTCCGATATGCGATGCAGGTGCAAAAAAACGCCAAAGCCATGGCAGCGGCATTCGTTGCGCGCGATTACAACATCATTTCCGGCGGAACCGACAATCACATGATGCTGATTGACCTCCGCAATAAAAGCATCTCAGGGAAAGAAGCGGAAAACGCTTTGGTAAAGGCTGAAATCACTGTCAATAAAAACATGGTGCCGTTTGATGACAAATCGCCGTTTATAACCTCGGGAATCCGCGTTGGAACTGCAGCAATCACGACAAGAGGTTTGCTGGAAGAAGACATGGAAACGATAGTTGATTTCATTGACCGCGTGATCCAGAACCATACAAACGAGGAAATCATCGAAGAAGTCGCTGATGAAGTCAATGACATGATGAGCGAAAGGGCGATTTTCGTTTTCTAAAATAAAATTTACAATGAATTTAAGAACCTTCATTAGTCCGCTTTTGAAGGTTTTTTCAAATAACAAAACAATGGCCACATTCAGATTGCAATTGCCAACCGACCCGCGTTGGGTCAATATCGTCGAGAAAAACATAGAAGAAATCCTGACCGACCACGCATGGTGCGAGCAAAAAGCGGCTACCAATGCGATTACGATCATTACGATCAATTCGGAGTTTCCTGATTTGGTGACCGATATGCTGGCCTTGGCCAAAGAGGAAATCGAGCATTTTGACATGGTTCATGAAATCATCAAAAAGCGCGGGTTAAAACTCGGGCGCGAACGCAAAGACGAATACGTCGGCGAACTCGCGCAATACATGAAACAGAGCAATACCGGAAGCCGCGTATCAGGATTGGTGGAAAGACTATTGTTTTCTGCGATGATTGAAGCCCGGAGCTGTGAGCGCTTTAAAGTGCTTTCTGAAAATATCAAGGATGAAGAACTGTCGGCATTTTACCGTGAACTGATGGAAAGTGAAGCCGGACATTATACGACGTTCATCACTTATGCACGGAAATACGGCACCGGAATCGATGTCGAAAAACGCTGGCGCGAATGGCTGGATTTTGAAGCCTCAGTGATTGCAAAATATGGAAAAGGCGAAACAATCCATGGGTAATTCCAATTTTAAAATTCCAAAATATTAGCCAATGATAACGATTAGTGAAGCCACAGCGGATGATTTTGGCATCATAAGTGAAATCGCTTATAAAACATGGCCGTCAACTTACGGAAATATTTTATCTAAAGTTCAGTTAAACTACATGTTGGATTTATTCTACTCAGTCGATGGTTTAAATAAAAACCTTAGAAGCGGCCATCATTTTTTAATTGCAAAAGAAGACGGAATCGCGTTGGGTTTCGCGAGTTACGTACATGATTACCCTAAAATTCACATGACTAAAATCCCAAAAATCTATATGCTTCCGGAAGCGCAGGGAAAAGGAATCGGCAAGATTTTAATTGATGGGATTTCAGCGATCGCCAAAATAAACGATTCAGATGTATTGACACTAAATGTCAATCGTTCGAATAAAGCTTTGGGATTTTACGAGAAACTCGGATTTGAGATTGTCGGCGAGGAAGACATCGAATTAGACCATGGTTATTTGATGGAAGATTTTATCATGGAAAAACGGTTGCCCCAGCCCTGATAGAGCCGGCATCCTTTTTAGGATTGCCTGAAGCGCAGCGAAGGAATATCAATCCTGAAAAGATAAAGGCGAAAGCAGGAAATGGCTCCCAAAAAAATCAACCAACTAAAATCTCGTGCTTTGCAAGCAATCCTTTGACACCTTGCAAAGAGAAAATCGCCTTCTTGACCTTATTCTTTTCAGGATCGAGCGTGTAATTGTAACTGGTTTTGAAATCGGCTTTGTTGGCGATCGAATTCATGAACAGGGTTTTGTGCAAATCGCAATTGTCGAACAATACTTCGGTTAAATCAGTATTCATGAAATCGACTGCGACAATGCTGCAATCTGTAAACGTTGTTCCTTTGATTTTGAGCGTATAAAACTTCGAAAAGTCGAGTATACAATCCTTAAAATGAATTTCAAAAATGAGTTTGTCGCACATCGCAAAATTAACGTCGACAATCTTGCAATCGTTGAAAAATACGGTCCGGAATGCGACATAATTGATTTTCGCGCCACTGAAAATGCAGTGGTTAAACGTGCAATCGATAAAAGTCACGGCTAAAAAAGTGCATGCAGAAAAGTCGCAATGGTTGAATGTACAGCCTTCAAACTCCTTGAAATTGGCTTCTTCTTCGCGGTAAGCGATTCCGTTGTATTCGACGTCGAGAAAATAATCTGCCATTGGAAATAAGTTGCGCAGCAAAATTAAGGCTTTCATTTTTATAAAATCATTATGAAATCGGATAAAAAATATTTGACGGAAAGCCTTAAATTTACTTCCGGGATTTTGAAATGAAATCTGCCCGTAATTATGCAAAACATTGAGTCAGAAAATCCCACGCCGGTTGTAACCACAGGCTTTTTCGGGAAGAATCCATCTTTAAAAATAAAGGAATTCCAGTATTATCTTTCGCTGCGGCTCGGGCTTATTTTTGCGCTGAACATGCAGTCGACGATCATTTATTATTGGGTTTACCACATTACTGGCGACAAGCTGGCTTTGGGATTTGTGGGCTTGGCGGAAGTCATTCCTGCGATTACGTGCTCATTCTTTTCAGGTCACGTCGTCGATTTGAATGAGAAGCGAAAAATGGTCATGATTTGCGTCATCGGCTATTTGATTTTGGGAATCGGCCTGTTTGTCTTGGCGCTTCCATTGGCGCAGGCCAATCTTGATATTTCCAATTCATTGATCCTCATTTATTTTTTCGTTTTCCTGGGCGGTATGCTGCGGTCGTTTTACAGCCCGTCGATGTTTGCCTTGTTCGGAATGGTGGTCCAACGCCATCATTACCCAAATGCAACGAGTTGGAGCAGTATGGCGTGGCAATTGGGTGCAGTTCTTGGCCCGTTGGCTGCTGGGTTTTTCATTGCCTGGAAAGGAATACCTGCGGGCTTATTTGCTGTAGTTTGCATACAGCTGTTGCTTTTGTTCCCTTTATTTTCGATTTCCGTCAAGCCGATATTGAGGAAAGTTACAAAAGAACCCGTTCTGAGAAGCGTCACTGAAGGGCTGCGATTTGTGATAAAAACTCCGGCATTATTAGGCGCACAGTGCCTTGACATGTTTTCGGTATTGTTTGGCGGCGCAGTGGCATTGCTTCCTGTTTATCAAAAAGAAATCCTGCATGTCAACGAGATGGGATTCGGGATTTTGCGGTCGGCGCCGGGAATCGGGGCACTGCTGACTTTGGGATTGCTGGCTTTTCTTCCGTTGAAAACCCATCCGGGAAGAAAATTATTCTTATGCGTTACGGGTTTTGCCCTGTCGATTATCGTTTTTGGGATTTCAACCAATTTTATCCTGTCGTTTTTTATGTTATTGCTGTCAGGAATGTTTGACGCCGTCAGCGTTGTCATCCGAAGCACGATATTACAATTGGTCACGCCCGACGAAATGCGTGGCCGTGTCGCTGCAGTCAATACGATGTTTGTAAGTTCTTCGAATGAGCTCGGCGATTTTGAAAGCGGTGTCATGGCACATTGGCTCGGAACGGTTCGCGCGGTTGTGACCGGCGGTTGTTTGACACTTGGCGTCATTGCCTTTACTTTTTTCAAGGCACCGCAATTGCGTGATTTTACATTTGAGGATAAGGGTGGAAAGAAACCCGCGTAAATCAACGTTTCATTTTCGGAAGCGAACGAATGTACAATTCCTCGACTTTCTTTCTGGCCCAGTCGGTTTTACGAAGGAAAGTCAGGCTTGATTTGATGCTTGGATTTTCAGTAAAGCACTTGATTTTAACCAATCCACCCAAAGTGTCAAAGCCATAAAAAGCCACGAGCTGTTCGAGGATTTTCTGTAGCGTAATGCCGTGCAATGGATCTTTTGATGTACTGTTCTGCATTTGACAAAAGTAACATTAAATCATAAAAATTGGAGCGCCTGAAATTTTAACTTTCCGACAATTTGTTATTACCTTTGCCCTGCTATGCTGAAAACGATAAACATACTGAATAAAAGAGCGCGGTTCGATTACGAGATCATCGAAACCTATACCGCCGGAATCGTCCTTGCGGGAACGGAAATCAAATCCATCCGCCTGGGCAAAGCCAACATTACCGAAGGTTTTTGCGAGTTCAGCAACAATGAATTGTTTTTGATCAATGCGACGATTGACGAATACGCTTTTGGCAACCAATTCAACCACAATGCCCGTAGCGAAAGGAAATTACTACTCAACAAACGCGAATTGAAAACACTCGAACGCGGCGTGCAAAGCAAAGGGCTGACGATTATTCCGCTGAAATTGTTCACCAATGAAAAAGGAATGGCGAAAATCGACATTGGCCTTTGTCGCGGAAAGAAAACCTACGACAAACGCGAAACCCTAAAAGAACAGGATACCAAACGCGATCTTGACCGAATCAAGAAAGAATACAAAAGGTAATGAAAAATCTCCTGAGAAATGCCCGCGAAGCCAAAGGTTTCAAGACACGCGAACTCGCACAGATGTCGGGAATCGACCAGGCATTGATCAGCAAATTTGAAAGCGGTACGCGAACGCCGACGAAAGCGCAAGTGAAAAAATTATCTGAACTACTGGATATTGATTTTGAACCTTTTATGTTGCTTTGGCTCAAGGAAAAGATTCTTTACGAAATCAAGGATGAAGCACTTGGCTTGAAAGCGCTCAAAGCCGCCGAAGCCGAACTCACACAAACGCCTTTTCCATCTGAAGAAACGGAGCTTCCGCAGCAATTCCAAAAACTCCTCGACGAAATGAATTCGTTGAAATCGATGCTTTCGGCAAAAAAATAATCAATTTTTATTCTCCAATAAAGGCACGAAACGAAATTCCCCGAATTCGTGCTTCTCAAACTGCGTCTCATTTTTCCTGATCAGCATGGTCATAATCTGGTGGTTTTCGCCAAGCGGGATCACGAGCCTGCCGCCTATTTTCAATTGTGCCATCAATGCTTTCGGGATAATCGGTGCACCGGCGGTGACAATAATACTGTCAAAAGGCGCATGGTTCGGCAATCCTTTATAACCGTCGCCAAAGGACAGATGTTTTGGGCGGATGCCGAGTTTTGGCAACAGTGCCGATGTTTGCTTAAACAGTTCATTCTGCCTTTCCACACTGTATACTTTCGCGCCCATCGCAAACAAAACCGCGGTCTGGTAACCCGAACCGGTCCCGATTTCAAGGATTTTATCGTCCTTCTTGACCTGGAGCAATTGCGTCTGGAAAGCCACCGTATAAGGCTGCGAAATGGTTTGCCCGGCGCCTATCGGAAAAGCCTTGTCCTGGTAGGCATAATCCTCAAAACCCGAATTTAAAAACAAGTGCCTTGGAATCTTTTTTATGGCATTCAAAACGTTGACATCCGTGATGCCTTTTTCTTTCAAAAGGGCAACCAGCTGATTGCGAAGTCCTTGATGTTTCTGTGTGTCTTTCACTTTTGTAGTAGGAATTGATGCTGTAAAAATAGGAAAGAAATTAGAATTTTCGGGAGCTGTTTCCTGCTTTCCGCTACAATCTTTTTCGGCGAAAAGCCTCAAAAGGATTTCCACTTCAATCAGGGCTATGGCAATCGTATAAAATCCTATTTCAAAGCCCAAATAATTGTCAATTATCAATTAACCATTATCAATTAATTCCTATTTTTGTTCAAAATACATTCACATGCTAAAAGTTGGGGTTTTAGGTGCCGGCCATCTGGGAAAAATTCATCTCCGTTTATTACAGCAATCCGAAAAATATGAACTCGTTGGCTTCTATGATGAAAATCAGGAAAATGCCGAAAAAATTTCCAAAGAGTTCGGTTATAAGAATTTCCATACCATTGCGACTTTAATCCATGCCGTTGACGTCATTGATATCGTCACGCCAACGCTTTCCCATTACAAATGCGCGAAAGTCGCCATCAAATCCGGTAAGCACGTTTTTATCGAAAAACCGATTTCAAATACAGTCGAAGAAGCCGAAGAAATCATCGCGCTCGCAAACGAATACAATGTCAAAGGACAAGTCGGCCATGTCGAGCGTTTCAATCCCGCTTTCATCGCGACCAAAGACATGATTGAAAATCCGATGTTCATCGAAACGCACCGTTTGGCCGAGTTCAACCCGCGCGGCACCGATGTTCCTGTAGTTTTGGATTTGATGATCCATGATATCGATGCGATTTTAAGCGTTGTGCATTCACCGGTGAAAAACATTAATGCCAGTGGCGTTTCCGTGATTTCTGACACGCCGGATATTGCGAATGCGAGGATTGAGTTTGAAAATGGCTGTGTCGCCAACTTGACTTCGAGCCGCATTTCCCTGAAAAATATGCGTAAATCGCGTTTCTTCCAAAAAGACGCTTACATTTCGGTCGACTTCCTGGAAAAGAAATGTGAAGTCGTCAAAATGAAAGACGCGCCTGAAAATCCGGGCGATTTCGACATGATCCTGCAAAATGCCGAAGGCGTGAAAAAGCAAATCTATTTCGCCAATCCCGACGTCGAACAAAACAATGCGATTCTGGACGAACTCGAGACTTTCGCCGATGCCATTGCCAACAACACCAAACCAATCGTAACATTGGAACAAGGAACAGAAGCACTTCGCGTTGCCTACAGGATTATTGACTGCTTTAAAACCCGAGGCTAACCCGAGCAATAGCGAACAGGCGAAGCAAAGCCGAACTGAACGAAGTTAAATAAAAACAAACTTACATACCAAAATGAAAAATATAGCCGTAATCGGAGCCGGAACCATGGGCAATGGAATCGCACACACATTCGCACAAAGCGGATTTATCGTAAAACTGATTGACGTATCCGAAAAATCACTCGACAAAGGCATGGCGGCCATTGCCGGAAACCTCGACAGGATGGTCACAAAAGGCACAATCACCGAAGCCGATAAAGCCAAAACAATCGGCAATATCATTACTTATACTGATCTCAAAGATGGCGTCGTTGGCGTTGACCTTGTCATAGAAGCTGCGACAGAAAACGTCGAACTGAAGCTCAATATCTTCAGGCAGCTGAATGATGCATGCTCGCACAATACAATCCTAGCCACAAACACGTCATCGATTTCCATTACACAAATTGGCGCAGTCGTTTCGCATCCGGAGCGCGTGATCGGGATGCATTTTATGAATCCGGTGCCGATTATGAAACTCGTCGAAATCATCCGAGGTTACAACACTTCAGCCGAAATTACGAAAACCATCATGCAGCTTTCTGAAAAACTCGGAAAAGTGCCTGTTGAGGTCAATGATTACCCGGGATTTGTAGCCAACAGGATTTTAATGCCGATGATCAATGAATCTATTGAGACGTTATACAATGGTGTCGCCGGCGTTTATGAAATCGACACGGTCATGAAACTCGGCATGGCACATCCAATGGGGCCATTACAACTGGCGGATTTTATTGGGCTTGACGTTTGCCTTGCAATTTTAAACGTCATGTACGACGGATTCAAAAATCCGAAATACGCACCTTGCCCTTTGTTGGTCAACATGGTTCGCGCCGGAAAAATGGGCGTGAAATCTGGTGAAGGTTTTTACGATTATTCTGAAAGCAAAAAAGCGGAAAAAGTGGCGAGGCAATTCGCTTAATTCGATGGCAAAAATAATTCCTTTCAAAGCGGTTCGTCCGACGCGTGACAAAGTCAGTTTGGTGACTTCTCGCTCTTACGATGAATATTCCGCGGCTGAGCTGGCTTCGCAGTTGGATTTCAATCCGTTGTCGTTCCTGCACATCTTAAATCCCGCTTATACGAACCAGCAGAAAATCGCTTTTGAAAAACGGTTTCGGCAAGTGCACCAGAAATATGAGGAATTCAAGAATGAACATATTTTAGTACGCGACCAAAAGCCTGCGGTTTACGTCCATAAGATTGTTGCCAAAGACCATACGTTTACCGGAATCATACTGGCGACCAGCATTGAAGATTACAAAAATGATGTCATCAAAAGACATGAAGACACTTTGCAATACCGTGTCGAATTGTTTAAGGATTATATGAAATATGCCGGTTTTAACACCGAACCCGTTTTGATGACATATCCGGATAACGTAACTTTGGAGAACTGGATTTCCGAGAAAACGAAAAACATTGCTGATTTCGAATTTTCGACGACCAGGAAAGACGTTCATTACCTGTGGAAAATTGACGATGAAAATGAAATCAAAAAACTGCAACAGACTTTTGCCGAAATAGGAAACTTGTATATCGCTGACGGCCATCACCGTTCGGCTTCTGCAGAAATGCTTTTTGATGAAAGTCCTGAAATTGGTGAAAGCAAAAACCATTTTATGAGCTTCCTGATTGCCGACAGCAACGTCAAAATATACGAGTACAATCGCTTGATCAAGGATTTAAACGGGCTCGCAAAAGCACAGTTCCTCAAAAAACTGTCTGAGTATTTCCTGATTGAAATCAAAAACCAGCAGTTGTTTCACCCGAATAAAAAACACGAATTCGGGATGTATCTTGACAATGAATTTTACGCAATGACGTTAAAAAAGGAAAAATGCACCTTTAACTCGGCACTCGACAGCCTTGACGCGCAGATTTTATATGACAAAGTGCTGTTGCCGATTCTTGGGATTGAAGATTTGCGCAATGATGAACGGATTGAATACATTCCCGGAAAGCAGTCGGTGATTGAGATTAAGGCTAAAATTGACGAAGGTGAATTTGAATTGGGATTTGTCCTGTTTCCATCCGATATTTCTGAAATCAAGGCCATCGCGGATGCGCATCTGATCATGCCGCCGAAAAGTACGTATATTGAACCCAAATTCCGTAGCGGACTTGTGGTTTACGAATTATAATTATATGAAAAAACTAATATTATTACTGGTGATTTTGTCTGCAAAAGTAGTTTGCGCACAAGATTTATATAAATCTGATCTTTCCATCCGCCAAATCGACAGTATTGCCGAAATTAATGGCCGAAGCGGTATTGCCGAAGGCCAAATCAATTCTGAAAAACAGATTTTTTCCGGGGGCAAACAGAAATACATCAAGGGTGAAGGCCAATCAACTGTAGCGCTTTACAGCTATGATACGGGAAAATTCACGCGATTGTTAAAAGCCGACTACCACCGGAATATCCGCTATGCCGACAAAAGCTCCGAAGAAGTCTTTGGCCGTTTCTATTACACTGAAAAAAAACTGTTTTTTGTAAAAGTCACTGAAATCATCAAAGACGGCAAAGAAGAAAAAACCATTGACCACGACATTGATGTTTCCAAATTGGATTCACTCAAAAATGACGGTTTTCTTTTTACCGACAACATCAGGAAATGGGTTGTGCAGGTCGACAACAGCATTATCGCCTTGTGCAAAAAGCAGCATAAATAGCAATGTCAATCAAAAGCAACTTATCGGAAATCAAAGCGGGTTTACCTTCTTCGGTCACATTGGTGGCCGTCTCCAAGACCAAGCCGGTTGCCGAACTGATGGAAGCTTATGATGCCGGACAGCGTATTTTCGGGGAAAACAAAATCCAGGAAATGGCAACCAAATTTGCTGAGATGCCAAAAGACATCCAATGGCATATGATTGGGCATGTGCAGACGAACAAAGTCAAAATCATGGCGCCATTCGTGACTTTAATCCACGGTGTTGACAGCCTGAAATTGCTCGAGGAAATCGACAAGCAGGCAAAGAAAAACAACCGGATCATCGATTGCCTGCTGCAGGTTTATATTGCAGAAGAAGAAACAAAATTCGGGTTTGATGAAAAAGAACTTGCGGTTTTATTGCAATCCGATGATTATAAAAAACTGGAAAACATCAAAGTCAAAGGCTTGATGGGAATGGCAACTTTTACCGAAAACATGGTCCAAGTCAGGAAAGAGTTCACTCATTTGAAAGCCCTTTTTGATAAAAACCCTGAATTTTCAATCCTATCCATGGGCATGAGCGGCGATTATCAAATCGCAATTGAATGCGGAAGCACGATGGTTCGCATTGGAAGCAGTATCTTTGGCAACAGAAATTACAATTAAGAAAAACGATTTGTACGCAATACTCGATATAGAAACGACCGGAGGACAATTTAATGAGGAAGGAATCACCGAGATTGCCATCTATAAATTTGACGGACATGAAGTGATTGACCAGTTCATCAGCCTTGTCAATCCTGAAATCCCAATCCAGCCTTTTGTCGTCAAACTGACCGGCATCAGCAATGCGATGCTGAAATCGGCGCCAAAATTTTTTGAAGTCGCCAAGCGCATCATAGAAATGACCAATGATTGTGTGCTTGTCGCGCACAATGCTTCGTTTGACCACAGAATCCTGCGCACCGAATTCAGGCGACTTGGGTATGACTTCCAGATCAATACGCTTTGTACCGTTGAGCTGGCGCAAAAACTGATTCCCGAACAACCTTCATACAGCCTGGGGAAATTGGTCAGGGCTTTGGGCATTCCGATGGCAGATAGGCATCGGGCCGGCGGCGACGCATTGGCAACGGTGAAACTCTTCCAGATGCTGTTGGCAAAAGACCTCGAGAAGGTCATCGTCAAAGAACTCATCAAAACCGAAATTGAAAAAGGCCTTGAGCCGAAATTGCTTGACATTGTCGAAAGCCTGCCTTCAAAAACCGGAATCTATTATGTGCATAAGGAAGACGGCAACCTGATTTATATCGGGAAAAGCAAAAATATCAAGAAACATCTCAACCAGCATTTTACGGGAACGGCAAGAATTTCAAAGAAAATACAGGCGGAAGTTTTTGCAGTGACTTTTGAAGAAACCGGAAGCGAACTCATTGCTACATTAAAAGAGCAGGAAGAAATATTCGTCAACCGACCTGCATACAACCGCATTCCTAAACGCAAAAAAGCCCACCAATGGGCAATATATACTGTCGCCGACGACCGTGGTTATTTAAATCTGGAATTGGCAAAATTCGACAAAACCAAAAAAGAAATCGCGACTTTCATTTCGTTGCAGGAAGGCAAAAATGCGATGTCGAGAATTACTTCCGATTATAAATTATGCCAAAAACTGAATGGCTTGCATGCTTCAGAAACAAATTGCCTGCAATATTCCGAAGACAAATGCGACGGCGCCTGTATTGGTGAAGCGCCTATTGAAGAATACAACGAACGCGTCCAGTCGTTTATAGACAGGAATACGCTTGACGAAAAGAAAATGGTCATCATTGATAAAGGCCGGACGCTTTCAGAACGCAGTGCCGTCTTGATGGAAAATGGTGTGTACAAAGGCTATGCTTTTTTCGACCTGAACTACCAAGTAAACAACCCGGCAGTTTTGAAAAACATCATCATCCCAATGCCTCACAGCCGCGACGCAAAAAGCGCTGTCCTTTCCTATTTGGTAAAGAACAAGGGAATTAAAATCGTATCCTTTTAGGTTTTGGCTACCAAAAAAAAATACCTCATCACTATTGTTGGCCCGACAGCCATCGGAAAAACGGCTTTGGCAATCCGGATGGCGCAGCATTACAATTGTGAGGTCATTTCCTGCGATTCACGACAGTTTTTTAAGGAAATGACTATTGGCACTGCGGTTCCGACTGCAGAAGAACTCGCATTTGTACAACACTATTTTATCCACAACAAATCGATTTTCGATTCTTATACCGTGGGCGATTTTGAAAAAGAAGCGATAGCAAAACTCGAGCATCTTTTTGAAACCAATGATTATGCGGTTATGGTTGGCGGTTCGGGGTTGTATGTCGATGCCGTTTTAAAAGGCTTTGACGAATTTCCTGAAGTAAATGCTGAAATCCGTGCCACGCTGATTGAAAACTACGAGAAATCAGGAATCGAATACCTGCAAACCGAATTGCAGAAAGCCGATCCTAAATATTTTGGAATTGTCGACAAAGAAAACCCGCAGCGGCTGATGCGCGCTTTGGAAGTGTCGATTGGTTCTGGAAAACCGTATTCTTCTTTTTTGAACAACAAGCAAAATCCCCGCGGCTTTACTCCTATTCTGATGGGATTGGAAACCGACAGGGAAAGCATTTACGACCGTATTAATTTGCGTGTTGATATCATGATGACTGAAGGCTTGCTCGCTGAAGCGGAAAAATTATATCCAAATAAAAACCTGAATGCGCTGCAGACTGTAGGTTATCGCGAGTTGTTCAGTTATTTTGACGGGGAATTCACTTTGGATTTTGCGGTTTCGGAAATCAAGAAAAATACGCGGCGTTTTGCAAAAAGGCAATTGACGTGGTTTAAGAAAAATGAAAATGTGGAATGGTTTGATTTTGCTGATGATGACAAAAACATCATTGCATATATCAGTTCGATTGTGAACGAAAAGCCCTAGCCCTGATGGAAGCGGCATCCTTTTGCAAAGCGCAGCGGAGCGAAAGATATAGCGGACAGCAGGAAAAAGCTCCCATAAAAAAAGCTCCGGAAAAATCCGGAGCTTTTATTTTTATTTCTGTTGTTCTTTGTTCTTCACCACAAGCCTGAAACCTTCGCCGTGGATGTTTAGGATTTCAACGTCTTCGTCGGGTTTGAGGTATTTCCTGAGTTTGGCGATATAGACGTCCATACTTCTTGATGTGAAATAGTTGTCGTCTCTCCAGATTTTTGTCAGCGCCAGTTCTCGTGGCATCAGGTCATTTTCGTGGAGCGTCAGCATTTTCAGCAATTCATTCTCTTTTGGGGACAATTTTATCGGCTCTTCGTTGTCGAAAGTCAGGAATCTCAGTTTTGAATTGAGGTGGAATCTTCCGATCTGGAATTCAAATTTCACGTGGTCGTTTTTAGTATCGGCAGATTTTCTCTGGATAATCGCCTTGATTTTCATCAGCAGCACTTCTGAATCAAAAGGCTTGTTGAGATAATCGTCGGCGCCGACTTTGTACCCTTTGAGCACATCTTCCTTCATGGACTTCGCCGTCAGGAAAATGATTGGCACTTCTTTGTTCTTTTCACGAATTTCCTTCGCCAACGTGTAACCGTCTTTGTAGGGCATCATGACATCAAGGATGCAGAGGTCGTAAGTGTCTTTCTTGAATTTTTCGAAACCTTCCATTCCGTTTTTTGCAAGTGTGACATCAAAATCGTTCAGCATCAGGTAATCTTTTAGGATTGCGCCAAAATTTTGGTCGTCTTCTACTAAAAGGATTTTTTTATTTTCTGTTTCCATAGTCTAATTTATTAACGGTAATTTTATTATAAAGGTGCTACCCTTTCCTTTTTCACTTTCTACAAATATTTGACCGTTGTGGTCGTCAACAATTCTTTTTACATAGGCCAATCCCAATCCGTGACCTTTCACGTTGTGCAAATCGCCGGTGTGTTCGCGATAGAATTTTTCAAAAATCCTTTTCTGCGCCGTTTTGCCCATTCCCGCGCCTTGGTCTTTGATGCGGATAATGACCACATCTTTGACGTTTTCGGTATATACGTCGATGACCGGTCTTTCGGGCGAATATTTGATCGCGTTGTCAAGGATATTTACCAGAACGTTTGTAAAATGGACGTCGTTCAACAATACTGTTGTGCGTTTGGCATTGAAATGTGTTTCAATCGTCCCTTGCCTGTCTTCAATAATCAAATTGACATGCTCAATCGCTTCTTCGATGATTTCATGGATGTCGTTGGATTCTTTGCTTATTTCGAGCTCCTTCTTCTCTAATTTAGAAATCCGCAGTACATTTTCAACTTGTGCGTGCATTCGTTTATTTTCATCCCTGATCATTTGCAGGTAGCGCGTGGTCTTTTCGCGGTCGTCGATAATCTTTGGATTTTTTATCGCATCCAAAGCCAGGTTGATGGTCGCTATCGGCGTCTTGAATTCGTGTGTCATGTTGTTGATGAAATCGGTTTTGATTTCCGAAATCTGGCGCTGTTTGATCAGTTGGTTCAACGCACTCGAATACGCAATGATGATAATCAACGTAAATACAATCGACAATACCGTAATCCCGACGAGCTCCGAAAAGAGGAATTTTTTCTTTTGCGGAAAAGTCACCAGCAATTGGTATCGGCTTTTCCCGTCGTTATCGGTGAAAACCGGATTGGAATAGGTCGCATACTTATCGAACCGGAATTTTTCGGAGTGGATTTTTGTAGCCAGCCCATTGTTGTAAATCCCGAATTCAAAAGGCGTTTTTACGCCATATTCATCAAGCTCCGTCGTTAAAAGCTCTTGGAGCTTTTCTTTGGATACCCGTTCCTGGATTGGCATTGCAGCTGCTACATCTTTAAAAAAGATTTCGAACTGCGCTTGTTTGAGGATGTCGAGCTGTCCTTTTCTCTCAATTTTGGTTTCCGGCGTCAGGCTGTGCTGCAGGTTGGAATTTTCAATTGAGCTGTTGTTGTAAACTTCGGTTGTCCTTTTTGAGGTAAAGCTTTTATTTTTTACGCTATCAAGTTTTTTATCAAAGAACGAATTGGATATGTTGTAATCTTCTTCAATTATACTGTTGGAGTAAACGATGAATTCGTTGGTCGCCAAATTTTTCTGAACATAATAAAATTCGAGCAAATCACTTTTTTGCGGGACTTTGCCAATACTGTCCTGAAGTTTCTGGTATTTGTCAATGAAACTGTAGACTTCCTGTTTTTGCAACTTCCCGGCGACATTGCCAATGACCTGCTTGACATGGAACCTGAATTGTTCGTCATTGTTTTTGAAAGAGGAATTAAACCAATAAACCTGCACCAGGATGATCCCTATTAAGGATAAGCTCATCAACAATACAAGAAGTCGGAAAAATAACCTGTTCATCTTTACAAAATTAACATTTTAACATTTGGATTATAAATACATTAACCAAATATTAACATCAAAAGCAGATTTTAAAAATTATGCAGTTTTTTAAGAATTTCCCTGACTTGCTGCTTTGTTTTTGTAATTTCAACATTGTCAATGACATAATCGCTTTTTGATGTACGCATTTGGTCAGTCCATTGGTTTTCGATGCGCTTTATAATACTTTCGCGGGTCGTTTTATCCCTTTCCATGACGCGTTGGATTCTGGTTTCAATCGGCGCAGTCACGGTAATGATGGCATCGCAGTCTGAGTCGCTGCCCGATTCAAAAAGTATGGCGGTTTCTTTGATTACAATGGGCGCACCTTTATGCAATTCGATCCAATTTGCGAAATCTTTCCTGACTGCCGGATGGATGATGCCGTTGAGTAATGCCAGGTTCTCTGGATTATTGAAGACAATTGCCGCTAATTTTTCGCGGTTTATTCGACCTTCATCCAATATGGTTTGCCCAAAAGCTTCAATGATGGCAGCTTTGATTTCAGGGCTATCTGTAATTCTTTTTGCTTCTGAATCGGCGATATAAACCGGAACGCCCAATTCATGGAAATAATGTGCTACGGTGGTTTTTCCGCTACCGATGCCGCCCGTTAATCCGATTATTTTTGCCATGGCTTGAAAAATAATTCAGGAAAAGCTTCCTGTGGTTTCAGGCGTAAAATATTGATTTTGAAAAACGACAGAATAAATCCGTTACCGTAGCCGAAGAATTGTCGCCATACAGCTATTAACGACAAAAAGCCGATTTTAATATTTTTGTTTTGGAAAGTCGATACAATCAGGATGATAAAGAAATACACAAAATACAATTTCAGCAAAATGTCCTGTGCGAAAACCAGCATGATCCAGGCCAGATAAAATCCCAGAATGAAAACCGAGGGGAAAAAGTAGGTGATTTTCGCATATTCCGGAAACCAACTGTTGAGGATTGGGCGCGCTTTACCGAATTTGGTGACCTGGTTTGAAAATTTATCCCAATCAATCCTTCTTTTATGGTATACATAAGCCGATGGGACTAATTTGGTTTCATAGCCCAGTTTCCACAATCGCATCGAAAGATCCGGATCTTCACCCGGATGGATGTTGCCAAAACCGCCCGACGCCTCAAATGCTTTTTTGGACAAACCCATGTTAAAGCTGCGCGGCTGGAACTTATCGATTTTTTCAGAACCACCCCGAATACCGCCAGTTGTAAGAAAAGAAGTCATCGCGAAATTAATGGCTTTTTGTATGTTTGAAAATGAATCAAGCGCTTTGTCCGGACCGCCGAAACAGTCAACGTAATCGCGATCCAATGCATTCGAGACTTCCTCCAGGTATTGTTTTGGGATGATGCAATCGGAATCAAATATGAGGAAATAATCGCCTTTGGCCCTTGCCATACCAAAATTCCTCGAATCGCCCGGGCCGGAGTTTTTTTTGGAATAATAGGAAATGTCGAGTTTGCCTCCGAAATTTCCAACCACATCGCCGCAATCGATGGTCGAACCGTCTTCGATAATGACGATTTCAAATGGGGATTTGAAATCGGTTTCAGACAAACTTTGCAGCAGTTCCCTTATTTCGTCGGGACGATTGTAAACCGGAATGATCAGCGAAAAATACATTGTTCGAAAATTTTAACAAATATAATCTTTTATAAAAAACAAAAAGCCACCCGAGAAGGCGGCTTTTGAAATGAAATAAATTCCAATTGTCATTCTTTGAGGACTTTTATGGTTTTCACCTGATTGCCGATTGTGACTTTTACCATATATGTGCCTTGTCGCAGATGGCTCATATCGATTTGGTTTTGGGTAGCATTGACCGGTTTTGCACTTACCTGCTGCCCTAAAAGGTTGTATACTTTTACTTCTGAAATATCTTGGGAGTACGATAAATTCAGGATATTCTTCACCGGATTTGGATAATAGGTAAAATCGATGTTGTGGAATGAATCCGTACCCAATGACGTGTCATATGCAGAAACCCGGAATGCGCCAATCGTATCGTTCCCATATTCCCAAACCCTTGCATAAATTGTCGAACCTGGTGTTAATCCTGTCAATGCGGCCAATGAAAAAGCGCCATCTCCGCCTTCATCATTACATGCCATAGTAGTGAGATTGTTGCAATCGCCTGTGAATAATGTCAATACCGTATCCACTAAAGGAGAAGCATCAGCATATTTTGTCTCAACGGTAATATTTCCGCTTGCAGGGACGACAATACTAAACCATACGTCGCCGCCAAAAGCGAATGGCGAGCATGTTGGATCCGGCGGCCCGACGGATTTTGTTGCTCCTTCATTTGTCGCTGTCAACGGATTGTCATCAAATACGCCGCCCGGAGTCAATGTATAAGCCGTAGCACATTCATCATTGGCTACAGACACTGGCCCGCTTTTAAACTGGAAAGGACCAGCCCAAACACTACTGCCATTTGCACCACAATTTGCCCTTACATAAAATTCGTAATAAGTGGAAGGTTGCAGATTGGTCACTACAAACGGACTTGAAACATCCAGATTAGAGGGCGGAATCGACAATCCACCATCCTGTACGGTGACATGCACATCCCATGAAACCGATCCGCAGCCTGAGCTCCAAATCAACTCTGCACTTGTTGAATTTACCTGGCCAACGTTCAAAGCATAGGGTTTCTGGCACGAATCGCCGGCTACAATTGTAATGTCATAATCTTCCGTTTCGCCATATCCATAGGTCGCACATGGATCAATTGCCGACCCTTCAGTATTCCATACATCGCGGATTCTCATCCTGTGCACTCCTGGCGACGGATCGCAACCCAAGGTTATGGAATAAGTTCCGGTACCGTTAGAGTCAATTGCTTCCGGGGAATAACCGACTTTTTCAGATTCACTAAAAACACCGTCATCATTATAATCAATCCAGACTGCTGAATTTTGCTGTCCATAGCTGCCAACTGTCACGCTAATGTTATAAGTAGTGCCAGGCTGTAATGTCGCGGTGTAATTGGGCTGTCCGGTAAAATAAGTATAAAAAGGATTCACCGGATCTGTGCCAGTATTATTGTCTAACGTAGTGCCGTCAATGACAACATTGGAAATCAGGTCGCCATCAGTCTTGCCAGTGGCGTAATTTGGAAAACAGAAGCACGCCGACACCGGATTCATGGTTACTAAAACCGGAAGGCTTGTCGCGCTCGATGCGCTGCAAGTCACGATGCATTGGTAATAGGTCGCCGCCGTTTGATTGGTTTGCAATGTACTTTCGGTAGCACCGGCAATACCTGCGTAGCTCACCCCATTAGTGGACGATTGCCATTGATAAGTCAGCCCAAACCCGTTCCCTTGATTCTGCAACGACAGCATAAAACTGAGGCCGGAACAAACCGTTGCGGGAGTGGAAACCGTATTTCCGGGATTTGGCGTTCCTGAACATTGTGGTTGCGGCATGAAAGTATATTTTTTACCCAAGATTGGGGCGGTATTGCTAATATTATTATTTGCCGCAGCATTTGAAACAGTAGTGACAGCGCCCGGAGAAACGCTTAGAAATGATGTCAGGTCATTCAATCCCACTGACGCGGTAATCGCACCCGCGGAAGCAATGGTATTGCCATATATAAATTCGATTTGCCCAGTAGTTTCATGGAGTCTCATTTTAAATGATCCAAAACCTGTAGGACTTGTAAAACCGCCGTTCCCAATATTAATGTTGTCCCAGCCAATTTCGAGTGTTTTGTTGGGCGTGAGACCCGAAACATTGTATTGGATTGCGCCGGTATTTCTATTATGGTCATCCCAAAAGGCAGCAATAAACGGAGCCTGTGCTGCGGCATTTGTCATTGCATTTGCATAACTGTTGCCACCAATTCCGTTGCCAAGCCTGATAAAGCCATTGGTACTGATGCTAAAAGTATTGTATCCGACACCGCCATAATTAAAAGCGAATCCGATAGGGATATCATTCTGCGACCCATCATCTCCGAGCGCAGTTGAATTGGTTCCGACAACTGCAGTATACACTTCAGTTGATTCGGCGAAAGCATATCCGGAAACAGGTTGTGCAAGAGATTGTAAGCCAAAAAGTATAAAAAGAATAAATAAAGTAATTTTTTTCATGCGATAATGGTTTAGTAAATTTTACTAAAAGTAATAAAAAGAAGGCCTGAAAATAAAAAAAGCCACTCGAAAGTGGCTTTTTAAAATGTAATATCAGCAATTATTCCTTAATTACTTTTATTGTTTGAACCTTATTATCAGCAGTTACTTTTACCATATAAGTTCCTCTTGCCAGGTTTGACATGTCGATTTGGCTTTGAGTGGCATTTATAGATTTTGCAATGACTTGCTGGCCTAATAAATTGTATACCGCAACTTTAGAGATATTGGCTGTATGAGACAAATTCAAAACATCTTTCACAGGGTTTGGATAATATGCGAAGTTGTTATTGTTGAATGAATTTGTTCCTAATGAAGCGTCATACGCAGAAATTCCGAAATTTCCACCTGCATCATTGTTGTACTCATAAACCCTGATTAATAATGTCGCGCCAGGAGTTTGGCCTGTTAGGACCACTTTTGAATAGGCGGCAGTTGCAGCTCCATCATCATCGCAACCTACCTGATTAGGAGTTGCACAATCCCCTGAATACACCGTTATAACACTATCAAATCCAACCGCTCCAAGAGTAGAATCTCCAGTTTCAATTGTAAGGTTTCCGCTTGCAGGAACAACAACGCTATACCAGACATCTCCACCTGCATATCCCAAACAACTGGTGGGATCGGCTTGAATAGAATCTGTAGCCGAATAGTTCGTGCCATTTGTAACGTGTTCGCCGAAAGTTCCGCCCGGGGTTAAAGCGGCGGCTGCGCCACAATCATCATTTGCAGGGACAGGATTTGCATTGATGGTCATAACACCATTTACATAAGTAGTTCCGTCCCAGAAACTTCCATCAGTACCATTGGTACCACCATAAACGAAAACTCCGTTATTCAATCTGAATCTTACTGAGTAATAGTATGTGCCCGGTGTCAAATCAGAACCAATGTTGAGCATGTATTCATCATTGTTTCCAACATAACCAGGATTGTAATCTGCTACTACCCATTGATCATCACCCCATGTGCCAGGATCCGTATTGGTATCATTGAAAGCAATCCAGGATTCGATGCCCGGGGCTTGTGTATTAAGTGGGACCAGATCCGTAAGCCCTGCTTCATATACCTGACCATATACATCCACTGATCCGCCTTCAAGAAATGTCGCAGTTGCAGGATATTGCAACCCTACGTAATCCGGAGCATCGCTTGTACCGGTAATCACATTGAGTGTAAAAGGCCCTTCAGGATTGTCAGTAGTTGCTGAGTATTGGCCAATATTGATATAATAAGTAGTTCCCAAGACCGAATCTTCAATAACTGCGGTTTCACTGCCACTTGCTCCACCTGATTCAGCATAAGTTACGCATGTAAATGTACCACATGACCCTGTGTAGACATCAATCTGTGGATCCCATCCAACAACGTTTGTAGCGCTTACCGTCAAATCAAATCCATTTCCTACAACGGTATACCAAACACCGTCGTTCATTCCACCATCTGCTGCGCAAGAAGTTATAAAACCTGCATTGTTTGTTGCCGAGAATGCATCTTGTGAATTTGTATAAGGAAAACCAGTAATTGCGATAGCTCCGCTACAAGCATCATTTGCAGGAACTGGTGGCGTTGCTACAGTACTAAAGCTCCATTCACCACAACCAACTGCAGCGCCGCCAGCATTTTTAGGAACAATTTTCCAGTAAAAAGTCGTGCTGTAGCCTGTAATTGTAATATCAGCACTTGTAGTTGTAAAATTTCCAACTAATATATTTGCATTTCCTGCCGTCAATCCATAATATAAATCATAAGAATCAACCGGATCGCCAGTGGTTGGCGCTGTCCATGCGAAAGGAACAACACCTACCGGTACGTTCACCGCTGCGTCCGCAGGTGTTGGGTTTGAAGCACAACCTGGCACAATCGTAGTAACAAATGCATAAGGCCCAGACCAATCACTGAAGCTTGTTCCGGCCGTACATTCATTTCTTACATAAAACTCATATTGCGTATTTGCAGTTAAACCACTTGCCGGATACGTGTTTCCTACAACGTCCACGCCTGTTCCGTCAGCGACTGCTGGTGCACTTGCTGTCGCCAATTGTACTACGATTTCAGCATTCGTTCCGGCCGATGTCCATGATAAATCGGCAGTAGTGCCTGAAGTCACCGTAGACAATCCTGCGGTTGGGGCTGTACAAGCTGGAATTGTTACGGTAAGCGTATAATCTTCAGCCTGTCCATAATTTGTGCCTGCAACCGTATTACAGGAATCAGAATAAGAATTCCATTTTTTCACGACCCGCATTCTTGTACTTCCCGCAAGTGCGTCACCAGGAACTGCAACGTTCGAAGTCAGCTGAACAGCATCAAGACCTGTAGAGTTTACAACAGTTCCAAGATCATAAGACTCACCGGCATCAAGAAAATCATTGTCATGATTCCAATCTGCAAACAACCTGATGTAGGTAGTCCAATTGCCATCAGTATTCCCCTTCACAATAATTGGATAAGCCGAACCGGCGGTTACTGCGCCTGTAACGGCAGTAAAATCTTCATGGGCATTTCCGGCTGCGGGCGCCGAGATTGGCGCCGGGGAAGCATTATTGATCCCGGCAAAATTGACGAGCGTAATTGGCTCCGTTCCATTGCTAAAAGCTACAGGGCAATACGGTGCCGGGAATTGCGCATACCCAGTAGCCATAAAAGCTAAAAAGAACGCAAAAAACATAGTAATTTTTTTCATAAGGTGTGAAGGTTTTAAGTTAATTATTTTATAAAGATAAACATAAAAAAAAACTCACAAATACTTTCGTGAGCTTTTAATTGATAAAATTAAAAATTAATACTTTTATAACCAGCTGATTTACACTAAATTATTAAGCGGTTTAATGATCCATTATTGACCATGCTTCATTTATTTTAAGCTGTCAATTGCGACCATTTCATTCACGTCGGCATTGTAATCAACACCCGGGAATTCAAAACCAAAAAGATTATAAAAATCTTTTCGATAGCCTTCCAAATCACCAATTTCAGGTAAATTTTCAGTGGTTGCCAGTGTCCATAACTTTGCGACTTCCGCCTGGATTTTATCATCCATTTCCCAATCGTCAATCCTGATGCGGCCTTTTTCATCGGTTGGAACCGGTCCGCCCGTATACAATCTTTGCTGATACAATCGTTGGATCTGCTCAATCGTCCCTTCATGGGTTCCGGCTGCTTTCATTATTTTGTACAACAGTGAAATGTACAGCGGAATTACCGGAATCGCTGAACTGGCTTGAGTCACCAATGCTTTATTGACAGAAACATATGCTTTTCCACCGATGCTTTTTAAACTGTCTGTAATCGTAAAGGCAGTGGCTTCCAAATGGTCTTTCGCCCGTCCGATTGTGCCCTTCCTGTAAACGGCTTCCGTCAACGATGGCCCAATATAAGAATAAGCAACCGTTATCGCACCTGGCGCCAAAAGATTCGCTTTCTTCAATTCGTCCATCCACATGGCCCAATCTTCACCGCCCATGACAGCAACAGTGTTTTCAATATCGTCTTCTTTTGCCGGCTCTATGGAAATTTCGGAAACTTTTCCGGAATGGAAATCAACAGTTTTATTGGTAAACGTACCACCGATCGGTTTCAATACTGAACGGTGCGTCACACCTGTATTTGGATTGGTGCGCACTGGCGATGCCAAACTGTAAATCACCAAATCCACTTTGCCCAAATCGGCCTTGATCATGTCTAATGTCTCTTTTTTTATCTCGTTGGAAAACGCGTCACCATTGATGCTTTTCGCATACAGACCGGCTTTATGGGCTTCTGTTTCAAAGGCGGCGGAATTATACCAGCCAGGCGATGCCGTTTTGCCTTCTGTTGGCGGTTTTTCAAAAAATACACCTATCGTTGCAGCGTCCGAACCAAAGGCGCTGGCAATCCTTGAAGCCATCCCGAACCCTGTCGAAGCCCCAATGACGAGTACTTTTTTCGCGCCGTCAATTTTTCCCTTCGATTTGACGTAGGCAATCTGGTTTTTAACATTTTGCACTGCGCCTTCAGGATGCGAAGTCAGGCAAATAAATCCTCTCATTCTTGGTTCTATAATCATAAATTTCGGGTTAATGTTGGTATGAAAAATTGAAAATGGTTGTTTGTTACAGACAAATATAACCCGCTTTTTTAGTTCAGCAAAGCTTTGGCGTGATTTATCGCCGAATCCGAAACTGTCGAACCGGATAACATTTGTGCTATTTCTACAATGCGCTCATCGGGTGTCAGCAGTTTGAGTTCTGACTGGGTCTGGTTGTTTGACACCGATTTGAATACTTTAAAATGATGGTTTCCTTTTGCAGCAATCTGCGGCAAATGCGTAATCGCAAAAACCTGCATGGCCGCACTCATTTCTTTCATGATGTCACCCATTTTATTGGCAATTTCCCCTGAAACGCCGGTGTCGATTTCGTCAAAAATAATCGTTGGCAATTTAGAATATTGTGCCAGGATTGATTTTACTGCGAGCATAATCCGCGACATTTCCCCACCGGAAGCGACTTTTTTCAGCAGCCCGAAATCGGAACCTTTATTGGCGGAAAACAAAAACTGCAGCTCATCTTTCCCGTTTGCAAAATATTGCGGAACCACATTCATTTCAATATTGAAACGCACATTCGGCATGCCAAGCTGTTCGAGGATTGCGGCAAGCTTTTGGGATAGAACCGGAATCGCATTTTTCCGGTTGTCATGGATTGTGTCTGCAAGCGCATCCAATTCGGTTTCTGCCTGCAAGATGTTGTTTTCGACTTTTTTGATGTCACTTTCCAACGCGGAAACAGAAATTATTTTTTCGTCGAGGTCATTTTGTATGGCGAGCAATTCTTCCACAGTTGACACCTGGTGTTTTTTCTGGAGGTTGTAAATCGCCTGCAATTTTTGGTTCACCAATTCCAATTGCTGCGGATCGCCGGCTAAATGCTCAGCAAGATCTTCAAGCTCTTTTGTAATGTCGTCAAATTCAATCAGCGTAGAATTTGCCCTTTCATAAAGCCCGCTATAATCTTCAGACAACGCCGCTATCTTTTGCAGCGATGCCTTAAATTCCTTCAGGTTTTGGACAATCCCGAACCGTTCATCATTGGCAAGCGAAAGCGATTTATCGAGGTTTTCTTTTATGAATTCGACATTGTTGAGTTTTGAAAACAGTGCTTCCATTTCTTCCTGTTCACCCGGTTTCAATTGGGCTGAAAGCAGTTCTTCCAACAAAAATGAATTGTAATCCTGCTCTTTTACGGCATCACGCAATTTGGCATTCAAATCGTCCAATGTTGATTTTGATAGTCTGTATAATTTGAGCGAAGTGGCGTAGTCATTCAGCAAATCACTATTTCGGGCAATGGAATCGATGATGCGGAATTGAAAATATGCTTCCGACAATTCCCGGGTTTCGTGCTGTGAATGGATATCGATGAGATAATCGCCGAGTTCCTGAAGTTCTTGTAAATTTACCGGGCTGTCATTGATGAAAGCGCGCGATTTTCCCGAAGGCAATATTTCACGCCGGATGATGGTTTCATCCTCATAATCCAAATCATTGGCTTCAAAAAAAGACTGCAAACCATAGCCTGTAATTTGGAAATGCGCTTCAATGATGCATTTTTCTTCTTTGTTTTTGAGTGAAGTCAGGTCAGCCCTTTTTCCCAGCGCCAATCCCAATGCGCCCAATAATATGGATTTTCCCGCACCGGTTTCACCAGTAATGATCGAAAATCCGTCCGAAAAAGGAATGGACAGCTTTTCTATCAGCGCGAAATTTTCAATGGACAGCGAAGTGATCATTTAAGTTGGATTGGTTGAAAAACCAAATTTATGGAATTTGCAGGTGCAAATGCTGCGGAATTAAAATTTAATTCCAGTCCATTTATTCGTGTTCAAAGGCGAAATCTTATTGAGGTTGTCGACCAACTCCGTAATGGAGACGCTTGGCCCACCAGAAAAAATAGAAACAATCTCATCCGATTTGGCATCAAAAAACACACGCGTCAGGTATGCATTTGGCCTTACCTGATATAATTTCCCTAGTGTCTGCAATGATTCTGCAATTTTCTGCTTGGCGCTTTTCAAATCTTTTGCCATCGTATCCAAACCTTCAGCATGGTATTGGTACATCGCCTCGCGGAATGGGCTATACGTATTTGAAAGCATATCGTTGATTAAGAAATAACGGCTCTGGTTGCCATCTGCCTGGCTCCAGCCTTTGTAGCCGCCTTGCTGCGCGACATTTACGATATCCTGTGCGGTTTCCAGTGCTTTGCTTCCGCCCTGCAGATCAAAAGTATCGCCATCCATGCCGATAATCATATAACTGTAGAAAGCGAGTATCGATACGAGGTTGGAGTCGAAAGTTCCTGGGTTAAAGTTTAGTGCTTCAAATTCTACGTATTTGAAACTCAAGTCTTTATCATTATAATTCAAAACCGGTGACGAATAAGTCGAATTGAATACCGGGCGCGACGATTGCACTTGTATTGTTGCTATATATTGGCTTGAATCATAGGAACTTAGCGTAATATACATCGAGCAATTGATTCTTTCGCCTTGTTTGTACTCTTCGCCGGTCCAATCGGTTTTGTTGACAAACTCGCTAATGGATGTCTGTAGTGTTTTAAAGGTATTGGGATTGGCATTGTTTATCTTGTCAGAATTGACCGTAACCGTACAATTAAGCTGTTGCGCGCCCGCAGTTCCGGACACCAGCAAAAAGAAAAAAGCAATGATTTTATTACTCATGCGTTTGTATTTTTTTTAACGAATTCATGAACCTTCGGTTTTATAATAATGCGCTATTACTTTATTTAATATGTCGACAGCCACTTCTTCCTTTGATTTCAGCTGCATCGGCTCAATATTTAAAAAACGGTCTATAAAGGTAATTTTATTTGTCGGTTTTCCAAAACCCGCGCCTTCGTCATTCAATGAGTTCAGCACAATCAAATCTAGGTTTTTTTTGGCGATTTTCAACTTGGCATTCTCAATTTCATTTTCAGTTTCAAGGGCAAAGCCAATGAGGAACTGATTTTTTTTCTTTTCACCCAATGAAGCCAGAATGTCTTTTGTGTTCTCCAACTCGATATTGAGATCCTTTTCCGTTTTTTTGATCTTCTGCCCTGCCGGAAATTTCGGCTTGTAATCGGCTACGGCAGCTGCGGCAATCGCGACATCGACATTGCCATAATATTCATGGCAGGCATCATACATTTCCTGGGCCGAAACCACCGGAATGACTTTCACCAGTGGATTTTCAATCTTCAAATGCGTCGGTCCTGAAACCAAAATCACCGAAGCGCCAAGGCCAGCAGCACTTTGTGCAATGTCATAACCCATTTTTCCTGAGGAATGGTTTCCAATAAAACGCACAGGATCGATGGCTTCGTATGTCGGGCCGGCAGTAATGAGTATTTTTTTTCCTTTGAGTGGCAATTTACTGCTCAAATCGGCTTCGAGAAATGCGATGATATTTTCGGGTTCGGCCATTCTGCCTTCGCCGGAAAGTCCGCTCGCGAGTTCACCATTTTCAGCAGGAATCATGATATTGCCAAAACTTTTCAGCGCCGCAAAACTTCCAACTGTAGATGGATGCTTGTACATATCCAAATCCATCGCCGGCGCAAAATAAATCGGGCATTTGGCAGAAAGATACACAGCAACCAGAAGATTGTCGCAGTTTCCGCTGGCCATTTTCGACAAGGTATTGGCAGTTGCCGGGGCAATGAGCATCAGGTCCGCCCAAAGGCCCAATTCGACATGGTTGTTCCATTGCGCATTTTGATGCGCCTGTTCGCCATTCTGGCTCAAGCCGGCATCCGCATCTTCCTCATTAAAGAAAGTCGAATGTACCGGATTTTTGGACAGTGTGGATAATGTAAGCGGTGTAATGAAATCTTTGGCGGCAGGCGTCATGACGACTTTAACCTGCGCACCCGATTTTATAAAAAGCCTGACCAAAGCGGCAGTTTTATATGCGGCAATTCCTCCGGAAACCCCAAGTACTATTTTTTTACCGCTTAAAACTGACATTGCAGGTTTATTGTTTGTTAGCGTCCCTGTGGTAGATTTTATCGTCTAACCATTCCTGAACTGCCAATGCATGCGGCTTAGGCAATTTTTCGTAGAATTTAGAAACCTCAATTTGCTCTTTGTTTTCAAAGATTTCCTCAAGACTGTCATTATAAGTAGCAAACTCTTCGAGTTTTTCGGTCAGTTCTTTTTTGATTTCAGAATTGATCTGGTTTGCTCTTTTAGCCATAATCGTGATTGCCTCATACACATTTCCGGTTGGTTCCTCAATGACACTTTTGTTGTAAGTGATTGTGTTTACCGGAGCATTCGTCTTTTTTAAATCCATGACTTTTTATTTAGAAAATTGTTTTAAATCTGTTTCAATCCGCGCCATCATTTCGTCGGCATCGGATTTATGTTTGGTATCTGCCTTAAATTGTATCAGTTTGGCATACGCTGTTTTCGCATTGTTCAAGCGCTCTTCCATTTTTGAAGGCACACTATTAACGGCGAGTTTGTAAGCCGAATCCAATTTGTAAAATAACGCATCTTCTTTATATGGCGTTCCCGGATAATCGGAAATGAAATTGTCCAATGCGAGCAAAGCCGATTTATAATCTGCAATGTAATTGTACTGCTTCGCATTCTCATAAACCTTTTTCTCTATTTTTTCCCTTAAAAGCTTCACAGTGACATTGGCTTCTGCCATATATTGCGACTCCGGATAATTGTCGATGAACGACTGGAGTTTGTCAATGGCCTTGAAGGTATCGGTTTGGTCCAGGCTATACACCGGCGACAGTTTCGAGTAACATTTCGCTCCCAAAAATGAAGCTTCCTCGACCTGGGAGCTTTTCGGGTAACCCGATGCAAAACTCTCAAACTGGTAACCGGCAAGGTAATACTGTTTTGTCTTATAGTATGACTGGGCGAACATATAATACATCTGTTCCGCATGTGGCTTGCCTCTGTATGAAGCCGCCATTTGTTCAAAAAGCCTGATTGCTTTTGAATATTTTCCTTTGTCGTACATTTTCTGGGCAACGACAAATTTCTTGTCCATATCATCCGATTTGATGGCTTTCTGATATGGGCTGCATGAACAAACGATGACAGCGAGAAGTAATACCGATAAAAATTTCTTCATTTTAGATTTTGGATTCAGCTGTTTTTGAGGATTTATGGCCTGCAAAAACCAACTGCAAATTTAGTTATTAATTGGATACGGCAAAATATTTTTTTACTATTAAAAAACGCCGTTTTTCTCTATTTATTTCGCAACGGATTTCGTGAATTTATCCAATCGTTGTGCGAGGTTATCATCCGCCGAAACCAATGGCAGCCTGACCGTGTTTCCAGAAAGACCGAGCGATTTGAATACTTCTTTGATTCCAGCAGGATTTCCCTGCTCAAAAATCATGTCGATGCTGTCAGCCAGCAGGTAATGCAATTTGTAGGCTTCGTCAACTTTACGGCTTAGGCCAAGGCGCACCATTTCCGAAAACTGTTTTGGAAATCCTTCGCCAATGACAGAAATCACGCCGGCGCCGCCAGCCAAAACCATCGGAAGCGTAATCATGTCGTCGCCTGAAATGACAAGGAAACCATCGGGCTTGTCCTGGATCAGTTTCATCGCCTGGACAATATCGCCTGCGGCTTCTTTAATCCCGATAATGTTCTTGAAATCTTTTGCCAAACGAATGACGGTCGATGGCAGCATGTTGCTCGCCGTTCTTCCCGGAACATTGTATAAAATCACAGGAATCGGCGATGCCTCGGCGACAGCTTTGAAATGTTGGTAAATGCCTTCTTGAGTGGGCTTGTTGTAATAGGGTGAAACCGAAAGTACGGCAGTAAATTCAGATAAGTCTTTTGTTTTCAAATCATTGACAACTTCAGCAGTATTGTTGCCTCCAACGCCGAGCACCAAAGGCAATCTTCCGTTGTTTGCATCAATAATGGTCTGGATGACGAGTTCCTTTTCGGCCTCGGTCAATGTCGCGGATTCGGCAGTCGTACCAAGTACAACAAGGTATTCAATCCCGCCGTCAACCTGGTAATTCACGATTTTTTTCAGGGCTTCGGTATCGACCGAAAAATCCTTTTTGAAAGGCGTGACAAGCGCCACACCGGTTCCCATTAATGATTGCATATTATATTTTGTTTAGTATTTTCAGGTATTTGAACAATTCATCCATAAAAACCTTGTAGTTTTCTGCATGGGTGTTGATCATAAAATGGTGGAGCCTTTTGTCGACTGAGGCAAAGCCGACTTTGAAACCCGCTTTTGACAGGTGTGAAACCAAAAGCAATGGCGCCTTTTCGGTATCGTAATAATTGATCAGCAGGTCGAAATCCTTTGCGATAAAATCCTTAACCTCAGGCTTGTCGATGGTTGCCGTCCAACTGAAATCCTTTCTGCTGAAAACCGGGTAATCAAAAACCTCATTCTTTTTTATCTTGTCCTTGAACACCAATACCTGGATGTCATTTTCGTCAATTCCGTTTTGTATCAGTTCGGCCACGAGCGCTTCGCGTTCATAAAAGTAGCTTTCGTCAAATAGGATTCCGACGGTTTTTATCTTATTTTCCGAAGGCAGAAGTTTGGCATTCGACAGGCTATTTTTAACTATTTTTTTTGTTGAAAAATCCTTTAGGTAATTTAAAAACATAGTACTTTTACTTGGCAAACAAAATTAATGAAATTCCCCGCATTACGGATGGTAAATCTAAAAAAGTATCACGCTGCTTTAAAGCAATTTGTTTTATTCTTAACATTTCTTCTGGCTTTTGGCTGCGGTACGCCAAAATACCATGTCACCAAAATTGAAGGCAAGGAAATTGGCGTCACCGACAAAAACACGGAAGTTCCTGCGATTGAAGCTTTTATAAAACCGTATCGCGACAATATCGACAAGGACATGAATGTCGTGCTTGCCTATGCGCCTGAAACGCTTGACAAATCCGGCGAATGGCAATGCGCAATCGGAAATGTCATGGCCGACGCGACACTCGACCTGTCGAACCGCGTGTTCCTGAAAAGGGAGAATAAAAAAATTGACATGTGCCTTTTGAACTTTGGTGGCATCCGATCTATTATTCCAAAAGGAAATATCACTACGAGAACCGCTTTTGAAATCATGCCTTTTGAGAACAGCGTGATTGTGACGGAATTGAAAGGCGAAGAAATATTGGAAATGATTTCGTATATCATCACAGAGAAGAAAGCGCACCCGATTTCGGGGTTGGCCTTTAAAATCGGTACAGATAAGATTGCCGAAGATATCAGGATTAATGGCCAGGCATTCGACCCATATAGGACATATCTGGTTGTGACTTCAGATTATTTGGTAAATGGCGGTGACAATATGAATTTCTTCAGGAAATCGCTGCACAATTACGACCTGGATTATAAATTAAGGAATGTGCTGATTGATTATTTCAGGGAAAAAGATACGATTAAGGCGCCAACAGATATTAGGATTAGCAAAGGGTAACGGTAACTTTAGCCCTGATTGAAGCGGAAATCCTTTTTTTAAGGATTCGCCTGGAGCATAGCGAAAGGCAAATTCCTTAATAAAAAGATTGAAACGGAAAGCAGGACTCGAGCTCCTAAGAGCGAACAGGCGCAGCAAACAGCTCAAAAAATAAAAAGATGAACAGAAGGGATTTTTTACAAAAGACGGCGGCCAGCTCGGCATTGATTGCGGGCGGCTTTTCATTGAGCGGCTTTAAAACGGATGATGCCAAAAGCGATATCCGGCATTTGACGATTTTGCATACGAATGATGTGCACAGCTATATTGACCCGTTTCCGCCCGACCATCCGAAAAACCCAAATAAAGGCGGCGTGGCAAGGCGTGCGGCGTTGATTGAAAGCATCCGAAAGGAAAATCCGAATGTACTTTTGCTCGATGCAGGCGACATTTTCCAGGGCACGCCCTACTTTAATTATTATGGAGGTGCATTGGAACTGAAGCTGATGAGCATGATGAAATATGATTTGGCGACCTTGGGAAACCACGATTTCGACAATGGTATTGACGGATTTCTCGCGCAGATGCCCAACGCTGAATTTGATTTTGTGTCGGCTAACTACGATTTTAAGAATACCGTTTTGAACGGACTTGTGAAGCCTTATAAAATCTTCCACAAAAACGGAATTAAGATTGGCGTTTTTGGACTTGGCGTCGAACTGGCCGGACTTGTGGATAAAAAAAATTATAAAGAAACGGTATACATTGGTCCGGTTGGGATTACGCAGGACACGGTAAAAGTTTTAAAAGAGCAGGAAAAATGCGACCTGATTATTTGCCTGTCGCACATCGGTTATGAATATAAAAATGACCCGGATAAGATTTCGGATGTGAAGCTTGCGGCTTTGACGAAAGACATCGACATTATCATTGGCGGCCATACGCATACGTTTCTGGAAAGGCCGACGGTCATGAAAAATATCGAAGGCAAAGATGTTTTGGTCAACCAAACCGGCTGTTACGGAATCAATCTCGGAAGGATAGACTTTTATTTTGACAACAATAAGGCGACAGTATCAATGGGCAAATCCATTGTCGTCTGATTTTTCGATTGCCAGCACAAATTCATAAAACGTATAGAAGGCAAAGGCGTTCAATCCCATTGCGATTGGACGGAAAACCGTCGGCGACAGATTGGAAAGGTAGTATTTTTCAATAAACACAATGAACTGCAGCGCGACGAACAGCAGTCCGCAAATGAGCAGCCACGAGTTCTTCTTGTTGTCGTTCATGATGTAATTCGACAATGCGATTCCGCCAAATATTGAAATCAGGATGTTCTGTATGATCAGCAGAACGAAGCTTTCTTCAGGAACTTCCGACGATGCCAGCAGGTAAAAAAACACCAGCAGGAAAGGAACCGTCGCGATCGCAACCGGAATATAATCCCTGATTTTGACGAGCCTGAAAATGTATATCAGGATGATAATCCGATGAATCATGAATGCGATGATGCCAAAGAACAACATCTGCGGGTCATTTGGGATAAACAGGATATTGGTGATGACAGAAAAACTAATGGCGAGGAAAAAGAGGATATTCCTTTGGTCGGAAGCATAACGGTAAAGTACCATCAGCAAAATCGGCATTAATGGTTTTACGATGATAATCAATGGCTTGTATTGGAAAAGTTCCGCCATAATTTCGGATATCGCGATCACGAAATAGGAAGCGGTCAACACGTTTACAACATTACCCTGACCTTTATGGACTACCATCTTTCATCAATTATGATCTAAATTTATGAAATTTTGGCGACTATGGGTTTGAATCGGCGGTAATTTTGTAACCGGCTTTTTTTTCTTCCGCCAAAAGCAAAAATTTATAGAAGAGGTATTGTGCAATGGCAAACAACGCCATGGCAAGCGGCTGGAAAATATTGGAATCCGTATAATACAGCCTGATCACAAAAATAAACTGGGTAACGGCAAAGAACAATGTGCTTAGCAGCAGCAATGCATTGGCTCGGCCGGCGCTCAAAATATAATTCCCGACCGACAATCCGCCAAGGAAAGAAATCAGGATGCATTGGATGACAAAAACAACAAGCCCTTCGCCTATCGTGACATAAGTGAGATTGACAAAATACATGTAAATGAATAAAAATGGTACGCAGCCTACAACAGTTGGAAAAACACTCGGCAGCTTAATCTGTTTTAAAACGATATATATCGTCAGTACGCGGTAAAAGAAAAACAATATGGCACCGATGAAAATGCTTTCATAAATGTTTGATATGAAAAAAATATTGGCAATCCAGCTGAAAATCAAAGCAGTGATATAAGCAAAACTGAGTTTATTTGATGTATTCCAATACAGGAAAATCAAAATGAGAATAATAAATGGCTTTGTAGCATAAACCAAGTCGCGGGCCTTATAATATTCCCCTATGATTTCAACGGCAGCAATCAGAAAATATAAAATCGTAAACGTGGCAATCACTTTACTGCTCCTAAGGCTAAACTTCATTTCACGCGGCTGGTTCATCACTGCATTTTTTTAATTCTACTGCTTCTCAAAAGGCTTTTCTTTCTGGAATTAAAATATTTCACCATGAAAAAGTACGACATAAATTGGGAAAATAAGTTAATATGGTCAATAATCGGCAGCTCAATGATGAATTTGTTGATGCAGTAAAATAAATCTGACACCAACATACACAATGCCATCGAGCAAAGATGCAGGAATGTCGCGTTGCTGTTGGACAGGTAATTGAACGTACAAATCGCCACCAGCACAATCAATATAATCCCGTAAACCAAGTATATCAGGTAATGACTGATGATGCTTTCGATGTTCAGGTTTAAAATCGTAAAAAGGATATAACTCAAAAGCAATAACAACAACGACAGGAATATGATATTGAAGGTATTGAATTTTATAATGCCGCAATCTTCAATCGCAAATTTAATCAGGATGGCGTAACACACCATGGTGCAAAGCATGACACTCAGGATTCCGTCACGCGGAAACAGCACCATAATCATATCACCGACAAAGAACAGCCACAATACTGTGACGAAAAGCGCATTTGTTTTCTTTCTTTTTGTCTGCAGGTAATAATAGAATATGGCAGGAACGACCATCGGTTTTGCCAATAGCAGCAGCAACTCAAGGTTGAAAATCCTTGCGATGATTGCCAGCACACTAGCGGTAATGAATAAAATCAATGATGGCCTGCTGTCTCTCATGCTAGCATTTTTATAAAATCGTTTTCAGAAATGATCGCTACATTCAGCTTATTCGCTTTTTCGAGTTTTGCCGGACCCATATTTTCACCGGCTACGACATAATCGGTTTTTGCGGAGATGGAACTCCCGGCTTTCCCGCCGTTGTCCTCAATTGCTTTTTTGAGTTCGTCGCGTGAGAATTGTTCGAATACGCCAGAAACGACGAAGGTTTTGCCGTCGAGTTTATTGGTCGCATTTGGATTTACAATTTCGATGCTTTCCAATTGGACGCCGTAATCCTTAAGCCGGTCGATGATAATCGCGTTTTCGGTATTTTCAAAAAAGCCAATGACGCTCTGGGCTATCCTGTCACCGATTTCATCCACTAATATTAAATCCATGAGGTTTGCCTGCCGCAACGCATCAATATTTTTGTAGTGTTTAGCCAATTTCTTAGCGACCGTTTCGCCAACATAACGGATTCCCAAAGCAAACAACACGCGCTCAAACGGAATTTCCTTAGATTTCTCAATGCCGTTGATGAGATTCTCAGCCGATTTTTGCGCCATTCTTTCCAACGGCAAAATCTGGTCGACTTTCAGTTCGTATAAGTCAGCGTAATTTTTGACAAGCCCGTTATTGAACAGCAACGCGACCGTTTCTCCGCCAAGGCCTTCGATATCCATCGCCTTCCGCGAAATGTAATGCTGGATTCTTCCGATGATTTGCGGTGGGCAGCCATAAAAATTCGGGCAGTAATGCTGTGCTTCACCAGGCGTGCGTACCAATTCGGTGTTGCATTCCGGGCAATGTGTAATGTATACGGTTGGTTGGGAATTTTCTGGGCGCTTGCTTAAATCGACAGCGATAATTTTAGGGATGATTTCTCCGCCTTTCTCGACAAACACTTCGTCGCCTTCGCGGATGTCAAGTTTCGCGATCTGGTCGGCATTGTGCAAAGACGCGCGCTTGACGATTGTTCCGGCGAGTTGTACGGGAACAAGATTCGCAACCGGCGTAATCGCGCCTGTCCGTCCAACCTGGTATGTGATTTCGTTTAACCTGGTGGAAACCTGTTCGGCCTTGAACTTATAGGCCATTGCCCAACGCGGGGATTTTGCGGTATAACCCAGTTCATCCTGGTAATGCAAATTGTTGACTTTTACAACCACGCCATCGGTTTCATAAGGCAAGGCGTGGCGATGCAAATCCCAATGGTCGATGAAGGCAAAAACTTCATCCATGGATTTCGCAAGGCGGATTTCTTTCGGTACTTTAAACCCGAAACTCCTCGCCTGCTCCAGGCTTTCATAATGTGTTTGGTATTTGTTGCTGAGTAAAGTGTACACCAAACATTCGAGCGGACGTTTTGAAACCTCAGCGCTGTCCTGCAATTTCAGGCTTCCTGAAGCGGTATTTCTCGGATTGGAATACGGCGCTTCGCCAATTTCTACGAGTTCACGATTCATTTTTTCAAAACCCGCAAAAGGCAAAATCACTTCACCGCGGACTTCAAACTTATCAGGATGGTTTTCGCCCTTCAAATGCAAAGGAACGGAACGTATGGTTTTGATATTCGTTGTGACTTCATCGCCCTGGAAACCATCTCCGCGGGTTACAGCGCGTTTGATTTTACCGTTTTCATAAGTGATGCTGATCGAAGCGCCGTCGTATTTGAGTTCACAGGTATATTCCGGCGACACATTTCCCAATGCTTTGATGATGCGGTTTTCCCAGTCGAGTAAATCTTCCTTTGAATAGGAATTGTCGAGAGAATACATGCGCTGTTCGTGTATGACCGTATTGAAATTTTTTGTGATGGAACCGCCAACTCTTTGCGTTGGTGAATTATCATCTGCAAATTCGGGATTTTCGCTTTCGAGTTCCTGGAGCTGCTTTAATTTCAGGTCAAATTCGTAATCCGAAATGGTCGGGTTATCGAGGACATAATAATTGTGATTATGCGTATTGAGTTCCTTTCTTAAGGCGTTTATGGTCTGCGAAATGTCCATTGAAATGTAGTTGCTGGATTTGCTTTATAATCTGGGAACTAAAATACCATTTATGGAAGTATTATGCAACTTCTTTTTCTTTTGTCTTGATACAAAAGAAGAAAATTAAGAATCGAGGATAGTCTTGATTTGTTTATACAATTGCCCGTCACTGAGAAACGCGCCTTGTTGGATCAAACTGAAAACAGCAACATTCCGTTCTTCGGCAAATGCTTTTTTGCCAATTTTCATTTCGACGTTGTCGGTGAACATGTTGTCGCTGAGCCATTGCAGTCCCGGTTTGGTCAGGAAATCTGTTTCGGGGTCTATGGATTTGAGTACGATGGAATGTACGAAACTGTCAGAGCACTGGAATAGGAAAATATAATTCTTGGAAAAATGCTCGAGGTATTCAGCACGCGACAGAACGCCTTCCCAGATTAAGTCTGAAAATACATCGAGTTCCTGTTCGGCGGTTTCAGGTTGTTCGAGTTTGATTTTGTCCCATTCGTTTTTGTCGATGGATTGCGTCGCGAGGAAATTGGTGAATTCGGGATGGAGTTCTTCGAATTGTTCTTTGGTGAGTCTTGAGTATTTCATATTGCTTTTTTTGCCACGAATTCACGAATTAAAAATCATGGTTGTTTGGATTTAGCCCGGATTACCTCACTTAACTTCTATTTGCAACAGGAGTTCGGTGAATGCTAAAAAGGCATTTGAAGTGAAAATCCTTTTGAGGGTTTTCGCCGAAAAAAGATTGTAACGTATAGCCGGAATAGCTTCAAACCACAAAAATAATAATTCGTGAATTCGTGGCGGTAAATTTTTCCAAAAAAAATCCCGACCAAAGCCGGGATTTTCATTATTGTAAGCGGATATTATTTCTCAGCTACGATTTCGTATGGCAATTCAACAACCACATCACGGTGCAAACGAACATTTGCAGTATATTTTCCGGTACGTTTTACGATACCTGAAGTGATGAATTTACGGTCGATTGACTGTCCTGCTTTCTCCAGAGCTTCAGCGATGTCGATGTTGGTGATTGAACCAAACAATTTCTCTCCGCCTGCTTTTGCAGTGATTTTAATATCCAGAGCTTTAAGCGCTTCAGCCAATTTCTTGGCATCGTCAACGACTTTAGCTTCTTTGTGTGCTTTTTGTTTAAGGTTTTCAGCCAATACTTTTTTAGCTGAAGGCGTTGCCATTGCAGCAAACCCTTGCGGGATCAGGAAGTTACGTCCGTAACCTGCTTTCACAGATACGACATCATCTTTAAATCCCAAATTCTGAACGTCTTGTTTTAAGATCAATTCCATGTTGTTGTCCTTATTATAGAAGTTAGGTTTCGTTTTTGAAAACCAACAACCGAGTTAAATATTATTTTAGTAAATCGGCCACGTATGGCATTAAAGCTAAGTGGCGTGCACGTTTTACGGCTACAGACACTTTTCTTTGGAATTTCAATGAAGTTCCTGTCAAACGGCGTGGCAAAATTTTACCTTGTTCGTTGACGAATTTCAAAAGAAAATCTGCATCCTTATAATCAATGTATTTAATACCTGATTTTTTGAAACGGCAATATTTCTTTTGCTTGTTAGTTTCGATGTTCAAAGGCGTAAGATATCTGATATCCCCGTCTTTTTTTCCTGAAGCGGATTGTTGTAATGTTGCCATGGTGATTAAGCTTTTACTGCATTAAGTTTGGTTCTTCTTCTCTCAGCCCACGAAATTGCGTGTTTGTCAAGACTAACTGTAAGGAATCTCATGATTCTTTCGTCACGTCTGAATTCGGTTTCGAAAGCGATCAACACTTCACCTGGAACCTTAAATTCGAATAAATGGTAGAAACCACTCTTTTTGTTTTGGATTTCGTAAGCCATTTTTTTCAATCCCCAATCTTCTTTGGATACCATCTCGGCACCGCGTGAAGTTAGGAAATCTTCGAATTTGCTTACTGTTTCCTTTACCTGGACCTCAGATAAAACGGGATTTAAAATGAAAACAGTTTCATAATGATTCATAAAATATAATTTAGATTTATTAAAATGGCTGCAAAAGTAATCATTTTTTTTTAACAAACAAGTAAAAAGCAACTTTATTCGTTTAAAAGCAAAAAAGTCCGATAAACATTAGGTTGTTCCAAAAATACTTATTACGTTTGTCCTTCCAAATCTATAATAAATAAAAAATTATGAAACTAAATTGTGTCGTTGTAGATGACAGCTCCATCCAGAGGATGATCATCGCAAAGTTAGTAAATAATCATCCCAATTTACATCTTGTGGGTGATTTTTCTAATGCAATTGAAGCAAAAAATTGCATGTCCGTGCACACGGTAGACTTAATATTCCTGGATATTGAGATGCCAGTCATCAGTGGCTTCGACTTCCTTGATGGATTAAAAGTCAAGCCGCAGATTATCTTTATTACCTCAAAGGCAGAGTATGCCTTGAAAGCTTTCGATTATGATGCAACGGACTACCTACAAAAACCGATTGCATTAGATCGTTTCAACGCTTCAGTAAAAAGGGCTATGGATTTCCATTTGCTGAAAAAAGAAAATCAGGAAGAAGATGGCGAACACATTTTTATTAAGAGTAATCTTAAAAAACTAAAAGTGTTCACTTCTAAAATCAAATGGATTGAAGCTTTTGGTGATTATGTAAAAGTCGTTACAGAAGAAGACAGCAATCTTGTATTGTCTACCATGAAATCATTTGAGAAAGATTTGTCCAAGGATAAATTTATCCGCGTGCACAAATCCTACATCATTAATATTGACAAAGTCGAAAGGTTTAACTCTAAATTCGCTGAAATAGGGATAACAAAAATACCTTTGAGCAGAAACAAGAAAGAAGATCTTGTTCGTGCATTGGCAATAGCCTAATAAAAATCGACATTTATTGTGACCTTTACGGCGCGGTATTGCGAAACAGACTCAAAACTGTCCAGGATTTTCCGGACAGTTTTTTTTGTGCCCGACAATTGCTGATCCGGCGGGATTTTCACCATAATCGTGCGGATGTATTCATTGCGGATGCGCGAAATCACTGGTTCTTCCGGGCCAAGCACCGGCATATCGAGGTTTTGCTTCATGACTTCATAAAGCCAAAAAGCGCTTTCTTTCAATTTATCGTAATCTCTGTGCTTTAGCGTAAGCTTTATCAATTTAAAATACGGCGGGTATTTGTAGATTTTGCGTTCGTACAATTGTTCCGAATACATTCCCGCGTAATCGTTCCTCGTGACTTGCTGTATCGTATTGTGGTTCGGATTATACGTCTGGATGATGACTTTCCCTTGTTTTGCCGAACGGCCCGATCTTCCCGAAACCTGCGCCATCATTTGGTAACTGCGCTCAAACGCACGGAAATCCGGATGGTACAACATATTGTCGGCGTTCATGATGCCGACCAAACTCACATTATCGAAATCCAATCCTTTAGCGAGCATTTGCGTGCCAACGAGAATGTCGATCTCGCGGTTCTTAAAACTGTCGATGATTTTCTCAAAGCCGAATTTGCCTTTCGTCGTATCCTGGTCCATTCTGCCGATTTTCGCATTTGGGAAAATTTCCGCCAATTCCATCTGGATTTGCTCTGTCCCGAAACCTTTCGTCGTCAAATCGACGCTGTTGCACGCGTGGCAGTGCGTTGGTTTTGCCATCGAATAGCCGCAGTAATGGCAGCGCAACTGATTTTTGTTTTTGTGGTAAGTCAGGCTGACGTCGCATTGTTTGCATTGCGGTACATGCCCGCAAGTCATGCATTCAAGCATTGGCGAATAGCCGCGGCGGTTCTGAAAAAGAATCACCTGTTCGCCCAAAGCCAAAGCCTCAGTGATATTTTCAATCAACGTATCACTGGAATGTCCGGTCATTTTTTTACGGAAGTATTTGTCCTTTAAATCGACGAGTTCGATATTCGGCATCATGACATTTCCAAAACGCTCGGTCAGTTCGGTCAATCCGTACTTTCCGTTTTCAACATTATAATAGGTTTCGATTCCCGGTGTAGCCGAACCCAAAACGACTTTCGCTTGGTGGGCTTTCGCCAAAACGACTGCCGAATCCCGCGCATGGTATCGCGGCGCCGGATCTTGCTGCTTAAACATCTGTTCGTGCTCTTCGTCGACGATGATTAATCCGAGGCTTTTGAAGGGTAAAAACAAAGCCGACCTCGCTCCTATTACGATTTGTGCTGTGTCAGAATTTTTAAGGACGTTGTTCCAAACCTCCACACGTTCGTTGTTTGAATATTTAGAATGATAAACCGCAACCTGGTTCCCAAAATATTTCGTCAAACGGCCGACCAATTGCGCTGTCAGTGCAATTTCAGGAAGCAAATACAAAACCTGGTTTCCTTCGTTAATATATTGCTCGATGAGCTTGATGTAGATTTCCGTTTTCCCGCTCGACGTTACGCCGTGCAATAAAGTCACGTCTTTGGATTCAAGGTTTTTATTGATGCTTTCGAATGCGGTTTGCTGTGCCGCGCTGAGTTCGGGTTTGCTGATGTTGTCATCTTCAAAATTAACACGCGCGTGTTCGATAAAATATTCTTCGAAAATTCCTTTGTCTACCAAAGCTTTTATAGTTGCCGGCGTTGCGCCGGAGGTTTCCGCAAGTTCTTTAACGGTGATTGGCTTCTTGGAAGCGTTCAATTGGAAATAACCCATTACGACTTCCTTTTGCTTTCCTGCGCTTTTGAGTTCGATTAGCAATTTTTCCAAACCGTCATTATTGTCAAAACCATGCGCAAGCCGGACATAACGGGTTAATTTTGGCTTGTAGGTTTCCGAAATTTCTTCCTGCAAAGTCAGGATGTTATTCTCCATCATTTTGCGGAGCACCGGAAAAATATTCTTCTTATTTAAAATCGAAATGATGTCTTCAACCTTCAACGAACTCTGTTGCTGCAAGGCTTGATAAACTAAAAATTCATCATCTGTCAACAGACTTTCATCCACAAACGATTCACCTTTTAATGAAATCACCGTTTCGCTTTCCAACAACAGCGCCGACGGCATTGCCCCGCGATAGACATCGCCAATTGCCGCCATATAATAATTTGCCATCCATTGCCAGTGCGCCAATTGGATTTCTGTGACTACCGGTTTGTCGTCAAGAATTTGGTTGATTTCTTTTGCTTCGTATAATTCGGGTTGGTTTTGGTGGAGTTCAAGCACCAATCCGGTGTAGATTTTATTCCGCCCAAAAGGCACTGCGACGCGCATACCAACTTTGATATACTCATACTCGGCTTCCGAAACGCTGTAAGTAAACGTTTTGGAAAGGGAAAGCGGGAGAATGATTTCGGCGAAATAGGACATTGTGTGGTTTGATGTGCAAAGATAATGATTTAGATACGCTGCGCTTGGAAATTGGACACGCTTCGCTTTAGATTTTTGGACGCGCTTCGCTTTTGGATTGTCGCACAAGACGCAGATGCCGAGAACAAATTGAAGTTTTTTCTAAAGCGAAGCGTGTCTTTTTTGCGTTAGGGATTGAAACGAAAATCCTTTTTTGCCTGAGGAACGAAGGCGGAAAAGATTGCAGTGAAAAGCCCGGCCGCAGGCAACGCCCAACTATTTCATCCGTGTCCAATATTGGGTGCGCCCGAACAGCGAAATGCCGACATAGCCGCGGACTTTCAACTTGTCCCTTTCTTCAAGGCTGACGACGCATTTGTAGATTTTGCCGTGCTTTGGATCGAGAATTTTACCATTGTAATCTTCGCCTTCTTTGGTCAATCCTTTAACGACTATGAGTCCGAGAATGGGTTTGTCCTTGTCGCTGCCATCACAATTCGTACAGGTTTTATCGCGGTCTTTCGGATTCAGCAGCTCGATGATTTTTCCGTATATCTTGCCGTGGTTTTCAAAAACTTCGACAATGGAAATCGCTTTTCCCGTTTCGTCATCGATGGTTTTCCATTTTCCGGTGATGGCGTGTTTTTGCCCAAACGACCCCGAAAAAAACAAAACAGTTAAAACAAACAGGACCTGCCTCATACATTTTTAATTTTTATAAAAATAGGAAAAAACGTTTGCGAATATTACGATGTGAATAAGTTTTTTCGCTTGATGCGGTTCACGGCAGCATTGAGTTCGAAACCCAAGAGCAGAATCACGCAGTTGATCCAGATGTAAAACATCAGGATCAGCATCGTCCCGATCGAACCGTAAAGTTGGTTGTACTTTGAAAATTTAACGACCCAGATTCCAAAAAAGTACGAAGAAATGACAATCAAAATCGTCGTAAAGACCGAACCGATTGAAATGAATGCGCGTTTCCCGGTGTGCTTGGTGCCGAATTTCAGCATAATCGAAGACGTCACCAAAATCATCAGCATCAGGAAAATATAACGGCTCCAGACAATCAGCGGAATGTTGTCGCTCAAAACGTCCTGGAGTTTGATGCTTTGGATGAACACCTCAAAAACCACAATTATTGCTACCGTAAAAATTAATATGAACGACAATAAAAGCGAAATTGCCAATGCGACCGCATACTGCCTGAAAAACCCGCGCTTGACAATGACATGGTGTGCGGTTTCAAATCCGCCCAAAACCGAATTCACCCCGTTGGCCATGACGAAAATCGACAGCAAAAACCCCGAGGAAAGCAATCCACTGTGGCTGTTGTTCAAAATATCATTGATGATGGTCGCAATGGCGCTGTAGGTTTTTGGCGGCACACTGTCTTCGACAAATTTCAGGAAATCGGCCTGGAAGCCCTGGATTGGAATGAACGGGATAAGGTTCAACACAAACAACGCAAATGGAAACAGCGCCATAAAAAAGCTGAATGCGATCGCAGCCGCCCGATAAGTTACGGCGCCTTCGGCAATCCCAACGATGTAAATTTCGAGCAATTCATACAGCGACAAACCTTGCAGCCATGTCAATTTGACTTTTTTCAGCGGCCTGACCAGGTGTTTGACAACCGGAATCGTATCTATTTTATCTTCAATTTCTTTTGACATTTTTTGTTTTTTTGGGCGTTTCCCTGCGGGTCGCGCTTTTCACTGCAATCTTTTTACTCATACTTTGCAAAAAGGATTTACGTTGCAATCGCTAACGCAGACTTCAATTGATGCATGTCATTGCGCTCGAAGTGACGCCGGTCAAATCGTGTTAATTCTAAAACGCCTTCAGGCTCAAATCCATATTGTAAACCGAATGTGTCAATGCGCCCGACGAAATGTAATCGACGCCGCACTCGGCATATTTGCGTATCGTGTTTTCATTGATGTTCCCCGATGATTCCGTCTGGCATTGATCGCCAATCATCTCGACTGCTTTCTTTGTCGTTTCATAATCGAAATTATCCAGCAATATCCTGAAAACGCCGCCGGCTGCGAGGATTTCCGAAACCTCATTGAGATTCCTGGCTTCGACAATGATTTTCAGGTCGAGGTTTTTATCTTTTAGATATGCTTTCGTTTTGGCGATCGCCAATGAAATCCCGCCTGCAAAATCGTTGTGGTTGTCTTTGAGCATGACCATATCGTACAACGCAAAACGGTGGTTTTCGCCGCCGCCGATTTTGACCGCCCATTTTTCGGCAGCGCGGAAACCCGGCGTGGTTTTGCGCGTGTCGAGGACTTTGGTTTTTGTGCCTTTGAGCAAATCGACATAATGTGCGGTTTTCGTCGCGATCGCCGACATGCGCTGCATCGAATTCAGCACCAGGCGTTCGGCTTTTAATATCGATTGGGAACTTCCGGAAACGTGAAAGACGATGTCGCCATATTTTACGGGCGTTCCGTCGTTGATGAAAATTTCGACTTCCAAATCGGCGTCAACATAATCAAAAATCATTTTCGCAAACGCAACGCCGGCAATGATGCCGTTGTCCTTGACGATGAGTTTTGCCCTGCCTTTGGCGGAAGCCGGAATACACGCAAGCGAACTGTGGTCGCCACTGCCGACATCTTCGCGGATGCCATTGGCAACAATTAAATCAAGTTCCGACTGAAATTGGGATTCGCTGATCATAAAAATGTAATGAGTGGCTAAAATAGGATATATTTTATGGATTTGGAAATTTTAGGAATGCCAGTTTGAAAAATCAAGATGTTTATGGAAGGATATGTATATTTGGTAGTTTATAAGCAACCATTGGAAAATATCTACAAAAATTAAAATTATTCTATGTACGACTTACCATATCATAAAGAAGAAGATGAACAGGAAATAAAAGATTTTATAAACCAATACCCTTTTGCATTTTTAACGGGTTGCGATGTGCAGAACAAGCCTATTGCCACGCAAGTTCCCGTATTCATTGAAGAAAAAAACGGCAAAAAAATATTGCGGGGACACATCATGAAAAATACGGATCACCATAGGGCATTTTTAAAAAATGAAAATGTTTTGGTGGTCTTTACCGGCAAAAGTACTTATGTAAGTGGCACTTGGTATAGCAATCCGTATATCCCTTCGACATGGAATTACATGAGTGTGCACATAAAAGGCCTAATTCGGTTTCTTGATGACGAAGCATTGGAAGAAGTGCTTAGACTAACTTCTCTTCATTTTGAGAATAATGACAAAAGTTCAACAACTGTTTATGATAATATTCCTGACAAATTTAAGCAAAGAGTTATGAATGCTATAGTGGCTTTTGAAATTGAAGTTTTGGAAATAGACACTGTTTTCAAATTAAGCCAGGATAGGGATGCGAAAAGTTATCAAAATATAATCGAACAATTAAAGCTAGGAAACCATGACGGGCAGGTCATTGCCGCAGAAATGGAAAAAAGATTTAAAAAAGTTTTTGGGGCCGAAAACAACCCAATTATAAACGAAAACATAGCCTAATAAATAAATTTATGAAACTCGAAAACCGCAAAGAAAAAGTAGTCTCACTCCCAAGTTTTTTCAAACGGCTTGCCCGTTACAGCCTGTTCGCCATGTTCCTGATTGTCTTTTCACTTGGATTAGGCATTGTCGGTTATGAGCATTTTGGGCATTTGAACCTCATCGACAGCATCCATATGTCGAGTATGATTTTGACAGGAATGGGTCCGGTGGCCAACATGGATTCCGACAGCGCCAAATTGTTCTCGTCTTTTTATGCGTTGTACAGCGGCGTCGCATTTTTGAGTATCACGGCCGTTTTCTTTGCTCCGATTATCCACAGGGTATTGCACATTTTGCAGGTCGAAAGTGATGGAAAATAATCTTTAATGCAGAATGGAGCCTGCGATTAATTATTGATTACCTTTGAAAAAACGGGTATTCGCTGTAATAATACCGCCCTTTAACAAATCTGGATATGCCGGCAAAAAAAAATTCCAAGCCTTCTGCGACTACGCAAAATTTCCCAATTGTAGGCATAGGCGCTTCTGCGGGCGGTCTTGACGCTTTTAAGCAATTCCTGAAAGCAGTGCCCGAAGATTCCGGGATGGCTTATGTATTTGTCCAGCATCTTGATCCTTCACACGAAAGCATCCTTCCTGACATCCTTTCACGGGTGACGAATATTCCGGTAAACGAAATCACCGATGATATCCATCTGGCGCCAAACCATGTTTATGTCATTCCCGAAAATAAGACACTGACTTCCATGGATGGCGTTTTAAAGCTCACGCCGCGCAATAAATTAAAAACAAATCTTGCCATCGACGTCTTTTTCACATCGTTGGCCGAAGTACACCATAGCCTTGCCATCGGCGTCGTATTGTCGGGAAATGGATCTGACGGCACACTTGGATTGAAAGCCATAAAGGCATACGGCGGAATCACTTTCGCACAAGACCAGAAATCTGCAGCCAATGGCGATATGCCACAGCATGCGGTTGATGGCGGTGCAGTGGATTTTATCCTGTCGCCAGCAGCAATCCCATTGGAAATATTAGCATTGTTGGATAAAAGCCACGCCTTAGGAAAACACGATAACGATGAAAGCACTTTCCAGGATATCCTTGTATTGCTGCGCCAACACAGCGGTGTGGATTTTACGTATTACAAACAAACGACCATCCGAAGGCGTATTGCCCGAAGAATGGCCATCAGCAAAAGTGCGAATATTGTCGCCTATCTTAAATTTTTGCAGAAGAATAAAACCGCACCCGGGGAATTGTTTAATGATCTGCTGATTCCTGTGACGACATTTTTCAGGGATCCGAAAATTTTCCAGTCGGTTGCCAAAAATGTTTTTCCTGAGCTTGTCAAAAATACGTCCGCAGTCAATTCCATCCGCATTTGGATTGCAGGCTGTTCTACTGGTGAAGAAGCTTATACGCTTGCCATTTCGCTACATGAGTTTTTAGGGGAAAACCTTATGGGAACCCAAATACAGGTTTTTGCTTCCGACATTTCAGAAGTCGCCATCGCAAAAGCACGCATCGGATTCTATAGCAAATCACAACTGTTGAATGTTTCTGACGCAATTCTGAAAAAATATTTTACAAAAAACCACAACGGATATATCGTAAATCGCCAGATTCGCGACCTGTGCGTGTTTGCCGTGCACAATTTCCTCAAAGATCCGCCTTTCGCGAAAATGAACTTGGTTGCGTGCAGGAATGTCCTGATTTATATGGATTCTTTTCTGCAAAAGAAAGCGCTCTCGACTTTTCATTACGCCCTTAGGGATAATGGATTCCTGCTGCTCGGCAAATCGGAAACGACAAACCCTGCAGAAGAACTTTTTACACCTTTTGCCAAATCAGCCAAAATTTACAGCCGCAAATATGTTCCCGGCCGTGCTGCACGACTGGCAATAAATGGCAATGACGAATATCCAAATGATGCATCCCGAAAAATTTTGAAGCCCGAAATCCCAAAAACCGATTTTCGCAAAAGTGCCGAATCGGTGCTGCTTTCAAAATATACGCCTGCGAGCGTGGTAATCAATGCCCAGATGGACATCGTACACATTCATGGTGCCATTGCATCGTTTCTTGAGCCGTCGCCTGGAAAACCAACTTTCAACCTGCTGAAAATGGCGCGGGAAGGATTGGCATATGACCTTAGAAATACACTGCATAAAGTCCGCGAAACTGGAAACCCAGGTATTAAAGAAGGTATTCCCGTAAAAATTAACGGCAAGACGATTGATGTCAGCATAGAGATACTACCGCTGACGGATACGGTCGAACCGCATTTCCTGATTCTTTTCTACAGGACTTTGTCTTATAAAAAAGAACAAGACGTCAATTTATCTGATGAAGAAATCAGTACCGATGAAAACCTGAAACGCATCAGGCAACTGGAAAAAGAACTCGCGCAAACCCATCAGGATGTGCATGCCATTACCGAAGACCAGGATGCGTTCAACGAAGAACTGCAAAGTGCCAACGAAGAACTGATGAGCGGCAGTGAAGAACTGCAAAGCCTGAATGAGGAACTGGAAACGTCAAAAGAAGAGCTGCAATCGAGCAATGAGGAACTGATCATCATCAACCAGGAATTGCTTGACAAACAGGACATCATCAACATCTCCAAAGAATATACCGAAGCCATCATCGCAACGCTCCGGGAACCGATTGTGGTGCTCGATACAGATCTTCGGATCCAGAACATCAACCGCGCATTTGCCAAAAAATTCAGCATTACCAAGGAAGAAGCTTTCGGCAAAATGATTTACGAAATCCAGAACCATCTGTTTGACAATGCCTTTATGCGCACGATGCTTGAGAAAGTATTGCCAAATAAAGTGCAGATCGACGATTACCAAATCTCGGTCAATCTGTTGCCTTTCGGCGACAGCACGATGCTTTTAAACGCAAGACAGGTGACCAATGAAAAGAGCAAAGAACAACTGATCCTGCTTGCGATTGAAGACATTACCGAAAGAAAAATCATTGAACAGCGGTTACAGGAATTCTCCGACAGCCTCGAAATCAAGGTAAAAGAACGCACCGAAGATTTATTGACTTCGAATGTCGAACTTGGGACTTCCGTCAAAGAATTGCACCAAGCCAATCTTCAGCTCCAGCAATTTGCCTATGTTGCCAGCCATGATTTACAGGAACCATTGCGCAAAATATTGATGTTCACCAGCCGCCTTGAAGTACATCATGACAAATTGCCGCAAGACGCCATTGAACTGCTTGACAAAATAAACAGCTCTTCCGCCAGGATGCGGACACTGATCCAGGATTTGCTTGAATTCTCTTATCTCAATAATCATGAGGGATTGTTTATTTCGACCGACCTGAATATCATCATGAAAAATATCCTGATGGATTTTGAATTGCTTATCGAACAAAAAAAGGTCGATATCACCTTCGAAATGTTGCCTGTAGTCAGTGCCATTCCTTTGCAGATGAACCAGCTTTTCTACAATTTGATCAGCAATGCGTTGAAGTTTTCTTCCGTGACCATCTCACCTGCAATCAACATCACGGCGCATGAACTTACACAGGCGCAAATTGATGGCTATCCGACGCTAAACCCATCGCTGCCTTATTTTGAAATCATCATTAAGGACAACGGCATTGGTTTCGAACAAAAATATGAACAGCAGATTTTCACGATTTTCCAACGCCTTCATAACAACGATGTGTATATCGGAACCGGCATTGGCCTGGCCATCAGCAAAAAAATAATAGAAAACCATTCGGGTGAAATTTTTGCAAAGGCAAAGAAAAATAAAGGCGCGGCTTTTCACATCATTCTTCCGTTGCACCAACTTTCGTAACAATTGGTTTTGCAAAATTGGCAGACTTATCGTAACTTGAGCCTGCAAATGACTCCTATGGAAAATTATAAAATTCCAGACCAGACCAGAATCGGACACGTCCATTTAAAAGTGGCCGATTTGCAGCGCGCGATTGACTTTTATTGCGGTATGCTTGGTTTTGAAATCACAACGATGTATGGCAATGAAGCGGCTTTTATCTCTGCCGGCGGTTATCACCATCATATCGGACTGAATACCTGGTACAGCAAAAACGGCCCAAAACCTTCGCTTAACAGCACCGGATTATTCCACACTGCCATTTTATATCCGCAAAGAAAAGACCTTGCAGCGATTTTTAAACGAATCAACGATGCAGATTATGCATTTACCGGCGCAGCCGACCATGGCGTTTCGGAAGCATTATACCTTGACGATCCGGATGGGAACGGTGTTGAATTGTACTGGGACAAGCCTAAGGAATTATGGCCTAAAAAAGAAGACGGCTCACTAGAAATGTATACGCGGCATCTGGATCTTGACAGCCTGCTGCATGAACTTGACAATCAATAACAACAATCACATGGGAGAAAAAGTGCACTACGGAACGGTAACCGAAGCCATTAACAAACTCAGGGCTCAGGGTTTTACCATCGATTTTAACCTCGAAGAAAACTACATCAGCAGCCATTCTGGCAAATATGAACCGGACGATTTCGAGATTGTCGATGTCTATCGATATGAAGGCAATTCTGATCCCGGCGACGAGGCAGCGGTTTATGCCATTGAATCAAAATCCGGGGAGAAAGGCATTTTAGTGACAGGCTACGGCATTTCTTCCGATACCATATCGACAAAAATATTGCGAAAACTCAGTATGAAAAAAGACTGAAAATGTATCAAAAATCATAACTTTGACATTTAATCAAACTAAAACAATTATGGCATCTTTAAATCCTTATTTACTTTTTGACGACACTTGCGAAGCCGCATTCAATCTTTACAAATCAGTATTCGGCGGTGACTTTATCATGATGGCAAAATTCAAAGACATGCCGCCGGCAGAAGATTGCGCGCCAATGTCGGAAGCAGATGGTGAAAAAGTCATGCACGTATCGATGGCCATTGGCGATACCTATATCATGGGCAGCGACAATCCCCAGACTTCAGGCGAGAAAACCATTATGGGAAACAGCGTTTCGATTTCCATCAATGCCGACAGCAAGGCGGAAGCCGACAGGATTTTTAGCGGGCTTTCAGCTGGCGGGAAAATTTCCATGGCGATGAATGACACTTTTTGGGGCGCTTATTTCGGCATGTTCACCGACAAATTCGGAATCCACTGGATGGTGAATTTTGACGAAAAACCTTCAAAAGCATAAACCCAAACTGCCGGTAAATCCGGCAGTTCATTTTTTAACCAACCAAAACATAATGAAAAGAAAACCAAGATTACTCGTAATTGCCATTATCCTGTCTGTCTCCATTTGGAATTACACGAGAATAGCCGGCACTGTAGACATCCGTACGGTCGAATTCCTGACCATTTTTGCCATCGGCGCGCTGACAGCGATCTTAATCCGTGAAGCCATTGGTGCATTTAAAGGAAACCCAGATGAAAAATAGAGCGATTCTGGTCCTGTTCCTCATTGGGATGGTCGTTACCATTGCCGGTGCCTTGTTTAAAATACAGCACTGGCCGGGAGCAAGTTTATTATTGATTATCGGGATGACATTCGAGGCATTTGCGGGAATTTTGCTGATTGTTAAACTACTGCGGAAAAATGACAATTCCAATGGTTTCCTTGACAGTTAAAATGTCCCAATGAATATTAAACTCCTCGCCATCGGCAAAACCGACAATAAAGCGCTTCAGTCACTGATTGACGATTATACGAAGCGCTTGTCTTTTTACATCAAATTTGACCTGGAAATCATCGCCGACATCAAAAACGCGAAAAACCTTTCAGAAATCCAGCAAAAGGAAAAAGAAGGCGAACTGATTCTCTCTAAAATCACACCGACCGACCAATTGATTTTATTGGATGAAAATGGGAAAAACTTTCCCAGCGTCGCTTTTTCTGAGGAATTGCAGAAGAAAATGAATTCGGGGATCAAGACATTGGTATTTGTGATTGGCGGTCCATATGGTTTTTCTGAAACGGTTTATGCCAAAGCACAGGGCAAAATTTCGCTGTCGCAGATGACTTTTTCACACCAAATGGTCCGGTTGTTTTTTATCGAGCAATTGTATCGCGGGTTTACGATTTTGAAGAATGAGCCCTACCATCATCAATAATTGAAATTCCAATCTTAAAGGGTTGGATTTTACTTTTTGGAATTCATCATATTATATAATTTCACACATTCCACTGCTTCCTTTACATCGTGCACGCGAAGGATGCTGGAGCCTTTTGTCAATGATATTGCATTTAGGGCCGTAGTTCCGTTCATCGCTTCTGACGCATTGGAATTCAACGGTTTATATACCATTGACTTTCTCGAAAAACCAACAAGAACAGGCAGTTCAGGCATGCCGAATAATTCAAGTTTCCGAAGGACTTCATAATTCTGTTCCAGCGTTTTGGCAAACCCAAATCCGGGATCGATGATGATGTCATTTATCCCAAAACTTCTGGCCATGCTGATTTTTTCCGAAAAATAGAATAGCATTTCCTTGACGATGTCTTCATAATCCGTCAGCTGCTTCATCGTTTGCGGATTGCCGCGCATGTGCATCATGATGTATGGCACTTTCAGCCTGGCAACGGTTTCAAGCATGTTGGCGTTGAGGTTTCCGGCAGAAATATCGTTGATGATGGCAGCGCCTTTTTCGATACAGGCATGGGCGACTTCACTCCGGAAAGTATCGACTGAAATCAAGGTTTGCGGAAAACTTTTCAATACCGATTCGACCACAGGGACAATCCGCGCGAGTTCTTCGGCTTCAGACACCAGTTCCGCATCGGGTTTTGAGGAATAAGCGCCAATATCAATAAAATCGGCACCTTCAGCCAGCATTTTTCCAACCTGCTCCAAAATTTCGGTTTCATTCCCGTATTTTCCACCGTCGAAAAACGAATTCGGCGTGACATTGAGAATGCCCATGACTTTGGGTGTATTCAAATCGATAAGTTGCCCTTTGCAATTGATTGTCATTGGTTTACCCTTTTAAAAAACTTTGTCCGGATATTTTGGGTTTAACATTCATCAATGTTCATGAAATACCAACCGAATTAATTCTTATTTTTGGAGAAATTTGATACAAATATAACCAAATAATGGATAGTACTTCCAGCAGATATGACAGCGTAATTGCCATTTGCCGCACCTTATTCTCCAATAAAATGAAAGATTACGGCAGTGCATGGCGTATTCTGAGGCTTCCATCGCTGACCGACCAGATTTTCATCAAGGCGCAGCGCATTCGCAGCCTGCAGGAAAATACCGTCCGCAAGGTCGATGAGGATGAAACGGGCGAATTCATCGGGATAATAAATTATTCCGTTATGGCGTTGATACAGCTGGATCTTGGCGTCGCAGAGCAGCCCGATCTTGACGCAGTAAAATCCGTCGAATTGTATGATGCGAAAATCGCACTGACCAAATCCCTGATGGAAGCCAAAAACCACGATTACGGTGAAGCGTGGCGCGACATGCGCGTGAGTTCACTGACCGATTTGATTCTGCAGAAAATCCTGCGCGTCAAGCAGATTGAGGACAACAAGGGAAAAACTTTGGTTTCGGAAGGCATCGACGCAAATTACCAGGACATGATCAATTATGCGGTTTTTGCCTTAATTTTAATGGATTTTAAATAACAGACATGAAAAACATCATTACACAATTTTCACGCGTATTTGTCGGCGTTTTATTCATCATTTCAGGATTGCTGAAACTCGACGACCCGGTTGGTTTCTCATATAAGCTCGGCGAATATTTTGGCGAAACCGTTTTGAACCTTCCTTTTCTGGTTCCGCTGGCATTGCCTTTGGCGGTTTTCATCGTAATTTTTGAAGTCGTTTTAGGATTTATGCTGCTCGTGGGCTACAAACCCAAATTCACCGTCTGGAGCTTGTTGCTGATGATTGTATTTTTCACTTTTCTTACCTTCTACTCTGCCTATTTCAATAAAGTGACCGATTGCGGCTGTTTTGGCGATGCGTTGAAATTAACGCCTTGGCAGTCATTTACGAAGGATGTCGTCTTGTTGTTTTTTGTCGCAATTCTTTTCATCAACCAAAAATTGATTAAGTCTTTTTTGCCGAAAGGCGTCACGAATATATTGGTTTACATCAGCATTTTGTCGTGTGCGTTTATGGCTTATTGGGTTCTGAATCATCTGCCAATTGTGGATTTCCGTGCTTATAAAGTCGGAACCAACATCAAAAAAGCAATGGAAATTCCGGAAGGCGCCGCGAAATCCGTAGTCGAAATGACGTTCATCTATAAAGTAAACGGCGTTGACAAGGAATTCACCGAAAAGGATTTGATGAATTTGCCTGCAGGCGCAACTTTCGTTGACCGGAAAGACAAAGTCATTTCACAAGGTTATATGCCGCCAATCCATGATTTTTCAATGGAAAAAGACGGGTCGGATTATAAGGATGAATTGCTGGAAGAACCGAAACTGTTGGTTTTCGTGATGTATGATTTGGGCAAATCCGACAAAACCGGCATGGACCAACTTGAAAAACTAAGCCAAACGGCAAAAGCCAAAGGCTATAAAGTCATTGCAATGACGGCTTCTGTTGGCGATGACATCACAAAAGCCAAAGCCGCTTATGGATTGACTTTCGATTTTTACTTTTGTGACCAGACGACATTAAAAACCATTGAAAGGGCAAATCCGAGCATTTTGGTTCTCCAAAAAGGAACAATTGTGCAAAAAGTGCATTATAACGATATTGATACCTTAAATTTATAGTTAAAATTCAAAGCTGGTTTTATGAGCCGTACGAAAAAAGAGCGCAGCAGGAAATCGATCCAGGACAATAGAATCCTAAAAATTATAGCAGGTTGCTTCGGCGGCTTATGTCTGGGTTATTTCCTACTGGAATATGTTTCCACCTGGGAAGATCCGCCATTGGGCAATGCCTTTCATATCGTGATGGGATGCGCACTGATTGCCGTGGCTTTTATCATCATTTTTGTCACCCTGAAAAGGCATTATTTTCCGAAGAAAAAGAGAAGAGGCAGCAAACCTGTGTTTCTGGATGACATTCAAAAAAAAGAGCAGAATAGATAAATTAAAAAAAATGAAAATGAAAAATATTTTTTTACTCATAATAGCATTTTCAATTGTTGGCTGTTCCAATGCGCAGACAAAGTTCTCAAAAGAAGCGTTGTCTGAAAAATTGATTGCATTGGACGGAAGCAGTGTTCCATTTGAAAAAATACTCGAAAAATACAAAGGCAAAAAAGTGGTTATGGAAGTCTGGGCTTCCTGGTGCAGCGATTGCGTCAAGGCCATGCCGAAAGTAAAGGAATTGCAGTCCGCAAATCCTGATGCCGTTTACCTCTTTGTTTCTATGGATAAAGCCGATGACAAATGGAAAGCCGGAATCGAAAAACACCAGCTCAAAGGAGAACATTACTGGGCACCAGACGGCATGAAAGGCGCTTTTGGAACCGCAATCAACCTGGATTGGATTCCGAGATATGCTGTCATCGACAAAAATGGAAAAATTGCTCTATACCGTGCCATTGAAACCGATTTCGAAAAGATAAACGCCACTTTAAAAGATTTGAAATAATGAGAAGAAATATCGTTGCCGGAAATTGGAAAATGCATAAAAATGCCGAAGAAACCGAAGACTTACTCAATGAGTTGATTGCAAAAATCCCTACCGATACGGAAACGCGCGTAATTGTGGCACCAACATTCGTCAACCTCGCATCGGCAGTCGAGCATTTGGAATTCACCAACATTGAAGTCGCAGCACAAAACATGCACCAGGCTGAAAGCGGTGCCTATACTGGTGAAGTTTCCGCAGACATGTTAAAAAGCATTGGCGTTAATGTTGTCATTCTGGGCCATTCCGAAAGGCGTTCTTATTTCCATGAAACCGATTCGATGATCGCTTTTAAAACCGATGCCGCATTGCAGCATGAAATGGAAGTGATTTTTTGCTTTGGCGAAGAATTGAAAGACAGGCAATCCGGAAACCATTTCAATATCGTAGAAAACCAACTCCGCGATGGCCTGTTCCATCTTGAAGCCAAAGCATGGGAAAGCATTATCCTGGCATACGAACCGGTTTGGGCGATTGGCACAGGAGAAACCGCTTCCCCGGAACAGGCGCAGGAAATGCATGCCTTTATCCGCGAAACGATACGCAGGCAGTTTGGCAGTGATGTTGCCAACGATGTGTCCATTCTTTATGGCGGTAGCGTGAAGCCCGAAAATGCCAAGGAAATTTTCTCAAAACCCGATGTTGACGGCGGATTAATCGGTGGTGCAGCATTAAAATCAGACGATTTTGCTGCGATAGTCACCTCAGCGTAAGCACGATATATAAAAGTTAATGGTTTGGTAAGATTTCGTTACCAAACCATTTTTTTTGTAATAACAACATACATTTGTATTTTTGCCGTTCAAACAGCCCATTCTAAATACAACTAATGCGAGTACTTACACTTTTCCTACTGTTTTTCAGCACCGCAATTTTCGCGCAGGTTGATACACAAACCCGTTTTAATTCCGATTCCCGCCAATATTACGTTTGGAATGATGCCAGCAATTCTTACCTGCTGCAGGAAACGGAATACGAACATTCACAGATAGACATTCGTGAAATCGGTTCAAAAAGCAATGGTTACATTGTCATCGGTTTGGTTGACAATGGCAAATCAAGGCTTTTCCACGGATCGATTACTGCTTTTTCAACAAATGAGAAAAAAGAAGGCACCTGGCAGATGCGTTCCAAGACCATGAAAGGAAAGCTGACCTACAACCCTGCCGAAAATACGTTTACCTACTTGTACGATGCCAATGAAAAAAGGTACCAGCGCATCCTGATTTTTACGGTAAATCCTCAGGAAGAAGAACTTCCAAAATAATTCTGTTTACATTAAGTTTACATTGACAACGATAATTTGTCTTCAAATTGACGTTATTTTAAATTTTCTTTACGATTTTTGCCATAATAAAAACCAAAAAAATTATGTCAAAAAATTACATCAAACAAGTATTGCTCTTTATGTTGCTGGCCATTGCCCCGTTTTCTTATGGGCAGGATTTGCTGCATTACTGGAATTTTAATGATAATTCCTCTATCGCTACCATTACCGCTACGACACAGTCTACTATTGCCGGTGCTTCGCTGACAGCCATTCCCGGAGGAGCAAGTGTCATTGATCCTGCAGGCGGAACAGGCCAGAATTTCAACGTCCTGAACCTGAATGCACGCAATGGCGATGTTTCAGGCACACATTTGCGATTCAACCTGCCAATTGGCGGCGCTTTGTTATTTGCCTTGCCAACAACAGGATATGAGGATATTATTGTGAAATTTGCTACGCGCCGTTCAGGTTCCGGAGCCGGAAACCAGCTTTGGTCCTATTCGCTCGACGGCACCAATTTCATTTCATATGGCACAGTCGTTCCCAATAATGGTGATCCGGCTTTGGCAACTTTGGATTTTACGGCCATAACAGGTGCCAATAACAATGCGAACTTCAAATTAAAAGTGGAGTTTGAAGCCGGTGCTGGCGGTGTAGATGGCAACAATCGTTTTGACAATTTTACGGTGGAAGGTAATACCATCGGCGGTGGCGATATTTTGCCTCCGGTTGCAACAGTCACCCCTGCGAATTCAAGTACAGGCGTTGCGGTGAATGTACATCCGGCGATTTCATTCAACGAAGCTATCCGATTGATTAATAATAGCGCCATCAACGACACGAATGTAGATGGGTTGATTGAATTGCGACTGGACAATGCTTCGGGAGCTGCAGTGCCTTTTGATGCTACATTTTCGGCAAATACGATTACGATTGTTCCTGCATTAGCTTTAGCCAACAACCAGGTTTATTATGTTGTCCTACTGGCAAATGCCATTGAAGATTTGAGTAATAATGCCATCGCATCCGTTACTTCGGCCTCATTCACGACAATTGCAGTACAGACCGAATTTGGAACAGGAGATTTGGCTTTCGTAGGATACCGAATGAATGCCACTGCTACAGAAGATGAAATTGCAGTCGTTTCTTTTGTCGATATTCTTGCTGGTACCACAATCAATTTTACCGATTCAAAATATACGACAAATGCACAACCACAATGCCCGAACGGAATCGTTTGGACGGCAAACCAGTGCATCGCTTCAGGAACTGTAATTACGATCCAGACTGCTGCGCTGATTACCAACATTGGTACCGTAGCCGGAACCGGTTTTGGTTTAAGCTCAGGCGGCGATCAGGTGATCGTTTATGCAGGAACTGCTGCTGCGCCAAATTATATCACAGCCTTAAGTTCAAATGGATGGGTTACCACAAATACGAGTTGCGGCGGAAGTTTGTCAATGTTGCCAACTGGTTTGATTGACGGACAAAGTTCCATGAATACAAGCACTTCTCCCGGAAACGTTGCCGGAAATTCGGCAAACGGCTTTTATAGCGGAGCACAAACTGGCACACCTGCTGCTTTGAGGGCTTCAATACAAAACCCTGCAAACTGGACTATTGCTATTAGCGGTTCAGCAGCACAGACTTGGCCAACGTGGAGTTTCCCAAGGACATTATCCGTGCAAAATGCAATTGCCTTGAATAACACTACAATCCAAGTAACATTCAATACTAATTTGGATGTTGCCTCAGCTTCAAATACGGCAAATTATACAGGAATTCCTGATTTGGTTTCTGTTGCAGTTTCAAATAATGTGGCGACCTTGACTTATTCAACACCATTTGCTGCTACCACCTATAATTTGGTCATCAACAATATTGAAAATATAAACAATGCCGTGATGGCTTGCGCCTATACTTATACTTTCAATGGTTCATTGTCGACGCATGGTTTCAACCAGAATGCTGGTTTTACAATGTTCCCAAACCCTTCTAAAAATGGGATAGTGAACTTTAACAGGCCTGCAGATATTGCCGTTTTTGATTTTACAGGAAAATTGATTTATACTGCAAAAGAAGCGTCGGGCATTAATACTTCAGCATTCTCAACTGGATTATATCTCGTGAAAACTGCTGACGGAATAACCAAAAAATTGATTGTAAATTAGATTTTAGTTTCTGTTTAATAAAAAAATCCTGCTGGTTTAGCAGGATTTTTTGTTTGTAAAAGATATGGATTATATTCCGATTTCGACCTGGAATCGCACATACCAATTATGCTTTGTCGTATTGTCAAAAAAAGTTTGCTCTTCAGTCGTGAATTCCGCCTGTAGTTTCAACGCATGTTCCCAGATGTATTTGTTGACGCCAAAAGTAAACTGGTCCGTATCCGGAGAATAAGCCTGGATTTCATTGGCGACTTTCTGTGTCGAATAACGCCCGATGACTTCATATTTCGACGGAAAGCAATAACTCAATTGGTAATCCATTCCATAACCGTTGAAAACCGCACGGCTTAAGGTAATATCATTTGGATTGACCGTAATCGGGTCTTTTGAATCGCGGTTCATATAAGTCACCATTGCGGCAAAACCCTGGTATTTCGCAATCGCATCAAGCAGTAGCGACGACATGTCTTTGGCTTCATAAAGCAAATCTCCAGTTTGTCCCAATGTTTTCCTGGCCTTTTGGTTGATGTTGTATGCCCCGGAAACCATCAGTTTTGGTTTTTCCTCATGCAGCAAGTCACCTTCAAAATAATGGCCGTCCTTTTTAAAAGTACCCAACGGAAGCAACTCGATTTTTCCCGTAAATGACACGCCGTTGTTGTCTTTAACATTGGAATTTGTATTGTTCGTAGTCCAATTCCGGCCTTCGCCCAATGTCACTGCCCCTTTGAAATTATAGGAGAATTTGTCCTTAAACTCATTCAGGTTGGCAAAATGGAACCCGAAATCGCGGTCAATCCCGAATTTAAAATTGTTGATCGAACGGTCTGTCAACTGTATCGCGCCAGACGAATTCACAGTCTGTCTCGTACCGGGCAATTTTGTCACTCCAAAACCAAATTGCCAGTTTTTATTCGGCCTGTAATAAAATACCGCATCGCGAATGACATTCAGGTTTTCGCCGGGTTTTTCAGTCCCGACATCGCCTGCTCCAAAAGAAAGCTGGATGACATACAGGAATTTCGGGTTTCCGACAAAACCGTCAAAACGCAAACGCAGCCTGCGCACTTGTGCTTCGTAAAATCCGGGCTGGTCTTCATTCTCGAAATAGGTCAGCCTGTTTTGCATCCGGAAACGGATATTGAATTGGAAAAGGCTGTCGGGCGATGTGATGCCGAGTCCTTTCCCATAGCTGTAGTAAGGCAGCGACGCCAACTTCAGGTCGTTGTTGTTATTGTTCTTTATAATTTTGATTTCCTGCGCATTGGAAGCCAATCCGGCAATTACAAAGAAAAAAAGTATGATTTTTTTCATGGTCAAAAGATGCTTAGTTGTGTTGTTTGCGCAAAACTAATGTTAATTCCAATAAGATAATATTACCTTTGCCGAAATTTTAAAGTTATGCCAAACACTTACCTCGGATATCATTTTACGGTTGAGCCAAAAGAACTGGGTTCTGAAATCCTGATTGCCGAACTCGGCGAAAAACCTTTTGAGAGTTTTATTGAAAGTGATTTTGGCATTGTGGCTTACATCCGGAAAGAATTCTGGACGGAAGACATTTTAGACGACATGTTCATTTTAAATTCACCGCAGTTTACCATTTCCTATAAAATCGAGGAAATCGAACAGGTGAACTGGAATGAGGAATGGGAAAAGAATTTCGAACCGATTGACGTTGACGGAAAATGCCATGTCCGCGCGCCTTTCCACCCAAAAACGGATGCGGAGTTCGACATTGTCATCGAGCCAAAAATGAGTTTCGGAACCGGGCATCACGAAACCACGCACATGATGATCCAGCATTTACTGGAGACAGATGTCAAAGGAAAGAAAACACTTGATATGGGCTGCGGCACCGCAATTTTAGCGATTTTGGCAGAAATGAAAGGCGCCGAACCGATTGATGCGATTGACATTGACAATTGGTGTTACCTGAATTCGGTCGAGAATGCAGAACGCAATAATTGCACGCACATTTCAGTTTATGAAGGCGATGCGGCGATGCTCAAGGACAGGAAATACGATGTCATCATTGCCAATATCAACAGGAATATCTTACTGAATGACATGCAGCAATATGTCGATAGCCTGAACAAGGACGGGATTTTATTGCTGAGCGGATTTTATGAAGAAGACATTCCGTTTATTGATGCGTCATGCACGGAAAAAGGATTGACATATGTTAAAAAGTTCAGCAGGAACAACTGGGTGTCTTTAAAATTTGTAAATTAGCAATACCCTTTAAATCGATACATATGGCCGTAAAGGAGAAAATACAAGAAAAGGTCGCTACGGACGAAGCCATTTCACTGAACAATGAAATCGTGATTTATAACGACGATGTGAATACTTTCGACCACGTCATTGAAACATTGATGCGGGTTTGCAGCCACACTTCGGAACAGGCTGAACAATGTTCACTGATTATCCATTACAAAGGAAAATGCACCGTCAAAACTGGCCCGATTAAAGAACTCGAGCCGCAATGCACACAATTGCTTGAAGCCGGACTTAGCGCCGAAATCATATAAAAAAAGCCCTTACGAATTGTAAGGGCTTTTTCTTTATTGCTAATTTCTTATTCTGCTGCTTTGGAGAAATATACCGTTGCAGTGGTTGTAATTCCGCCGCTGGTGCTTTCATCAGCAATTCTCAGTTCTGAGCTGGTCAGTTTGGTGATTTCATACGTTCCATCATATTCGCCACCAGTAATTACAAGCGTAGTTCCGTCTTTTACCCAATTGACTTGGGTTGCTGCATCGGCTGTACACTCATCAGAAGCATTTTTGAAATAAATCACATTTGCTAAAGTTCCTGCTTCAAGAAAATTGACGTAATCCTTAGGACAGCCTGGTTCATTTTCCTCATATGGCTGGGTAACTGTCTGTGTGCCAACTTTTAAAGTCGATTTCACAGGATTCCATTTTGCAACGATATTTCCATTTGTAGAATTGCCGTCACTATCACTGCTACAGGACACAACAGACAGACTTGTTACGATAATTGCTGCCAATAAAATTTTAATCTTTTTCATCTTTTTACTTTTTGGTTAAATTCAAAAATAGCTAAATTCATTTTAAACAGCGAAGTGTTTAAGAATAAATATTATACAATAACGGTCCAATAGCGGTATTATTATCCAGATTCCTTAATGCGGAAGGCTTTCTTTGATGACGCCATAAATGAATGTGCCGATCAAAGCGCCGACAAGTACGAACCCGAGCGACAAAAATCCGGCGCCAAGCAAAATAAATATCGGGCCCGGGCAAGTGCCAACCAATGCCCAGCCGAAGCCGAAAAACAATCCGCCAATCCAATACCGGAATGACCCTTTTTCCTTATCTGCAATGACAATAGGCTGTCCTTTGATGTCTTTGAGGTTTTTCCTTTTGATGATCTGGATGCCAATCAGCCCGGTACAAACGGCCGTCATGATGATGCCATACATATGGAATGACTGGAAATGGAACATTTCATAAATCCGGTACCACGAGACAGCTTCGGATTTTGTCAGTACTATCCCAAAGATAAAACCGACGATTAAATATTTTAATACTCGCATAATTAGAAAATTAAAGGTAAAATGAACCACGACATAATCAATCCGCCGACAAAAAATCCGATGACTGCCTTCAATGACGGAATTTGTAAATTACTCAATCCCGAAATCGCATGGCCGGAAGTACAGCCGCCGGCATAACGGCTTCCGAAACCAATCAGTACGCCACCGATCGTCAGTATGAAAATCATTGATGGCGACTGCAAAGCCTCAGTGCCAAAAAGTGCTTCAGGAAGCAATTTCCCGAATGGCGCATCAATGCCGAGTTTCTGCAAATCGACTATCGTTTCCGGATTAATGGCCACGTTTGACGGATCGCTCATGAAATGTACAGCGACGAAACCGCCAATCATACCGCCGATAATGACTGCAAAATTCCAACGCTGCGCGCGCCAGTCGAAATCAAAAAACGGGACAATTTTCCCGACGCCCGTCATCGAGCATAACGAACGCAGGTTTGTCGACATGCCGAATACTTTCCCAAAATAAATCAGGAAAAGCATAATCAGGCCAATCAGGAATCCGGAGATGTACCAAGGCCAGGTTTGTGAAAGTATTTCCATAATGGTTGTAGTTTTGTACAAAAATAGCAAATCGGTTTTTGCTGTTGTGCAGATTGTGAAAATAAACCATTAAATTTGAAAATTGAAAACTTAAATCCTCCTAAATGAAGAACTTTTCCATCGAAATCAAATGGGGAATTATTTTTACCATCGCTTCCCTGTTGTGGATGGTGCTTGAAAAATTGGTTGGTCTTCACGATGCTTTTATCAGCAGGCAGCTCATTTATACGAACCTGTTCGGGTTTGTTGCGATTGCGATTTACATATTGGCCATCATGGACAAAAAGAAAAACTTTTACCACGGCAACATGGACTGGCAGCGCGGGTTTCTTTCAGGGGTAATTATGGCGATTGTTGTGGCGTGCCTGAATCCGTTGGTGAATTATATCACATACACCTTTATCAGCACTAATTATTTCAGCGAGATGATCAATTACCAGGTCAGCCACAATCATATGACGCTCGAAAAAGCGCAAGGCATTTTCAATATGGATTATTACTTATATAAAGATGCGATTCCCGACTTGTCGATGGGCGTTGTGGTTTCGGCAGTTGTCGCGCTATTTCTCAAAACTAAATCCCCGTCAAAATGAAAATGAAATCTTTAGTCTTTATTTTACTGGTCGTATTGTGCACTTCGTGCCTGAGTACCAAATCATCGCTTAAAAATGTGGATGACGATGCGCCAATCCCGAAACTCACCAAAAGCAACACTTTTGTCATTACAGAATACAGCACGGATAAAAGATATGGCTATGACAAAGATTACCCAATCAATATTTTTTACCGCAATACCAAAGACGATGTCATCAACCAACAGCGTTTCCTGAACGCATTGGCCGGACCAAACGGCGAGAAAGTCTTCTTTAAGAAAGTTGACAGCTGTTGTCCGTTCCCGACAGCAAAAAGTGAAATGGGCGCCGGTTTCCTCGACATTTACGAAATCACCTGGGTTGGATTGAAAAGACCGATACGGCTTTACATGAACATCTATGAAAAAGGCATATTGATGGTTCCCGTTGGTTTTACCCTGAAAAAAACCGAATAATTTTTATGCTATCCTATTGGCTTTCAATTGTGAAGACAGATGATTTTGTAAGCGAAATATTAATTATCTTTGCGCTTTCAAAAACAACATTATGAACATCAATAATATTCCCCAGATTAAACATACCAATAGTGGCAATTTCTTCCTGCTTGCCGGGCCGTGCGCCATTGAAGGCGAAGAAATGGCCATGCGCATTGCAGAAAAACTCGTTGGCATTACAGACAAACTACAGATTCCATATGTTTTTAAAGGCTCATTCAAGAAAGCCAACCGTTCGAGGATTGACAGCTTTAGCGGTATCGGCGACGAGAAAGCGCTGAAAATCATCCGCAAAGTTTCCGAAACATTCCATATCCCGACCGTAACCGATATCCATACCAACGAAGATGCGGCGATGGCTGCCGAATATGTCGACGTACTCCAAATTCCGGCATTTCTGGTGCGCCAAACCGATTTGGTTGTGGCTGCTGCCAATACCGGAAAAACAGTCAACCTCAAAAAAGGCCAGTTCATGAGCCCGGAAAGCATGAAGCATGCGGTGCAAAAAGTATTGGATTGCCAGAATGAAAACGTCATGGTGACCGATCGCGGCACGATGTTCGGATACCAGGACATGATTGTAGATTACCGCGGCATCCCGACGATGCAGCAATTTGCAACGACTGTTCTCGATGTCACACATTCACTGCAACAGCCAAACCAGACCGCAGGTGTTACCGGCGGAAGGCCAGACATGATTGAAACCGTTGCCAAAGCCGGCATTGCTGTTGGCGTTGACGGCATATTCATCGAAACCCATTTTGATCCTGCACATGCAAAAAGCGACGGTGCCAATATGCTGCATCTCGATTATTTTGAAGGATTGATGAACAGGCTGGTCGCCATACGCAAAACCATTAATAATTTCTAATTTATATTAATCCCTAAGCAATTGAAAAAATCCTTTTTGATTGTACTCACTTTTTGTGCTTTTTCACAGTACATGCTTGCCCAGGACGCGGCAATAGCTCCGGAAAAATACACAGCCCATAACAAAGGTAAATTCTTCGTCTCTTGGGGCGGAAACCGCGAAAGCTTTACAAAATCCGATGTGCGATTTTGGGGCGAAGGCTACGATTTCACAATCCACGACATGGAAGCGCACGACAAGCCAAAAGGCTACCAGATCGATTACGTCAACCCGGCGCGCATGACCATTCCGCAGACCAATTTCAGGATGGGTTATTTCATCAGTGACCATTACAGCATTGCGATTGGCTGGGATCATATGAAATATGTCATGACGACCAACCAGACGGCGAATGTCGACGGCTACATCGATTTGCCGGCTTCTGAAGCCGGCTCGGCGTTCAACGGCATTTATACCGACCAGCCGACGGTCATGACGACCGATTTCCTGATGTATGAGCACACTGACGGCTTGAATTATATCAACACCGAATTCTCGCGCCACGACGACGTTTCGAAACTGATCAACCTTCCGAATACCGATAAATTCCAAATCAACCTGACCGAAGGCGTTGGCGCAGGCGTGTTGTTCCCAAAAACAAATACGACACTATTGGGCAAGGAAAGGCACGACGATTTTCATGTTTCCGGCTATGGCGCATCTTTGAAAACAGGCATCAATTTCACGTTCTTCAAATATTTTTATTTGCAGGGCGAATTGAAAGGCGGCTATATCAATATGCCCGATATCATGACGACCAAAAGCGATTCCGACCATGCTGCACAGCATTTTTGGTTCTTTCAGCGGATTGTGGCTGTAGGCGGGATTTTCAGGGTGTAATAATTTTAATCATTCAATATGAAGCGCGAAGCATTTATGTTTTCGCGTTTTTTTTTGGCGTTCTCTCGCGGAAAATTTCGGGCTTGCTTGATATCGCGTTGGCTCGAGTCGGGCTTTGCATTGCAATCTTTTCTTTGCAAGAAAAGGATTTTCATTTCAAATGCGCAGCATTCACCGAATTCCTATAACAAATATTATCTGATGAGGTAATCCCTAACGCGGATAGTATTTTTCACTTGAAGTTTGCGTGAAGGATTGCAGTGGAAAGCCCACAGCGAGGAACGAGCGCGGACTTGAAACGGAAAGCCTGGCCTGAGCTTGTACAATTCCTTTACTTTAACCCTGTTCTCCAGCGAAGGGCACGCCCAAAAAATAAATCAAGAATTATTTGGCAGAACAGAATTTTATACATTACTTTGCGATTCAAAGTACTTTAAAATGGAAGAAAAAGATTATCTCAAGGACATCAGCGAAATCAAGAACATGATGAACAAATCGTCGCAGTTCATTTCGCTCAGCGGCTTGTCGGGCGTGCTTGCCGGAATTTATGCTTTGGTTGGCGCATTTATAGCGCATCGCATTGTTGCCGAATACCATATGGCCAATAGTGCCGGTTATGACTTTCAAAGGAATAGTTACGCTGCTGACGAAAGTGATGTCGTGAAAAGCCTAACAATGATTGCAGTGGGCGTATTGATTCTTTCCTTAATGACGGGCATTTTCCTGAGTACTTTGAAAGCCAAAAAAATCGGCGAAACGATTTGGAACAGCACGTCGAAAAGACTGATTGTCAATTTCATGATTCCGTTGGTGACTGGCGGTGCTTTTACGATTTTGCTTTTAAGGGATGAATATTACGACCTGATTGCGCCTGCGACTTTGCTGTTTTACGGGCTTGCCTGTGTCAATGGCGGGAAATATACGTTCCGCGATGTGCGTTACCTGGGTTTGAGCATCGTTTTTCTTGGTTTGGTCGCGACGGCATTCCGCGGATATTCCTTACTTTTATGGTCCATAGGTTTTGGTTTCTGCCATATTTTTTACGGCGCGATCATGCATTTTAAATACGACAGGAAATAAATTGAAAAATATCATCCAAAATATAAACAAGGCTTTCGACCATCGCATCCGCCTTGGCATCATGTCGGTGCTGATGGTCAATGAATCCGCCGATTTCAATACGCTCAAGGAATTGTTGGGCGTCACCGACGGCAATCTCGCGAGCCATACCAAAGCATTGGAAGCCGAGAATTACATTGTCATCGAAAAACAGTTCATTGGCAAAAAACCAAACACAAGTTACATCGCGACCACTGATGGCAGAAAAGCCTTTAAGGACCATATTGACGCGCTTGAAAAACTGATCCAGAAAAAGTAAACTATTTTTTTATCAATTTACTTTGAAATTCAAAGTACTTTACAAAAACGATTATGAAAGCATTATTTATCGAAAAAATGTTTGAGCTGACGAAAAAGCCATACCAAAAACTGATCAAGAAAAACCAGCCATGGGAAGTTTCGGTTTCTGAACTGATCTTCCATGACGAGGAAACGCTCGGGTTTCATCTGGGTTGTTTCCTTTTGAAATATGATTTTGAGATGCAACCACAGGTCGAAGACCATGACGTTTTTCATGTGCTGACCAATACGGGGATTTCAGTTCCGGAGGAAATCGGGATGCAATATTTCCTTTTGGGCAACGGCAAGAGAAGCCTATACCTTTTTATTTCGATTATGGTTGGCACGGTCTTCTACCCTTTCCGGATTCCCGTTTTTTATTCCTTTTATAAACGCGGCAGGCAATCCCACCGGTTGTATGACCTCGACTTTTTCAAAATGCTCGGCCAGCCCATCAAAGACATTCAGTATTCACTTAACATTCAATAATTATGGAACATTCAACATTTCACGAAGAATCACAACATTCAGCAACCGAACAAGACCAGACCTTTCAGGGGAAATTCTCAACCGAGCTCGCCATTGCATCGTTTGCCATCGGCACGGTATTGTTTGTCGCGCACCAGTTTTTGCCAAATAATAGCAAGATTGTCCTCGCGGGATTATTCTATGTCATCATTGCCTTTATCGTCAACACATTGGTATTCCTGAATCTGCTGTACCACTTTATAATTCTGCCTGAGCAACGGACCGAACTCGCCATCAAGATCCTGATTTTACTGTCGAACATTCCGATTGCCGCCTTTTATTTTTATATCACGATGGGCATGTCAACCCTTTTTTAATCCGAACATTAATCTAAAACCAATAATAAAATGGAACCATTCGAGTACAAAAAACCACCTGGCTTTTTTCAAAGCACCACCGCAAAAATGATTATGGTCGGCATGCTGACATTAGTGTTGCTGATTCCGCTGGAATATGTCAAAAGTCTCATCGAGGAAAGAAGCAAGCGGCAAAGCGAAGTCATTGTCGAAACCAATGAAAAATGGGGCGAGAGCATTTATTTCTACGGCCCGATTTTAAAAATTCCGTACAAAACGTATACGGAAACCGTTTCTGTCAACGAGAAAACCAAGGAAATCCTGAAGCAGAAAGCCACGCATATTGAATACGCTTACTTTTTCCCTGACGAACTCCGCAATGCGACAACCGCCAAAATGGCCAAACCACTCAAAAGAAGCCTTTACAAATCGAATGTCTTTAAGGCGCAGATGGATTTTACGGGAAGTTATACGAAACCCAATTTCGATATTAACAGCATTCCCGATGAAGATATTTTGTGGGATAAGGCGACAATCCTGATCAGGACAACCGATATGAAAAGTATCAAAAGCCAGGTCAACCTGAAACTCGGCACAAACAATTACCGCTTCGAGCCAGGGCAAAACAGCCAGAACGACAGCGTCGCTTCTTTGGAAACGCGGACCGTCAGTCTTGGAAATTTAAGGAATAATGAAAAGCTGGATTTTAAATTCCGCATTGATTACAATGGCAGCAAACAGATTATGATGGCGCCAATCGGGAAAACAACCGAAGCCAAAATGATTTCCGACTGGCATTCGCCTTCGTTTATGGGCAATTACATTCCCGACGAGAAAAACAAGCAAATCAGCGACAAGGGATTTGAGGCACAATGGCGTGTTTTGCACCTCAACAGGCCATTTGCACAACAATCTTTTGAAACGTTACCCGATTTGAAAAAATATGCCTTTGGGGTTGATTTCCTGATTCCTGTCGATGAATACCAGCAAAACGAGCGGGCTTCAAAATACGGATTCCTGGTCATCGGCCTGACATTCCTGATTTTCTTCCTGATTCAGTCCATCAGCAAAATCAGCATCCACATTTTCCAGTATTCGATGATTGGGCTCGCGCTGATCATGTTTTACACGCTGCTGATTTCGATTACAGAACACAGCAGCTTCAGCCTGGCTTATATTATTGCAGGAAGTTCGGTGGTAGCGTTGATTTCGCTGTATTCGGTGTCGATTTTGAAGAACCGGAAATTCCCGGCATTCATTGGGATTTCACTGACCGTGCTTTACACATTCATCTATGTGATCATCCAGCTCGAAGATTATGCGTTGCTGGTCGGAAGCATCGGATTGTTCCTGATTCTCGCCGCGGTGATGTATTTCTCACGAAAAATTGACTGGGGCACGAATAATTCCTAAGCCCAAATAAAGCCACAGATTCACAGATTTTTCTAAGCGATGTTAGGGTAATCTGTGAATCTGTGGCTATTTTTTTAGTTGATTTCGCGGACCGTAATCTGGTTTTCATTTTCGAGTTTCCAATAATCGCCGGTGACTTTTAGTTGGTCGCCAATTTTTACGGTTTTGTATTGCTCGTGATTTTTGAGGTTCGAATGGCTGATCGTCACTGCATAAATCTCTTTTTCCTTCGTTTCGAGCTTTGCGGTATAGCCGTCTTTGCCATTATTGATATCGGTTACGGTGCCTTCAACAGTTTTGGTTTCCAAAGGTGGAATCGTCTCTCTGTTGATTGTGTCTTCAATTGGCGTTCGCGCTTTGACGATTTCAGTTCCGGATTCTGTGATGGTTTTCTTTGTATGTGACTCGCAGGAAGCGAATGCGATCACTGCTGAAAGCATGGCGAGATTTTGGATGTTGGGCTTCATGTTCCTAATTTTTGGGGTTGCTTATTGGTGCCTAAATATAGGAAAAAGGATTCGGATAAAATCTCAAAATGTTTAAGTTAACATTAAGATATCGGAATCAATTCTTTTGTAATTTAGCTTAAACAAAATTCAAGAATTATGAAAAAATTAATTTTATGCGTGATGATGGCATTTGGATTTGCCCTTGCCGGAAATGCACAAAGCGCTGCAGGAGCCAAAACGCTGGAAAAAATAAAAGGCAATGACGACAAAAAGATTGTCATCCAAAAAACCGAAAAGAAAGCCGAATTCAAAAGGAACGGTAAAACGGTCGTCCTGAAAAAAGACGGCACGCCGGACAGACGTTATAAAGCGAACAAAGTCCTTAAGAAAGACGGTACGCCTGACAAACGCTACAAAATGAATAAAGACCTTGGCGTAAAAAGAACGAATAGCAAAGAAGCCAAAAAGACTTTGAAAAAAATAGAAGGAAAATAATTGAAAACCGGGTAATCCCCGGTTTTTTTTATGGCTCGATTCCGGTTTGGTCAACCAGGTACATCAGGGAAGCCATCGTCGCGGCACCGAGTTCGAGTTCCCTTTTATCGACGGCATCAAACTTATCGTTTGCCGCATGATGGTAATCAAAATACCTTTGTGAATCAGGTTTCAATCCTGCTTTCAGGATGTTTTTCGACTTCAATGGCTCAATGTCCGAACCCGTGTGGCCTTTAGTAAAATCCTGCACCTGATAAGGATCGAACAATTCCTTAAAACCCAAAACCTTTTTAAAATTGGCCTCATTTCCCTCAATTGTAAAACCCCTTGGCGAGAATCCGCCGCTATCGCTTTCCATGGCAAAAATGTGGTTCTCATTGTTTTTCTGTGCGAGTTCGTTGTATTTGTCGCCGCCTCTTCCGCCATTTTCCTCATTGATAAAAAGCACCGCGCGAATCGTATTTTTAGGCTTGTAAGCCATCGTTTTGAATAGGTGCAGCACTTCCATGCTTTGAACGATTCCGGCGCCATCGTCATGCGATCCGTCGGCCAAATCCCACGAATCCAAATGCCCGCCTACAATCATGATATTTTCCGGATGCTCGCTGCCCTTGATTTCACCAATGACATTGTAGGATAACACATCGTCAAATTTCTGGCAGGATTGTTTGAAATAGAATTGCAGATTTGGATTTTTTACCAACGATTTGCTCAGCAACTCTGCGCCATTCGTACTGATGGCTGCCGCCGGAATCCATTGTTCTTTTGGCAAATCTTTATAACCCATTGCGCCAGTATGCGGGAAATCGTCCAAACGAAGGTTCATCGACCTGACGATAACGCCAACGGCACCAAATTTTGAAGCTTCATACGCGCCTTTTCCCCGTTGGTCGACACAGCCGCCATAGGATTTGAAAGTGTCGACGTTTTCAGGATTCATCGGCCTGTTGAAAAATACGATTTTCCCTTTTATTTTTTCAGCGCCCAGCGTCGCGAGTTCATCTAAAGAATGGACTTCGATTACCGGTGCAAGGATGCCGTTTTTTGCTGTGGCGACTGAGCCGCCCAAAGCGCAAATCGGGACATTTGTTTTGGTTTTATCATCCTTGATATAGGCGATTTCCTTTTCGCCGCGCACCCATTTTGGCACCATGACTTCCTGCAAATACACTTTGTCCAAACCCAATGTCTCGAGCTCGCCTTTTGCATATTGGATCGCTTTTTCCGCATTGGCAGAACCGGACAATCTCGCCCCGATTTTATTGGACAAATAGTCAAGCCATGAATAGCATTTGGAATTCGTCAGCGATAATTTATAGATTTCTTTGAGGTTTTGGGCATCATTATTTTGTGAAAATGCGACGCCCGAATACAGTAAAAAGAAGAAGAAATATTTTTTCATGGTAGTTTGGTTGTGCTGTAAATTTAAGGTTTTGTTTCAAATAAAAAAAGGGCTTGCATTGCCGCAAGCCCTTTTTTAAATTTTTATGAGCAGGAAATTAATGTCCGCCTTCAATCTGTTTGTCAAAGCTGATCCCTTGTTTTCTTAAAATGCCACTGACTCTCCAGGCATAAAAAGCCAGATAGGCAAAGCATGCCACGCCAACGATATAACTGAAATGGATGTTTGAATTGTCGGCAACGACACCCTGAAGCCAACTCACGATTCCGCCACCCATAATCATCATAATCAAGAAGTTGCTTCCTTGATTGGTGCTTTTGCCAAGCCCGCTGATCGCCAAAGTAAAAATACAAGGCCAAAGCGTGCTGCAGAACAAACCTACACTGATGAAGGCATAAACGCTAATCCATCCGTCAGTGGCCATGCCGATGACAAGCGCAACGATTCCCAATCCGGAAAACAATAACAACATAGTCGCCGGATTTCCTTTCGACAGCAAATCAGCAATAATCAGTACCAATATAATTCCTGAATAGACATAAAATGGGGAAAGATCATGGTCGGCAATAGCATTTACGCCAAGAAAAACGGCAAATGCAAGATATGGCAAGACAAATCTGAGTATCATTTGTTTCGTCTTATTAGAAGTTAGCGCTCCGGCAGCGCCGGTCCAACGCCCAATCATCAGGCTGGCCCAATAGAGCGATACGTATGGTGCAACGTCTTTGGTGATAACCCCAATGTTTTTCTCGAGGTAAGCCGGAAGGTTACTCGCTGTGGAAACCTCAACGCCCACATAAATGAAAATCGCGATCATTCCTAAAACCAGTTGCGGATAATGCAACGCATGCTTGGTTTCTTTAGTGATGTCTTCTACGACAATATCGTCAGAAACAACCCTGTCAGGAAGTGCGGAAAATTTTAATAGCACCGCGACGGCAAGAAAGGCAAGACCGAGAATAAGGTACGGAATTTTGACGCTTTCGATACTCGCGTCGGTATTGCCTGATGAAACCGAACCGAAAATCGCAAAGCTCACAATCAACGGGCCGATGGTTGTTCCCAAATTATTGATGCCGCCAGCCGTAATCAATCGTTGCGAGCCTGTGGCAATCGGGCCCAATGTAATGGCCAACGGGTTGGCCACGGTTTGCTGCAATGAAAAACCTAAACCTACAATAAACAATCCGGATAACATCAAAGGAAATGAACCGGTATTTGCCGCAGGATAAAACAACAATGTTCCAAGAGCGGAAATCGACAATCCCAAAGCCAGACTGTTTTTATAACCAATCCTGTTGATAATGTCACCTTTTGTCAGGTGGGAAATAATCATGTATAACAGCGATCCGACCGTATAGGCGACATAAAACGCCACTGATACCAATTGGCTTTCGCCTTGTGATAAATCAAATGCTTTCTTAAAAACAGGAATCAGGATATCATTGCTCGCGGCGACAAATCCCCAGAAAAAAAAGACTGTCACCAGCGGAATAAACTGGCCCCATTTGGTTTGTAAATTCTCTGAACTCATAGTTGGTTGTTTAAGTGAATGATTGGTTTAATAATTTCAATAAATATCATGGATATAAACTTAATCCGCAAGGCAAGGCGTATTAAGTTATTAACGAAATCGATTTCTTAACCGAAATTACAACGTTTGCGTATGGTTTATTTTGCAAAAATTTCAAAACGAGGTATAAAAAAAGGCTGCCGTTAAGGCAACCTTTTGTTTCCAAATAAATAAGATTATCTGTTTGCGCTTTCCAATAGGAAAAGTGCATTTACTTCAGCTAAAGTCAGCGCAGATTTGTAAATCCTGAATTCATCCAAAGCACCTGCATAAGTCGTTGACCATGGTTCAGTACCGTGAACAGTTGTCAATGAAGGTGTTGTGGTAAATTGGTGCGATCCGATTACGACTTGGGACAATGCTGGTGTAGCAAATTCCAAAGCGCCGTATAATGGAGCACTGTTAGGATTTCCATTGCTTCCAGGTGTTGCAGCCGGGTCTGTAGGATAATCTCCAACAGGTCCAGGTCCGCCTGGATCATTACCGTAAAGAATGTTGGAAGCAGTCGTTCCAAAAAGACCGTAAGGCACTCCTGACAACGAATTGACCGCACCAAGTTCTCCATTTTGGTATGCAGAGAAACGACTGGTTGCAGCGTCATAAGTCAATACAATATGTACCCAGGTATCGATGGATGCCACATTAAATATTGGACCTTGGCCTTGCCAAACTACACCGGTTCTTTTATTTTCGATGTCCATTTTTATCCTAAGTTTCGTAGGATTGTTGTCATCCGGGTTTTCAAGGAATAAATTCAAGCCACCCCAAAATCCATCAGGATTGACCAAAGAGAAAATTCCCTGTGCGCCTTTCCCTTGTCCTGGCGTTCCACCATCCGGCACCGTTTGTCCGGCTTTCATCCAAAAGGCAAGACTGAAGCTGCTCACAGCACCAACAGCTGTTTCACCATTATAAATTGCGTATCTGGCTTCAGTACTTGATCCCTGAAATGCCTGCCCTTTTTTACCAACACTGTATCCCGCTAACGTTCCGACCCCTGCGATATTGTTTTTTGAATCTTTAAGGTCGTTTTCAAAGCTCCATTTTGCAACAAGATTTGCGGCGGCAACTTCATCAGAATTATCGTAACCGCCAATTGGTGGTAAATCTGGAGTTCCATCGTTATCGTCACTGCTGCAGCCTGCTAAAATCAGCGCCATTGCGGACATTGCTAAAAAAGTGTTTTTTGCGTTTTTTTTCATTGGTTTAAAATTTTTAAGTTGATAAATAAAAAGTGGGTATTTAGTTAAAATATAATCATTGTTTTATGTTTTCTTTTCTTTGCTCATAAATTTACGTTTTTTTATTGTTAATATAACACTCATTCGGCTTTTTTTACATTACTTTTTGGACCAATTCCATTATTGTTAAAGGCCTCAACCTGAAAATAATAGGCAGACGACCTGTCTAAACCATTAAAGTAATATTCATTCTTTCCATACACCATGATGGAACCGTAAAGTTTCTCTGGCGATTTCCCAAAATAAATGACATACCCGTCTGCTGAAGGCTGCTGTTCCCATTTGAACCATACACTGCGCCTTTCTCCCTTTCTCATTGGCTCTGAGCGCAATGGCACAAAGGATTCAACTGATTCAGGCTTTGCGCCGCTGCCTTTGCCAAAAACCCTTAAGCCGCTGACAGCAAATTTTCCAGTAGGCATTTTGAGGTTTTCAATTTTTACATACCGCGCCTGTACTGGCTTTTGCAACTCAATATAATCATGAGGAACGTCTTTGGCGTTTTTGCTTTTGTCTGTAAGTATTTTCCAGTTTTTGGCATCATCCGAATAATATAAAATGTATTGATGGCCACTGGTACTTTCAGGTTTTCCCATGATATCTACATCCTGGTCGGCATAATTAATCTGGATGGCATTGATCGTACTTTTTTCGCCTAAATCTGAAATGAGCCATTCTCCTTTGTTTCCTGATTTTGCACACCAATAGGTTTTGATGTCTTCATCAGTGGCATAATTTGAATGGAAACCACCAAGTGTCGATGAAACCTGGACAGGCTTGTTGTAATTCAATAACATCCATCCTGAAAAACTTTCGCTTAAGTGGTTTTTCTTTTCTGAAGGCAGGAATGTCGGATAATCGCCATATGCAGTATTCGAATATAAAACGCCGTCATTGTCAAATCCTGCCGGCCAAATTCCAATTCGCCTTTCAAAATTATTTTTTGTACAGATCGAAATCGTCGATACATGCCAATAGTCATTTCCGGCATCCTGATAAGTTGCGCCATGTCCGGCGCCGCGTGCAAATCCGCCCGGTTTGTAGGAGAATGGATTGTGCGACTGGTATACAAATGGTCCTAGCGGATTGGCACTGACGTAAACGCCGTCTCCATATCCGTCAAATTCAGTTCCCGGCGCACCATATTGCAAATAATATTTGTTGTTGTGTTTGGTCATAAAAGCGCCTTCCATAAATGGCTGCAGGAAAGTATTGTCGTTGTTTTGCCCGAATCTTTCCCAACCGTGTTCGTCATCGTTCAAAGCAATAAGGTCGTAGACTTCACCTTCCGGCTGGAATGTTTTGCGGTTGAGTTTAACACCGTGAATCGGATATACATTGCTGGAACCGTAATACTCATAGATTTCATCTTTTTCCTTATCCCAGAAAATTTGCGGATCCCAGGCACCGGCTTGCGATTTGTGCACCAATTCCTTCCAGTCGTCTTTAGAAGGATTTGTACTCATCCAAATCGGAAATTCTTTCCCCTGTGTTGAACCAACAACAATCAAGCTATCATTCACAAAAGAAAGCGACGGCGCACACAATTCATCATAGACTTTATGCTCAGGGCGCAAGAATTTGCGTGGGATAAATGTCCAATCCAGCATATCCTTGCTGTGCCAATATCCCCATTGGTTGGTTGAAAAAAGATAATACTCGCCTTTAAAAAATGTGATTACGGGATCGGCCGTAGCCCTATGCTTGCCTTGCTTGACAAAATCCGGAATCGGGCAATATCCATAATCTATGTTGATGGGATTGCAATAGGTTTTTTGCTGTGCGGCAATATCTGCAGCCTTCGGAAACAAGAAGGTACAAAGTAAAACACACGATAAATTTGCAATACTGTTCACATCAAAAAATTTAAAAAGCCCTTCTGCCAAAAGCCAAAGGGCCAGTAAAAACTCAACTATTTAACTAACTCAAATTTTTCCTTCATTTCTGCATTTGAATTGCCGCCGACAAACACTTCAAAATCTCCCGCTTCGGCAGTATTTTTCATATCGATATTGTAAAATTTCAAATCGTCGGACGATATTTCGAATGTCACTGTTTTTGTTTCGCCTTTGGCCAACGAAACCCTTTGGAAACCTTTCAGTTCCCTGACTGGCCGAGTAACTGAACCTACTACATCTTTGATATAAAGCTGTACGATTTCGACACCGTCGACATTCCCAGTGTTTTTGACATTGACAGAAACGGTAAACTTTTCGTTGAACTTTACTTTTGCCGCTGACACTTTCAAATCCGAGTACGAAAAAGTCGTATAACTCAACCCATAACCAAAAGGAAACAGCGGGCTGTTGTCGACATCAGTATATCTCGATTTGTATTTTTGTTCCGGATCTGACAACCCCAAATAAGGCCTGCCTGTATTTTTATGGTTGTAGTAGATTGGCAATTGGCCGACATTCCTTGGAAAAGACACCGGCAATTTTGCGCTCGGATTGTTCATCCCGAAAAGTGTTTGTGCAATAGCGTCACCGCCGCGCGTTCCTGTCCACCATGTTTCGAGAATGGCGTCCATGTTTTCGTTTTCCCATGATAATGTCAAAGGCCTTCCGTTCATCAGTACCAACACAATTGGTTTACCGAGTTTTTTTAATTCTGCCAAAAATTCTTTTTGCAATCCCGGCAAATCGAGGTTTGTCCTGGAAGCCGCTTCACCGGTCATATTTTCCCTTTCGCCCATTACCGCCACAATCACGTCGGCGTTTTTCGCGCTTTCGATTGCTTTGGACATCATGTCTCTTTTTGTGCTTTCAATTTCGACACCTTGTTCGAAAGTTGCCTTTGCGGATGTGCCCAGCAATTTGGTCACGCCTTCTTTGACACTTACCGCATAGCCGTTTCTGTCGCCAAGCGCAGCCCACGAACCGATAATATTCGAATCATCGCTGACCAATGGTCCGACAAAAGCAATTTTCTGGTCTTTTTTTAAGGGCAGGACATTGTTGTTGTTTTTGAGCAAAACCATCGATTCATTGGCGATGGCCAAAGCGGCATCCAAAAATTCAGGTTTGTAGATGGTTTCTTTTTCCCTTTTTTCGTCACTATAGCGATATGGATCTTCAAAAAGTCCAAGGTCATATTTGGCATTAAGGATTCTTTTACAGGCATCATCGATTTCAGCCAACGCGACTTTCCCGGCATCATAATTTTGTTTGGTGAATTTCATAAAAGTACCGCCGACCATATCCATGTCGACACCTGCGTTTAATGCGATTCTTGCTGCATCGGCTTCATCTTTTGCAAAACCATGCGCAACCATTTCGTTGATTCCGGTGTAATCGGTCACGACAAAGCCGTCAAATTCCCATTCGCCTTTCAGGATATCGCGAAGCAAAAATCTATTCCCTGTGGACGGCACTCCGGAAATTTCGTTAAACGATGTCATGAACGTCTTTGCGCCGGCTTCAGCGGCCGCTTTGAAAGGCGGAAGATAAGTGTCGCGCAAAACCCTTTCCGACATGTCTGTTGTATTGTAGTCACGTCCGGATTCTGCAGCGCCATAAGAGGCAAAATGTTTGACGCAAGCCAGGATTGTATTGTTTTTTGACAAATCATCTCCCTGAAAGCCTTTGACATTGGCGATCGCCATTTGTGTTGTAAGATAAGTATCCTCACCCGAACCTTCCGAAATCCTGCCCCATCTGGCATCTCTGGAAATGTCGACCATTGGCGCGAAAGTCCAATGTACGCCACCGGCAGCCGCTTCTGTTGCAGCAATTCTTGCGGCGCGTTCCACCGCTTTTACATCAAAGGAAGAAGCCATTCCGAGATTGATTGGAAAAATAGTTTTATAGCCGTGAATTACATCATGCCCGAAAAGCAAAGGAATTTTCAGCCTGGAGTTTTCGAGATTTAGTTTTTGTAGATCACGTGTACTTTTCGCGCCGGTCGCGTTAAGCAGTGAGCCGACTTTCCCTTGTTGGATATAGGTAATGAAATTATCGCCTGTTTTCGGTCCTGTAGTCGAACCGTCTGATGTGTATTGGACCGTTTGATAGATTTTTTCTTCAATCGTCATCTTTGCCATCAGTTCGGCAACGAATTCGGCCTTGGGCTTAATTGGCGACTTATCCTTTTTTTGGCTGTAGGCGGAAGCGGTGAATGCAAATAGTATGATTATCAGTTGTTTTAATCCCATGCTTAATTTTCTATTGATTCTATTAAAACCCGTATTTTCCGGAGTGAAAGCCTAAATTCAAAAGCCCTTGTTGGACTTCAGGTGCATGCATAAATAAACCCCACAACAAGCCTGAACGATAATTTTCAATCATTACTACCTGCGGGCCTTGATCGATAGCGAGATAACGCGGTGCTGTCCAATTGTAATGGCGGCTGTCGGCGTCATAAAAACCTGCTACGCCCCAAACATTCGTTCGATAGTTTTCATATAAATTCCGGATCAGTGCTTTTGATTCCGTTGGCGTATACACAATAGAACTGATTCCAGCAGTAGGCGAAATAACCCCTTTATCATTGCTTGGCATGTGGGCATCATATCCGATTGTGCCATCAGGATTCCGTGAATAAGAAGCGGTCAGTCCCCAATAATTGGCACCATAACCCAAATACCCATGAGGATTATCGACACAATAGAGGTAATCGATTTTTGTATGGTTCACATTAACATCCCAATAATTCGCATATTGGTCGGACAACTGCGTCGGATCCAATCCGAGGTAAGAATAATGCGACCAGAATAATGGCCCGCCAAGCTGGGATGCGCCATTGTGTTTCAATATCAAAGGCAAACCATAAGCTGTTACACCCGAAACAATATCGCCGCTTCTGGCCCAGCCTTCGTGATAAGCAACCGGGTCAATCGGATGCGTTGGTGAAGAAGCTGCCATGACATAAGTAATCAGGCATTCGTTATAGCCTTGTAAAGGAAAATTCATCTGCCAGGCGTAATCCGGAGACCAATGCCAGTACAATACGTTTTGGTTGTTGGTATACCAACTCCATTCAACACCTTTCCATAAATTGTCATATTTGAGTGCCAATGCCTGTTCGTCGGGCGTGCCGTTCTTAAAATACTCGCGGACGGTTATCATTGCGGCACATAAAAACGATGTTTCAACCAAGTCGCCCCCATTGTCCATCGTTCCGAAAGGCACGACATGTCCGGTTGTGCCGTTCATCCAGTGTGGCCATGCGCCATGAAAGCGGTCGGCAGTCGCCAGGAAATCTGCAATTTGGTTCAGCCTTTCGATTCCGGCTTCCCTGGTGACATAATTCCGTGAAATCCCGGCAACGATTGACATCAGTCCAAAACCAGAACCTCCGGTCGTAACCAAATGCTCATCATTTGAAGGATCTGAAGGATGGTATCTTTCGCGTGCCAATCCAGAATTGGTTTCGGCATAATCCCAAAAATATTTGAATGTCTGCTTTTCTACCAGATCTACAAGCTCTTCATCTGTAAGGGAAGGCGGTGGATCTGGTACAGGAGGAACTGTCGTATTATTGCTGTCGCATGAGCCACAGCTAAAAAAGAAAAGCGATAAAATGATTGTCCATAGTATTCTCATAACTGGCTTTTAGTATCCGGGGTTCTGGGCAGTTTTTCCACCTGCCTCATTAATAAATCTTTGTGGGAAAGGAAACAATTCATTTTTGCCAATAGTAAATGTTTTGCCATCAGCGGTAAATGCTGCCTGGGCTTGGCCAGTACGCACTAAATCGAAATACCTGTCGTGTTCAAACGCCAATTCGACACGTCTTTCATGCCAGATTGCCGTGCGCAAAGCCGCTTGTCCGCTTGCTGTTGTATTTAGCAAACCGGCGCGATTCCTAACTTGGTTTAAAGGTGTGATTGCGTCACCGCCAATTTCATTCCTTGCTTCTGCGAGCATAAGCAACACTTCAGCATATCTGAGAACACGGATGTTTTTTGAAGTCTGATTGTCATTTCCGTTGTAGGTTTCCATCGTATAACTCGCATAAGCTTTTTCGTTATATCTCGGGTTGGCAATCAATGATGAAACCACCCTGCCATCCCATAAGGTTTCCCCCGCAAAAATAATCGTGGCATCTTTTCTGACATCGCCAGGTTCATAAGTGTTTACAAGGCTTAAAGAAGGAATATTGAAACCCCAGCCCCAACCGCTTGTGCCCCTGCCGCCTTGTGTCAGCGAATAACCCTCAACACCTCTTGAAGGATCTCCACCAAAACCTTGTATTTCGAAAAGAGATTCTATATTATTCTCTTGGGATTCTCTCCAAATCGTTGCATAATCCGGAGTTAACCCGTAACCTGTAATGGCTTCACATTGGGTAATGACATCGCCCCATCTTTGCTGATATAAATACACTTTTGCCAGCAATCCTCTTGCGGCACCTTTTGAAGCCCTGCCAATATCAGCTGCGCCATAAGCGCTTTTTTCGGGAAGTGCATCAATGGCAGCTAATAAATCCTGTTCTATAAAATCATATACTTCCTGTTTTGTTTTTGCGGTCAGTGTCATGTCGAGATCAGCCTGCGAAGCGCCCGGAACATGATCTACAATCGGTACACCGCCATAAACCCTTACCAGATTGAAATAAGTCAGCGCACGCAAAAATTTAACTTCGCCGGTTAGCCTTGCCCTTAATACCGGATCGGCATTGTTTAGCTGCGGCAGGTAAAGCAATGCCTGATTAGCCCTGTTCACAGTTTGGTAGCAACCTTCAAAAAGTTCCAATACGGAAATTGAAGTCGCATCATGGGTCAACATATCAAGTGCTTGCTTGTCGGTTCCTGTATCTCCCGGATCAGAACCTTTGTCGGCATCATCTGAAGCAATACTCGTAATTCCATTCCATGAAAAAGAACTCACATTCCAGTCAAGGAATTTGGCATAGACAGCCGTCACAAAGCTTTTTGCTCCGGCGTCATTATTGAATTCGTCAATTCCTTCTATAGACTCAGTAGATCTCACATCGAGAAAATCATCCGAACAGCTGGCTACAATTGCAGTAAGGCCTGCCGTGATAAGTATTGCAAAAATTATTTTTTTCATAACAATTAAAATTTAAGGTTAACGCCAAAAACAAAAGAACTTAACGTTGGGTAAGCATCAAGTTCAATGCCCTGGCCGCCCATTGGGCTTCCATCTCGGTTTACTTCCGGCGAGTAACCGGAATATTTTTGAAATATAAAAGGATTTAATGCTGTAGCATATACTCTCAACGAGGTTACTTGTTTGACAAATTTTGGAACGGTATACCCTATTGTGATATTGTTTATCCTGAAATAATCCCCGGATTCGAGATAATAATCAGAAGCAACGGGTATCATATTCGATGCTGCCGGATTTGGGGAATCGGTATTCAGGGTAGTCCAGAAATCTGCGCCAATTTCAGCTTCAATATTTTCATTTCCATTACGTTGTGCTCGTTTTCCGTTGTAGACTTTGCCGCCCATTGCGCCATAAGTATCAACAGCGAAATCAAAATTTTTGTATGCGCCCCCAAAATTTAAACCGACATAAGAAGTTGGCAATGCAGAGCCAAAATACCTTCTGTCATTGTTGTCAATGACACCATCCCCGTTTAAATCCTTGAATTTCAAGGCTCCTACTGCATCCAATCCATCCGTTTCGAATAAATAAAAGCTTCCTATTGGCTGGCCTTCCTCTAATCGTTTGGTCACTTGACCGTTTCCTAAATCTCCCCCTGTACTTTTCTCATAAAGTGGGTTTGTAATTTTCACCAACTCGTTTTTATTGACGGAATAGTTCCCTCCGATCCAATATTTAAAGTTATCAGAAATGGTTCCGTCCCATCGCAATGTCAATTCATAACCTTTATTGGATATGTTGCCAATTTGTCCAATTGTTGGATCGAGGCCTGTTGATAATGCCGGGGCAAAACGCAAGAACGCATCAATTGTTGTTTTGTCATATACATCTATTGTACCTGAAAGCCTATTGGTTAATAAAGCGAAATCGAGCCCGATGGTAGTTTCTTCGGTAGTCTCCCAATTATTGAGTTCAATCTTTTCATTACTTGTTGTTCCTGATTGCAGGCCTCCATCAAAAGGATAACCCAAAGAAGTACCGGTATCAAAAGCCTGCCGGTTTAAAGTAACATTTGCATTTCCAAGTCTTCCCCATCCGCCACGGAGTTTCAGGAGGTTAATGTATTTGTTGCCAGAAAGGAAATCCTCATTGGAGACAATCCATCCCAACCCGAAAGAAGGAAAATTTCCCCATTTATGTCCTTCCTGGAATTGTGAAGAACCGTCTCTTCTCAAGGTTCCGGTGACTAGATACCTATTCATAAGCTTGTACTGGAAACGCCCGAAATAACTATTCAGTTTTTTATCACTTTCAATCTTGTGGTTTACTGTTACATTCCCCGGATCACTTGACAGGTTTAAGTTCCAGTTATCTGAATTTGCCGGAACATTCCTGCCAGTAGCGGATAATTCCTCTTTTCCGCCGATCACCTCGGCAGTTGTTCCCACAGTGACTTCGATATCGTGAATATCTGCAAATACTTCATTGAATGTAAAGAAGTTGTCAAAGTTCCAATTAAAATAATCCCTTCTTGACGTTGTCAATGTGTTAATCGCTGAAGCCGATGGATAATCGGCGATTTCCCTGGTCGGATTGGCTGCGAGAAAGATATCCCTTAATGGAACGAATGAAAATGCTTTCCAATTGTCATATTCTACACCAATACGTGAGGTGAATTTCAAATATTTTGCAATTTTATATTCCCCGGACAAGCTTCCTTGCAAAATAAGGTCTTTTTGTTTTTCAGTAAAGAAATCAAGATCTGCGACCGGGTTTCCCACATTGTTGAAAACAGAACCGATCTCTTCAGGAAGCCCATTAGAGCCAACGATAGAAGCGCTGTATTTTCCATCCGGATATCTGACCGGCAAAATCGGTGATTGTTTGTAAGCGCTTGTAAAAGCTGAAAATGGTTTCGGCGTAGACCTTGTGAAAGATACGCTCATCGTTTGCGAAAGTTTAAAGCGATCAGATACAGTGTACTCGTTATTTGTCCTGAAAGTCAACCTGTTGTAATCCAACCCGTTTAAAATTCCTTTCTCGTCATAACTGCTCACGCTGGTCAGGTAACTCAATTTATCCGTGCTGCCAGACATCGAAAGATTATTGGTCGTATACATTCCTGTCCTGGTAATTTCATCAAACCAATCGGTGTCGTATGGCTGGTTTTGGGCAAACGTATTGGAATTCAAAGCCTGATTCGAATAAGCGACAAATTGGGCAGAATTACCCATTTCGACTTTTTTCAGCGGCATTCTCAAACCGACATAACTTTCTGCTTCAAAGACAGTCCTGCCGCCTTTTCCTTTTTTAGTCGTGACAATGATCACACCATTTGCAGCCCGGTTTCCGTATATTGCCAATGAAGATGCGTCCTTTAATACATCTATGGTCAGGATGTCATTTGGATTGATGCTCGTAATACTTCCTGTTGGAATTCCATCAACCACATATAATGGCCCACTACTGCTGTTTACTGTTCCCACGCCGCGGATAATCAGTGACGATGAACCACCTGGCGAGTCGTTTGCTACAATTTGCACTCCAGCCGCTTTTCCTTGCATGGCTTGTACGGGATTCAACATTTTTTGCCTTGCGATATCATTGCCCGTTACCTGGCTTATTGCACCGGTATTGTCCACTTTTTTCCGTGTTCCGTATCCAATCACAACAACTTCATCCAGTTTAATGTTGCTTTGTTTCATGACAATGGTCATGGAAAGTGTTGCCGGTAAAGTTTGTGTTTCATATCCTATATATGAAAATTCAAGCAATTCCCCTTCTGGCACCTGGATTTGAAAATTTCCATCAAAATCAGATATGGTTGACGCTTTTGATTGGACAGCATTTACTGACAGGCCGGGAATTGACAATCCTTTTTCATCGGTTGCTTTACCAGATACAGTAATGTTTTGGGCACTAAACTTTGAAACAAAGAGTAGGAATAATAAAAGTAAAATTGGCTTTTTCATTTATTGTAGAATTAATGTTGAGCCAATTTAAGAAATTTACAACGTTGTAGTTAATAACCCGGTTACTACATAAATACATCGGTAATCCATTGCCCAAAATATTAGCAAAACATATACTTAACATTTATGGGCTTTAATTGCAGTAGTGGTAATGATGTGGTAACTTTGTGTTTAAAGGAGCGCCATAAACTTATAAAGACTGTCTTCAGGGCTTAAATGCAGCTTTTTTCGCAGGCGGTATCTATGCAACTCAACACCGCGATAAGTGATGTTCATCAATGGCGCAATTTCCTTAGAGGAAAGATTCATCTTCAGGTAAATGCAGAGCTTCATGTCTTTTGAAGTCAGATTCGGGTACTTTTTTGAAAGACTAATAATGAATTCGTTATGAATCTGATTGAGGTTACTTTCAAAAATTTCCCACTCATGTTTATTGATGGCGTTTATTTTTATCGCTTTCTTGATCTCACTTTTAAGCTTATCCAAATCTGTTTCCCTATCAAGGATTTCCTGTATGCTCTCAATGATTTCACTTTGTTTTGCTATGGAAAGGGATTTTCCGGCAACTTCAGAAGATTTGGACTGGATTTCAAGTTCGAGGATATGTTTCTCATATTCTTGTATTTTTAGTTCATTTTCGGCTTTTAGTTTGATTTCCAGGATATTCTTCTGATGGCGCAGTTCTTCTTCCCGCAACTCAAATTTTTGCGTATACCGTATCTTATTCCATTTGTAGTATAAATAACTTGTAATGACGATGAACAACACATAGAAAAGAATCATCCAAAATGAGAAATACCACGGGTTGCCCACATCAAACCTATAGTCGGCAATCTTGACAAACTTCTTCCCGTCATTGTAATAAAAATCAAGGTTCTGGCTGCCGCTTCCAAGGTTATTTAAAACCAACTGCCCGGTTTTGATGTGTATAAAATGGGATGCGCCATTCAACTTGTAAAACAAATCGGGTCGGCTGTAGCCATAAAATTCAGGAACGAGATTCACTTCGACCGACTGGTTGTACCTTATTTTTAAATCATTGATAATCATGTTTCCATGATAAAAACCTTCAACGTTTACTTTCGGCTTTCTATTGTTCCTTTTGTCCGGTTCAAACGAAATGAATCCATCGTCCAGGTTTAACAAAAGTGATTTGCCATTGCGATAGACTTTAGTATTCTCGATGATGAGTTTTCCTTCATAATATTTTTCAGGAACCAATTGCCAGATGAATTCATTTTTGACCTGCGATATCAAATACAACAGCCCACTTTTTACAACCATGAAACTGTCATCGTCTATCGGTATGATGTCGGATATGCCTTTAAAAATATGATCGAAAGTCACATCTTTTTCAAGCCTGTTGGATATGCGGTTAAAGACATACCAATCATTGTCCATCAAAAAAAGTATCTCATTCTTATAAGTAAAAATCTTGACGCCATAGTCGTTTTTTATACCGTTGAGCTCCGAAATATTCTCAATTTTCCGGGTCATGAAATGGTCGTCATACTCAATGCGGTACAAACTCCTGTAATTGTCGGCAGCCCAAAGCTCATTAGGTTTATTCTGCGCAATGTTCCTGATGGGTTTGGTCAGCCCTTCGAGTATTTTCCATTTGGTCAGGTCATTGCGGTTGGGATAGACAGCAATCCCGGAGTAATTGGCTTGGAAATATACATCGTCCAACTTGCTGTCCAGGAATTTCCAACCGCCATTGACCGGATTGACATTTCGCAAGGTCGTGCCGTCGTATATGAAAGTGCCGTCGTTATGGCCAATGATGAATTCATTACCGGTTTTGTAAATATCCCAAACCTGGCCTTGTGAATCGGGAATGACCTCAAGTTTCTTGTTTCTTGATGTAAAAATGCCATGATTCGTCACAAAAATATAGCCGTCATTTGTCGTTGAAAGTGAATATACCGAACCTAAAATCCCCGAATTATCCGAAAAGATCGAAACAGGCGAATTGATCTCAATATGGCAAATCCCGTTGTCAAGCCCAAGCCAAAGATCATTTTCCTTATCTGTGCCAATGGATAAAATCGCGTTGTTCTTCAATGCGTTTTGCCTGTTGATGTTCTGGTATGAATTGTCGGCCAAATTGAGGATGTAAAGACCCTGAAGTCCAGTGCCGATGGCCAGCTTTTGTCCGACAAACTTTGCCGTAATGATGACTTGCTCTTTCAGGATGTTATTCAGCGGATGCTTCCAAGGCACAAGCGCACCGTTTTCTTCAATGAAAACCCCATTATTTTTGGTAAACACATAAATTTTCCCATTGTGCTTCCCGATATAATGGATGACATTATCCTCGAGCCCTTTCCAGTTGTCTTTTTTGACAAATGCATCACCGTCCATCAGGTAAACGCCATTGCGTACTGAAGCTACATAAATCTGGTCATCTACAAGATAACAATATGAAATCTGCGACGGAAACCTTATTTTCCTTGTGACATTCGCCTCATAAATAAAAAGCTCATTGAAAGACTGGAAATAAATTTTGCCGTGGTACTTAAAGACTTTCCAGATTTCCTCATTATCGGAGTTACCTGAAAAAAGACTGCTGCTCTTCGAAAGCGATGTATAAACCATCTTGCCTTCGATGCGTTTCCAATAGCCGAATTCCTTATACGAACCACAATAAATCCTGTCGCCATCTATAAAAATCGAGCGGATGATGGTTTTGTTCGGCAGCGTATACCGTTCCCATTTGACGCCGTTGTAACGCAAAAAATAATGGTTGTTGGCGAAATATATCGCATTGTCATTGCCCTGCACGACATTCCAAATCTGGTTGTCGCCATGATAATCGGATTTGCTGAAATTTTCGACAAAAGGCAGCAGTTCCTGCGGATACAGGCTGCATGAAAAGAAAAGAAAAATAACTATTTTAAATGCTTTCGTAAACACTCTGGAAATTTAGTAACCAAATATAGCGTATTTGGATTAAAAAAAAATGCCTCCGTTATGGAAGCATTATCTATTTGCCGTCTGCATATTCCTGCAGGTATTTGAATCTTTCGGTGAGCTTGCCGTTTTCGGTGACCTTCGCCCTTTCCAGAATGCCATCCTTATCGCCATTGAAAAAAGCCGGGATGACATGCTCCATAAACATCTCACCAAAGCCTTCGCTCGCATCTTTTGGCAGTTCACACGGCAGATTATCAACCGCCATGACCACAATTGCCGCCGGATGAAACATATCGACTTCCCTGTCTTCTATCGGCAGGTAACCATATAAAGGTTCGGCAATCGTAGACGAACGCAACGTACTGGCAATCGGGCCTTCGACGTCACAGGAAATATCGGCAACGACTTTTATCTTATTATCAACAGATTGCAACATATTCCGGGTTAATATAACCGGCGCATCATTCCCATAAAAATGCCCTGCCATAAAAATGTCCGACACTTTCGTAAAACGCCCAAAATCAGAAATATAATCCGTCGGGTTGTGGTAGAAATCCTTGTTGTCCAATACCTGCCCGTCAATGCGTTTGTTGTAATCCAAAACATCAAGCTGGGTGTAAACTGGTCCGTCGTAATTCTTTGTCAGATAGTCGCTTATCGAAATCTGTTTGATTTTTATACCGTCAAGAATTTCCTTTGCGCCATTGGCGACTTTTCCATGGCCGGTCAGGACAATTTTTATCGGTGGCAAGGTCTGCCTTTTGAGTTTTTCTATTAACGCATCCTTTCCTGATAGCGTTTCCGCCTTTGGAATGTTAAAAAGCTCGAATTTAATTCCGAATGCACGAAATCCATTATAAGCCCCAACAATTCCGGCATACCTGCCAAAACCAATCAGTCGCCTGAAATTCGCATCCACGATCGTTTCATGGTCGTACAAATCAATCTTTTTCTCAAGGATTGCCTGCAGCAGTTTTCTGTTGTGCGGCTGTTTTTTGATCGTATGGGAAAAGAAAAAATACTTCTTATTTGGGATTAGCGCATCAACCGGCACTTCCTTGACGCCAAAGAGCACATCGCAATCTGAAACATCATCGGTGACTTCAATGCCCGCTGCCCGGTATTGCTCGTCGGAAAAAATCCTGATATCCGAACTTTCGACTTTTATCTCGGCTTCCTGATGTTCTTTTTTAAGCCTTTGCAATTCGTCCGGCGTAAAGACAACGCGTCTGTCAGGCGGGGATTTTCTTTCTTTTATGATTCCGAATTTCATTTTGGGGTCTTAATTTTAATGCGCCCAAAAGTAGTGTTTACTACATCGTTTGCAAAACTTTTTTAGTGAATGTTTTATCCATTGCAATTCACTTTGGGCTTTGGGCGTGACCCTGCGGGTCAGGCTTTCCGCGGTGCGCGGCACCTTGCTTCAATCCTTCACGCAGTCTTGAATATCATTCAGCTTTGTTTTTATATTGAATTCCAATGCATTATAAATTTCTGTTGAAAAGTTTACCTTATCGTTAACAAAATCACGATTTTCCGATTTGTTACTTTGGTTATATTTGCCTTTATAAGCATATAAAAATGACATCCCGATATTTTCGCCTTTCTATAATTGCAATCCTTTGTTTTTTATCCTTCTCGTGTTCCAAAAAAGAAAAATACGCCCAGAACCGCGCCCGTGAAAAGAGTACGGATACGATGGCGTGCGTTTTTCCATGTTCGCTGAAACTGCCTAAACTGTCAGTTTCCTATGTCAACGAGAAGCAGGCCATGGTTGAACGTTTTGCCAACAAGCTCTGGAACAAAAACGACAACGTAAGTTTCCTTGTCGCCCGCAACGGACAAATCATCTATGAAAAATATGCCGGTTACGCCGATAATAAAAAGAACTTCATCACCGCGCATACGCCGATGCACATCGCGTCGGTCAGCAAAATGCTGACGGCCGCCGCCATCATGCAGTTGGTGAACCGTGACAAACTCGACCTCGACCAGAAAGTCAATACCATTCTCAAAACCTTTCCGTACCCCGACATTACGATCCGGATGCTGCTGAATCACCGCAGCGGGCTACGCAATTACGCTTATTTCACCGCTGATCCCGGTGTTTGGGATACAAAGCAAACCATTACGAATGAAGACATCCTAAGGCTTTTGGGTGAGAAAAACATTGCGTTGGCTACGCCTGCCGGAACGCACTTCGCATATTGCAATACGAATTATGCGATGCTGGCTTTGGTCATTGAAAGAATCACCGGACTAAAATATGGCGAGGCGATGCAACGCATGATTTTCAAGCCATTGGGCATGACCGACACCTACGTCTTTGATCTGGAAAAGGACAAGGAAACCGCATCGCAGACTTTTAAAGGCAACGGTTTACATTTGGCGTATGATTTCCTCGATGCGGTTTATGGCGACAAGAACATTTATTCGACGCCGCGCGATTTGATGAAATTCGATATGGCGACGTATGACCCGAATTTCCTTGACAAGGATTTGTTCAAGCAGGTTTATAAAGGCTACAGCTATGAAAGCAAAGGCACGAAGAATTACGGCCTTGGCATCCGCATGATCGAATGGGAAACGGGGCAGCATTTCTATTTCCACAACGGCTGGTGGCATGGCAACACATCTTCTTATGTGACGTTGCGGAATGAGAAGGTCACAATCATTGCATTGTCAAACAAAATGACCAAGAAGACTTATCTGGTACGGAAGCTCGCGCCTGGTTTTGGTGATTATCCGTTTAAGAAAGATAAGGATGAGGAAAAACTGGAATAAATGGATAATTGATAATTGATAATTACTTGTAAGGCGCGTTAAGGATTGTAGCGAAAATCCTTTTTTAAATAGATGAAGCGCAGCGGAGGCATTTAAAAAAGATTGCAGCGAAAAGCCTGGCCGCAGGCAACGCCCAAAAATTTAGAAAAATCTTATCATTTTCAAACAGAACTTTCGTGTATATTTGCAGGCTCAAATAATTGTCAATTATCCATTTTCAATTATTAATTAATTTGGGGCCGCCCGGTTTTGACAGCGGGTCGAATTGGACAGTAAGCACGTCGGGGACCGAAACGTATCCCGTTACCAAATGTTTCAACACTTTTAAACGGCGAAAATAACTACGCTTTAGCTGCATAATCTGAATTAAAGTAAGATAATGCCACGTCCCGACAAGGTCGGGAAGCTGGATTCTCCCGGAAAGCCGTGGTTTGTGGCGTTCCATCAGGGAGAACCGTAAAACAGACCTAAGGACGGAGGAACTTCGGATCCGTCTCTAAAACTCAAGAAGATAAGCATTGTGTGGCTGTTCCCGGCCTTGCGCAATGACGAAAACCCAATCGGGAAATAAACGCGTAGAAAGCTTTTCAGTTGCCTGTCTGGACGGGAGTTCGATTCTCCCCGGCTCCACAAAAAAAGCCCTTTCGGAATGAAAGGGCTTTTTTTATATTTAATTTTATCGATTATCGCTTAATCACACGCAGTGTTTTCACCTCATCGCCCTGGCTTACAATTACGTTGTAAACCCCTGACGGGTAACGATCTCCTATCTGCAATGTGTTCACTTCCGACACATCCGTATCCAACACTTCCAAAAGCCTGCCGGTCATGTCGTATACCTTCACATTTACTTTTTCGGCACTTGCAGTTCTGATATCGATACTGACGTTATCTGCAAACGGATTAGGGTAAGCCGTCACGGCAAATACATTTTTCGTTATTGATGATTCTTCCCTTGCCGAGCCAGGTGTCACGATGCTGCATGTCTTGCCGAATTCACCCGGCGCGTCAGTGCTGTTGAAAATCAGTCTCACCCTGACGTTGTAAATCATGCCCGGTGCCAGTTGTCCCGCAAAGTCATTCAGGGAGAACGCGCGCAGCTGTTTGGTCACCGTGATGCCTGCCGGTGGCAATGTGCCGCCTTTGAGCTGGAACACATAACCGATGGCTCCGGAATACGAAGTCGCATAGATAGGTGTCGAATTGCCCGGAACGACATAGGCATCACACTGTGAATCCTGCAATCCCACAGTCGGGAACAATGGCGTAACCAGGTTACATCCGTTCACCGGGTAAGGCAGGTAAGTGCCATCCGTATTTTTGATGGAAACCTTCACCGTGTAAAGGTGGTTGTAAACCACTTGGAAATTGGTGACCTGGGCCATCCTGAACTCACGTGTGGCACGCAGCAATTCCTGGGTGTTCGATGGATTGCTTGGATCGGTGACAAGGAACCTGTAGCCTGCCGCGAAAGGCACGTTGTTGGCATAGACCGCGTCAGACATCAACACCAAAGCAGCGTTTCCTGCGCATGAGGTCAGCTGTGTCGGTGTTGCAGGTGTGCTCACCGTACAGTTGGTGGCCGTATAAGGCTGCAGGTAGCCACTGTAGTATACCCCGACCTCGACTTTGTAAGTAGTCGCAAAGGCATAGGTGCCCAGTTGGGTGATTTTCATCGCACGAAGCGGCGTGTCTATGAACTGTACCTGGCCTGTTGTCGGGCCTGTCAGTGTGGTCACCCTCCAGCGGTAGCCCGTTGCTCCGGCTACGTTGGCGACATATACATAGGTGTCGATCGTATCAAGGGTATAGTTGCAAAGCAATGTGCCGGTGATTTTCGGCGGGAAGCCTTCATCAATTAATCCGTCGCAGTCATTGTCAATCAGGTCATAGCCGACTTCAGCCAAACCTGGATGTGCGGTTGCATGCGTATCATCGCAATCAGTATCATTCAGCACTGTAACGTGCCCTGAAACCGTAGGTGCACCAGTGCAACTCACCATAGGGGCCGCAAGATTTCCATAATTATCACCATCCGCATCCGCATAGTAAGTAACATTAGCGTTAACTGTTACACTTTGACTGGCCGTGGCCACATTTCCGCTTGCGTCTGTTACTGTCCAGGTTACTGTAGTCGTACCTTCTTCATAAGTAGACGGTGCATCGTTGGTTACGCTTGCAACCGAACAATTGTCAGAAGTAATTGCAGAACCCAAAACAATATCGGCGCCACTACATACCATTACATTTGCCGGGGCAGTGATTGTCGGATTGACATTGTCTGTGACAGTTACAATTTGATTTGCGTTGGAAGTATTTCCGCTTGCGTCTGTTACTGTCCATATTACCGTTGTCTGTCCTAATGGATAAGTCGTTGAAGGATGATTATTGGTTACGCTCGCTACCGAACAATTATCCATGGTAAATGGTGTGCCCAGATTAACTCCGGTAGCCGTACAAGCCGTATTGGTTCCCGCATTTACAGGCTGTGGTGCTGTAATGCCTGGATTTTGGTTATCGGTCACATGCACAAGCTGAGAGCAAGTTGAACTGTTGCCACTGTCATCCGTGGCAGTCCAGATTACGGTTGTATTTCCTATAGGAAATGCTCCTGGATGATTGCTCGTAATGCTCGACACGACACCGCAATTGTCGGTTGCCGTTGCTATTCCTATACTTGCTGTCGAAACGCAGCTGCCTATTGTATAATGAAGGGTCAAAGTGCCGCCATACCAAAAGGATTCAAAGCCTTCGTAACCTACAAACTGCAAAGCGAGGGTATTGTTTCCGCCATATGCATATCCGCTTACCGGACCACTATAATTGAGTGTATAGGTTTGCGCTTCATGAAGCAATGTGCCTGAGCCAATATATTGCCCCGAAACATACATATCACTGTTATAGCCTGTATTTCCCCAGCCTTGGTCGGCTGCAGTATAGGTCAAATCGACGCCTGTAACAATTGCTCCCGCAGGCAATGAATCTGAAAAATTCATGACATATGGAGCCCAGCCGCTAGTTCCTCCTCCCGAAGGGAAGCTTACTGTAGCCGTTCCCAAAATCGGAGCATCTGTATTGAGGTTTGCCGTTACAGGGCATGTGATTACCGGGGCAATAGTATCTGCCACCGTTACGTCAAACGAACAGTTTGTAGTACCACAGCTGTTGGTGGCCGTTAATGCCACTGTTGTTATTCCTTTATTGAACGTTGCGCCGCTGCCTGTTCCGCTGCCTGTACCTGTTGTCGCTCCGCTAAATGCATAAGTAAGGGTTGGTGACGGACTGCCGGTTACTGTTGGCGATGCATAGATAATCACTGCACTGCATGTACCCGAAGTGACATTTGCAGATTGATTGCCAATGCATGTGACAGTTGGTGATGAATTCACGGTTAATGTCGCTACACTTGTTGCCGTTCCACCTGGACCGGCCACTGCAATCGTTCCGGAAGTAGATGATGCGGAGACAATGGCCGTAATTTGTGTTGCACTGTCTATAATGAAAGACTGCGCTGCAGTTCCATTGACACTAACGCCATTGGCGCCAAGAAATGAAGTACCTGTAATGACGACAGTCCTGTCAGTATCCGTACCTGAAGCACATACTGAAGTTTTAGAAAGTGTGGTTACGGCTGGTGGCGTGAATTCTAAAGTGAAATCATCCAATCCAAGGCTATAATTGCTTGTAGTTCCACCTTCGATACCACGTGCCATAATATAAAACGTTGCCGGATTATAAGATAAAGGAACACTTACAGTATACTGGTACCAATTAGCAGAAGCTTCAATAGGTGCCTGGGATATTAAACGTGGAATGTTTAATAACGTTGTTGCACCTGTTATTGAAGGAGAAGTGTTTATAATAAGGCTTATTGCATCTGCTGCAACACCCGTCGTAGATCTGTATATCCATACTTTCGCCCTCATTTGGGCAGTAGTAGTGGCTGACAAGTTATAAGGCGGGCTTATCAATAATGCATCAGTATTAACCAAACTCGCCCAGGCAATACCTGCAAATTTTGTACCTGCATGTGGCGCTGGAACTTCTGTATTGATTGCAGTATATAATCCCCAGTTATTCCCTGTTATAGGAGAAACGGTCCAGCACGGTGCTGTTGTTTCAAAGTTTTCCGTACTTGGCAACACAGTTGTAGCAGCGCATGGTGTTGCAAATGGCAAAGTTGCCCAAGAACTGAATATCGAACCTAAACAGGCAGCACGTACATGAAGATAGTATTGCGTATTACTTAAAAGCGATCCGGCACTACCTGAAGTCGACGCTGTTGCTGTCCCTGAAGCGGGCGGCGTTGCAGAAGTGGTTACGGCATATTCATATCCAACAGTAGGTGTAGGCACTATTGCCGTCCATGAGAATGTTGCTGCGCCGGAACTTAGGCTGTTTATCGTTAAAGCCGAAGGCACATTTTCACAAGCTGCAGGTGCAGTTATATTTACAATATACTCTTCTGTCTCACCATAATCGGTCACGGTACAAGGGTCAACTACGACTAAACTTGTACTATAGGCCTCGCGGACACGCATCCTATGCGCCCCAAGCGGAGCCGATGGTGGAATAGTCACTGCAATAGTCTGGCTTCCGGAAGAAGAAATTAAAGCCGCATTGGTCCATCTTTCGGTGGAGTCAAAAGTACCATTGTCATTTAAGTCAATCCAGATGCCTACATTGCCAGAGCCACCGCTTCCGATGGTTACTGAAGCGTTATAAGTAGTGCCTTGTTTCAGTGAGGTCGTATTGGCACCGGTTGTAGGATAAAGAATATAATTGTTCGCATTGCCATTGCAGCCTGAAGTCAGTTTTGACAAGGTATTAATCGCAAAACTATTGATATAATCACTTGAGGAACAGGCATTGTTGTAAGTAGCTGTGCAATAGCTGTAGTCCGTTCCCGGGGTAAATGACTGAACCGAACATCCTGTTGCCGGGCCATTGCCATTTCTTGGAACCACTTGCCAGTAATATACTGTGCCTGTTGTCAAAGGCGCTGTCGGCGCATAAGACAATCCAGCCTGGTTTACCACAAACGGAGGTGTTGCCGAAGTACCAAAATAAACATCGTAACTTATTGGTGAACCAGTAGCTGCGGCCCATGTCAATGTTGGATTCCTGATTACATTGGTAGCGAGTGTCGCAGGTGAAAAACCTGAAGCGCAATTCGGAGGTGTTACCGGAGCCGGCTCGATCGAGAAGTTGTCGATGAAAAAATCAATATCGGCACTGCCATTTGAGGCGCCTTCCACAACCCTGAAAGCGAAATGCACGGTTTGTCCGCTGTAGGCAGACAAATCTACAAAGTCACTTTGGTCAACATTAGATGGAACATTGGCGCTATTGTATGTTTTTAAGATTGACCAATTCGTGAAATCTGTCGATACCAATAATTCCACAAAATCATCGGCTTCCCATGGCGTTGTTAGTGCCGTTGTTGCGCCAAATTGTGTGACAGCCACGCTGTAACGTACAATATAACTGGCAGGAATAGTATAAAATCTAGACACAAGCCATTCATTGGAGCCTGAAGAAAAAATGTTGTAATGTGCCGAACCGGTCGTTCCTACATTTGCATAACCATAAGTATCCCAGTTCGATGTAGTGGTACCGTTAGGCCCAGCCACAAGGTTGCCGTTTCGTGCTTCTGTCCAGCAAGTCGGGACATAGGATGTAAAATTTTCAAGACTTGGAAAAGAAGTTACTGCCGGGCATGCTGTCGTGAAAGCTACAACTGTAGAATTCGGACTGTAACCACCCAATGAACAGGCTTGTCTCACATATACCTGATAGGCCGTAGAAGCTGATAATCCTGTAATCGTAAATGGCGAAGTAGCCGAAGCTGAAGCAATCGTACCTGTTGCACCGGCTGAAGCGCCTGTACCTGGAGAGAATCCCGTTGCGCCATATTCAACGATATAATTTCCTGTACCTGTCCAACTGATGGTCGCTTTCGCAGGAGTAATATTTGAAACCGCTACCGAAGTACCGGCAGCACAAGGCGTAATCTGTCCGGAAGTATAAGCCGAAGCACTGTAAAATGGCTGTCCGGTACAGACATCGTTATAGGAAAAAATATGATAGTAATATTGTGTCCCGGCGGTCAGCCCTGTATCACCAAATGTAAGCGCATTGGATGCAAGCCTCACATTTGTACCGGCGCCCAATGTGGTCGAGCCAACAGTATAAACAGTGCCATTGACCGGTGACGGCGGCGTCGCGCTCGTACTTCTCACTACCAGGTATTTGCTCGGCGCGGGAGAAGCAGCCGAAAAAGTTCCGGTCAACGTCGTGGCTGTCACTGCACTATAGACCATGGCACTCGCCAAGGATGTTGGCGCGACACAAGGGGAAAGTACCACTGGTGCAAATGTATAAGTCTGTCCACTTGCAGGTTTTGTCGCTGTAGTGGCTTGGTTGTAATACACAGTCTGGGTATTTACTGTGCCGACTGTAGGGCTTGCCCAACTACCTGCGGCCAAAACTTCAATATTTTTAAAATCGGCATTGGATGCACCTCTTAAGCCAACCTCGCCGTTAGTGGCATTTCCACCGGTATTTGAAACGGCATTGGTCCATGTGCCATAAACGATTTTGATGGCATTGCTTGTTTCATACAATTGGATCTGCATTTCAATACTTTCAGCAGTGGCATTTGTACCATAACGTTTTAGATTCTTCCATTGTACCGTGAAAACTCTTGAAGGGCTGCTTCCGGTGGTTTGATAGCGGACTTCTCCGGCAGCAAGTCCCAGCATGTCCCGTGACCATGCAGCGATTGCGCCATCATACCCGGTATTGAGACTTATGGCAGTATAGTTTGCAACCGCAATATTACCACCAAATGTGATGGCGCCGTTCGTGCTGATGCTGCAGGCAGTATATGGAAGGCTGTTAAATGTAAAGGTAAAAGGTATGGTAACCCCATTTGCCCTTCCATCATCAAAGGCACCTGGATTTACTGTGCCATTTGGCAAAAGAGCGGGAACTGTTCCTCCCGTAATAGAAGTGTATGTTCCTGCACTTGGTGTAAAACTGTAATTTGCAACCTGGGCGATGGCATTTTGGCCGACCATAAAAAAAGCCATCATAATGAAGGCGCCTAGGAGAGAACCAAAATGGGATGTGAATTTCTGTTTTTTGGTCTGATTGGTTTTGGATGACCATTTCGTTCGTTCATCCACAGTAAGGTAATTTCCTGTCATGTTTACAATTTTTAGTATATAATTGATGAATATACTGTTATGTGTTTGTAAAGATTCTGGATTTTTGTTAAAATCGTTTAAGATGTCATAAAACCGATTAACGGCACATTATCGTCTGCAACAATCTTAATTCGGAAATAACTAAAAAAGCAAACCCCACACAATGTGCAGGGTGAAAGTTTTATTAGATGCTATAATCGGCTAGCTTGCGGTTTTCCGCTTCAATATCAAAGCGGTCAGCAAAGACACTACCAAACCCACCGGCACAATTTCCATATAGGTCATCAGTGCATTGATGGCAGGGTTTTTTGCGAGTTCCTTGAAATTGGCGATTTCCGCTTTAGCAGCTTCAATTGCTGTGGCGGTCGCGCCTTCGGATTGCATCTGTGAAACCATGTGCGCACTGTACTTGTCGTAGAAATCCGGGATGAAGTTGTAATAATACACCAGCCATGTCAATACGTAAAAAGTTGATGCGATCAGCGTAATCCACAGCCCGATCTGGAAAGCTTTCCCAAAGCTGATGCTGCCGTTGTTGTGCTTGTCGCGGAAACTTTTCACCGCCACAAAAATCATCGAGAAGGACAGGAGCATTGCAGAATAGCCGTAAACCATTCCGTATTCCCAATTCATACAGCCGCCTAAAGCAGCAAGGACAATCACCCAAACGGCAATAATCAGCCCGGCAATGATCCCAAAGGTAATAATGACTTTTTTCATTGTTTTGTTTTTAAATGTTCAGAGCAAAGTTGCAACTGGCAGTCGAAAACCGGTTCATCCTTTTGGGTGATTTTGATGTTCTGGCAACCCAATCATCCTTTTGGGCTATGCGATCAGCCCGGTTCTTTTTGCTTTTTCGACAGCCTGTGTCCTTCTTTTGACTTCGAGTTTTTCAAAAAGCCTCGAGGAATGGGTCTTGATCGTGTTTAACGACACAAAAAGCCGCTCGGCAATTTCATGGTTGCTGTATCCGTCAGCCATCAATTGCAGGACTTCGAGTTCGCGTGGGCTGATGCCAAGGCGTGCCAACTCCGTTTCATTCAATATAAAGGTTTTGGTATTTGTGAAAACTTCTTTTTCGACGATGATGGTTTCGGTTTTTGGCTTGGTCAGTTTGAGCGCCAGCCAGATGCCGAGTCCGGTAAACAACAAAGCGATGGCCCCGGCATACAACTCAAACGCATGTGACAGCACCACAAAACGGAACTCGAGCCACTGCAGCAAAAACAGCAACACAGCAAGGGAAACGCCATAAAGCAGGTAGGTTTTGTATTTTGAAAGTAATGCCACTTTTTTTGGTAAATATAATCAAAGTGGGATTTGTCGGCAAATGATAAGGCCGTTATTCTCCGGTTTCATCATGTGGCGCGTCGACCGGTTTTGATTGTGACGAGCCTTTCTGCCTCAAATAAATCGACAATCCGATGATCGCAAACACCGACAGGAATTCGCTCTGCCAGTTCTGGAAGGATTCAAACCAGAAACGCGAATCGGTAAGGTATTCGAGAGGGCTTTTTTGTGGTTCGCCTTTTAGGCTGTTCATCAGGTTCTCGTCATTGAGGCTGCCGCAAAAGTGCAGGGCAAAAGACGCGAAAAACAACAGGAACAATGCAATGGTCAACGAATGTTTATAGACTGCCAGCCAAATGCCGCCTTTTCGTACCGGCCACGGCGCGCCTTTTCTTTTTGGCGATGGCTCACGGTCGACTTCTTCCGGACCATCACAGCCTTTGGATTCTGAAGAGCCTTTTTGTCTCAGGAAAATGGTCAGCCAAACGAATAATCCCATCTGCAGGAATTCGCTTTCCCAATTCTCAAATGTCGATTCGACAAAATGGCCCGAAGTCAGGTATTCGCTGATGGTCACTGCCGTACCGCCGTTTTCAAGCAGTTCCTTATTGTATTCCTGGATGCCAAAAACAACCTGCCCGACAATCGCGCCGGCAAAGAGCAACAGGAATACAATGGAAAGGCTGTTTTGATATAGGATTTTTTTCATTGCATATGCTTTAGAGTATTTATTGAAGGCTATCCAAAGCTACATGCAACAGATAAGGATTTTCTTATAAGATTTATGGAAAAGGTTATAGGATTTTGGGAATTATGAAGCGGCGCTGTTCTTATAAAGCTTGACCACAATACAGCACATCCAAATAAGGAAGAAGGCAAACGTGATTTTCTGTATCAGTGGCAGGTACAGCAGCAATCCTTTAGTGTAATATAAATAATTGTTGAGTGCGACGAGCACCAAATTGGCAAGCCCAATCCGAAAAAGCCGATGCCATTTCATTTTCACCAATCCGATAAAAGTGCCAATCAGCGCAATGACACCAAACAGTGATGCCAAATAAATCACGATATTGTGGAAGCTTGTCGCAATAAATGCCGCGACGACCATCGCCATAATGCCTGAACCCTGGATTATTAGTTTCGGCGCTTTCCCAAATGGGATATCCCTTGGAAACAAATACCAAAAGAAAGCCAGCGACAAACAGATGACTGCCATAGCCGCCAGTGCAATAGGCCGCGCGGGATTGGGCTGCCCGTTGATGGCGATTTCATTGAGCAGGTTGCACCAATAATTGTCCATCCAGCTAAAACCGACCGCATTCTTATCCATCGGCGAACCGCCGGGATAATAGTTGGCCGCAACCACATACAACGCTGCATATAAAATGGCGCCCCATAAGGGAATCAACAGGAACGGATTTTTTTCTTGCTTCAATGGTTTTGTTTGTACCAAGATACAAAAATCATGATAATGCCGTGCACGGGCAATTATACCATGCCGGCCTTTTTTGTCCCGGCTAGCTTGTCATAATTGACAAACAAATTGATGTAAATGTTCCGCGAAAGCCGTGTGATGACGGGCATTAAAGCGACCAGCCCGACAATGATGGCGATAAAACCCGTTTCCAGGCTGGTTTTCAACGCGAAGTGGGCCAATAAAAAGATCGCGCCGCCAGCCATCACCGCAAGTGCATAACTGACATACATGGCGCCAAAAAAGAAATTGGGCTCTACTTTATATTTAAAGCCGCAATGCCTGCAGTGTTCGTGCATTTTCATGGTTTCAGTAATGACATATGGATTGGGGTTGACATACATGTGGTCACTTTGGCATTTTGGGCATGTGCCTGTAAAAATGCTGTACGTTTTGCTTCCTTTCTTAAACATGGTTTTTCAAATTAAATTAAATTGCTTTGGTTGTGTTTTACGAACCTAAAGCATGAAATGGACTATCATTCAAATTCCATACAAAGTTCTGCAATAATGTGCGTTTAACCGATGTAAATAATGCGTATTAATTTGTACTTTTGGGACATTAGTGATAATGATATGAAAGATATTGCCGTTCTGAAAATAGGCCAGTTCCAACAGGAAACACCCGATGAGCCGTTTTATGCCAACACCTTAGCGGATCATTTGGTGTCAAGCCACCTGCACATCAATAAGCCGCACAGGCATAATTTTTATGCAGCCATGCTGTTTACCAAAGGTTCCGGTACGCACGACATCGATTTCAATACGTATGAGGTCAGGCCGGGCAGTGTATTTATGTTGGCGCCCGGGCAAACGCACCATTGGGAACTTTCAGCCGATGCCGATGGTTTTATCTTTTTCCACATCCAGGCGTTTTACGACATGCATTATATCGATGATGGGATTAAGGACTATCCTTTTTTCTCTTCCGTACAAAATGCCCCTGCGATTTATCTGAAAGATACCGAACCTGTTGCCGGGCTTTTTAAAAGACTGCTTCTCGAACATACAGCCGACAAGCTGAAGAAAAAGCAAATGATCCTGAGCCTTGTCACGCAAATCTATATTGAGCTCAGCCGCCAGGCCATCAGCGGCAACCCACAGGAAACGGTGCAATCCGATCATTACCTCTCGAAATTTGCTGCCTTTGAAAAACTCGTCGAAACCCATTACGCCGACGAAAAAGCGCCCGAACAATATGCACAATGGATGAATATGACTGCCAAACACCTGAACCGCATCAACAAAACCATCGTCAATAAAACGACTTCCGAGGTCATCACCGAGCGCGTGCTGCTCGAAGCCAAGCGCATGCTGATTTACTCCGGCAACAGTTTCAATGAGATTGCTTTTGCATTGGGATACGATGACTATGCATATTTTTCGAGGCTGTTTAAAAAGAACACGGGAGAAACGCCGACCGCATTTTTGAGGAAACACGAATGATTATGGGCAATACGGTCATTATCCAATAGTTATGACGATTAAAAAAAGGCGGCTGGCGATAATTCACGAAAAAACAGTAACTTTAAGCTAGCAAAAAACACAACCAAAATCATATTAGCCATGCTGCAAAAAGGAGATACTGCCCCCAATTTTAAACTACTGGCCACGCCCGACCAGCACATCAGCCTCGAAGAGCTCAGGGGAAATAGCGTGATCCTGACTTTTTATCCCGCCGATTGGAGTCCGGTGTGCAGCGACCAAATGGGGCTGTACAATGAAATGTTGTCCTACTTTACAAAATATGATGCTGTGATTCTCGGTATTTCCGTTGACAGCAAATGGTGCCACCTTGCATTCTCGCAATCGCGCAACCTTCATTTCCCATTGCTGGCCGATTTCGAACCGAAAGGGCAGGTTTCCAAAAAATACGGCGTGTACAACGAAGAAGAAGGTGAATGCCACCGCGCTTTGTTTGTCATCGACAAAGACGGAACCATTGCCTGGAGCTATAAATCACCGACGGCCATTAATCCCGGCGCTGACGGAATCCTTGAGGCGCTCGAATCCATAAACCAAAAAACCAATTGATATGGCAGGAAAATTAACCCCGCCGGTCCATGCCGACGACCACATACAAGGCGAAGATACGGCAACAATAGAACTGGTCGAATACGGCGATTACCAATGTCCGTATTGCGGCGCGGCCTATCCGGTCGTGAAAAGGATACTCGAAACATTTCCAACACAGGTGCGCTTCATATTCCGGAACTTCCCACTGATGCAATTGCATCCTTTTGCGATGGCTGCGGCCGTCGCTTCTGAGGCGGCAGCGGTGCAGGACAAATTCTGGGACATGCACGACATCATTTTCCAAAACCAGAGAAAGCTCGGCGTAGAAGGCCTGTTTGCAATGGCACATTCCATCGGACTGGATATAGAACGGTTCAGGGAAGATATGGAAAATGAATCCTTACAGGAAAAGGTCAGCTCCGACTTCGAGAGCGGCATGCGCAGCGGCGTCAATGGCACGCCCTCATTTTTTGTCAATGGCATCAAGTTCGACGGTGGTGCGGAAGACCTTTATGACATGCTGGTACGCAATAGCAGCTGAGGTTTTTTTTAGGACGCTATTTCAAACTTGCTGAAATACTGCCCATTGAATTTAAACACGCCTTCTCCGGACCCAAACCATAATTCCCCTTTTTTGTCTTTATAAATGGCAAAAAAGGCATTGCCCGGAAGACCATCTTTAATGGTGTAACCGGTCGTTTTTTGGCCGTCATACCGCCAAAGGCCGGTATCATAAGTTCCTATCCACATATTGCCATCCTCATCATCATTGATTGCCAGGACGCTGACCGTTTTGTCTTTCAATGCATTGACAAAATCGGCATTGCCGGGCCCATTTTCTTTTGTGAAATTAGCCAGGTTTTTTCCGTCGTAACGGAACAGGCCAAAACCACTATGGCCAAACCAGAAGTTTCCGTCCTTATCTTCAAATATGGAACGGACTGCGGCGCTGCCCAAGCCTTTTTCTGTAAACCACGTAAAAGATTTCCCGTCATAACGGCATACGCCCTTAGATTCCGTGCCGAACCAAATATTTCCCTTTCGGTCTTTATAAACGCAATAGATGTCGTAAGGATTTATAGCGTTTGATCGGCCTGAATCATTGGCATTGGGAAATTGCAAATAGTTCAGCACATGGCCATCATAACGATAAACCCCATTTTCGGCTGCAAACCAAAGATCATCGGCGCCAATAGTCCAGCCCTGGTCAATATTACTATTTGATTGTTTTGTAAAAGTCGTGAAAGTATGGCCGTCAAAGCGGCTGATTCCATTTCCTGTACCAAACCAGATATTGCCCAGTTGATCTTCCTGGATGCTCAGCACCTGATTGTGGCACAAACCATCTTTATCCGTAAACAGGACAAGGTTTTTTCCATCATAACGATATACGCCATCTCCATCCGAGCCATACCAGTAATTGTTTTTGGAATCCTGAAATATGCAACGGATATTTTTGCCGATTTCAGGAATACGATGGCCGATAGCCGTGCTTTGTGCCAGCGCTGTTTTATCATTAAATGCTTTTTGATGCTGCCCGTTGCAGGAAATCAGTACGGTCATGATGCCGAAGAGTAAAAAAGTGTTTGATGTCATTGTATCTTAATTGATTTTCGTGTCCTTTCCGTAAAGGTATCACTTTTAAGCCGTCAGCGTTTCACGATGAAGCGTTTTACTGCTCCAGTATCTTCGGCTTTGATAAGATAAACGCCGTTTGCCAATGCGCTTACGTTCACAGGCTCGCCAGTTGAAACTTCAAAGCTTGTGACTTTTTGTCCGAGCGTATTGTAGATACCGCCTTTGATATTGCCGGATGGCGTGTTCAGGTATAGGAAATCCGAAACCGGATTCGGATACACGCCAATCGTATATTCAGGATTATTCACTCCTAAAACAGCATTGCTGATTTTGGCGGTATACACATAAGGGATATTGCTGTCGATGATGATCGATAAAGCGCCAAAAGTCGCACTGCCACGTACCAATCCTGAAATATACACGCCATTCGCATCGGCGGTCACGCCATCAATACGATCTTGTGCAATACCGCCAATATTATAAGCCATCAACGGCAGGCCGTCAGGACTGTATTTGATGACAAACCCATCGGTGCCGATAGGTTGTGAAGTGCACGTTATGCCGTTTCCAAAGTTGGCTGGGCCGTTTATAGTCCCAGCCACATACGCATTTCCGCCCGCATCTGCCGCGAGATATTCCCTATATCCAAGTACGACTGCGCCGGTTCCGGGTACTTCGCGTACCCATTGGTATGTTCCCGAAGCATTGAGCTTTGCCAGATAAAAATCATTGAACATTCCCGATATCGGGCCTTCGGCGGTAATGTCGCCAAACGCAAATGCGCCATAAAGGTGTGATGCAAAATACACCTGGTCGGGTGTGACTGCTTTGACCTTGGGTTTGGAACACGTAATGTCCTCGACATATTTGACCCATTGGTACACGCCCGAAGCGTTGTATTTGACCAGCCAGGTAGAATACGAAAAGGGTGGAAGTACAGTCGTACCGTTATAATTGGCGTTTGTTTCCGCACACGAACCCGCAGCATAAATATTCCCTTCGTTATCGACACTGACCGAAGACAACAGGCTGACCTGTGTTTGGACAATCGTCTGCCCAACCGTGCCATCGGGTGCGAGTTTCGAGATATAGCAATTCATAAAACTGTCATAGCCGACATAAATGTTGTCGCTCGCATCGACTGCCAACCCGCGCGCATATCCGATATTTTGCCCGACAGTGCCCGGTTCCCAATACCATAACAAATTGCCCTGTGAATCGAATTTGACGACCAGCGGTTTTACTTCCTGCACTGGGTCAGTGACGACAGTAGTGCCAATGGTCAGCGTCGTGACATAAGAAGCCGCGATAATGATATTGCCCTGCGAATCCGACACGATACTGCCGATGGATCCTTTGCCGGTAAAAGTCTTTGAAAAAAGCAATGTCCCATCCGGGCTGTATTTATTGAACATCAGGTTACCAAAGGTATCCGAACCATATGGAAAAGCGAAATCCTGGAATCCCGCCATATAGACGTTACCGGAAGCATCAACGGTATTCGGGAAAGCTACCATTTCGGGGTTAGTGGAAATGGTAATAGTGGATGGCTGTATCCATTGGAAGGTTTGGGAATTTACGGTGTTTGCAATAAGGAGTAGGAGTAGTAATTTTTTCATTTTCAATTGTTTATGTAAATGTAAAAAATTATGGGGAGTTGTATATTTTTTATTTTTTCAAAAATGGGCATAAATTATAGAAATAAAAAAAAGTAATTAAACAGGAATAGACGTCGTTCATCGATGATTTGGGTTGTTTGTGGCGAAAAGGATTACGTTTAATCAATCTTAATCCCTAATAAAGATGAAAAATTACTACGTTGAACTTAACGGGCAGCAATCTGATGCGTTAAGTTTTGAGGAATTGAAGGATAAAAACATCACTAGAGATACTTTAGTCTGGTATGAAGGACTTGACGGCTGGAAGAAAGCCGGAAGCCTTGATGAGCTTCAGCAACTTTTTAAAAGTTTCCCGCCACCCATCAAAAAAGAAACCCCGCCGCCAGTTTATATTGTCGAAGAGAAGCCATCTTTTATGTCTGAAAACAGGAATAAGATATTGCTTGTGAGCCTTTCGTTCGTATTGCTTCTTGTCCTGTTTTTCTCTTTTAATGACCGGAGCAAAACCGATATGGAAATCAAGACCAGGGAGAATTCTTATCTGATCGATGAACAACAAAAACAACTTGAGGAGCAGAAAGCCAAGATAGCCGAACAGGAAAGACTTGAAAAAGAAAGGGCTGAGCGGGAAAGGCAAGACCGTATCAAGGAATTGACCGCACTGATCATTGCTGCCGAACAAAATGTTGAAAATGCCAAAAGGCAATTGAATGATGCAACTTCATTCCAAATGCTCCGCTCAAGGGGTGAAAGGAATGATGAAATTAATGCTGCGAATGAAAATCTTGAGGCACGGAATAAGGAACTTGATGCATTGGTGAAGGAATTGGAGAAATTGAATCCAGAGAATTAAAATCAATAGCAGGATATTTTGGAATTAACCATTTAAACAAATTACCATGAAAGCAATTTTATTTTCTCTTTTTATGCTGTTCGCCGTTTCGGCAATCGGGCAAACGAAGCCAACCAAGCTTTTGGCATCTAGCTGTGAAAGTCGCGGATGTACAGGTTCAGAATATTGTTCTGCCTGTAAAAACTGTACAGGATGCAAACACTGCGCGAAAGAAGGTGGCAGTTGTGGCGTATGTTCGCCTGCACAAGTGAGGGCTAGTAAGAGTACGGTTAAAAAGAGTAAGAAGGGGAAAACTAAGAAACGTAGATAGGACAAAAATTAACATTAATTATAAAAAATAAAATTATGTATCACGAAATTATTGGAGCAATTGGAAATTTAAACATAATAGAATTTTATTATGAAGGAGAAATAAGGGTTGTGGAACCACATTGTTATGGATTGACAACTGCCGGAAATCACGGTCTGCGAGCATTTCAAACTGATGGTTACAGTTCTTCAGGAAAATATGGCTGGAAGATGTATGATTTAGGAAAAGCTGAAGATATAACTGTCTTGGATGTTATTTTTGATGGTCCACGAAGTGGTTATAATAGAGGTGATAAGGGAATGTCAGTTATACATGCTGAAATTTAGACATGAAAATCGCTATCATTAATGCAGGACAACAATTAAAAACAATACTAATTGACTATACGGAAAAGGACGGAACAAACGAAGGTTGGCGAGAAGTCGAACCGTATAGTTTTAGAATTAAAAAAGATATTGAATATTTTTATGGTTTTGATATTAACAAAAATGGGATAAGAGGATTTATAATAGATTCCATTAATAATATAAAAATTACTGATAATAACTATAAGCCGAGATGGGAAGTTGAATTTTAATTACATCTGGAATGATTAACAAAATTGACATTATAAAGGATTGTGGAATATTTAAAGATTTCAATTGGAGCAGTATTGTTGGAATTGAAGAGTTTAAAGAAAAAAATATCATTTACGGATGGAATTATTCAGGTAAGACGACCTTATCTCGAATATTTTCGTCTTTAAGAGATAAAGTAATTCACGATAGTTTTGCAAATGGATTATTTAAGATTACTTGTGATAATAAAAGTTTTGATAATAGTAATTTGTCAACTTTCCCTTATGAAGTGTTCGTTTTTAATGCTGAATATGCGAAAGAAAATTTAAGGTGGGAATTTGATGAAAATATAAATGCGATTTTTTTTGAAGTAGGGGACAATGCTAAAATCTCATCTGAAATTGAAAAAATTGAGAGTATTATTATTTCAATTGAAGGAAATTCGAATGTAAAAGGAAAAAAAGAAAAACCTCAGGCTGCGATTGATGAATATAATTATTTTGAAGTATTATTTACTCAGGAAGCTGGGAGAATTAAAAATGATGCATTTGCAAGTTTAATAGAATTTAATAAAGGACATTTAAAAAGAATTAAAGATAGAATAATTGACGATGTAGATAGCTATATAATTAAATCAAAAGATGAATTAGAAATTCTGACAAAAACAATTAAAATCAAGGAAGCTATACCAAAAGTCGAAAATATTCTTTTTGATAGTTCTTATATTTCCATTTTTAATGCCGCTTCGGAGATATTAAGTTCTGTGCCAATAAAATCCGATGTAATAGCCATTTTGGATAGAAACTCAAAAGCTTTTGATTGGTCTAAACACGGGCTTCAATTACACGCCGCGAATGAGAATTGTCTTTTTTGTGGGAATACTATAACCGAAAAAAGATACAGGGAATTAGTGAATTATTTTCAGAATGAATCTTCTCGATTAAAAGAAAGAATTGATGTTATACTAAATATGATTATTGAAGAAGAAAATAAACTTAATAATCTGAATATCCCTTTAAGTATTAATGATTTAAATGAGGGCTTTCAAAAAGAATTTATAAAAAGAGAATTGCATATTTCCAACGAGATACTGAAATATAAAAATCAATTACTTAAAATTTCAAGAGTACTGAAAAAGAAATCTTCGGAAAAAATTTACTCGATTGTAAATATAAATCTTGATGAAAATAGAAATGTCAATTTACTGAATAGCATAAATATTTTTAATGAATTGATTAATAAGAATAATGATTTTGTTGATAATTTTGATGACACGATTGCAAAAGCAAGAGAAAAGTATAAAGATCACCTCGTTGCTCTTTTTTTGAAACAAATTAAGTATTTGTCCAAGCGAAACAAATTTGAAAAATCAATAGCACAAATTGAGAATTTAAATGAACAAGTAAAGCAGTATAATACCGATATTTATAAATTAAACGCTTCTAAGGAAAGTGATTCTGCAGGGTCAATCCAATTTAATTCATTTATTCAAAGTTTTTTAGGTAGAAACGATATAGAGATTATACTCAATAGTTCAACTAAAAAATTTAATTTGATGAGAGGAAATGAATTAGCGAAGAATTTGAGTGAAGGTGAAAAAATGGCAATTTCTTTTTCTCATTTTTTTGTTAAGCTTAAGAGTATTGAAGAAAAAGGTAGACTAAACAGTTCTATAATATATATAGATGATCCAATATCAAGCTTAGATAGTAATCATATATTTCAAATTAATTCATTCTTAAAAGAAATATTTTTTGATAAAGTTATTGTTGACCCAACTAAGCCTAAAAATTTTGCATGGATACTAAAATGCAGGCAATTATTTGTTTCGACTCATAACTTCGAGTTTTTGAATTTGCTAAAAGAATTGCCGAAGAAAGGAGGATTTGGAAATAAAGAATCGAAATATTTTATTTCTAGGAATAATAATGTATCTGAAATCCAGAACTTGCCTAGTATATTTAGTACAATTTCGTCAGAATATCACTTTCTTTTTGGAGAAATTCTTGAGTTTACAAAAAACCCAAATAGAAGCTCATCTTCAAAACTTTTTACAATCCCTAATATCCTAAGAAGATTTTTAGAAATGTATACATTGACCAAGTACCCAAACATGAAAGAGGAAGTAGATACAAGAGCAGAAGTTGTTTTTGGAAAAAAGGAATCTAAACGTATTTTAAAATTATTACACTATTTTAGTCATTTCAATAGTCTGGATAGAATGAACACCCATAGTAACTTTGTGTCAGATATAGAGCATGCTTGTGATGATGTTATAGAATTAATCAAAATAAAGGATAAATTACATTATGATGCACTTGAAGCATCTACAATAAATTAGCGATGCCCACAATAAAACTCAATCAACAACTCAAACGCCTAGAAATCCAAGAATTCGAAATCGAAAATCAAATCGTCTTCAACTATTTCGACAATCTTCCCGCACAAGAAAGAGATGCTAAACTCCTTCGTGCTATCTACATTGGTGTTTTGGCATTGATGGAAGACCGCATTTCCGCTTTCCTGGCCAAAACCAACAACGAATTGGGAACCGAACTCGAAAGCCTGAAGATGATTTTCGAGATGAAGAAAGAGCTGTTCTATAAATCAACCATCAAAGGAACTTTGGCCGAAGATGATATTGCAGAATTCCTCAACAGTTATTTTGCCGAAAAGAAATTAAAAGACCGTGCATTCCTGACAGGGAATACAGCCGGGAATATTCCCAAAAACAAAACCGGGGATATCATTTGCGAAATCAACGGAAGCCCGGATTTAAAAATAGCCATCGAATGCAAGTTTGATAAAAGCATCCGATTCGGCGAAATAGAAAACAAGGAAATTTTTGCCAGGAAAACCGATACTGCGTGGAGCCAATTGATAGAAGCACAAGCCAATCGCGATGCCAAAGTCAGCCTGATTGTTTTTGATATTTCATTAGTGGATAATTCCATTTTAAAGAACTTTGATAATGTAGGTTATATTCCTGAAATAGGTTTTGTGGCTATTATCAATTCCCAAAAAGGGGATTATTCTAATTTGGCGATTGCTTATATGCTCGCAAGAGATATTGCATTAAATGCCAAGAATGTTGAGGTTGAGAAAGATTTACTGGCGATGCTCGTAAACCGGATTATAAAGGACATCCATCAGGTATTAACCATTCGCACCTTGGTTTACGCCAATATTGATACCAACAAGGAAATATTAAAACAACTTGAAAAATCAATGTTGTTAATGGAATTCAATCAGGAATATCTTAAAAAATTCCTTTCCGATGGCACGCTCACCAAGAAAGATTTGCTTGATTTTTATATGGGTGAGGATATAAAAGACAAATTCAAATTGATTGAGAAGGAGATTGACAATTTTTAAGATGCTTTACTGACATTGTCCTACCTAACTTTAGACAGTTAGGCAAAAACAAAACCCCAAAGCTCACACTCCAGGGTTTTAAAAACTTAAACAAACTCCCTACACTAAAACCATTTCACCCATACTGCTCGAATTGTCCTTCCCATCGGCAGCGACAAACGCGATCCAGCATTCCACTGTATCGCCGAGCCAGGTTCCGGGCAGCTCGAGTAGGTAAGTGGCCTGGCTGCGTTTTTTGGTGCCTTCGCGGGTGTCAAACAAGTTTCGGGTCGTGTTATAAGTTACGACCATCAGCATGTCATCGCTTTTTGCAAGGCCTTGCCCGGAGTTGTCTTCCCAGTCTAGTTTGATGGCAGCAGTCGCCTGCGGTGCCGCACTGGGATTTTCAGGCCCCAACAGTTCGCCTTCCGCAATGATGACCTTTTGGTAATCCATCGTAAAATCAGGACTCGCGCCCGCAACCGCTTCCCTGATGTGGTAGGAAATCGCGAGATTCCTGCGCGACTTAAAACCCTGCGATTCCCCAAAATACCTTTTCAAGATGCTGCCGATCGGCGCGAGGAATTGCGACACCAGCGTAAACTTCTCGCGTTGTTCCGCCCGTGCCTGCGTCGGGATACGGTGCGTTCTTTTTGGCAGCGAGCGCATAATATCTTTACCGCGCCAGCTTGCCGCCGACGACGGTGCCGACTTTTCCCGAGAATCCGCCAAGGATTCCTTTTTGAAATGTTCCCATAATTGAAATGTTTTAAAATTACTGCTCGACTAATTTGAAATGGGGCAGCTACCGGTCTGCTGTCCAATGTGCCGACAAACGTAAATGGCATTTTCGGAACGAAAAAATTTCGTGTCGGGAACCGCCGCATTTTGCCGGTTTTTTCCGCAAAAGGCCACTTTTGTCGTTTTTTGCCGATTTATGCAAAAGGAAAAAATTGGACTACGAAGCCGCAATTTGCCGTAATGTGCTTATTCTCGACTACGTATTTTTATACAACAAATTCAGTATAAATATTTATTGCACAGTAATTTATTAATGCATCTATTTGAACACCTTACAAGTGAAAATTAATCTCTATAACCAATTCATGAAAAAAACAAAAAATCCCTACCCAAAACTGTTATTAACTCTTTCAGTATTATTCATACTGTTATTATTCGGCTGTGAACCCCATGAGGAACTCATTAGGATCAAAGAGCAAGAACAGTAACAAAACGGAATCTGAATGAACTGTTACTTGAAAAAAGCTTTGGCTCTGCTTATCGAAAAGTGATGCAAGAGAAAGAATCAGGACTCGCATCCAGAACCGAATTGGAGGATCAATTCGACTTTACAATTTCAGAAAAAGCGGTTAACGTAGTTGAAGTTGATGGCAAGACATTTTATAACATTTTGATGAACGAGATGTAAAAAGCGCCGAATACTTTGAAAACCTGTTGGTCATGATTGAGAAAATCAACAATATTGATGAAGTGAGTGCATTTATTATTAAGTATATCCCTTCTGCTCCAATAACGTTGACCTACCATAATTCCTTTCATTTTGAAGGCGATAAGGAAGTGACCAACATCTTAGGAAGATATTCAAGTGAATGTGGTTACGTTTGTTTTACGATATGTACTGAAACGGGTACAGGCGATAGTGGAACAGTCTATACGGGCGACCACATAGCAGGTTCCGATTGCCACAATCCACAACACCAGCATACCGTATGCTTTAGTTTTTGCGATGCTGCAGGCGGAAGTGGTGCTGCAGGCGATGGCGATGACCCAGGTCCAGCGCCATCAGACCCTGGTTCAGGAGGAGCAGGAGGAAGCGGCAGTGGTACAAATCCAACTGTACCTGATCCGCCTGCGGAAAGTGGCGCAACGCAACCCGAACTTGAACTTGCTCCTGTGTATGATTTGCCACAGCAAGATAATACCGAACCATGCGATGAATTGAAAAATCTTGTGGATGGTGATGATATAACATATGCAATTTCAATGGTGGAAACAAATGATGATCACGAGCATGGCTATAGCTTTACAAAACCCCAAACTCAAGAATCGGCATTCGTGGCTAATGAAATACCAAATTATATTTTGATAAAACAAAATTGATTTTCATAGAGCCATCAGAAATGATGGCTTTTTAAATAATCCTTTATTCGGGTGTCGTTCGGGTCATGTTCGGGTGTTGTTCGCTAAAATGGGATTTTTACGAACAAGACCCGAACGACATACGACTATAGCTAAAAGCCGTAATTTTATACTGTAACAAATTCCTAATTTCACCGTCTGGCTATAAACCAAAACTTTTTAACATGCGCCCGATATTCACCTTAGTTTTTACGATTTCCTGTTTTGTTTCTTTTGCCCAAAAAGCAATCACTGAAACTTTTAAAAAAGACAGTTTATTGCTAGTCAGACAGCAGCCCGAAAAGGGATTTTTGAATGACTACATTTTATTCATACCAAAAGGAACGCCGCTGAACAAAAAAATATTCCTGCTTGTCGAACCGAATAATACGGGCAAAACCTCAGACAGCATTGAAGTCCATAAACAATATGCCATTGATTTGGCGTCGGTAAGTTCTGTAGGGAATAATGTGTCTACTGAACTCAAAATACCTTGCTTGTCCCGGTTTTTCCGAGACCGGCATCGCAAGAATTGGTATATACGCACGCATTGGACAGAGACGTGATGTTACAGAAAACACCCGGATTAAAACGCCTTGACTTGCAATTATTGGAAATGATCGATGATGCCAGAAATATTTTAACGGCTATGAATATCCAGGTTGACCCGAAAATTTTGATGAATGGCTTTTCGGCTTCAGGGTCGTTCACAAACCGTTTTTCATTCCTGCATCCCGAAAAAATAAAAGCATTGGCCATAGGTGGATTCAACGGAGAACTGATGCTTTCCCAGAATGAACTCAACGGAATCAAACTCGACTATCCCATCGGAACAAACGATTTTCGTAAACTATCCGGTAAGAAACTTGACATCAACGCCTATAAATCCATTCCGCAATTGATCTATATGGGGAAGTTGGATGAAAATGATGCCGTGCAGTATGACGACGCTTACGACAATAAAGAGCGCGACATCATCAATAATAATATCGGAAGTAAGGTACAGGAAAGGTATCTGCAATGCCAAAAGATTTATTTGGAGCACAACATTCATCCGATCTTCAAAACCTATGAAAATGTAGGACATTGTACTACACAGGATATGAATTTGGCCGTCATAAAATTCTTCTTCGCTCAAATGCATGAAAAATAAATAAAAAGCCACGATTCAGACACCGCAAATTCCAATAAAATCCCTTTTGTCAAATAATTGAGATAAAATTTGCGTAACTCAAAAGTTACACATAAATTTGTAACCTGAAAGTTACATAAACTAATAAATCAAACACATGCAGACAGAAATTAAAAACGAATGGATTTACGAGCAATCGCCAAACGAAGTATGGGAATACCTTACACAAGCCGACTTGATTGCGCTTTGGCTGATGCCAAATAACTTTGAACCAATTCCCGGATACGAATTCGAGTTCCGGACAAAACCGATTCCAAGCCTTGATCTGGACGGAATTATGTATTGCAAAGTGCTTGAAATTGTTCCTTTTCAAAAGCTCGTCTATAGTTGGAAAGCTGGTTCGGGCAACGGTATTTTTTCACTTGACACTGTTGTCGAGTGGACTTTGGTAAAACACGGAACCGGCTCAAAACTGATATTGAAACAGTCAGGTTTCAAAGAAGCCAACTTTGCAATCTTCACTGGCATGACAGATGGTTGGGATAAAAACATCCATAAAATGATCAATCATTTAAATGACAAAAAGTAAAATGGCAAATCTTGATGCTTTTCAGGTCATTGCAGACCCAAGCCGAAGACAAATCTTGCGTCTTCTGACCCAGGACAGCTACAATATAAATAGTTTGTCGGAAAACTTTAATATGAGCAGGCCGGCTGTTTCAAAACACATTAAAGTGCTGCAGATGGCAGGTTTCATTTCCATTCAGGAAATTGGAAGGGAACGCTATTGCACATTAAGTAAGGAAGGATTTACTGAAATCAGGAATTGGATGGATTATTTCGACCAATTCTGGAACAGCAAACTGAAAAATCTGGAAACAGTCTTAAACCGCAAAAAGAATTCAAATTAAAAAACTTCTCCAATGCAAAAAGAAATTTTATTACAATTATTGGAACAAAACCGGAAGGACTGTTCTCATTTCTGCAAAAACATCAATGCAGAAAATAGTGGCTTTCGCTTAACGGAACACACCGCCTCGGTTGGGTTTATTTTTAGGCATATTGGTGAAACGGCAAATTTGATTGGGCAATTTTTTGGCTGTGACACAACGATCGAAGGCACTACGATCGGTCAGAAAGATACCGGAAAGCAGTACGATCCTGACACAAGCCGCATGTATTTTGAAAATGGCTACGACACGATTGAAAAGCTTGTTGCGGATACACCGGACAAAGAATGGCTTGAAGAAATAGACACCACCTGGTTCGGGAAAATATCAAGGATAAAACTTTTTTCAATCCTGTTATTCCACAATTCGCACCACTGCGGACAAATATCTTCCGCGCTGTTGAAAGGAAAAAAGTATTGAGAAACAATGCCGCCAACATGGGAAAAGGGCAGGGATTACTTCAGGATGTCACCGAACAAATCGTGCGAAATGCCCAGGAATTCACAGAACTCATAAACGGTAACCGCGTGTTCGGGCTGCTTGTTGTAATGAAGGCGGACTTTTTTCAGCAGGTCGCGCGATGCACGTTCGCTTTTGCCGGTAAACCGCTGGACATCTTTGGTGTAGAGTATTTTTCTTTCCATGTGATTGATGATTTTATGATTGATAATCTTGTTAAAATTTGCAACCAAATCATGTGCCAATCAGGTGAATTTTGGTGTAATGGGGTGAAAATTACGTATTTATACGTAACATATTCAGTATAAATACGTATTGCATGGTTCCTGAAAAAGTGTAATTTTATCACGTTCCTACTTGATGTCCCGGTCTGCTAATCTTACTGTTCTAACTATGGTGTTGCTTATGGCCCTGGCTGTTCGCATATAACCTTTAACCGAACTATGAGCAAAACCAAAACCACCGCAATCAGCACCATCATCAAAAAGGATGATATGGATGTTATCATACAGGATAAAATCCGCAAGAACAGAAAAGAAAAAATCATTAAATTTTTTATACGGTTGGTCAGGCCGGCCATATTTATCGTCCTTCTTGGCGGCGGTTCTTTTCTGGCGGCGGTATATTTCAATTCCAACTATACGCTGAGCGTCGATGGCATTGACGAATATTTAAAAGAAGGAATCAGGCATTTCTGGCCTGAAATTGTAGTAACGGTCGTCCTGTATTATCTCCTGGAAAATGGGTTTCGAAGATACTATGAGATACCGAAAATAAAAGTCAATCCCGAAGTGTTTGAAATACTCGATATCTTCAAAAAATCGCCAAGAGGCGGACATGTCTGGATTTTGGACACTTCCATATACCATTTGCTTCCCGATATCGGGAACGATGCCGACATGTCGAAAACGGACGAAGAAAGCTATGAGGCCTTTAAGCTGGCATTGGCGATTGCGATATCCAATGAGTCGCACATCAGGATATTATTGCTCCATCCGGACACGTATGCTGCGAGCCAAAGAAACAATGACCTGATTAAAGAAGGCTCAGATTTTTCGAGGGAAATCAGGAGAAGCCTGAGACGCATCCACAGTGCTGTCTGTGAAATAAGCAAAGATTCGCAAAAAGGCATCCAGGTGAACCGATACCTTAAAATCAAATTATATCGTGCGACCCCGGTCATGAAACTCATCAAATGGAAAGATTATACTTCGTTTACGTTATTGCCGCCGACAGGGAAGGCAAGCCTTGCCAATAGGGTTCAAATGACGGATGATTCGGATTTGGGCGCTTATCTCGCGGCCTATTTCAATGACATCTGGATTTCTTCAGAAAAAATAAACGCGCCTTCGAATGAACTGACAGTCGATTTTTTCGAGGATTTTCTGATGGTTAAGATAGCTTGTTCTGAATGGCCTTCCGCTTCCGGCGAGAACAGATATGTTTGTTGGGGCGGGGATGAGTTTAATTTATTCAGGCCAAAATACCTGCTGATCTATGATGATGACGGGCTGTTTACTTCGCTGGATGGTAAACTGGAGGCAATAAAGAACGGTACCCGCCAGGAGAAAATATACCTTTCCCTGACCCACAACAATAAAGAACATCATGTATATGTGCATGCGACAATCAAGAAGGAACCTGGGGATGAAGAAGATCCTGTCTATGACAATGCGTTCTATAAAATATCAAGGAATTATAATTGGGACAAATTGCACAAAAAAAACCCTGTTTTCAGGAACGGGAATGTCGTCAATGTAAAACATGGGATATCTATTATCGAAATTAAATATGAATCGGAAGATTTCCAGGTGACCACAGACCGGTATGAAATTTCAGGGCTTTTGGAAAGGGATAAAGTAGGTTATAAATTCCTGTCCAATAAGCAGCTCAATATCAACCTGACCAAAGGCTTCTTGTCGACTATGCATTCTATGGACCTGTTGTTCAGCGAGCTTCCGGATGATGACAAGGATCTTATTTTATGCAAAAATTTAAACGGCCGCATCGGAAAAGGGAAAAAATATGTCGGAAGAAAAAGGATACTGATGGCATATAGGGCAGTTGTGGACGGACAGAAAATCAGCATCACGAAAGCAACACACGGCGATGGCAGGTTTTATGACAAGGAACAGGCTGGCAAAATCACCTATCCGGTCGTGTCAGATTACGGATACCAGACGGATAAAACCAGAAAACATCCTTATCCTGCTGTCGATAAAGAATACTGGACGAAAATAAAGTCACAAATGGAATATACCAATAAATATTTTCATGACTTTGAGCACATGCAGTCGCTCACACATAAATCGGGCGAACCGATACTGAATATCGACGAGCAAAAATACATCCTGAAGTTCCTTGAATCGATTGTCAAGTTTGATCTCAACAACATCATTAGCAGCAAGTCGAATGAAACGACACATTGGGAGGTCTATATGCACCTGATTATGAATCAAGTGTCCGAAAACGAAATCGGGCTTGTCACGCCGGAGCTTCAAAACAAGGATTTCCATTACCAAACCATACACCTGATGAAAAGGGACAGGATCAAAGGCGGTATCACACAAATTTTGGATAAGGCAACAATCAAGGACTCCGCTTCACTGGATATTTCTTTTGATTCCCTTTATATCAACTGCACCACAAAACAGATCCGGGTATCACAGATTGAATATGCCGAAACGCCAAAAATAGAAAACAGGCATGAGGAAAACAAGATTGGAAGACGGGATGTCATCGTATTGGAGTTTAAACGGGTTACTGTTCCGAGGTATGATAATGATAGGGGAGATGAGGCAAACTCTTCAGGCTAACGCTATTTGACCAGTTTGTACATACATAATGTTACGACCTTAAAATTTTCTCCATCGCTTTTCCCTTTGCCAATTCGTCAACCAACTTGTCCAGGTAGCGCATTTTTTGTATCACTGCATCTTCAATTTCTTCTACACGATACCCGCAAATCACACCGGTAATTTTTGATGCATTGGGATTGATTTGTGGCGCCTGGGCGAAAAAGGTTTCAAAATCACTGTTGCTGTCGATTTGGTGCTGTAATGTTTGGGTGTCATATCCGGTCAGCCAAAAAATAATGGTGTCGAGTTCCGCTTTTGTACGTCCTTTTGTTTCGACTTTTCTGATATACAGCGGATAGACACTCGCAAAACGCAATTTATAGATTCTTTCTTTCTTCATTTTCCGTATTTATGATTGAACGAACGCAGGCTTTCAAATATACACAATCTAAAAAAGAACAAAAGGCTATTTTACCACTATACCCTTAAATATTTTATACTGCGCATTCACCACCGCTTCATTAAACCCATGCGCGGCTTTTGGCAACAGGATGTATTGCTTTTCGGGTGCCGTGATTTTATCAAAATAGGCTTTGGTAGATGCTGCAGGCGTGGTGATGTCTTCTTCACCCTGGATGAAATAAACCGGGGTCTTAAATACCAGGCCATTTTTCATGAAATTGATATCCGCGACCATAGAAGCCACACCAAGGCGTTCGTCACCGGCATAATTGACAAACGAATAATCGTCGCCATCCTCGCGGTTTTTGTTGTCTTTTTCATTGTCGTATTCAGGTGCGAGCGTGAACCAGGTTTCCGGTGCCGGCGTCGATGCGCTGCGCTCGTATTTCTTGATGACCCGCATGAGCTTGCCGCTGTTTTTCGCTGATGCATAAGGTGGCGGACCCATAGCATCCAACGTTTGCAGGGATATCGTATCGTTGGCCTTTTGTACCATGTCATGCATTTTTTTATAAGTCTTCACAAAATTTTCCGAAGGGTTGACAATTTGTGAATGGCCGACATAAGCCGCAAAAAGATCAGGGCGTTTTAAAGCCATACTGGCGCCGACCACAGAACCCCACGAAGTCCCAAAAAGGATGACTTTTTCTTTGCCAAGGTATTTGATGAGGTATTCGGTAAGTGTGATTCCGTCTGCTGCGACCTGATTCACGGTCAATGGATTTGCTTTTAGGTATTCCGGGTTCAACTCGGCTGGCGCCGTACGCCCAAATGTCCGTCCCGAACCTCTTTGGTCCCATTGGACAATGACAAAATCCTTTTCCCATTCAGCAAACTGGGTATTGGTATATGGGCTCACCGGACTTCCCGGCCCGCCATGGAGAAACAAAATGACAGGTTTTGAAGAATCGCCTTTGATCGTTACCCACTGGTCAATGCCGTTGATGGGAATGAAGCGTGCTTCGGCGATTGGTTTTTTCGGAAGATCATTGGCGGTGCCATTGGCATAAAACGAAATGGAGAGTAAAGTGAAGGCTGCCGATAAAATGATGGATAGGGTGTTTTTTGGAAAGGTCATGGTTTTCAAGGATTAGCAAGCAGGACGAGTGGGATGGTGGTTTGCTACCGGAATAGTGAAAAATGTTTTGCCTTTTTTTAAAATGATTTTTTAACAAAATAAACCTTGGCAATAAAAAAGAAATACCTTTGGGACAAGACCAAAAATTACTATCAATCAAATTAATGTTTTCGACTATGACCAAAAAGTTATATTTAATTCCGCTCTGCATTGCCATGATCGGCTGCAATAAGAAAGAGGATAATTTCAAAGATCCGTTAATCACAAACCGCGACACAACGGTTAATGTCAATGACGATTTTTTCAGTTATGCCAATGGCGTCTGGTTTAAAAGGAATCCGATTCCGGCGAGCGAAAACAGCAATGGGATTTTCAGGACGATAGGCGATACCATCAATGCCCAGATCAAGAACATCTGTGAAAAATCGGCAAAGGAAACCAATGCCGCAAAAGGCAGCAACGAACAAAAAATTGGCGATTTCTATGCGTCGGGCATGGATACACTGGCAATAGAAAAAGCAGGCTTAAAGCCTTTGGCTTCAGATATGCAGCGCATCGATGCGATCCAGGATGTGCCATCTTTGTTGGCGACTATCGGGTATCTGCATACTATTGGCGTCGCACCGGGTTTTGAATTTTTCGTTGGGCAAGACGATAAAATCAGTGATAAGAATGCTATTTTCTTATGGCAGGGCGGACTCGGGATGGGCAACCGCGATTATTATTTCAATACCGATAAGGAAACCGCTGCCATCAGGGCAGAATATGGCAAACACCTCAATGCGATGCTGAAGCTGATGGGCAATGATGCCGCAACAGCTGAAGCCGGCGCTGCAACCATCATGAAGATGGAAACGGAACTCGCAAAGTCTTCACGCAAACTTGAAGCGCTTCGCGACCCGATCAAGAATTACAATAAAATGGACATCGCACAGCTGAGTGCGATGACACCTAATATCAACTGGCAATCCGTAATCCCAACAATGGGCATTGCTAAGGCAGATACGATTATTGTCGGCCAGCCTGAATTTGTGGCAGCATTCAACAAGACGGTCAAAAGTTATTCGATCGCCGATTGGAAAACCTACCTGAAGTGGAACCTTGTCAATACCTATGCGTTGTATCTCAACTATGCCATTGATCAGCAGAACTTCCATTTTTATTATACCATTATGAATGGTTCGACCGAGCAAAGGCCGCGTTGGAAAAGGGTTGTCGAGCAAACCAATGTCTCTTTGGGCGAATTGATCGGGCAGGTCTATGTTTCCGATTATCTGCCAAAAGGCACGAAAGAAAAGCTGTTGGAAATTGGCAACAATATCCGCGACGTCTATGCCGTGCACATCCAGAAACTCGACTGGATGAGTGAAGCGACCAAGAAGAAAGCATTGAAAAAACTCAGTAAGATTGTGATGAAAGTCGGTTATCCCGACCATTGGAAAGACATGAGCAGCGTGGCCATCAGCCGTGATTCTTATTCTGCCAATGTCATGGCTGCGAACAAGTGGAAATACAAGTATATGGTGAACAAATTTGGCAAACCTGTCGACCGCACCGAATGGAGCATGTATCCGCAGACTTACAACGCCTATTATTCCTCGAGCAATAACGAGATTGTCGTTCCGGCCTGTAACATATTAGTTCCGGGTTTTGAAGGCAGGATGCCGGATGATGCCGTATTGTATGGCATTATCGGCGGGTCGACTTTCGGGCATGAGATTACCCATGGGTTTGACGACCAGGGCAGCCAGTATGACGAGAAAGGAAACCTGAACAATTGGTGGACGCCCGAAGACTTGGCGAAGTTCAAGGCAAAGACCAAACTGATTGTCGCACAGTTCAACAAATTTGAGCCGCTGCCAGGGAAATTTGTCAATGGCGATGCGACCCAAGGAGAGAATATTGCAGATTTGGGCGGTGCTGTCATGGGTTATGAAGCATTCAAGAAAAGGCCGCAGTATAAAAACCAGGAGAAAATAAGCGGACTGACGCCAGACCAACGGTACTTCATGGCATTCAGCTATGCATGGCTCGTCAATATGAAAAAAGAAGCACTGGCCCAAAGGCTGATGATCGATGTGCACTCACCTGCGCAATACCGCATCAATGGCCCGTTGGCAAACATGCCAGAGTTTTATAAAGCTTTCGGAATCAAGCCGGGCAGCAAGATGTACCAGCCGGACAGTTTAAGGGTCGTGATTTGGTAATATTCAAAGCATAAAAAAACCGCAATCAACAAGATTGCGGTTTTTTTATGCGTACCGATTTGAAAATGGCTAAACGGCCGCCTGGAATGTTTTCCAGTCAATGGCCAGCACTTCTGTCAAAGCCGGTGTCCAATCGGGCATATGCGGTTTTTTCATCAGGTAATTGGCACCGGCTTCAAGGTAATGCCTGACCAATTTCTTTTGCAGGATGCCGGATATCATCACAATCGGGATGGTTTTCCATTCGTCAATTTTCCGGATGATGCCCAATATTTCCTGCCCGTTGTAAACCGGCATATGGATGTCGAGAAAAATGAGATCAGGTTCCTGTTTCCGAAGGATTCGCAGCAATTCATTGCCATCGATAAATGTCGTTACATCGTGCCCGAAACTTTCAGCCACTTCCTTAAAAAAGTGCAGATCGTCGGTATCATCGTCCAGGTAATAAATGAGTTTCTTTTCTTTCATAGATTGGGGTTTATATAAATTAAACGGCTGTTTACCTAAAAGTATTATATAAATCCCCCAATTTATTTATATAATCCTGTGGTAAGTTGCCATTCAAATATACAATTTTTGGGTCATATGGTTTTAATAGCCATGATTTTATCTTCGAAAACCTCCTTGAATTCCGATTTGCTTTTTATCCTCGTCTTGTAGGTATAAATGGTGGCAACCGACAATTCCAGGAAATCTGCGATTTGGTTTGAATCCTGTATGCCCAATCGATACAGGGCAAAAATCCGCAGCTCGGTATTCAGAAGCTCGCCTTTTTTAACAATGCTTCTATGGTCGTCCGGGAATAGGTTGTTGAAGTCGGTGATGAATGTTGGAAACAGCTTCAGGAAAATCGCATCAAATTGGTGAAACAGCTCATCGCGCTCCTTTTTGACATCATATCTTTTCAGGCTCGTAATCACTTCATCTATTTTTTTAGAGATGATTTTCTGGATGGTGCTTTTCTGGATGTGATCGATTTTATTGATCAGGTCGGAAGTCGCCTTTATAAAATAAGTGATGTATTCTTCCTTTATGGCGTTGGCTTCGCTGAGGCTGATGTTCATTTCCTGCAATTTGCTGTACGATTCGGACATGATTTTTTTAGAGGCATTCCGGGCTTTCAATTGCTTGAAGATAATGACCAGGAACAAGATGATGATCAGCGCAAGGATCGTGAGCAGCATGACGATTTTTTCGAGCATGTCGTTTTTGCCGTTGACTTTATTCAGCTGTGCTTTTTCGATAATCGGCAAAATGGACGAGATTTCAATTTTCCTGTGTCGGGCATTATAGAATGTCGCATCATCCATGGCCAGGTTGATATACCGGTTTGCTTTTTCGAGATAGCCCATTTTAAAGAGTTCGTTGGCCAGATTCCGCAGCGCAACCGTTTCTTTTGTCGCATTCTTGACATCGGCAATCGCGGCAAGCGCCAAATATTCGATGGCTTTCTCGGTATAACCGCGTTCAGAATAAATATAGCCAAGGCTCGAAGTCGCAATGCCATAATAATCGGGCGGCAACTTGTAATTGTTTATCCAGTAGTTGAAAGCAAATTCGGCACCTTTCCAGTCTTGCTGTTTCATCCGTTTCAGGCTTTCGGTTGCCCAATATTCATTCGTGTCGGGACCGATCAATGCCAATGCCTTTTCGAGGTAGACATTTCCGATACGGATATAAGTGATGTTGTATCGCTGGTCTTTATTATAATCCGCAAGGTCGTAATAGGCGCGGGCTTTAATTGAATAATATTCAAATTGGTTCCTGATGTTGAGCTTGTCGGTGTGGATGCTGTTTAGCGTATCTATCGCTTCCTTAAAAAGCCCGGATGAAAGCAGCACAAAGCCTTCCTTGATTCTTGTTTTGGCAAGCAGTTGCGGATCTTTTAAGACGATTGCCCTTGATTTTGCCTGCTCAAGATAATAATAGGCCGAGTCATATTTGAAGGATTTATACGCTTCAAACAACGACATGTAATAATTGTAGAGGTTTTTATCGTCGCGGCTTAAGGTGAATTTGCGCACGCCTTTTTTGAGTTCGTCAATCCGTGCATATTTCTGGGCGACATATACCTGTTTGTTCTGAAGCGCTTTATCCAGTTCCCTGAGTATCGGATTTACGTCTTTGGCAAATAGGGCAGCACCATATATTAAAAAAAATAAAAGGAAAAGTCTGCGCATCGCAATTTGGTTTAAATCAATCTTGGATTATTCAATTTGTCATGCTTTTGGGAAGCGGCCGTTTTATGGTTGTTAAATATACTGCAAAATTCTAAATACCGTAAAAAATTATAAGGACTGATGCGGTATCAAAAATAATAATGAGTTAAAATTCTCATATTCTCATATTTATAACATAAATAATGGCAATTTTCATCTCGACAACTACTTGATTTTATTTGATAGGCATAAAATGCAACAGGCTAATTTTCAACATTTTAAAAGCTGTGAAAACGTTGTAGTATCTTGATTTTTCCTGAATATTTTTTTTAAGACTTTTTTAACTTTTAGCTTCGTTCAATACTTAAATAACAAATTTACTCTAACCAAAAAAGCAAATTTATGAACAGCAAGATTATTACCGGATTGGCTATCCTTTGTTTCTTAGCCTTTGGTTGCAATGAACCAGATGATGGCAGCCACGCCGATCCAATTACGCTTTCTGAAAAAATTCACGGTGACTGGAGCCTGATGAATTTAAAGATGGTCGATGAATATGCGAAAGCCAATGACATCGAGCCATTTGAGCAGAACATTAGCACTTTGTTTCATTACGAGGATTTCAAGATCAGGTTCAGTGTCAATGAAAAAATGGTGGCCACGACCTATGAGGTCATGGGCGATGTGCCGGCTTTGTTTATGCCAAACGGTTATTGGGCATTGAGTTCGGATTTCCAGCAAACCAACGGGCAGCCGGCAACCATCTATTTGTATAGTGATGCCGAAAAAACCCTGCAGACTGGCGAACTGAAATTGACTTCTGTTCCGGGCAGCAATGGGGAAATGGAAATCCAATTGACAAAATCATCCGGCGGAGCCGCATTCGTTTCCTATGTCTTTAAATTAAATGCAATCTAGCCATGAAAAAATTCATACATACTATTATACTCGCCTTGATGTTGGTTCCAAACCTGATCTCGGCACAGGAAGAAGCAGGTGCTGTGGGCCAAATGTGGTCATATCCCGTAGTGTACAAATACGATGAGGAAGTGACCTGGTACTTCGACCTTAACGGGACGACTTTTGCCGACGGATCGGATATTTACATATGGATTTGGTCGCCGTCAGAACCCGATGCGGGAAACTGGGCCAACTCGTCCGACTTTGCAAAGTTGGAATACGTAGGCAACATGGTCTGGAGCTTTACGCTAACGCCAACAGTCTATTTTTCAAAAACACCTGAAGAAATTGCTGCAAGTGCAGGATTCTGGTTCCGGCTTAAGGATGATGCGGGAACAAAACAATCGGGCGTCGCAAATATGCCTTATACCGATTTCTCGTCATTTTATACGGCAAACCAAATCGTACGTTCATATCCTGAACATCCAACATTGGAAGGCGGATTGAGTATTTTGTTCAACTCCAATCTTGTTCCTGGATTTGCAGATGCCACCAGCGTACATTTCCATAGCGGATTGAACAACTGGAGCTTGCTGCAGGAATACCAGGCATGGCTTCCGGAAATCGTCGAAAAAACAAAATGCAAGGATTTGGGCGGCGGATTTTACAAAATGGATTTGGTGCCAAAAACGTATTACAATGCGCCCGATGGTTTTGTAATGACCAATATCAACTTCCTGTTTGTCAAGAACGATTGGGCCGGAACTTCACCTGACCAAGTCATTACCGCCGCAGATTTTATACCGCCACCGCCACCGGAATTCCGTTTTTTTCCTATGAATATCAGCAAAAATGATTTTTTGGGAATCATCAGGAAAAACAATGAACCGGGCATCAATACGCTTATTTATACGGTGACAGCCGGTACAACCGAGCTTACGGGCCAGTTTAGCGGCAATGTGTCTGAAATCAAAGGATTTGTAAACCTGCCGACAGGATTGCAAAATGCCGGGAACATCACCGAAATACACGTTCTGGTGAAAGACAACCAGAACCATACGATTTCTGATACGACAATCCCGCTGAAGACGGTTGATTAAAAGCTTTTTCACCTAAAACAACAAACATAATGAATAGTAAAAATAATCACGAAGCCCCAAATCTGATGCGGGCCAATAAGCTGGTATTCATGATTTTCATGCTGTTTCTTTCGGCGGGGATATTTGCCCAGGAAAAGAAATTGATTACAGGAACCGTTTATGACAACCTCGGAACAGTTTTGCCTGGTGCTTCTGTCCTGGAATCGGGCACCACAAATGGCGCCACGACAGACGTTCGGGGAAAGTTCACCATCGAGGCGGCTGCCGGCGCTACGCTTACCATTTCATATATCGGCTTTACGACACAAAACGTGGTTGTCGATGCGGCAACAAGTACCGTTGACATACACTTAAAGGAAGACGCGGTGATGCTTGCTGAAGTCCAGGTGGTTTCTGTCGGATACGGTACGATGAGAAAATCCGATCTGACCGGTGCCATTTCAACCGTCACCGAAAAGAATCTTGTGAAAGGCGCGATTCCTTCAACCGAACTGGTGCTCCAGGGAAAAGTCGCGGGGCTGACTGTCGTCCGAGGATCGGGCGATCCAAGCAACGGCGGTTCATTGAGATTACGTGGCGGAACTTCATTAACTGCCAGCAACAGTCCACTGATTGTTGTAGACGGAATTGCGGGTGTCGACATCAATATCGTACAACCTTCCGACATCAAATCGATTGACATATTGAAAGACGCTTCCGCGACTGCGATTTATGGATCACGCGGTGCGAACGGAGTTATTATCATCACTACGAAGAGCGGGACAAAAGGCATGACCATCACTTACAACGGATATACTGGCGTCAGTACCGCATCAAACAATCTCGACCTGCTTTCAGCCGACCAATGGCGTGGCTATGTCCGCGACAACAATCTTACCGATGCCGTCGATTATGGCGGGAATACCGATTGGCAAAAAGAATTGCAACAAACAGGTTTTACACAATCCCATACCATAAGCATCAATTCGGGCAGCGAAATGAGTGGGTTGCGTACTTCATTGTCGTATTTCGACAGCGAAGGCATCATCAAAACCACTAGCCTGCAAAGACTGAGCGCCAATGTGAGCGGCTATCAGTATGCTTTGAACAAAGTGCTGAAATTTGATACAGGATTGTATGCCAATATCGACAAATGGCATCCGCTGGATTATAGGATTTTTGAACGTGCATTCAATTTGAATCCGACCATTCCTGTTCGTGATGCCAATGGCGATTTTACTGCCGTCGGTGGAACACTTTATGAAAATCCAGTAGAAATCCTGACCGATCGTACTGCCGATAATGAGCGCCACAGGCTTTTGGGTTATTTTAAAACCGAAGCTAAATTGTTCAATGATTTCACTGCAACCATCAACATGTCGTTGGAACACAATGCGATGCAGGGAAGCCAGTACAAACCGTCCTACGCCGTGATGGAAGGCATGACTGAAAATGGATACGCACAAAAAACATATAGCGAATATACGACAGGGCAACTGGAAGCTTACCTCAATTACAATAAGACATTTGGCAAGCATAACGTCAATGCCCTGGCGGGTTATTCATTCCTTGAAAATGTCTATGACGGATTTGGCGCACAGCGAAGCGGTTTTGAGACCGACCTGTTTGGCTATAACAATCTTGGCGCCGGTTACCTGTATCGTTTGGGTGATGTGTATTCTTATAAAGGCAAATCAAATCTGGTGTCGTTTTTTGGGCGTGCCAATTATGCCTATGACGGAAAATATATGTTGACAGGAACGATCAGGAGAGATGGATCGAGCCGTTTTGGGGCGAATAACAAATGGGGTGTTTTCCCTTCGGCTTCTGCGGCATGGAAAGTGTCCGGCGAGGATTTTATGGCGCCAACGAAAGACTGGTTGACGAATTTAAAATTGCGCGTGGGTTATGGCGTTACCGGAAACCAGGATGGCATCGGCGAATACAAATCGCTGTCAATCCTTGGCGTCGGCAACGACAGCTATTATGATCCTGCAACCGATTCGTGGAGTCTGGCTTATTCACCAACACAAAACCCAAACCCGGATTTGAAATGGGAATCGACATCGACCTTAAACCTCGGATTGGATTTTACGCTTTTCAATAGGGTGACAGGAACATTCGAATGGTATCAGAAAGAGACAAAAGATTTATTGTTTACGTATCAAGTGCCGCAACCGCCATATTTGGTTGGTACAATGTTGGCGAATGTTGGTGAATTGTCCAACAAAGGAATCGAACTGACCCTAAACGCAGAAATCGTAAAAGGCGATAAATTCACCTGGGATGCCAACCTGACTTTCGCCAAAAACAAACAGAAAATCGAAAAACTATCCAACCAGGTTTATGAAACGGATATCATTTACACCGGTTCATTGCACGGGCTTTCCGGAATGTCAAACCAGTTTTCGCAAATCATAGCCGAAGGTTATCCTGTAGGCCAATTCTGGGGGCCAAAAAGCCATGGATTGGACGAAAATGGCGCTTATATTCTTGACACCGATCCGTCGGCGATTGGCGATGTACAGCCTGATTTTACGATAGGCCTCGGAATGAATTTTACTTATCATGATTTCGATTTCGGGTTCACAGGATATGGCATGTTTGGGCAAGACGTATTGAATGCGACTGCCATGATGCTGAACGATCCAACAAGATTGCCTGCTTATAATATCCAGGATGATTTCCTGAACAGCCAGCAAACATCCACACCACAATTTTCAAGTGCTTGGATAGAAGATGGTTCGTTTTTCAGGTTACAGACAGTAACTGTTGGCTACAATCTGCCGTTTAAAAAATCAGGTGCGAAGTTGAGGTTATATTTATTGGGCGAAAATCTCGCAGTATTCACAAAATACAGCGGTGTAGATCCTGAGATAGACAACACCGGATTGGTCAACCCCGGAATTGACCGGTTCAATAATTATCCGCGCCCGACGACCATTTCGTTCGGACTCAATTTTACACTGGCAAATTAATTTAAAAAATAGAAAAAAATGAAACTCAAATTAACAATACCGGTACTCTTATGCGTGCTTTTTACATTTTCATGTACGAGCCTGAATGAGGATTTATACGACAGGGTAGAAGATGACAATTTTGGGAATACGCCAAGTGAAGTCCAAGCCCTTGTTGGCGGCGCTTATTCCTCATTGCGCGGTTTTAGCGATGCGATTTCCAATTCATTCCCGACCTGCGAATATGTGTTTTTCCTGAATGAGGTGGTTTCCGATGAAGCCACTATTCCTACAAGGGGAACAAACTGGTTTGATGGCGGACGTTACCAACAGGCGCAGCGCCATACCTGGGATGCCGACAACGGAATGATTTTATCCTCATGGCGTTATTGCTACACGGGAATTGCAAAAATCAACTCGATCATATACCAAATTGACAAATCAGGCCTGACCGAAGAGGCAAAAGTGCCAATATATGCTGAGCTGAAATCATTAAGGGCATATTATTATTATATGCTTTTGGATATGTTCGGGAATGTGCCAATCGTAACGGATTTTGAAGACCAATCATTGCCAACAAATTCCTCGCGCCTCGAAGTGTACCATTTTGTCGAAAACGAACTATTGGAAGCCGTCCCGCATTTGCCTTCAAATATTGTGTATTCAAAAATGACAAAGAATGTCGCTTATGCATTATTGGCAAGGCTGTATTTAAATTCTGAAGCGTTTATCGGTACGCCGCGCTGGCAGGATTGCATCGACATGTGTCAGAATATTTCAGGCTATTCATTAACACCGGATTACTTTGCCAATTTTGCGACCCAAAACCAAACATCACCTGAGATTATTTTCTCAATTCCTTATGATTCCAATGCCGGAACGGTCGGGAACTATATGTCGTCGATGAGCTGCCATTATTTGCACCGATTTACGGTATCGCCAACAGGTGATTATCCTTGGAGCGCCAATGGAATGTCGGCACAACCGGGCGTTTATTCGATGTTCGAGGACAATGATCGCAGGAAAGCCTGCATGATTGAAGGCGAGCAAATCAACCTTGCAACTGGGCAGGTGATCATCATGGACAATGGGCAACCGCTGATTTATACCGAAGAAATCACAAGCCTGACCGACGCGCTCGAAAATGAAGGTGTCCGCATTGGCAAATATGAAATCAAGGCTGGCGAAAAATGGGAACGCGACCACGACTTTGTCCTGATCCGGTATTCAGAAATCCTGATGATGCAGGCCGAATGCTATGTGCGATTGGGTTCGCCTGAACTCGCGACACCGTTTGTACAGCAAATTACATCGCGCGCCAATACAGCCATGCCGGCGGTAATCGACCTCAATTTTATCGATAAGGAATTGCTTCGTGAGTTTGCTTTTGAGGGAAGCAGGCGGACAGACAACATCCGATTTGGCACATTCTTCCAACCATGGTGGGAAAAACCGGCCACTCCGGCTTACAGGGCTATTTTCCCGATTCCGTCATCGGTGTTGGCCACCAATACCAACCTGGTTCAAAATCCCGGATACTAATTTTGTTTAGGTGCCAGTCTTCCAAGAGTTGAGTTAGTCTTGGGCGGCTGGCATTTTTTATGTCTCTAAATCGAAACCAATGAACAGATTCACCATGCCGTTTTTTATCGCCGTGTTGCTTGCCTCAATTGCATTTGGCTGCAGCAGCAGTGATTCGCCAAATACAGAACCCGAAGTTTTGGATCCTGTCGCCATCACAAAAACCAACACCACCAAAATCTATATGCATTATATGCCGTGGTTTGAAACCAAGGAAAGCAGCGGCAACAACCAATGGGGTTATCATTGGACCATGGCAAACAGGAATCCGGACATTGTCGACGGCACAGGAAAAAGGGAAATCGCTTCGCATTATTATCCGTTGATCGGGCCATACCATTCAGGCGACAAGGCTGTGATTGAAAACCATCTGCTCATGATGAAATATTCAGGCGTTGATGGTGTATTGATTGATTGGTACGGCACATTCAACCTCTATGATTACCGAAGCAATAAGGAAAATACGGAACAGTTGATTGACATGCTTGACGACGTCGGGCTTGAATACGCCATCGTTTATGAGGATCAGATTTTGCCGAATATCGTTAATGCCGGATTGTCGCCAACAGTGGTCAGCGCAGCTAAAACGGATTTTGCTTATTTGCAGTCGAATTATTTTGGCGATGCCAATTATATCAAAATCAACGGCAAACCCTTGCTGCTGGACTTTGGGCCACAAGCGCTGTTCACGGAAACGATGTGGACGAATGCTTTCGCCAACCTGACTACAAAACCAACATTCCTGCCACTGTGGAATCAATCTGCAGCTGCCGGAACCAACGCCTCAGGGGAATTTTCATGGGTCTACCAAAACAACACGGCACTTAGCAACTGGTATGCCAACAACCTGCCAAATCTCGATGTGGCTATGGGAAGTGCCTATCCCGGATTCAACGATTTTTATGAAGAAGGCGGTACTTCGACAATCATTGGCTGGACCATTGCGCACAACAACGGCGCAACCCTCGACGCGACGCTTTCGATGGCTGCGGCTGCTGATTTGGATTACCTGCAGTTCGTGACATGGAACGACTTTGGCGAAGGGACGATGTTTGAGCCAACCCTCGAATTTGGATACGGCTACATCCAGAAAGTGAAGGCATTTGCCGGCGTCCAGAATACCGGAAATGTATTCCCTGAAATCAGCAGGCTTTACGATTTGAGAAAAGAATACGGCGGAAATACTGCAATCCAGGCCAAATTGGATAAGGCTTTCAGATATTTTGCGGCCATGCAGCCCGATAAGGCCATTCTGTTATTAGATGAAATCGAATAAATAATTCATGCAAACCAGACTCATGAAAAAAAATATATACAATTGCTGCGTGATGGCCTTCACATTGATGTTGGTGTTGTCCTGCAGCGCACAAAAAGACTACAAATTGGCTTCGCCCGGGAATAATAACATGCTGGTTTTTGAGCTGACAAAATCCGGACAGCCACAATACCGCTTCTTTTCAAATGGGAAATCCGTCATTGAGCCTTCATTGCTGGGATTTGAATTCGACGGCATCAAAAAAATGACCGATGGTTTCAAAGTTGCGAATATTGAAAAACATACTGTCGATACGGTTTGGGAACAGCCTTGGGGCGAATTCAGGAAAGTCCGCGACCATCACAGCGAAATGATTGTACATTTAAAGGAATCGGGCGGCGAGGAAAGGCTTGTTGACATTATCTTCAGGGTTTTTGACGATGGCCTGAGCTTCAGGTACGTTTTCCCAAAACAGCCCCATTTGGACAAGGTGAAGATATCGAACGAGATATCTGAGTTCACTTTTCCTTTCGACAATGCCGTGTGGTGGATTCCCGTGCATAGGGAAAATAGTTATTATGAGAGCTTCTATAGGAAGACGCCGATAAGCAAAACCGATACGATCAATACGCCTGCGACTTTTGAAACCAAAGACAATTTATACGTTGCCATCCATGAAGCCGACCTGACTGATTTCGCATCGATGACTTTATTGAAATCAGGGAACAACCGGTATAAAAGCGAATTGGTGCCTTGGGCAGATGGTGTAAAAGTCTATGCACAAACCCCGTTTAAAACGCCATGGCGTATGATTATTGTCGGAACGCAACCCGGTGATCTGGCCACATCCACTGTGATGCTCAACCTTAATGAGCCTTCTAAAATTGACGACCATTCGTGGATCGCGACTTCAAAATATATCGGGATTTGGTGGGGCATGCATTTGGAAAAATATACCTGGGGGCAAGGACCAAAGCATGGCGCTACTACTGAAAACACGAAACGTTATATCGATTTTGCTGCCGCCAACGGACTCGACGGCGTTCTCGTCGAAGGATGGAACCAAGGCTGGGATGGCGACTGGACTGCCGATGGTTCGGCGTTTAGCTTTACAAAGCCGTATCCCGATTTTGACCTTGACGACATTAGCAAATATGCCGCTGTCAAAAACGTTCGGCTGATTGGCCATCATGAAACTGCCGGTGCGACAAAAAGCTATGAAAGCCAATTGGACGACGCTTTTAAATTATACAATAAGCTGGGTGTCAATACTGTAAAGACCGGTTATGTCAATAAATACCTCGATAAAAAAGAGTGGCATGACAGCCAATACGGAGTGCGCCATTACAGGAAAGTCATCGAGACCGCTGCGAAATACCACATCATGATCGACAATCACGAACCGGTAAAAGGCACGGGAATCCAACGCACGTATCCGAATTTCATGTCACAGGAAGGCGGCCGCGGACAGGAGTACAATGCTTGGTGTTCCGATGGCGGCAACACGCCCGAACATTTGGTGACCATACCGTTTACAAGGATGCTGTCCGGACCATTTGATTATACGCCGGGAAATTTCAACTTCGATTATAAAACTGCACAGGGCGCTAAAGTCCAGACGACATTGGCAAGCCAACTCGCTCTGTATGTCGTGATTTTCAGTCCGCTGCAAATGGCTTCCGACTTGCCGGAGAATTATATTGGCAAACCCGAATTTAAATTTGTCAGGGAAGTGCCATGCACTTGGTCGGTCACAAAAGTATTGGATTCAAAAATTGGAGAATACACGACCATCGCGAGGAAAGATTGGAATGAAAAGAATTGGTATTTGGGTTCGATTACCAATCGGGATGCCCGGAAACTGAGTGTGCCGTTGTCTTTTCTGGACCAAGGAAAATCCTATAAGGCAGAAATATATGCCGATGGTTCGGGCGCAGATTATAAAACCAATCCATATCCCGTCGATATTTCCACCAAAGTGGTCAACAGCGCAATGATATTGGATTTGAGCCTTGCGCCAGGCGGCGGCACTGCAATAAAATTCACACCTATAACGGAGTAGCTTCGGGTTTTTTGGGTTGCCTGAAGCATTCCGGTTTCATTTTTTTGTTTAGTATTAGAATTGAAAAAAGCCCGCAATATGTGATTGCGGGCTTTTTGATTGTAATGAAAACCTAAATTTTAGCATATGGCTTTACCAAATCAATGGTGGCGCGCCCAATTCCCGGCACGTTATCCAACTGCTCAACAGTAGCAAAGTTCCCATTCGTACTCCGGTAATTTACAATCTCCTGGGCTTTCACGGCACCAATGCCCGGCAGGATTTCCAGTTCGGCTGCCGATGCAGTATTGAGGTTTATGGGCTCAGGAACCATTGCGACCAGCGCGGCTTCGGTAACGCCAAGATTGTTCACATCGACTTTCCGCCACATCTTGTCGCCGCTGGTTTCAAGCACAATGTTATCATCCCAGGCCGTTGCATAAATTCCTTTAGAGATGACATAATCGACAAATGTCTTCGCACCGGTTCCGGCTTTTATATGAAACGGTGTGCGTGCCGTTGTGAGCCTGTCTTGGAGCATCTGTAATATTCCTTTGTTTGGATGGCCATAAGCCCATGCCGTCCAGTTGGTTTGCCGCTGTTCGGCACCGACGCCAATCAATGCGATTTTAGGTGTTATCTTGTTCAATAAAACTGCTGTAGTGCCATTTTTAGAGCCGTGATGCCCAACAAGATATACATCCGAATCCAAAGTATTAGAACTGCCATATTTCGCGACAAGATCATCTTGCACATCGTCTTCCAAATCCCCGATAATCAAAAATGTAGATTGGCCATAAGTGATTTTAATTACGAGTGAATGGTTGTTTTCATTGTCGAATGTCGCATTGGACCATCCGGGATTGGTCGCTGAAGCGCCCCATAAAATCCTGATGTCCGGATTGATTCCATTGCAGTTTACAGGATCGATGATACCATTGGAAAAGCCATTGGTGCCAATCTCACTGACATATACCGCTTCCAATCCCACATCATCACTTGTACTGGTATTGGTCTCAGAATTTTGTGCCAGCTGATGCAATTTCATTTGCCCCGACTTCCCGGAACCGCGCTCCAAACCATCGGTCACGACGTTTTTGATAACATACGGTGGCTGGAGTATAACGGGTACGCCAAGTGTATGGTCTTTGTGCGGGTGCGTAAGATACACGCATTGCAGCGTATGGTTCAGGTCGCGCCTCCTGTCGAAAAAATCTTCAAGATAAGCCTGGAGCGCACTGGGCGCATTGTAATAGCCATTGGACTCACCACCGGTATCTACAAGAATGGCGGCACACGGAAACTCGATCAAGGTCGCACAGCCTTGCCCGACATTGATTTGGTGGACACGCATTTGTGCACTGGAGGCGAAACACAGGGCAATCGCCAAATGGGTAAAAATGTTTTTTGTTTTCATAATCGTATTGGTTTTTAAGTGGTAACAATCTACAAATTAATCAGTTGGATTATTTTTCTCACCTTTAAAAGTCGATTAATGACATAAAAATTGTGGTTAATGACATAAAACCGGTTGGCATAAAAAAAGCCCTTCATTCCTGAAAGGCTTTTTGTTGCTTGACGACTTATTATTCCTGGACTTCCAATACATCCTTCTCGCCAATTTGCTGGCGCCACATTGCATAATAAAGGCCTTTCAGTTTCAGCAATTGCTCGTGTGAACCGTTTTCTACAATCTGGCCTTTTTCCAATACGAATATATTGGTCGCATGCATAATGGTGCTCAGTCGGTGGGCAATTACTATGGTTAAGTGGGTTTTATCGACCGAAACCTCGCGAATGGTTTCTGAAATTTCTTCTTCCGTCAGGGAATCTAAAGACGAAGTCGCTTCGTCAAACACCAATAAATTCGGATTTCTCAGCAAAGCGCGGGCAATGCTCAAACGCTGTTTTTCTCCGCCGGAAACTTTTACGCCGCCTTCGCCTATGAGCGTATCCAGACCATGATCGGCGCGTTCCAACAAAGTATGGCAGGCCGCTTTCCTCAATACGTCAAGGCATTGCTCGTCTGTCGCAGAAGGATTGACAAACAACAGGTTTTCCCTGATTGAACCGGAAAACAATTGCGTATCCTGTGTCACAAAACCAAGCCGTGCACGGAATTGGTCAAAATCAATCCGGTCAAAATTATGCCCGTTGTATAAAATCTTTCCTTCTTTAGGGCGATAAAGTCCAACCAACAATTTCACGAGCGTCGATTTTCCCGAGCCCGATGGTCCAACGAATGCAATGGTTTCGCCGCGATCTGCCTTGAAACTGATGTTCCGCAATGCATCTTTATGGGCAGATTGATGTTTGAATCGCACATCCTGGAATTCCAATGTATCGATATTGATGATTGGGTAAGGATTTTCAGGTTTTTCCTCAACGGGAATTTTGAAGATATTGTCGAAATTCTGCAGTGACACTTCCACTTCGCGATACGTGTTGACCACATTCCCGATTTCCTGCAATGGGCCAAACAGGAAGAATGAGTAGATATTGAGTGAATAGAATTCGCCCAGTGTGATTTTGCCCTGGAAGATCAGGTAAACCAATATCAACACCATAATGGCGCGAAGCAAGTTGACACAAGTGCCTTGCACGAACGACATCGAGCGGACATACTTGACCTTTTTGAGCTCCAGCTTCAGGATTTTCTGTGTCGTTGCGTTCAGTTGGGCGATTTCCTGTTTGGCAAGCCCAAGTGATTTGACCAATTCGATGTTGCGCAACGATTCCGTAGTTGTTCCCGCCAAACCGGTTGATTCTTTGACAATCTGGATTTGTATCGTTTTGATTTTCTTGCTCAAAACCGAGCTGATCCAGGCGATCAGCGGTCCGGTCGCCAGGAATAACGGCAGGATTGACCAGTGTACCGAATAGGCATAGATCGATATAAAAATCAATGCAATCACCGATTGGAATAAGATATTGATGCCGACGGTGATGATCTTTTCGACATCTGTCCTGACTTTTTGAAGTATTCCCAAAGTCTCGCCCGAACGTTGGTCTTCAAAGGATTCATAAGGCAATTCCAATGAATGGCTGATGCCATCCGCATAGATTTGCGCACCAACGCGCTGCGTAATCGTATTGATATAATAATCCTGGAAATTCTTTGCGATCCGGCTGATAAAAGCCACACCAATAGAGGCGAGGGAAAGCGGTAAAATGGCATTGAAGAATTCTTTTGCGGTATGATTTTCCGCATTGTAGACGGTTGCGACATCATCGATGATTTTTCGGAAAATCCACGGGTCAAGCAGCGAAAAAATCTGGTTGACGGAAGCCAGAAGCAAGGTCAGCAAAACCGTCGATTGGTATTTTTTGAGATAACGTAAGAGTATTTTCATATTTTTTTATTGTCGTTTCCCATTACTAAAAATGGATGTGGAGTCAGTATGGCATTGAAAAATTTACGATTTATGTAAAGTGCGAAATCTTAAATTTTTGACAAATTTAAAAAAAAAATATCATTTTGGAACGGTTGTTTCAAAAAGTTTATATCTTTGTCCCATCAAATTAGATTACCATGGCACGCAATGTAGAGTTCGATAGGGAAGTCGCTGTAAACAAAGCCAAAGATGTTTTCTGGGAGAAAGGATACAATTGTACCTCAATGCAGGATTTAGTCGATGCGATGCAGATTAACAGAAGCAGTCTTTACAATACGATAGGCGATAAACAGCAATTGTTTTTGGAATGTATCATCAGTTATGCCAAAGACACGGTTCGGGAAGTGGTTGAAAAATCGGAGAAGGCATCATCGCCATTGCAGGCATTAACGAATATTATACGCGATAAGGCCAGTTGGGTTGTCGATTGTGAAAAAGGTTGCCTGGGTATGAAAACCATTTTTGAAATGGCACCCAATGATGAAAGCGTCAGGAACATATTGATGAAAAGCAATGATGTTTACAACGACCTCATTACCGAGATCATCCAAAAGGCGATGGACGCAGGTGAAATAGATCCGACCGAAGACGCATCGCTGATGGCAGAATACATTATGACGACGTTTACCGGATGGAAGCAGTCTTTTATTTTGCACCGCGATCCGATAAAAATCAAAAAGATGTCCGAATTTTTGATTAGAAGTATTACAAACAAGTAATATTTTTTTTGAACAAATCTGGAACGTTTATTTCAAAATAACCTTTGGTTATCAACGCATTAATTGTAGAAAACAGCTAAAATTCTGGAACGATTGTTCCACAAATATAACCCCAACAAATTAAGATCAACAACAAATCAACAAATCAATTTATTATGGAAACGCAAAACTTCGAACCCAAACAATTTATCCAACTCTTGGTAAAATCAATCATTTTTATCGTTCTTGTCTCATTATTGCTGGTAGGCTGTAACAACGCTGCCGCAGATGTTGCAGCTGCACCGCCAGCCACACTTCCGGTACTCGACATCAGCCTTCAGACCGCTACGACGGAGGCAGAATTTCCGGCAGCGATCGAAGGTACAATCGATGTCGAAATCAGGCCGCAGGTCAGTGGCACGCTCGACAAAGTATTCGTCGATGAAGGCGCTTATGTCACCAAAGGCCAGCCGTTATTTAAAATCAATGACAATCCGTATACAGAACAGCTCAACAATGCGCTGGCCAGCCAAAACGCTGCTGAAGCCGCTGCCGTCAATGCGCAACTGGAAGTCGAGAAACTCACGCCATTGGTACAGAATAAAGTCGTGTCGGATTACCAATTAAAAACCGCAAAAGCAGGATTGAGCATTGCCAAAGCAAACATTGCGCAGGCGAGAGCTACTGCTGCAACCGCACGTATCAATCTGGGGTATACATTAATCAAAGCGCCGGTCAGCGGTTACATCGGCAGGTTGCCAAAAAAACAAGGCAGCCAGATTACGCCAGCTGATCCCGAAGCTTTGACCCAATTGTCGGACATCAAGGAAGTGTATGCGTACTTTTCTTTAGGTGAAAACGACTTCATCAATTTCAAATCCCAATATTCAGGAAACACGATCAATGACAAGCTGAAAAACTTGCCGCCGGTTTCTTTGGTATTGGCCGACAATTCGGAATATACTGAAAAAGGAAAGATCGACATGGTTGACGGGCAATTCGACAAAACCACAGGCGCGATTACCTTAAGGGCGACATTCCCGAATTCAAAAGGATTGTTGCGCTCAGGAAACACTGGTAAAATCAAGCTCAGTATCACACACACAAACAGTTTGGTCGTTCCACAGGATGCGACGTTGGAAATCCAGGATAAAGTGTTTGTTTTTGTAGTCGACAAAAAGAATGCGGTGACTAAACAACCGGTAACTGTTGTCGGCAAAAGCGGAACGGATTACCTCGTTTCCGACGGCATCAAAATCGGCGACCGGATTGTCACCAAAGGGTTTGAAAGCCTGCCGGACGGCACGGTCATCATTCCGGACACGGCATCAAAAACCTTCGCGAAATTATAATACAAAACAACAACCACCGAGCCTAAAGGCAAACGGACAAAGTAAACCACAATCATGCTACAAAAATTTATTGACAGGCCAGTACTGTCGACGGTCATCGCTATTCTTATAGTGATCATGGGAATCATCGGATTGACCACGCTTCCGCTGCAACAATTCCCCGATATTGCGCCTCCTGCAGTCCAGGTCGTTGCAGTCTATCCGGGTGCCAATGCCGAAACAGTATTGCGTTCGGTCGCACCATCGCTTGAAGAAGCCATCAACGGCGTCGAAAATATGAGTTATATGAGTTCGACCGCCAGCAATGACGGTTCGCTTGTCATCACGGTCAACTTTAAACTCGGAACCAATCCGGATCAGGCGGCGGTCAATGTGCAAAACCGGGTTTCCCAAGCCACCAGCCAATTGCCTGCTGAAGTCGTACAGGCCGGAATCACGACAACCAAACAACAAAACAGCCTTTTGATGGTCGTCGATTTGTATACGACAAACGAAAAACAATACGACCAGACTTTCCTTGCCAATTATGCCCAGATTAACATTGTCCCTGAAATCAAAAGGATTCCGGGTGTTGGGCAATCCATCATCTTCGGAAGCAGCAAGGATTATTCGATGCGCGTTTGGCTGAATCCGGCGAAAATGGCGAATTATAAACTGACGCCAAAAGAAGTCATCGGTGCGATCCAGGATAAAAACCTTGAAGCCGCGCCAGGTAAATTTGGCGAAAGCAGCACCGAATCATTTGAATATGTCATCAAATACAAAGGGAAATTAAACAAGCCCGGCGAATATGAAAATATCATTATCCGTGCGAATTCCGACGGTTCGGTATTGCGGTTGAAAGATGTCGCGAGGATAGAATTCGGTTCTTATTCTTATGCCAATACGACGCAGGTCAATGGCCACTCAGGGCTTAATATTGCAGTCTACCAATTGCCGGGTTCGAATTCGAGTGACGTACAGATCGCCGTTAAGGAAATGATGGAAAAAGCGTCAAAGGATTTCCCGAAAGATGTCAAGCATTTGATTTTGTACAACACCAAAGATTCTTTGGATTTGTCAATCGAACAAGTCAAATCGACCTTGATTGAAGCGTTTATCCTTGTATTCCTTGTCGTATTTTTATTCCTGCAGGATTTCCGCGCGACACTTATTCCGGCGATTGCGGTTCCGGTTTCGATATTGGGAACGTTCTTTTTCATGCAGGTATTCGGGTTTTCCGTCAACTTGCTGACGCTTTTTGCCCTTGTGCTCGCCATCGGAATCGTTGTAGATGATGCGATTGTCGTAGTCGAAGCGGTGCATGAGAAAATGCACAGCAAGAAACTCTCGGCGAAAGCGGCCACAACATCTGCCATGAGCGAAATTACAGGGGCGATCATTTCGATTACGCTGGTTATGTCGGCCGTATTTCTTCCTGTCGGATTTATGGAAGGATCAACCGGAGTTTTCTACCGCCAATTTGCTTTTACACTGGCGATTGCAATTGTGATTTCTGCTGTAAATGCATTGACATTAAGCCCGGCATTGGCAGCATTGTTCCTGAAAGACGTTCACACAGATGAACACGGACACGAAAATTCAGCGGATGCAAAACCTAAAAACTTTAAGGAAAAATTCTTTATCGGATTCAATAGCGGATTTACAAAACTGACCAACAAGTATGTCAAAAGCCTGCAATTTTTGATCAAATACAGATGGGCGAGTTTGGGCGGATTGGCAGTCGTGATTCTCGCTACATTCTATATGGTTAAAACCACACCAACCGGTTTTATTCCTTCTGAAGATCAAGGATTTATTGCTATTTCATTGTCGATGCCGGCAGGTGCGTCACTGGATCGTACGAAAACTGCGATGACGGAAGTCGAAACTGCCATCGGAAATGCGCCTTACAAAAAAACACTGATGAAATTGTCAGGGTTTAATATGCTGACACAATCGTCAAGTCCATCGGCCGGAGTTGCATTTATTTTGTTGAAACCGGCAAAAGAACGCGGCGAAGTCCAGGATATCAATGACATCATGAATGAAGTGCGCGGCAAGCTCAGCAACATCAAAGGCGCCAGTTTCTTTGTGTTTACTTTTCCAACCGTTCCCGGATTCAACAACGTTGACGGCCTTGACATCGTATTGAAAGACAAAACCGGCGGCCCGGTCAGCAAGTTCAGTGAAGTCAGCAACAAGTTCATTGGAGAATTGATGAAAACCCCGGAAATCGCTGTTGCTTTTACGAGTTTCAAAGCCGATTATCCACAACTCGAGATGGAAGTCGATGATGTGAAAGCCGAGCAATTGGGCGTCAATGTCAAAGATATTCTGCAAACCATGCAGGCGTATTTCGGAAGCGCACAAGCCTCAGATTTCAACCGTTTCGGGAAATATTACCGCGTCATGGTGCAGGCTGAAGCCGATGCACGGACGAATACCGAATCGATGAATGGCATCTTTGTCAAAAACAGGCAGGGCGAAATGGTTCCTGTCAACACGCTCGTCAAACTGAAACGCATTTATGGCTCGGAAACGGCTTCGCGATACAACCTGTTTAATTCGATCAGCGTCAATGCGATTGCCAAACCGGGCGTCAGTTCCGGTGCCGCGATCAAAGCGGTACAGGATGCGGCTGAGAAGCATTTGCCGAAAGGCTACAGCGTCGAATTCTCGGGATTGACCAAAGAAGAGATTTCGTCAAGCGGACAATCGGCCATCATTTTTGGATTGAGCTTGCTGTTTGTATTTTTCTTATTGGCCGCTCAATATGAAAGTTACATCCTTCCGGCTGCCGTAATCCTTTCTATACCGACAGGAATATTTGGGGTATTTGCCGCCATTGGCCTGGCCGGAATTGAGAACAACATCTATGTCCAGGTTGCGCTGATCATGCTCATCGGGTTGCTCGCTAAAAATGCGATCCTGATCATCGAATATGCCGTTCAGCGAAGGCGCGCCGGGAAATCATTATTGGCTTCGGCATTGGAAGCAGCCAAATTAAGGTTGCGTCCAATCATCATGACATCGCTTGCCTTTGTGGTCGGGCTTACGCCAATGATGCGTGCGACAGGACCGTCGGCTTTGGGTAACCATTCGATCAGTATCGGCGCAGCGGGCGGAATGATTTCCGGCGTGGCACTGGGAATATTTATCATCCCGGTATTGTTCATCGTGTTCCAATACCTGCAGGAAAAAGTCACGGGCAAACCTTTGGCAGTGCTCAACAATGAAAAAAAACATTCAGAAATATAATCATGAAAAAACAGATAAAAAAACTTGGGATCTCGCTCTTGATGTTGGTCGCTTTTTATTCCCATGCGCAAAAGCCGGAAGTCCCTGAAACTTTTAGGAATACCGTTTCTGCGGATACAACAACAATCGCCGACATCAAATGGAAAGACTTTTTTACGGAAACCGATTTGGCACAATTGATCGACGTCGCTTTGGCGAAAAACAACGATTTACAAATTGCCGAAAAGAATATCACAATCGCCAATCTCCAGTACAAACAATCAAAATGGGGCAGTGTGCCACAGGTGAATGCGTTTGTTGATGCGAGCACAACCAGGCTTTCGGATAACAGTCTAAACGGAATGAACACCGCGCAGGCCATGGGCCAAAAACACATCGAAGATTATTCGGCTGGCGGCGCATTGACCTGGGAAGCCGATATCTGGGGTAAAATCCGGAACCGGAAAAAAAGCGCACTCGCGTCCTACATGCAGACCGCCGAAGCAAAAAAAGCATTGCAAACCACGATTGTTGCCAATGTTTCAACAGGATATTACGATTTGCTGATGCTTGATGCACAGTTGGAAATTGCAAAGCAGACATTAAAACTGAACGACAGCACGATTTTCATCGTCGGCTTGCAGTTTGATGCCGGGCAAGTCACGTCGCTTGCAAAACAGCAAACCGAAGCACAGCGGTTGGTTGCCGCGAAACTGATTCCACAATTGGAGCAAAACATCCAAATCCAGGAAAATGCCTTAAGCGTATTGACCGGGACGTTTCCGGATGCCAAAGAAAGGACCAACACACTCAATTCCCTGGTTGTAAAAGACAACCTCAGTGCCGGAATTCCAGCCCAATTATTGAGCAGAAGGCCAGATGTGAAAAGCGCGGAACTGGCATTGAAAATCGCAAACGCCAATGTTGGCATCACAAAAGCAAGCTTGTATCCATCGTTAAACATTACGGCGGTTGGCGGTGTCAATTCGTTTGAGGCCAGCAACTGGTTCAACCTTCCGGCATCCTTATTTGGATCGTTGGCCGGCGGCTTGACAGCGCCGCTATTAAACGGGAAAAGGTTAAGGGCAAACTACGAAATTGCAAAAGTACAGCGCGATCAGGCAGCTATCGAATTCCGCCAAACTGTGTTGGTTGCAGTAAGTGAAGTGTCCAATGCGCTTGCGAAAATTGACAAACAGTCGGCACAATATACCATTGTAAACCAACGTGTGGAAACGCTACAAAAAGCCATTTCAAACGCGAACATGCTTTTCAAAAACGGCATGGCGACTTATCTTGAAGTCATCATTGCCCAGGGAAATCTTCTTGAAGCCGAATTGGAATTGGCTTCAATCAAAAAAGACAGGTTATCATCAAATGTCGAATTGTACCGCGCTTTAGGCGGTGGATGGGAATGATTGTTGAAGTGGTTTTTGTTGTTAGATCCCAGGTTTAGGCCTGGGATTTTTTTTGAAAATAAGTGATATTAGATTGCACATGTATTATTATTTGTTAAATTAGTGCCAGTCATCTATCTCCCTACAATGATGATTTAAAGTCAATGCTGAAATGGCATTGCAAAATTTTCTACTCATTTTTTATCGCAACCAACCCTTCTATTGAGGACTGGCTAACTTAATTTAATGCTATAACAGCAGATGAAAGACAAATCGAAAACTACCAAAAAAGCACTGGAACAGCAAAATGATGTGATTGCCATTCCAATGGTGACATCCCCCAAAACACACAAATCCCAAACAAGAAACCGCGAATTACTTAGGGATGAATCCATTCTCACGGATGCAGAATTCCTGAAAATCCTCCTGAAAGTAAAAAACGGGAACTTTTCACAACGTTTTCCCACCGACCAAAATGGCATCAAAAGATCCATTTGCGATGCACTGAATGAAATCATCGACCTCAATGAAAGGATGGTTTTTGAATTCCAGAAAGTCGGCAAAAGCATCGGTAAACAAGGAAAGCTGACCAACCGTGTCCAACTCGACGGTGCGCGTGGCTCGTGGAGTTCGTGCGTTGATTCAGTGAATACGCTGATATCCGACCTGGTGCATCCGACCATTGAAATTGCCCACGTAATTACGTCAGTGGCAAAAGGGAACCTTGCCCAGGAAATGCCACTTTCCATTGAAGGAAATCCGTTACAGGGAGAATTCCTCAGAATCGCCAAGGAGGTAAACGGCATGGTCAAACAGCTCAACCTGTTTTCGATGGAGGTAACCCGCGTGGCCCGTGAAGTAGGAACCGAAGGAAAACTCGGCGGTCAGGCAAAAGTGCGTGGAGTTGGCGGTGTATGGAAAGATTTGACCGACTCGGTAAACAAAATGGCGAGCAACCTGACCGGACAGGTACGTAACATTGCCGATGTAACGACGGCGGTGGCAAAAGGTGACCTTTCCAAAAAAATTACGGTAGACGTAAAAGGTGAAATCCTGGAACTCAAGAATACGATCAATACGATGGTGGATCAGCTGAATTCGTTCTCCTCCGAGGTAACCCGTGTGGCGCGTGAGGTTGGTACCGAAGGGAAACTCGGTGGCCAGGCGCAGGTAAAAGGAGTAGGCGGAACCTGGAAGGATTTGACTGATTCGGTAAACCAGATGGCGAGCAACCTGACAGGCCAGGTGCGTAACATTGCCGATGTGACGACGGCGGTGGCAAAAGGCGACCTTTCTAAAAAAATTACTGTAGATGTTCGCGGGGAAATCCTCGAACTGAAAGATACGATTAACACGATGGTGGATCAGCTGAACTCATTCTCTTCCGAAGTAACACGGGTGGCGCGTGAAGTAGGTTCTGAAGGAAAACTTGGTGGCCAGGCAAAAGTGCGCGGTGTTGGCGGTGTATGGAAAGATTTGACAGACTCTGTAAACCAGATGGCAAGTAACCTGACAGGCCAGGTGCGTAATATCGCAGAAGTAACGACAGCTGTGGCAAAAGGCGACCTCTCCAAAAAGATTACGGTAAATGTTGCGGGAGAAATCCTGGAACTCAAGAATACGATCAATACGATGGTGGATCAACTGAACTCTTTCGGTGCTGAGGTAACGCGTGTGGCACGTGAGGTAGGATCGGAAGGAAAATTAGGCGGCCAGGCGAAGGTAAAAGGTGTCGGCGGGACGTGGAAGGATTTAACCGATTCGGTAAACCAGATGGCGTCAAATCTTACCGGCCAGGTGCGTAACATCGCTGAGGTAACAACTGCTGTGGCGAACGGTGACCTTTCCAAAAAAATTACGGCGGTAGCTGAAGGGGAAATCCTGGAACTCAAGAAAACCATCAATACAATGGTAGACCAATTAAACTCATTTTCGTCTGAGGTTACGCGTGTGGCACTTGAAGTTGGTACGGAAGGAAAGCTAGGTGGCCAGGCGAAGGTAAAAGGCGTCGGTGGAACGTGGAAGGATTTAACCGATTCGGTAAACCAGATGGCGTCAAATCTTACCGGCCAAGTGCGAAACATCGCCGAAGTAACGACAGCTGTGGCAAAAGGTGACCTTTCCCGCCAGATTACGGTGGATACGAAAGGAGAAATCCTCGAATTGAAAAATACGATCAACACGATGGTGGGCCAATTGAACTCTTTCGCATCCGAGGTTACGCGTGTAGCCCGTGAGGTGGGAACAGAAGGAAAACTCGGTGGCCAGGCACAGGTAAAAGGTGTTGGCGGAACCTGGAAAGATTTGACAGACTCTGTAAACCAGATGGCATCCAATTTAACCGGACAGGTACGAAACATCGCCGAGGTAACGACCGCTGTAGCAAAAGGCGACTTGTCATTACAGATTACCGTCGACGTAAAAGGAGAAATCCTCGAATTGAAAAATACAATCAACACGATGGTGGATCAGCTCAGAGGTTTTGCCTCTGAAGTAACGCGTGTATCCCGAGAGGTTGGTACCGAAGGGAAGCTTGGAGGCCAGGCGAATGTGCCTGGGGTTGCGGGGACATGGAAAGATTTAACGGATTCGGTGAACCAGATGGCGGGTAACTTAACCGCGCAGGTGCGTAACATTGCCGATGTGGCGATTGCCGTGGCCAACGGAGATATGTCCAGAAAAATTACAGTAGACGTAAAAGGTGAAATCCTCCAATTGAAGGAAACGCTGAATACGATGGTAGACCAACTTAGGGAATTTGCATCCGAAGTAACGCGTGTGGCACGTGAAGTTGGTACCGAAGGAAAGCTGGGCGGCCAGGCGAATGTGCCGGGTGTCGCGGGAACATGGAAAGATTTGACGGACTCTGTTAACCAGATGGCAGGTAACTTAACCGCGCAGGTGCGTAACATTGCTGAGGTGACGATTGCCGTGGCCAACGGAGACATGTCCAAAAAAATTACGGCGGACGTTCGTGGGGAAATCCTCCAACTGAAAGAAACTGTAAACACGATGGTGGATCAGCTCCGCGCCTTTGCCTCTGAAGTAACGCGTGTGGCACGTGAGGTGGGAACCGACGGAAAACTCGGTGGTCAGGCTTTTGTTCCGGGGGTTGCGGGTACATGGAAGGATTTAACGGATTCAGTAAACCAAATGGCAGGAAACTTAACGGCGCAGGTGCGTAACATCGCCGAGGTAACAAAAGCGGTGGCCAACGGTGACCTTTCCAAACCGATTACGGTCGATGTAAAAGGGGAAATCCTCGACCTCAAGAATACGATCAATACGATGGTGGAACAGTTAAACTCCTTTGCATCCGAAGTAACGCGTGTGGCACGTGAAGTCGGTACTGAAGGAAAACTTGGCGGGCAATCTGAAGTAAAAGGTGTTGCCGGAACGTGGAAGGATTTAACCGATTCGGTTAACCTGATGGCGTCCAACCTCACCGGCCAGGTGCGTGGTATCGCAAAAGTCGTAACCTCAGTGGCAAAAGGAAATCTGAAACAAAAATTATCGATTGATGCCAAAGGCGAAGTGGCGCAACTGACCGATACAATCAACGAGATGATTGATACGCTCGCAACGTTCTCAGACCAAGTAACGACGGTAGCGCGCGAAGTCGGTGCCGAAGGGAAACTCGGGGGCCAGGCGAATGTACCCGGGGCTTCCGGAACCTGGAAAAACCTGACTGAAAACGTAAACCAGCTCGCAGCAAATCTCACCACACAAGTACGTGCCATCTCTGAAGTGGCATCGGCGGTAACCCAAGGTGACCTTACCCGGACTATTGGGGTAGAAGCCAAAGGGGAAGTGGAAGCATTGAAAGATACCATCAACCAGATGATTTTCAACCTGAAAGCGACCACGCTCAGGAACCAGGAACAGGATTGGCTGAAATCGAATCTTGCCAAATTTACGCAGATGCTCCAAGGCCAGAAAGAACTCAATGCGGTGACCAAGAAAATCCTTTCTGAGTTGGCGCAAGTCGTTACGGCCCAACACGGACTGTTCTATATTTTACAGGAGGACGAACGGTTTATGGACTCCAAATTGAACCTCATTGCCTCTTATGCTTTTATAAAAAGGAAAAATGCCATGACCAGTTATGCCATGGGTGAAGGACTTATCGGGCAGGTTGCGGTTGAGAAAGAACGCGTCCTGCTTTCCAATGTCCCGAAAGATTATATCAGGATCAATTCCGGACTTGGTGATGCCAAACCGCAGGATGTTATTATTTTGCCCGTCCTTTTTGAAGGCCGTTTAAAAGCGGTAATTGAATTGGCTTCTTTGGATACTTTCAGCCAAACGCATCTGGATTTCCTCGAAGGATTGACTGAAAGTATTGGTATTGTATTGAATACCATTGAATCAAATTCACGAACAGAGGAACTGCTCGTTCAATCCCAATCGCTGGCGAGTGAATTAAAAAGCCAACAGGAAGTGCTTAAAATCACCAACGAAGAACTTGAAGAAAAAGCGATACTGCTCGCCAACCAGAAAGAGGAAGTGGAGCAGAAAAACCAGGAAGTGGAAGTCGCAAGAGCCGCACTTGAAGAAAAAGCCGACCAGCTGACTCTAACCTCAAAATATAAATCGGAATTCCTTGCAAACATGTCACATGAGTTGAGGACGCCGCTCAACAGTTTGCAGATTCTGGCTAATGAGCTGATATCCAATCGCGATGGAAACCTTACGGAAAAACAAATCCAGTTTGCGAAAACCATTAATGCATGCGGGGACGACTTAATTCAGTTGATTAACGATATTCTTGACCTTTCCAAAATTGAGTCCGGTTATATTTCGGTGGATTACAGCCCGGTCAGTTTTGAAGAAATCAGCCGTTTTGTGGAATCGACTTTCAATCCGATATCGGAAGCCAAACACCTGAAATTCACTATTGAAACCGACGATAATCTTCCTGAACTCATAGAAACGGATTCGCAGCGACTCCACCAGATCCTTAAAAATTTATTATCCAATTCCTTTAAGTTTACGGAAAAAGGAAACGTTGGCCTGAAAATTTACAAAGCTGAAAACAACTGGAAGACAAAGAATGTAAGCCTTGATAATGCCGAAACGGTCATTGCTTTTGAAATTTCTGATACGGGAATAGGCATCTCAAAAGAAAAGCAAAACATCATCTTTGAAGCTTTCCAGCAGGCCGAAGGCTCGACGAGCCGTAAATACGGTGGGACTGGGCTTGGATTATCCATCAGTCGCGGACTCTCAGATTTATTAGGAGGAAGCATTGAGTTGGAAAGCGAAACGAATATCGGAAGTAAATTCACATTGTTCCTGCCGCTTAAATTTACGGCGCTCTCAGAAACAGAACAGATTGTTGTGGATGCCGAGATCGCGCAACCGCCAAAAAAAGGGGGGCTTAAATCTTCCCCGTCTGCGACATTTAACCGTTCCGACATTGATTTGTTCTTTGTGGATGAGGTTGGTGACGACAGGACTGACATCAAGCCGGAAGACAAAATCCTACTTATTGCGGAAGACAATCTGACCTTTGCCAAAATCATGTTGGACCAAGCCCATGAAAACGGGATAAAAGCCATTGTAACCACCAGGGGCAATGATGTGATTGATTTCATCAACCAATTCCGTCCCGACGCCATTACGATGGATATCAATATGCCTGACACCAGCGGATGGAAAATCCTTGACCGGCTCAAAACGGATTTTAATTTGCGCCACATACCCGTTTACATTATCTCAGGTGAGGATGACAGGAAAAATGGTCTCAAGCGTGGTGCAAGGAATTTCCTTGTCAAACCTGTAAAAAATGAATCATTGAAGAACCTTTTCAATGATATCCACGATTTCAAGGACAAGAAAATTAAAAAATTATTGGTCGTCGATGATAATGAATTGGAACTCAATATGGTCGTCGATGCTGTTAAAGGCAATGACATCACCGTATCAACTGCCAAAACATTACAGGAAGCGGTAAGCCTGATTTCGAAAAACACATTTGACTGCATCATCCTTGATTTGGTGCTGCCTGATGCCGACGGCCTCGATATCATTACTGAAATGGAAAACAACATTTCAGGCCAGGAAACGGCCATCATCGTTCATTCTGCCAGGGATGTCAACAAAAAGCAACGTGCAAAACTGGCACGGTTTCCAAACGGAATCATTACAAAAAATGCCAACTCACTGGACCAACTGGTCGACCAGGCCGCATTGTTCCTGCATCGGGTGCACAAAGAGCTTTCTGTTGAGATGCGCAACAGGATTGAATCTTTCTATATGAGGGAGGACATACTGATTGATAAAAAGGTACTGATCGTTGATGATGATGTACGCAACTTGTTTGCCCTAACCACTGCGCTCGAACGTTTTGGATTGCAGACACTTAGTGCAGAGAGTGGCAAAGAAGCCATCAACATCCTCGATAAGACCAGGGATATTGATATTGTCCTGATGGATATCATGATGCCGGAAATGGATGGTTATGAAACGATGAAAACCATACGCAAAGTGCCGAGACATAAGGACTTGACAATCATCGCTGTGACTGCCAAAGCAATGAAAGGCGACCGCCAGCGTTGTATAGAATCGGGTGCGTCTGATTACATTACCAAGCCGGTAAATGTGGACCAATTATCATCATTAATGCGCGTTTGGCTTAAATAATTGCTGACAACAATGGATGCAACACATAGGATTAAAATACTTTTGGTTGATGACAAAAAAGAAAACCTGCTTTCCCTGCAGGTGATTCTTGCAGGCTATGACTTTGAGTTTGTTGAGGCATCATCAGGAAAAGAAGCTTTGCGGATCCTGCTGAAGAGCCAGGATTTTGCCATCATCCTGATGGATGTCCAGATGCCCATCATGGATGGTTTTGAAACTGCCGAATTGATTCGGGGAAGCGACAAGCTCAAACATGTCCCAATCATCTTCCTTACTGCCAATATGAATACATCGGAATATATATTTAAAGGCTACCAGGCTGGTGCGGTCGACTATATGATTAAACCGCTTTCAGCCGAAATACTAAAAGCAAAAGTACTTGTCTTTACTGAATTGCACAGGAAAAACCATGAACTGCTGGTCAAGGAAGAAGAGACGAAAATGCTGAATAATGTGATTATGGCGGCCAATAAGGAACTCACGCTCCAATACATTGAAATTGAAAAACAGGCAAACGAGCTGCGGATTGCCAATAAGGAACTGGAGTCGTTTACTTACATCTCAAGCCATGATTTACAAGAGCCTTTGCGGAAAATCCAGACCTATACCACGATGATTATGGAAAAAGAGCAGCTGACAGATAGCGGGAAGCATAATTTTGAGCGGGTGTGGAATGCCGCCGAAAGGATGCGTCAACTTATTCAGAGCCTGCTGGCGTTTTCGCACACCAACACTGCCGACCGGAAGTTTGTGAGAACAGATTTGAATATTATCATTGAGGATATCAAAATTGAAATGAAGGATACATTGCATGAAAAACAGGCCAGTATCGATACCGATGAACTTTGTTCTGCCAATATCATCCCTTTCCAGTTTACGCAGCTCATGTACAACCTGATCAGCAATGCGCTTAAATTTTCAAGATCTGATGTGGCACCGCGCATTAAAGTTAAAGGACGGATTGTAAATGGCAAAGAATTGGGCCATGAAAAGCTTTCAGTCGAAAAGAATTACTGCCATATTGTAGTGGAAGATAACGGTGTGGGCTTTGCGCCGCAATTCAGTGAAAAGATTTTTGACATCTTCCAGCGATTCCATAGCCGCGACATTTATGCGGGAACCGGGATCGGGCTAGCAATTGTCAAAAAGATTGTCGAGAACCATAACGGGATTATCGTGGCTTCAAGTAAGGTGATGGAAGGCGCAACCTTCGACATTTACATTCCGGAGCAGTAGGCCTAGCGGCTATTAACAGTATATCTGTTCATAAAAGTTAGATCCTTGGGTAATGCGCCGGGATTTTTTTGTTTATAGACGCCAGTTTTCCTCTGATGTATGATATATTATAAGCAATGATTCGATTACTATTTACATTTTGGAACATGCTTGTTAATCATATATGGGGTGATGGGATCTAATGGGCTTCTGTCAACAGGGTCATATCCGGGGTAAGTATAAAATTCATATTTACCGCCTTTTTTGCTATACCAAATCACAGCTTTACCATTTTTAAAGAATGTCGTCGTATCACAGACTTCAATTCTTCTCATATTTTCAATTACCTCATTGTTGCGCGGCATTATGTTCTCAACGCCCGTAATAATTTCGACGCTTTTATCATCGCAACAGACGGCTTCAAAATGATCTCCTTTCCAGACCATGCAGTTCTTTTCCGGAAACCACTGTTTCTTTATCGCAAAAGCCAAAAGGATGAACATAATAAAGGTGATAATGTAAAGCCATAATTTGCCTTCAGGTTCGGGATTCTTGTCCTCAATCTTTAGCGGTATATTTTCTTCTGTTGATTCGGAATCTGATTTCGCAACAACTTCATTTGGCAATTCTTCATTTTTTGTATTTACCACAATGTATGGAGGTTTAACCGGCTCTGTCGGTTCTTCTGTTGGTAGTTCCATTTCCTTAAACCTGATAAAAGGGCGTAGCTTATAATCCACAAGAACTGCAGCCAAATTGGTACTCTCAAGATCTTTCAGGCCGGATTGCCTGAGAAAAAAGCTGCGTATTGGCCTGAATTTGTCAATGTCGAATTTTTTTATCTGTCCCAGCTTGTCCTGCCCATCAAATCCAAAGAAATTTTTAAAAATACCATTGTCGGTGTCATTTAATCCTTGTTCAAAAAGAAGGCAACAAAGATTCCGGAGTTTCGCGGGGCTTGGATTAATGAGATAGTCGGAATTCTCAAGGTGTTTTGCCACGTCATAATGGTCTTTTATTGCCTCCTTATACCTTTCCAGAGCTTCTTTTTTCATAATCATTATCGGAATTAAACGGAATTAAACGGAATTAAACGGAATTAAACGGAATACTTCGGAATAACCGGAATCATCGGAATTCCGTAGCAATTACCTGCCATAACAGCCATTCCTTTGCTTCAGAATTCGTTACCGCCTTAACCTGCAATTAAGGCAAATGTACAAAACGGATTCAAACCCGGTGCCGCTGTTTCAAAATCGGGAAATGATTTGGGAAGTATCCTTAACCTTTTCTGTTTCAGCGCACCGCACTTCCCAAAGCAACGGAGGACTTCTCCAAAATCTGGCGTGGCTGTTAAATTAATATCTGGATTAAAATCCCGGACAGCCACCCTTGTGTCAAATTTTTAATAATCAAAAAGATGAAAAAATTTATTTTAATGGTGGCGATTGCACTGGGTGCAACACACCTATCTGAGGCCGGAAAAGATACCAAACCGGCAAAACCACTAGTGACTGTTGCACTCGAGCCGGGAGGCGATGACGGTACTATTCCGCCAACACCACCACCGCATTTCCCATAATTATCGACAAAATAATTACGGAATGATTGCATTTTAGTACTTTCGGGGAATGATAACAGTGAAATGTTTTCGTTCCCCTTTTTTGATATTACTGTTGTTCCTGGTTTCCTGTACAGAAAAGGAAACTGGAAAACGACAAGATGACCTGCTGATTCAAAAGGAAATCGGGACTTATGTATCCAAATCTTACGATACTAATTATTCGCTTCAACAAAGGAAGTTTTACATCGATAAGGCTATCGGCAAGGCATTGAAGTCGGGTAAGGATAATTTTATCAGTGGATCTTATACTTCCAAATATGCTTTGCTTTCCCAAGCCTTTCCGGATAGCATTCCCCGTTTTTTAAAACAATATTACCATCGTTCAGTTGCCGATAAAGACACGCTCAATATCGCCACTGCACAGGGGCTATTTGGTGATTACTACAATACATTGGGTAAATCCGACAGTGCTTTTGCGTTTTTCAATGAAGCAAAAACGAACTTCGAATATAGAAACGACAGCCTCAATATCGTTTACCGGCTTTTATGTATGGCCGACATTTATAACCAGTACAATGACAATATAGGGCTCGAGAATGTTTCTACGGAAGCCCTTCGGTTCTCAAACAACAAAGCCAATATAGCGACCATATACAACAATTTGGGAATCGTTTCCAGAAGGATGTATAATGATGGCGATGCCATAAAATATTATAATATTGTCGTTAAGGAATCAAAAGACAGCCTTCATAAAGCCATTGCACTCAACAATATTGCGGTGGTTTACAATAACAGCCACAACTATGCTGCTGCTGAAAAGATACTTTCAAAACTAAAAGACGCCCCATTTGTCATTGCGGATGCCCGAACCAAAGCGCGCGTATGGTGCAATCTTGGTTATGCGCAAATGATGTCTGGAAATCCCAATGGCATCTCCTTATTGCAATCTTCGGAAGCGGAAAGGCTCAAACTTGCAGATTCGACAGGACTTGTTTCTACCTATATCCATTTGGCGGAAGCCTATAAAAACAATCCGAACCTTGCAAGGCAAAAAGCCATGCAGGCGTATGCAATAGCAACGGCGCTCAACAGCCCTGACGACAGGGTCGAAGCGCTGACATATCTTGCCGCAAACAGCGATGACCATTCAGCGAGGCGGTTTTACAACCTTCATTTAAAAATCAATGACAGCATTACCGGCATCAGGCAGGCCGCCAAAAACCAATTTGCAAAAATCAGGTACGATTCGCGCCGGGAAAAAGACGAAAACCAGAAGCTGAAAACAGAACGGGTGCAAAATGCATTGGAATTTGAAAGGAAGAAAAGGCAGAATGACATTTTATACACGGTTCTTGCTTTTATGGCAATTATTGGCGTGATGCTATACCTGTTGCTCAGGAAGAAACACCGTCGTGAAAAAATCCGCGAAGCATATAAAACAGAAACGCGCATCGCAAAGAAAATACACGATGAATTGGCCAATGACCTGTTTAATGCCATGACTTTTGCCGATTCACAGGATTTGTCAGATGCGGACAAAAAAGAAACGCTGGTCAATAATCTTGACAGCGCCTATTCCCGCTCCAGGGATATCGCAAGGGATAACAATCCCATTGATACCGGAGTGAATTATGCGAATCATTTGCGTGAAATGTTGTCCGAATACAGCAGCCCGACACTCAGCGTAATCATCCGTGGCATCCAGGACATACCGTGGGAAAGCATCAGCGAAAACAAAAAGAATGCGACCTGGCGTGTCTTGCAGGAAATCATGGTCAATATGAAAAAGCACAGCCAGGCTGATATTACGGCGGTACGTTTTGAATGCATCGGGAAGATGGTCAACATTCACTACTCTGATAATGGCATCGGCATAACTGCAAATGGCGTAATTTATAAAAATGGCCTCCGGAATGTGGAAAACCGTATTGAAGCGATAAACGGAACTGTTACTTTTGATTTAGGATCGGGCAAAGGACTCAAAATTACCATTGCCTATCCGGTTAAAAATTGACACCTATGTTTAAAAAAATTCTGATAGCCGAAGACCGTGACATTATGAATGCAGGAGTGAACCAGGCACTTGAGCAACTTCCAAAAGCCGAATGCATGCATGCCAGGTATTGCGACGAAGCTTTTTTAAAGATCAGAAGAGCAATCCAGGATGGCGAACCGTTTGATTTATTGATCAGCGACCTTTCTTTTATCCCTGACGGAAAAGACCATAAGCTCACCTCTGGGGAAGAGCTGATTACCGCTGTAAAGAAACTCCAGCCGGATATCAAGGTGATTGTGTTTTCGATAGAAGAGCGCGCTTTCAGGGTCAAATCGTTGTTTGAGAATCTCGACATATCCGGTTATGTCAGCAAAGGCCGCCATGGCATTGCCGAACTTAAGGCCGCCATTGCATTTGTTTATGAAGGCGAGGAAAGGTTTCTTTCAGCCGAGCTGGCGCATATCAGGAATGACAAGTCCATAAATGAAATTGACAATTACGATATTGAATTGCTCAAATTGCTTGCAAAAGGCCTGACCCAGGACCAGATTGCGGCACAACTTAAGGAATCAGGCATTAATCCAAGTAGTGTCAGCACAGTCGAAAAGCGCATCAACAAACTCAAGATTAACTTCCGCGCCAACAATAGCATACAGATTGTCGTCAAGGCTATCGAGCTTGGCATTTTAGATCCCATCAATTAGAAAAGGCATTGGTTTACGGTTTTCCGTAAGGAATTGATTTATAATGTCTTTATGTTTGGAAACTAAACAAGCTAACTATGATTGATAATCTGAAGAAATATCTCAACGAAGAACAAGACCCAAAAGCAGTTGAAAAGCTGCTCACAAAAGTCGAACAGCTTTTAACCGCCGGAGAGGTTGTAGAATATATAGCTGTCCAGAAAAAGCCGGCAATCAATATCTCCCCAGATTGCATTACACTGACTAACAAAAGAATCATATTCTGCAGGCCCAAAAACTTCGGGCTTTCTATGGATTTTCAGGATTTTTTATGGAAGGACATCCGGGATTGTCATATGAAAGAAGGTATCCTTGGGGCTGATTTTACAGTAAAGACCATCAGGGCGCAAGTCATCATGTTGGATTATCTGCCAAAAGCACAAGCCAGGAAATTATATCAATTCGCACAGGGCAAAGAAGAAGAGATGACAGAGTACCGCAGGCAAAGAGAATTGGAAGATAAACGGGCTGCAGCCGGAGGTGGAATTACGGTAAATACAGCTACCGCACCTACGGGAGTTGCTGACCAAAAGGAAGATCCGGTATCGGTATTGCAAAAATTGAAACAGCTATTGGACAGTGATATCATTACCCAGGAAGAATTTGATACTAAAAAAGCAGAAGTAATCTCTAAAATGTAATTATGAAAAGTAAACTAACTACAGCAATATTAGCACTTTTTTTAGGTGGTATCGGAATACACAGGTTTTATTTGGGCCAGACGGGTAAAGGGTTTTTTTATTTGCTTTTCTGCTGGACTTTTATTCCTTCTGTCATTGCCGTTATAGATTTTATCGGATTCCTGCTGATGTCGGAAAACAAGTTCAACATGAAATACAACAACCAGTTTTCATATTGAGGATAAAAATCTATTGCGTCAATAATAATCCAAACTAAAACCAAAACAAAATGGATTTCAAAGATCAGATTAAACTCTTAGGAGACCGCGTACTTAAACTCAAAGGTCAGGTCAATACCGAAGAAGCGACAAAAAATGCCTTTATCATGCCTTTCATCAAAGAATTGGGTTATGACGTTTTCAATCCGTTTGAAGTCACGCCAGAGCTTGTGGCAGATATCGGAATCAAGCAAGGCGAAAAGATTGATTATGCCATTATGCGTGACGGCGAGCCTATCATACTCATTGAATGCAAACACCATGCAGGCGCATTGAATGTCAACAATGCCTCGCAATTGTTTCGTTATTTTCATACTACAAAAGCCAAATTCTCCATCCTGACCAATGGGATTGAATATCGTTTCTATACCGATTTAGTGGAGCCGAACAAGATGGACGAAAAACCTTTTTTCGCTTTTGATATTACGGACATCAAAGACAACCAGATTGAAGAACTGAAGAAATTCCACAAAGCTTATTACGATTTTGACAATATCGTCAATACGGCGAGTGATCTGAAATATACTTTTGAGCTGAAAAAATTGTTCCATTCCGAGTTCAGTGAGCCTGGGGCGGATTTCGTAAGGCATTTCACCAAACAGGTATACCCGAATATGATTACAGCAAAAGTGCTGGAACAATTCACGGGACTGACAAAAAAGTCACTTCAGCAATACCTAAGCGACCAGATTACCGAGAGGCTCAAATCGGCATTGACAAAAGAAGATGCCGTTGCGAAAGAGCAGGATGCCATACATGCCGAGCAGCCGAGGGATCTGAATATTGTCACCACCGAAGAAGAACTCGAGGCATTCATGATTGTCAAAACCATCCTTAGGCAAAAGATTAAACCAAGTCGCGTCGTGCACCGCGATGCCCAGTCCTATTTTGCTATCCTGCTCGATGACAATAACCGTAAAACTATTTGCAGGCTATACCTGGGCAAGAAAAAGTGTATCGGCATCATGAATGAAAAAAAAGTCGAAACCAAAATGGATATGGAAAGTATTGATGACATCTTTAAATATGCTGATGCGTTGATTAAGACCGTGACGGATTATGACAATTGATAGATTATTACCCCAAATCATGTAATTAACTGACAAAATCGACCGCTAAACGATTATGTAGCACAAAATCGAATCCGTTGTTTTTCAGTTAATTGTTTCCGCCAAAACAAATTTTTACTTCCCGCCAAAATACTTCCACCCGGAATCCTCTACGCCTCAACCATTAAACAAATTATTATGGAAATTAAAGCGATACTCCGATTGGGGCTGATGCTTGTTGGTGCTGCTATAGCTTTTTCATGTATGGGTAATGTTGAAAAAACCACCAAACCCCCAACCTCTTTTACGTCAACGGATATGGCTGCCAACAACCGAGATAGCATAAGCCGACAGGAAAATAACCTGAGTGAAACTGTTTACGTGTGCAAAAGCGCCGGCGCAAAGAAATATCATTATAAGCAAACGTGTCGCGGGTTAAGCGGCTGTATGCATGAAGTCGTGAAGATGGATAAGAGCGATGCGGAAAATAGGGGATTGGGATTGTGTGGATGGGAGGATTGAAACTAAAAACATTATATATGGGATTTAATTTTAGAACACGAATTAATCTTGGGAAAGGTTTAGGGTTGAATATAAGTAAGTCTGGGATTTCCCCAAGTTTAAGAACACGAGCAGGCTCAATAAGTCCAAAAGGATTTTCTGTTAAAACTGGTATTCCGGGCGCATCTTATAGGAATAATTTCAGTAAATCTAATGCTGGCGGATGTACAAAGATCCTATTATTAGGAATTCTTATCATGACGTTGACAACGATGTTTTTTTAAATATTATAATTAGAAATTTAAAACTATGGACAATAATCCACTTACAACCGAATTAAAAAGTCATTTCTTACGTCTTTATCAAATGGCTTTAACCGATGATAATTTTAATGCTCTAGAACTTCAAATGCTCTACCATTTTGCTGATGAACGAGGCGTGCCCAAAGAAGAACTAGAGAAATTATTTTTAAATCCCGTTACGCATGAACAGGATATCCCGGAAGATCTCAAAACAAGAATCAAATATTTGTATGACCTTACGCGCATCATTTGGGCCGATGAAAAAATCACGGATGATGAGATGAATACACTTCGTAAATACTGCAAAAAGTTTGAATTTTTGGATGAAAATATAGACGACCTTGCAAATTATCTTATTGACTGCGTGAAAAAAGGTGTACAGAAACAGGAGATTATTAATCAACTAAATGCATAGCCATGAAATCGATTCAACAATTATTTAGTTTAAAGAAAGCAGAAGAGCCAAAGGTTGATCTTTTTGAAAACCAAGAGGAAGATAGAGAACAAATAAGAATTACTTATTACCAAAGCGGTTGGGCTGCATCAGTCAAAGCGACTGGAAAGCCAATTGTACTTCGCGCTTGCCTCCAAAATCTGTTTAGCAGTTTTGAAGACCAATGCCGTAAACAAAAGCTTGAACAAGAAAGATTGAAGCAACCTTACAAAGAGGAACAGGAAAAAAAACGAACTGAACTAAAGAAATGCGAGATCGCAATTGGTGTTTACGAAAAGAAAGAGCAAGATATTGAAAGTCTTATTCAGGAAAAAAACCAACATATTGTCGATGTCAAACATAATCCTGGAAAATATATTGATGAAGGAAAGGGAATGAAAGCCCAATTCTATGTTGGCCTTTTTATGATACTTCCAATAACCCTTTATCTTTTGGTATTTTATATTTCCGCGTCATATTCTGCTTTTTTCAAGGATTTTTCAGATGATAGCCTTTCAGCCGCAATATTTGATGCAAATTCTTTTACAAATTCTTTCAAGGCTAGCTGGCTTGAAGGCTTGCTTGTAGTTACCATTCCTTTCGTTTTTATGGGCTTAGGATATGTTATCCACATGACACAAAAGAACAAGAAAGGATTTAAAAATGGTCTTAGAATAGCTGCCTTATATCTTTTAACTTTTTCTTTTGATGCCTTACTCGCCTATCAAATTGAGAAAAAAATATATGATTTTAATAAAACACTGAACTCTCCGCCATATAATTTACGGATTGCATTGGGAGAAGCAGAATTCTGGATGATCATTTTTGCGGGTTTTGTTGTGTATGTTATTTGGGGATTGGTTTTCGATTATGTCATGAAGGAATATGAAAATATGGATAAAATCAGGATGTTCATCAGAGCTAAAAGAGAAGAGCTGGTAATCCTGGACAAACAAAAAAATGAGAATACAGAAAAAATTTCGAACTTCAAGCAGCAACTCGCTACAATAGTTGGAAAGATTGCGCTTCTGCAATCCATGATTGACGGTTTTGTATTTCCGATAAAGGAATATTTAAATTACCACAATCAATATCGAGAAGGATGGTATCAAGCAATTGAAACGGAAATCGCGTTGCCGCACAAAGAAAAGACTCAGCTTCTTGAAAATTGTGAAGAAATCACGACTCAACATCTTAAAGAATTAAACTTGGGAATAGATCCCGATTATCAACATCTTGTTTACTCTAAAAATTAATTAAATGAAGAAGATAATAATATTGACGATAAGCCTGCTTTCAGTCATTTCTTTTTCATGCAAAAATGACGACGAAGAAAAACCTGTCAAAAAAGAGCCTAAAGATTTTTCGGGCAATTTAAATGTAAGCGTTCTAATTGATCTTTCTGACAGGATTGACCCGAAAAAATATCCAAATCCTACCATGGAATATTACCTCCGTGATGTCGGATATATTAATTCTGTTTCTCAGGCTTTCATGGATCATGTCAAAGGGAAGAAGATAAAGCAAATGAATGATAAGATTCAGATGTATTTTGACCCGGCGCCTTTAAATTCCGACATAAATGCAATTTCCAAAGATTTAAAGTTTGAGATTTCTAAAGCCAATGTTTCAAATGAACTACTGGCAAAAATCGAAAAATCTTATAAAAATGATCCTTTGAAGTTATATCAGTTGGCAATAAAGGATGATAATTATGTAGGGTCAGATACATGGAAATTTTTTCAAAGCCGGATAAATGATTATTGTATTGAAAAAGGACATAGAAACATCTTGGTCATACTTACTGATGGATATATTTATTTTGAAAATTCCTTAATGAAGGAAGAAAATAAAACATCTTACTTGACATCCAGATTGATTCGGGATAATGGTTTAAATAAACCTGACTGGAATACTATTTTGACTAATAAAAATCTAGGTTTTATTAAAGCAAATGATGATTTGTCAAATCTTGAAATCCTTGTATTAGGAATTAATCCAAGCCCTAACAATCCATATGAGGATAAAGTAATAAAAGCTTATTGGTCTAAATGGTTTGACGAAATGAAAGTAAAGAGATTTGAAATCAGAACGGCTGAATTGCCTTCGGATATGGATAAGATAATTAAGGACTTTATTTTAAAAAAATAATTTAATAAATATTATGGCAAGATTTACTGCCAGAATTGAACTGATACTACCTCAGCAAGGGGATTATAATATTTTACATGATGAGATGGAGCATGAAGGTTTTACAAGAACCATTATTGGTGATGATGGCGATGAATATCATTTGCCAGACGCAGAATATAATAAGATTGGGGAATTTAATAAAAGCGACATCATGGCCGCTGCCAAAAGAGCAGCAAACAATACCGCGAGGCATTTCAGAATTTTAATAACTGAAGAAATTGGGGGAAGAAGTTGGTACAAAAAGCTTGTTGCCTTAAACAAAAAGTCCACCGAAGCAGGACTAAAGATTTATACTTCCAGTTATGAACTATATTAAAAAGTAAATCCCACAGAGTATGCGGGATTTTAGATTTTCATCTACGGCATATAGCCTTATTGTGATAAGATTAAAGATTAGAGATTTAATCTGTACAAACCTAATAAAATAATTCTTGTCATTATTACTGAAAACCATAAAATGGATTATTTTTTTTAGATTAGATTTAAAGTTTCATAAAAAGATATAGTTATGAGCAGAATTTTAGGATTGGATTTGGGTACAAATAGTATCGGATGGGCGATAGTTGATAAAGATGGAGCAGAATTTTCCTTAGTGGATAGAGGCGTCAGGATTTTCTCGGAAGGGGTTAATATTGAAGCAAAAACCAACAGTGAAAGTTCAAAAGCCGCTCAAAGAACCGATTACAGAAGCGCCAGAAAATTAAAATATAGAAGAAAAATCAGGAAAATTGATTTACTTCAAGTTTTATCAGACAATAATTTTTGCCCAGGTTTAACGGAGGAAGAATTAAGTGATTGGAGGTATAAAAAGATATATCCTCAAAATGCAGAATTTAGAAAATGGCTAAGCACAGACAATCAGGATGATGACAATCAAAGAAAAGCGCAAAAAGACAATCCTTATTATTTTAGATTCATCTCGGTTAAAAATTCACTTGATCTAAATAACAAACAAGATAGGTATAATATCGGAAGGGCTTTTTATCATATTGCGCAAAGAAGAGGTTTTTTAAGCAATAGGCTAGACAGTTCGGATAATTCGATTGTTGAGGAAAAGAAATTTGAAATCACTTCATTAATTACTGAATCGCATTCTGTCATTGAGTTTTCGGAATTATTTAATGATTTTCTATCTTCTTTTGATAAAGAAGAAACTATTGACAAACCTTTATTTACGCTTTCACGAGCATTTAATGCAATCATTAAAGATAATGAGGCATTGGTATATGATGATTTAAAAGTCAAGCTAACTGAACGGTTGAACAAGAAAGATTTTCTTGGACCGGTAAAAAAAGCCATTAGCGATTTATCTGAAAAAATTGAGAATTCAGGATGCGCAACATTAGGAGAATACTTTTACACATTGTATGAAAAAGGACTAAAAATCAGAGGCGAATATACTGATAGAAAAGACCATTATATAATAGAGTTTGATAAGATCTGTGATAAACAAAACATTTCTACTGAACTAAAGAATAAAATTAAAGAGGCAATATTTTTTCAAAGACCTTTAAAATCCCAAAAGGGATTGGTTGCAAAATGCCCTTTGGAGAATAGAAAATCGTGCGCGCCTATTTCGCATCCCGATTATGAAGAATTCAGATTGTATGGTTTTTTGAATAACATTAAGATAAAAACGCCAAACGATGAAAAACTCCGGGTATTAAATACTGATGAAAAGGAATTGATAGATTCTTTATTTTACAGAAAATCAAAAGCCAACTTCGACTTTCTCGAAATAGCAAAAAAGCTAACGCCAAAAAACTTAAAATTCGGATATTACAAGGACAAAAACAGTAAAGAGTATGACATTCTTTTCAATTATAATTTAGGAAGTAATGTTGCCGGATGTCCTACGATTGCCAATTTAAGAGAAGTTTTTGGTAAAGATTGGAAAGAATATTTGTTAGCCAATTTCAATAAGCTAAATAAAAACGGCGCTAAAAAAACTGCAGAAGAAATAGTTGATGCTATATGGCATGTATTGTTTCGTTTTGATAATGAAGAAAAGCTAAAACAATTTGCGGCAGAAAGTCTATTATGTGATGATAAAACAGCAACTAAGTTTTCTAAAATAAAGCTAAAACAAGATTATGGCTCGTTGAGTTTAAAAGCCATTCGAAATATTTTACCTTATTTAAAACAAAATTTGATTTACGCTCATTCTGTTTTCCTGGCCAATATGAAAAATATTTTGCCGAATGAAATATGGAATAGCGAAGAAAATAAACGCGTGATCAATACTGAAATTAATTCTATTTTGGAAAATTATAAAGTTTACAGCAACAATATTGAAATTGTAAACGGATTAATTAAGAACATTAAAAAGGCAAATGGAACTTGGAGTTCAGATAATAAATTTGTTGCCGAGGTTTATAAAAATGATCTGGAGAAACAGGTTAAAGATTTCTTTGGGACTAAAAAATGGAATGAAACTCGGGAAGAATATAAAACAGAAATTTTAACGGAATGCTTTGAGCTTTTTTCAAGCCAGATGCAATTGAAATCGGGAAGAGGTGAGTTTGTTAAAAAGAAAACAATAGATGAAATTTTAAAAGAATTCTTGGAAGATAATTTTAATGTAAGCACTGATGATTTAAAGAAATTATACCATCCATCTGCCATTGAAGTTTATAAAAAAGCCAAAAGAAGTGAAGATGACGGGAAATTATATTTAGGAAGCCCGTTAATTTCCTCAATAAAGAATCCGATGGCAATGCGTTCTTTGCACCAATTGAAAAAAGTAGTCAATCAATTGATTAAAGATGATTTAATTGATGAAGAAACAATAATTCATATTGAAATGCCAAGAGAATTGAATTCAGCTAATGAAAGAGTTGCGATAAGACAATGGCAGGAAGAATTAAAGAACAGGCGAAATAAATTTGTTGAAGAAATTAAAATAATTTACAAAGAACAATGCCATCAGGAAATCGAACCAACAGAAGATGAAATCCTTAAATATCAACTTTGGATCGAACAAGATAAGGTTTGTTTATATACCGGAAAAAATATAGGGATTTGTGATTTTATAGGTAGCAATCCAAAATTTGATATAGAACATACCATTCCGAGAAGCAGGAGTTTAGACAATTCGCAAATCAATAAAACTTTGTGTTGTGCTACTTATAATAGACAAAATAAAAAAGATAAGATTCCCTTTGAATGTGATAATCATATTGAGATTTTGCCAAGGATTAGCCGTTGGTTCGCAAAATATAAAGGATTGGAAGATCAAATGAAAGACATCTCTAAAAAGATAAAAGTAGCTTCAACCAAAGAAAACAGGGATAAAAATATAATTAAAAGGACAAAACTTAAATTTGAGCACACTTATTATTTTAAAAAATATAAGTCATTTATCATTGAAGAAATTCCGGAAGGATTTAAAAATAGCCAGTCAGTGGATATTGGTATTATCAGTAAATATGGAAATTTATTTCTGAAAACAGCATTTAATAAAGTATATCCGGTAAAAGGGAAAACAACGGCGAATTTGAGGCAAATGTGGGGATTGGAAGAAAAGACCAGAACCAATCATGCGCACCATGCCAAAGATGCTGTTGTAGTAGCTTGCTGCACAAGAGATATAAACGATGCTTTAGCCAACTATTATCAAGATTTAGAACAGTTTGAATATTATGGAAAGCCAAAACCATCATTCTCACATAGAATTCCATGGAAAGGGTTTAATGATGATGTAAAAGAGTTTGATAACAATATATTAATAAGTCATTATACACCGGATGTTTTACCTGTACAAAGTAAAAAAGCCATTAGAAAAAGAGGTTTAATCCAACGAAATGAAAAGAGCGAAATCAAATATAAACAAGGCGATACGGTTCGCGGCGCACTGCACAAAGAAAGTTTTTATGGGGCGATAAAAAGAGAAGAAATCGATAAGAAAACAGGAAAGCCTGAAGAAGTGATAAAGTATGTTTTGCGGAAACCGATAGAGAATTTTTCAGAAAGCGATATTAAAAATATTGTTGATGATAAAGTGAGGGAAATAGTCATGAGTGGAAAAGAACAGGAAAAAACAATAAAAAAAGAAATCGAAGACTTAAAGAGGCAAATAAAAAACGCTGATGAAAGACGTGAGCAGGAATTAAAAACCGGCATCGAGCAACTCGAATACAAAATAAAGAATGAGCTTTATACTTTGCCCAATCAAAAAGGAGCGCCTATTCCAATAAAAAAAATCAGATATTACACGGCCGATGTGACGAATCCATTATTAATAAAGAAGCACAGAGATGTTTCCCGGCATGAACATAAGCAGCATTATTTTGCTAAAAATGATGGTAATTATTGTATGGCAATTTATGAAGGAATTGATGGAAAAGGCAAATTGCTAACAGATTTTAAAGTCATAAATAATTTTGATGCGGGTAAATACTACAATTCGAGAACTAATAGTCATAAATATCCTTTAGAATATAACATTGAAGATAAAAATAAGAATATATTGAATTTGAAATTCTTACTAAAAACAGGAACATTAGTTTTCTTTTTTAAAGATTTCAAAGATGAGGTCTGGGAACTGGATGCGATAGAATTAGCGAAACGTTTGTATAAAACTTCGGCAATAGAGGCCGACGGCAGAATTCAGTTTAGATTACATTCAACAGCTAAACCTGATGGTGAATTAGAAAAAGCATCATCTTTAAATTTTGAATTGGCAAATGAAAAATTGCGATTATCTAAGTCTGCTTTAAATGTTTTGGTCGAAGGTTTTGATTTTAGAATATCCTCGATAGGCAAAATAGAGAAGATTAATTCTTTATAAAGTGTGGGCACTGACGTTCGAGTTCGGTTGTGGTTTGAACACAACGACACGAATGTCGTGGTTTGATTAAGGATTAGAGAACACGACATTCTTTTGTTTTACTGGTGTGGGAAGTTAACTGTTGTGGTTTGATTAAAGATTAGAGAACACGATATTTGTCATGATCATAATGCGATGTGTGCAGCGGTTGTGGTTTGATTAAAGATTAGAGAACACGATATTACATCTGCGGACAGGTCCTGATGGACATCAGTTGTGGTTTGATTAAAGATTAGAGAACACGATATTTGCGCTTTCGCAAATATTAAAAGGCGATTAGTTGTGGTTTGATTAAAGATTAGAGAACACGATATTATAGCCGTTAAAGTGGACACTGTTTTGCCAGTTGTGGTTTGATTAAAGATTAGAGAACACGATATTAGCGTATTTGATTACCAGTATGCTTTGGAAGTTGTGGTTTGATTAAAGATTAGAGAACACGATATTTGATATCGCCATTGGCAAGCTCAATGTTCCGTTGTGGTTTGATTAAAGATTAGAGAACACGATATTGGAAAGCTTTAATAGTATGCAGGACAATGGTTGTGGTTTGATTAAAGATTAGAGAACACGATATTTTCGTGGTTGTGGAATCAATCAAAAAGTAGTTGTGGTTTGATTAAAGATTAGAGAACACGATATTGAACCCGCGACAATCGTTACGCATTGCAGCGTTGTGGTTTGATTAAAGATTAGAGAACACGATATTCTTAGAGGTAAGCAAATTAAGCGAAGTACGTTGTGGTTTGATTAAAGATTAGAGAACACGATATTAAGCAGGCAAGCCTGAAAACAATCTAGTCGGTTGTGGTTTGATTAAAGATTAGAGAACACGATATTGAATACGCCATCATCACGCCGTACAACAGGTTGTGGTTTGATTAAAGATTAGAGAACACGATATTCGATTGAAAAGCTAATGAGGTACTTTGGTGGTTGTGGTTTGATTAAAGATTAGAGAACACGATATTAAATCTTCTGCATCACATACCTTTCAAAATGTTGTGGTTTGATTAAAGATTAGAGAACACGATATTCTATGTGATGGAAGTGAACCCCGGCGCATAGTTGTGGTTTGATTAAAGATTAGAGAACACGATATTACTTAGGATAAAAGGAGGTGAAAATGTATGTTGTGGTTTGATTAAAGATTAGAGAACACGATATTTTTGTACATCGTGAAGCCGCTGAACAACAAGTTGTGGTTTGATTAAAGATTAGAGAACACGATATTCACAGGAGAATCATGCATGGTAGAGCCTGCGTTGTGGTTTGATTAAAGATTAGAGAACACGATATTGAATTACCGCCAAAGCCAGTAACAACATCGTTGTGGTTTGATTAAAGATTAGAGAACACGATATTAGGCAGTGCTGCAGGCGCTTTGTTTGGTGGGTTGTGGTTTGATTAAAGATTAGAGAACACGATATTTTAACACATTCTGCACATTGTTTCATATACGTTGTGGTTTGATTAAAGATTAGAGAACACGATATTATGTTCCATCCGTCTGTTCCGGCCAATGCTGTTGTGGTTTGATTAAAGATTAGAGAACACGATATTTAAGCACACCAGTTATCCATCAATGTAAGGTTGTGGTTTGATTAAAGATTAGAGAACACGATATTCTGAATTCTTGAAGAAATCCTGTATAACCAGTTGTGGTTTGATTAAAGATTAGAGAACACGATATTCGTGGCTTTCAAATATAAACTGATGGAACTGTTGTGGTTTGATTAAAGATTAGAGAACACGATATTACTTCTATAATTTTTATGATGTGTGCCAAGGTTGTGGTTTGATTAAAGATTAGAGAACACGATATTAGCGACCTCATTAATCGCTGATAGGCATTGGGTTAGCAAGGAATGTCGTGAATAAAAAATGCTTCTTTTCTGCAGTGATAAGTCAGGATTGAAGCATTTTTTTATTTCAAAACAATTCAAGTTGGGTGGGTTGTGGGGCCGAAGGGACCTCTGCTTTGCCCCAAAAATTCAGGATATTCCCAAATTGCTTATCGGTGATTCGAAGAACGCTCACTTTTCCCATTGGAGGCAATAATTTGTAGATTCTTTTTTCATGCACATCGGCACTTTCGCTGCTGGCACAATGCCTCACGTAAACAGAATATTGCATCATTGAAAAGCCATCCTTAAGAAGATTGTTCCGAAAACCAGACGCATTTTTCCTGTCTTTTTTTGTTTCTGTCGGAAGGTCAAAAAAGACAAACAACCACATTATCCGATAGGCGTTAAGTTCCATAATTTCGGATATTTTATCTTTTTTCTGTCACCGGTATAGCATTGCTGAAGAGAACTTGCCGTTTTTTGTAAGGCAACCATTAATGGACTGGTTTCTTCCTTGAAATAAACGGTCCTGGTCAGCACCTGCAAAAGTCCTGATTTTATAACGGTATTGAGTTCCTGCTCATCATATTCCTGCATCAGTTCAAAAACTTTTTCATCAACTAATGGACGAAACGGTTCCATAATGTCATCCGCCAAAGCAAATGCATTATACTTGCTTTTATGATGAATTCCTAAAGTATTTAATAAGCCGCTTCCTGATAATGCCCTTGCAGTTGCTGCCCTTAAGATCGCATATCCATAATTCAGGAAGTTATTTGGATAATCACCAAATCTTTCCCTCCTGAAATCAATTTGCTTAGCCAGTTCGCTGCCGCTCGGGCCAAAAAAAGACTTCCAATATTGTCCGGCTGCTACCGCTTCCATATTTGTTGTATCACCGCTAAGGACTTTAGAAGCCAGATAGTCAAAACGGTTTGGTTTTTTAGTAACCATGTTCAGTAAAATACCTTGATTTTTTATTTTTTCTGAAATAGTCTGCTGCCACAATTGTTTTTTTAATGGCATCGAAGCCTCGATTTGATTTCGGAAAATTTCCTGTTGTATATGATGGCTGTTAAGATTCAGGAACATGCCGTTCGGCATATGGTTTATACCGCAAATGATGATAGCCGTGTTGTTTTCAGTCATCAGGTTCATCGCAGGAATACTTAGATAGATTTCGGGGTTGTCAATAACAAGAAATCCGATATCTTCAATAGGTACAGTGCTCTCCCTGATTTCGGATTTTAAAATCAGTTGGTTATTCCGGGAAGAAATGGACGTTTTGTTCTCAACCAATAATGTCTTCTTTATCATGTTAATGGGGTTATGACAATATGCGTAAAACTAATTAACTGAAAAGTAGATTCTTTACGGAAATCCGTAAGGAGTACATCACAAATAGTTTTACGTTTATGCATAATTTAAAAAATGAAAAAATGACAAACTTTAAAAAATCAGACTTACAGTCCAAACATTACGATTGGACAGCTTCAAAAGAGTATGACGATGCAAAGATTACAGGCTTTCCAGACAATGTCGAATTAGCAAGGAATGAAGGTTATGAAGTGTTGCCTTTCATAAATCGGTATATGGCTGACAGAGGATGGGTTCAGTTAAATTCATTTCATAAAATTGAATCTGCGATAAAAGATAAACTTCCGGGATTATTACGCAGCCATTCACATGTTAAAGAATGGTTAGATAAGAATGTTTAGTTTACTTAAATTACATTTGTTAATAATGAAGGCTGCTTAGCAGCCTTTTTTATATGAAAAACCATGCACCATCTTCTCATACTCTTCCTCTTCTTCCTAAACCCGCCCACTAAAGTCATCTCCATTGCCGACGGAGATACCTTTACCATTCTCCAAAACAACCAGCAAACCAAAATCCGCATCGACGCCATCGACGCACCCGAAAAAGGCATGCCTTATTACAAAGTGTCCAAACAATACCTGTCGGATTTGTGCTTTGGGAAATCCGTCACCGTAAAAGTCAGCAAGATTGACCGTTATGGCCGGTCGGTCGCACGCATTACGCTATCCGATGGCAGGGACATTTCCACCGAGATGATTAAAGCCGGAATGGCGTGGCATTACAAGAAATACTCGAACGACAAGGTGTTGGCTGCGCTTGAAGTTGCAGCGCGTAGCAAAAGAGCAGGGCTATGGTTGGATAAAAACCCGATTGCACCATGGGATATCAGGAAGCTGCATCGGCGGGGCATTTCGACGAAAGGGTATTTTAAATAACATGATGAAGAATCCCGCGATTTGGAATTGTTTATCAACCTCAATGACAATACAGTACTCGACACTTTGGACTTTGCAGGCGTCAAAGGATTTCCCGCTCTGGGAAATGTAGTCAAAGGCATGGAAACAGTAGAACAATTATACTCGGGATACGGTGAAAATACAATGGCCAACGATAATTTGTATTTAAATCGTGCGCTTTTTTACGAAACGTATCCAAAACTGGACCTTATAAAGAAAGCGTATTTAACTGAAAAATAGCTGCTGCTGCCGAAGCCAAAAATAACGCAAGCACAACTCCAATAGGGCAAATTGGTTAAAATTAAAATATTAATACAAACATTTTAAAACCAATATCCGTAATTTCCCAACAAATTTTCGTCCACCTTAACAAATTTTCATTTAAAAAAAGAATGAATCGTTTGAATTTATTACTTTGCGCCATCAATTGCCAATAGGCATTTGTGGGAGCAAGCTGAAAATCCCGGATAAAGAGTAGGCAAACCAATAAAACAATTATTATGGGATTTTTCCAAACAATCAAGAACAAACTAGGAATTGGCGGCGTTAAGGTATCATTGCAATCGCCTGGACAAGTTGGCAAAAGCGAAGGCATGATCAATGGCAAAGTGACACTGACTTCCAAAAGCGACCAGGAATTGGTAAAAATGAAAGTAATCTTGCTTGAAGAGTACACTACAGGGCGTGGCGACGACAAGAAAAAGAAAGATATTACACTAGGCACGTTCAACCTTGACCTCAAAGGGGCAACCATCAAAGCCGGCGAAACAGTTGAGCATTCATTCGCATTGCCTTTCCAAGTAGCGAATTCAAGCAATCAAGACCTTGCCGAAAAAGGCGGTGCACTTGGTGCATTGGGAAAAATGGGTTCTTTTGCAAACAATGAAAAATCGGAGTATTTTGTAGTTGCTGAGGTTGATGTGAAAAGCGCAGCTTTAGATTCATCTGACAAACAACCGATCAGGTTGATGTAATATTATAGTTTATGGATACAATTGGAATCATTGGTTTTATCTTAATGCTCATTGGTTTTGCCAATGCAGCCTGGGTTTTGATTTTGTACATTCTTTCGATGAGTGCGCTTTTCGGGACGCATTTGTCCAAGAAAGTCGGCACGGCCAATGAAAGAACCGACGGTTACATCGAGCAGGGAAAATCAGTTTCCAATGACTTATTGGTCAAACTGATCTGGCGGCTCGCCATTGGTATCATTGGCCTGGTCATGTATTATATTGCGACATACCATTAACAGAAATATTACATGAAAAAAATTGAAGTGCCTTTGCAAAAACGCCAGGGAAAATTGATTCTCTTTATAGTATTGGCGCTGTTTTGTGCCTGGATGACAGTATTGTCTGTATTCTCATTGATTACGGCATTCAGCTGGACTCCGGCAATTGTTGCGGCGATATTATTCAGTTGCCTGATCGGAATTGGCATCAGCCTTAAGAAGTATTTCGGCTGGCAAAATCCAAATCTTGTAGCCGAGTCTGATGGAAATACCATCCGGTTTTTCATCAGCCACGCTGCCGGCGAATCATCCAAATCGGAAGAAATTAAACTGGCCGGCATGAAACGCTTCTACCAAGTCACCAAAAGCAGGAGAGGAATCAAAGACACTTATTTTGAATTTGAGCCAAAATCCGGCATTTTCAAGACTGAAGTCGACGTGTTGCCTTCGCTCTACGAACTGAATCCGATGACCATTTCAAAAATAATGGAATTCGTCGCAGAAGTTGCACCCGAAATCATGCTCGGCTATTATGGCGGTTCCGCATTGGGTCAGCTTTTCAAAAAACCGTAATGTTCCTCATTTATCTTATGCTGGTTTTTTCATTCCATGGCGAAAGCCTCGATTGGAAAACCGGCTATGATTTTGATGGCGATGGCAAAAACGACACGGTAAGTGATGCTTTTTCCGGCGGCGCGCATTGTTGTTACCTGGTTTCGGTTTATTTGACATCCAATGACAGCACTATAAAAATCCCATTTGAACTCGACGGCGGTTATGTTTCGGGGCTCGATTTAAGCAATCCGGATAATTTTTTCGTCAAGGATTATAATGCCGACGGTTTGCCGGACCTATTTTTGCACATCCATCAATACAATGGACAAGAAAGCAGGATTCCGCGCAACATCACAAAAAAATACAAGATAAAGACCAACCGGATTTTCGTCAGTTTTAAAAACGCGAAAACAAACTACTGGGATTTCAATAATAAATAGAAGCAACATCATGAATAAATACCTGACTGTTTTATTGCTGGCGCTGTTTTGCTGTCATATGAACGGACAGAAGCCTTTGGTGATTTCCGCCGACAAATTCCATAAACTCGAAAAACTTTACATCACCGGTGATTTTGACGGCGATAAAAAAACCGACACGCTGTTCCAGTACAATTACAGCAAGCTCAAAAAAGCAGAAATTCTCAATGCGCCGGATCCATTCAAAACAGAATGGGATACCGTGGTCAATTGGTTTTACAAGCAAGAATCGGATGTTCGCCTGTCGCTCAAAAAGAAAGGCAGCAATATCCTTCATCTCGGAACGGCACAGGGTTTAAATTGCCTGATCAATGTTGGCGACACAAACAATGATGGCAAAGATGAAATCGCATTGGTAGTGGATTATTGCGATTTCAGCCGCGTGAACAGCTGTAAGGTTTTTACGTTGTGCAATGGCAAATGGACATTGGTCAAACGTTTCGGAATCCATGAAGGCGCTTTCGATTGGGACGCCGACCAGAAACGGCCAACATTCACAAACATCCGCGGGTTTTTAGAACAGGAAAACGGCGTCTGGAAGTATTCCGATTACGAGCAAAACGACTACGAAACCGCCGGGGAAGTCGGAAAAATGATTATTCTTAAAGTCGATAAATGCACATCCAAATAATGAAAAATTTGATTTTTTAATTTTAATAAATAATTTCCATGGAATTTACACCGGAGCAATTGGCAGTGATCAAATCGGAAAATCCCCAAACGGTATTTGAACTAAAAGACCTCGAAGTGCTGGCTTTTTTCAGCCTGGCACAGATGCACAAAAAGGTTGTCAGGATGACCGATAATTTTTTTGGGAACACTAGGGTCGGCGTATTTACGATTGATGAGCTGAACGGCAAAACGGATCTTGATTTCAGCAATCCTGATGATTGGACAACATTAAACATCGAATCCATATCATTCACCCTGGCGCTTCCGAATGAATGGGGAAGCCAAAGTTCGACCTACCACAGCCTTTTCGAGATAAAGGCGATCGCATTATTGGAAACAGATTAACAAGATTCACAACATAAAAACCACATATGAAAACCCTGAAAATTAAACCTGAAGCATTCCAAATCGATGAACTTGCAACAAAAGTCCGTGAGCATTTCGGTTCCAGATACAACGTAACCAATAACAAGCACGAGATTATCATTGCCAACACGACCAGCAATAAATCGATAGGTTGCAAATTGGTTTTGACGAAGAAAAGACTGATGATCCATGGTACATTTCCGACATTGGGCAGATTGCTCCTTGCAGTGTGCATTCTTATTGTAGGCGGCGTCATCATCCCGATGCTGGTCTATATGGTTGCCTTTAAAGGGAAGTTTGAAGCAATTGAAAAGGAAGTTGAGGATTATATCAAATCTGAATTTTCAGATCGTTTAATATAGCAGGTTTTAAAGAAAAAGCCCTTCAGAAATGAAAGGGCCTTTTTTTAGTGTACTTGGTTGTTTAATGGCAAATCACACTTCGTCATCATTAAAATCGCGTTCCTTTTCTTCAATGTCTTTATTGTCACTATTCAAAAAATCCGTCATGCTCTTCTTATCCTTCAGGTCCTGCCGGATGAGATAAACGATCAGAATGATTACAACCAATACAATAATTCCCAAAACGGCCCAGTTGATTTCCATGGCTTGAATTTTAACGGTGAATTTAATTATCAAAAATACTATTTAAATTGGAACTGCATTCCAATCCTGAATTGCTCGTCCCATTTCAACGGATCGATGCTTTCCTCTTTGATGATATTGAAATACTGGAATTTCACCATCGCATTGTAACCGTGGATTTGGTATGCAATGGCAGGCGAAAAGCGCTGTGATTTTCCTTTAGCCAAATCATTCAGGTCGAGTTCTTCATATCTGGCGGAAATAATCGTTTTCCAGTTTTTGATAAAATAATTCGCCTGCGCGATGTAACCGCCGGCAAGGATATACCCATGGTTTTGCGCTGCTGTCGTATTCAAAAACAACGGGTCGGTCGCACTTTGTGGCTGGGCTTTGATCTGGTGGATTTCGAACTGCCCTGAAAAACCCATGTATTGAAAGGAAGCGTCCATTCCGTATACATATCTTTTTCCATCGATGACTTTCAGTCCGTATTCGCCTGCTGCATTCGTTGGAAATACTTCTCCTTCAGGAAGTTGTTTATTGGCAAAACGCCCATTGACACCGACTGAAAACATCGGAATTGGCGTATGCCTGTCGTCGATTTCCCTAAAACGATAACGCGCCGGATATGAAACATCAAAGCGCCCTACAAATTCAAGGTTGCCGCTTGCGTCATTATCGCCGCTGATGGATGCTTCGCCGAGTCCTGTATAAGCGCCGAGATAAACGTTGGCGCGCTGTTTCCAAAAGTTTTTCATCAGCGTAATCCCAACGTCACGCGTTGCGAAAATGGAACCTCTGGTCAGTTCTGCCCGTTGCCAATAGGCCGAATAATCAAACGGGACAAGCGCACTCCTGGAATAATACAATTTGCCATAACCCATTTCAACATCCATAAAATGAAAACCTTTATAAGTGACCGAAGCTTCCATCAGTCCGGGATTTTCAGGATCTATTTCTTCGGTACTGCTGTTGGCGGCCATATCGGCAAAATCGACTTTGAAATTGTATTCAAAATCAGCGCCGACGCGCCCTTCGATTTCAATCTGGGCATCGCGCAATTTAAAACGGTCTTTGGAATGGTCAAATTCGCCGTCTTTCAGCGAACGGTAATTGAAATAGGTCGACACTTCACCGGAAAGTTCCAGCACATGTTTGCCGTTCAGCAAAGTTACCTGTGCAAAACCAGCGCTTGTAAACAGTAATAGTATCGGGAGTAAAATTGATCTCATCTTAAGGTTTTATTTTGTTTCGCCCGTTGGGCCCGCGTCAGGATTGTTGAAATAGTAAAGGCGCTGCATATCGTCGCAGGTCACCAGCAGGCTGCCGTCTTTGTCAAAGGCAAATCCTTCAGGATTGATGACCGGCAACGACCATTTTCCGACGACTTCATAAGTGTTCGGATTGAGTTTCATGATGGCCATGTCCTCATCGCTCAAAAGCCACAGGAAATTGTCGTGGAATTGCGCAGCGGCAATATCAGTGGCAATATTAGAAATGTCAACCGTGTTGGTGATTTTAAAATCGGCATCGAGCTCAAACAGCCATGACGGATCTTTTTCCGTAAAAATCACAAAGTTGTTTTTGCTCTTATTGAAAGTGAATGCCTCATAACCTTTGTTTTTGGCGCCGTTGTACGGAACATTTACTATGCGCATGATTTTTAAGGTATTGACGTCATAAATGTAAATGTTGCGATGCGTTTCGTCGACAGCGTATACATTTTTGTCATCCGAATACACCGCTTCAAAATCGGTATCGTTTTGTTTGACCTGTCGGACGATTTTTCCGTCCCTGTCGGCTTCAAACAAAATACCGTTGTCGCTGACGATAAAGAAATCATCCGATTTGGCATTGTAACAGATATCGGAAGGTTCCGGAATTTTGATTGCTATTGATTTGATTGGCTTTAGAGCGATGGCTTTTTGTGCATTGGCTGCAAATGCCGCTGTGGCAAGCACGATCGCGACGGAATGTTTAAATGGTATCATAAGTGTTTTCCCTGGAATGTGATGTTATCAAAGCGATTGTTCCCGCTTGAACCTGTGGCTTCGGCGCCTGCAAAACTGATTTTCAAGACGAAAGCAGGATTGTCGTTTGCACCTGAAATGGCAGAGAAATCCAAAGTAACGATCGCATAGGCCGGATCGGAATCAGGATTGAAAGTCGCGACGGGCAGGTTGGTCGTGATGAAGTTCGTCCCATCTAGGCTATAGGAATAATTTTGCATCGAAGCGCCCGCACCGGAACTTTTGGCCGTAGCGAATCTCACGACTACATCTTTATAACCGGTCGTTGGCGCGGCAATCATTAGGTTTCTGGTATTGCTCGGATTTCGGGCGCGCAGTCCGCTTCCCGCCACATCAGTGTTTTGTGCATTTTCTGCCGAACCCAGAGAAAAGGAATCCATATAACCCGCACCGCTACCGTCGTAAGTGATGGCAGCCGTGTTTCCGGAAATCAGGGAAGCATCGGGCGTTACTGACGTCAGTGTTCCTGATGGCAACGCATTAAAATTCCAGTATTGGAACAGGTAAATGGTATCGTCAATTGGACCCGGGCCAGGTCCGCTGGCCGTTGGAATGCCTTCCAGCGTCAGGTTGTCAAAACGGTTATTTCCCGTAGCTCCTGAAGCCGCATCGCCGGCAAATCCGATTTTTATTTGAAAATCAGGATTGTCCTCTACGCCTGGTATTGCCGAAAAGTCAAGCGTGACCAGTGAGCTTGTCGGATCTTCCATTGGTGTGAACGTACTGGTTGCCAATCCGGTATTTATGAAATTTGTCCCGTCAATGGTGTAACTATAATTCTGTGTCGTTGCGCCGGCGCTTGTCCTGGCTGTCGCAAAATGCACAACGATGGTTTTGTATCCTGTTGTAGGCAATGACAACAATACATTCCTGGTATTGCTCGGATTTCTGGCACGAAAACCTGAGCCTTCTACATCGCCGTTGCGCGCATTGAGCGCATAGCCCGGATCGAAGTTGTCCATATAACCGTCGCCGGTTCCGGGATACGTGATTTCAGTTCCAAAAGGCAACAATGAAAAATCGGGTGGGATGGATGTGACAGTTCCTGATAAAGTATTGAAATTCCAATAATGTACTATTACGCTTTCGGGATTGACGACGACAGGTTCTGTTGAAATATCACGGTCGTCGGTGCAGGAAAAAAACAGGAAAGTAAGTAGGCTTAAAAAGAGGAATGTTTGTTTCATGAGGTTGAAAATTATTCACAAACCTACTGTAACAATTGAATCCCTGTTTTATGTGAATATTATCTATTTGTGAATTCTCTGTTTTTGCGAAATGACAAACCGAAATGCCATTCTAACGGCATAACAATGAAAAACCCCGGTGCGATTGCAACCGGGGTTTTAATAAAAAAACAATTCTAAACAATTCTAAACAATTTACTCTACAACAACTTTTCTATTGGAAACAGTGCTTCCTGATTTTATCTTTACCGTATAAACGCCTCTTGGGGCATTTCCCAAATCGATGGTCTCATTACCGGAAACTTTTTTTGAAAGAACCTGCACTCCGGAAATATTGAATACTTCGATATCCGCATTTTGCTGTGCTTTTGGCAACTCCAATTGGAATTGTCCTTTGTTCGGGTTTGGATATACGATAATATCATTAGCTGAAACTTTGATCGAAGCAGCTTTTCCTGAACCGGCATAACAAGCCCAGGCGATATCATCGACTATAGTCCTGTTTCCGCTGTTGCGGATTTCGATGGTAATTGGGCCAGTAACGTTGATCGCTTGCGAAAACAATGTCGTCGTATCAGCCGAAACCGTAATGTCGCCGCCATATTGAATGCCATTGACAAACACTTTCAAAGTCGAATTTCCTGTAAACACCCTTTTGTAATTGAATGTCAGCGTTCCGATTCCGCCGGCAACTGCAATAGTGTTTGTTAAAGTTCCTGTTCTTAGCGCAATCGCATCACCGGTCAAATCCTGGTCTGTCCTGGCGTCTGTAGCCGACCATGTAATGCTGTTGTCGCCTGTCCATGTCCTTGTGGCATAAGCGCTGGCGCTGCTTCCCATATTTGAGAAAGTTTCGGTACCTCCGACGCATGGTGCTGTTTCTGTTGTGACTTCTGTTTCAAAAGCACTATCCACATAAGCCGGGCCTCCGATACAGCCTGCATTGTTATAGGCATATACATTTACAGCATAATTGGTGTCTGCGTCAAGTCCCGAAAGGGTAAAATTCGCGTCTGTTCCAACATAAGCTACAGTAGCAGTGCCAATTGTATCGCCAACAATATAAACGATACCATTCGTTGGAGCCGTTACTGAACCTGTTGAACTGATCACAGCAATATATCCGTCGGCGGTAACGCCCGTAATTTCAACATCGGCAGACGAAGAAGTGATATTGTCTGTAGTGATGCTTCCGCTCAAAGTATCAGGAGCTGTACATTTATTTTGGGAATTTGCATCAAAATTGACAACACATGACGCTTCATCGGCATCATTGCTTTCAATTGTCAGTGTAGCCGGAAGGCTTCCTGTCGCAGTGCCGTTGAAACGGACAACAACTGCCTGTGTTGCCAATGAACCGACTGTAAACGGAACTGTTGGCGATACGACAGTATAATTTACGGCATCGCTTAATGTCAGCGCACTGATGTCAAGGTCCTGTGTGCCCATATTTTCAATGGACAAAGTAGTATCGACATTTGTGCCGAACAAAACATCCCCAAGATCAACGTTGAATGTGCCACATGCTTTCATGGCCATTTCGCTGTCAAGCAATTGGATTTCGGGCCTGTCCGGAGTTTCGTAGCAATTCCATGACAAATCATCAACGATAATCCTGTTGACGCTGTTGCGGATTTCGATTGTAATTGGGCCAGGAACATCGATAGCTTGTGAAAATACTGTAGCAACATCCGAAGTCACTGTAATGTCGCCACCATATTGGATGCCGTTTACAAATACTTTCATAGTGGAATCACCTGTAAAGACCCTTTTGTAATTAAAGGTCAATGTTCCGATACCGCCTGAAACTGGAGTTGTATTGGTCAATATTCCAGTTCTCAGAGCAATAGCGTCACCAGTCAAATCCTGATCTGTTCTGGCATCTGTAGCCGACCATGCAACGCTGTTGTCACCAGTCCATGTTCTTGTTGTATAAGTACTGGAGCTGCTTCCAAGATTCGAAAAAGTCTCAGTGCCTCCGATACATGGCGCAACTGGTGTTGTAAAAGTATCTTCAATTGAAACCGTTGTGTTGTATAATGGGCCATCTGTACAAGCAACATCATTATATGGAAAAATGAAAATAGTATACTCAGTACTTTCCGTCAGTCCGGACAATGAAAAGTTTGCTGCTGCACCATTATAAACTACAGTACCGCCACCAATGCTGGCACCAACGATATAATTTACACCGTCTACAGGATTTCCCGACAATGAGCCGGTTGTCGTCATTACAGCAAGATAATGGTCTGCAGTTACATTAGCCAGGTCAATAGTCGCTGAAGTAGCCAGTACATCAGAGATTGTGAGATCCGGATCGGCAACAGTCGGCGCCACACATGGCTCCAACGCGATTCCCTGCAAGCTTACGGTACACGAAGCTTCATCAGTATCATTGCTTGTGATTGTCAATGTGCTTGTTCTGCTTCCTGAAGTTGCGCTTTCAAAACGCACCAAAATGATTTGTGATCCCGAGGCTGAAACGCTGAATGGGGCAGCGGGAGAGATGATTGAAAAATCGACGGCATTGCTTAAGGCTAAAGAAGAAACGTTCAGCGCAGTTGTTCCGGTGTTTTTTACGGTAAATACCGCATCGGCAAAAACAGAAACCGGCTGTGCGCCAAAGTCGACAGTAAGCGCGCCACAGGCAACATTCGTGCTTGCTGCGTTTGCCAATTGCAATTCCGGACCTGATACAGGAACTGAATAACAATTCCATGTCACGTCATCAACGATTGTGCGGTTTCCGCTGTTTTTGATTTCAATCGTTACATTTCCGGCTACGTTGATAACCTGTGAAAATGAAGCCGTAGTTTCAGAGGAGACAGTAATGTCGCCGCCATACTGGACACCATTAACATACACTTTTAAAGTAGAGTTTCCGGTAAATACCCTTTTGTAATTAAAGGTAAGCGTCCCAACACCGCCTGCTACCACAGAAGTGTTTTTCAAGGTACTTGTCCTCAATGCAATCGCATCACCGGTCAAATCCTGGTCGGTTCTGGCATCGGTCGCAGACCAGGCGACACTGTTGTTTCCTGTCCACGTTCGTGTGGCATAACTGCTGGAACTACTGCCCAGATTTGAGAAAGTTTCTGATCCGCCGCCGATGCATTCAACACCGGAAAACAATCCAGATTTTGGCAGGTTTTCAACACTTGCAGGCTTTCCGAAAGTGATTCCTGTCATAGCTATTAAAGCTAAAGCTAAGAAAAATCGTTTTTTAAACATGATGAATAATTTAAGTTTGGTTTAAATAGTTTTCATTAAGGATTAAGTACCTGCAGGGTTTATATCTTTAACAATCCAAAGGTACTTTCACAGTGTTTCCTAAAGACATTTTTAAGGATAAGTATTCTTTAAGGGAAGGTTATAATATTCTAATTTTTAACTGTTTATCTTAACTTTTTTTTTGCCTGGCAAATGCGTGAAAAACAAAAGCTCCCTGTTTAGGAAGCTTTTGGGCTGTGTGTGTTAACAAATTATCTTTTCATCGAAAAATGGGCCCTGAATTCTTTGTCATGACCTTGCCTGTCCTGATATGATAATTTGAACCAATAATCGGTTGATGGAAGTTCGTGTCCATTATAGGTTCCGTCCCATCCGGTGTTGTCCGATGGCTTCAAGATCGCGAGCAGTTTCCCGTACCTGTCAAAAATACAGATCTTTGATTTTTGCTGTTGCGACAGTCCGGCGATATTCCAGTAATCATGAAAACCGTCACCATTCGGGGTAAAATAATGTGGGTAATTCAGGACAAATACCTGAAGTGTCAATGTAGTGCACCCATTAGTATCGGTCACGGTAATTTCGTGTTCGCCTTCGCTGACATTGGAAAAGACATTGCTTTCCTGCGGCAAACCACCATCCAGCTGGAATTGAAAAGATCCGGAACCGCCGGAAACATGAATGGTTATGGTTGGATTGGCGTCAAAATCCTGGCCAGCGTCCGCCACTGCGACAGCCGTTGACAAAATGGTTACGACGGCCTGGGCTTCGGCCGAACATCCGGTGGCGAGATTGGTCACTGTCACTTCATATGTTCCGGGTTCAGTAGCAATATGCGTATTAATAACAGTTGGCAATGGATTTCCGTTTAATGTCCAGCTAAAGCCGTAATTGTTATTCGAAATCCCGCAATAAAGGACCGCCGGATTCAGGATGTCTCCGGTTTGATTATCGACACATATAAATTTGTCGTGCAAAACCGGTTGCGGCAATGCGTGAACAGCAACTGTCAACACGACAGTATTCGCACATTGGTTGGCATCTGGCGTAAAGACATAACTTCCGTTGGCGTTATTGTTTATTGCTGTCGGATTCCAGGTTCCGGTTATTCCGTTTGGCGAAGTTGTATTCAAAACCGGAGCGGATTCGCCGGCGCAAAGCGAAAGGGTTGTGGCAAAATCAGGTGTGACGGCATTGGTAATTGTGATTGCCAAAGCAAAATTGCCCGCGCATTGACCTGCATTTGGCGTAAAAAGATAATTTCCGCTGATGGTATTATTGATAACAGGAGGATTCCATGTCCCGGAAATCCCGTTAGGCGATATGATATGAAGTATTGGCACAATTTCGCTGCTGCAAAGTGTCATCGCTGACGTAAAATCGGGTATTATGGCAGCATTAACCGTTACTGTCAGCGTAATATTTGCCGCACATTGCCCTGAATCCGGGGCGAAAACATAACTGCCGCTTGCCGTATTATTGATCGCCGAAGGATTCCATGTTCCCGTAATCCCGTTCGGTGAAGTTGTGTTCAGTGTCGGTACGATTCCGCCACTGCAAATGGTCAAGGCGGTTGCGAAATTTGGCATGACCAGATTATTGACGGTTATATTCAGGGTAGCATTTGCCGCACACTGCCCGGGATTCGGCGTAAAAATATAACTGCCGCTTGCCGTATTATTGATTGTAGAAGGATTCCATGTTCCCGTAATCCCGTTTGGCGAAGTTGTGTTCAGTGTCGGTACGATTCCGCCACTGCAAATGGTCAAGGCGGTTGCGAAATTTGGCGTGACCAGATTATTGACGGTAACATTCAGGGTAACATTTGCCGCACACTGCCCTGAATCCGGGGTGAAAACATAACTGCCGCTTGCCGTATTATTGATCGCCGAAGGATTCCATGTTCCCGTAATCCCGTTTGGTGAAGTTGTGTTCAGTGCCGGTACGATTCCGCCACTGCAAATGGTCAAAGTGGTTGCGAAATTTGGCGTGACCAGATTATTGACGGTAACATTAAGGGTAGCATTTGCCGCACATTGCCCGGGATTCGGCGTAAAGATGTAATTGCCGCTTGCCGTATTATTGATTGCAGATGGATTCCATGTTCCAGTAATTCCGTTTGGTGAAGTTGTGTTCAGTGCCGGTACGATTCCGCCACTGCAAATGGTCAAAGTGGTTGCGAAATTTGGCGTGACCAGATTATTGACAGTAACATTCAGGGTAACATTTGCCGCACATTGCCCGGGATTCGGGGTGAAAATATAACTGCCGCTTGCCGTATTATTGATCGCCGAAGGATTCCATGTTCCCGTAATCCCATTTGGTGAAGTTGTGTTCAGTGCCGGTACGATTCCGCCACTGCAAATGGTCAAAGTGGTTGCGAAATTTGGCGTGACCAGATTATTGACGGTAACATTCAGGGTAATGTTATTGGCACACTGCCCGGAATCTGGCGTAAAGATGTAACTACCGCTTGCCGTACTATTGATCGCCGAAGGGTTCCATGTTCCGGTAATCCCGTTTGGTGAAGTTGTGTTCAGTGTCGGTACGATTCCGCCACTGCAAATGGTCAAGGCGGTTGCGAAATTTGGCGTGACCAGATTATTGACGGTTACATTCAGGGTAACATTTGCCGCACATTGCCCTGAATCCGGGGTGAAAACATAACTGCCGCTTGCCGTATTATTGATCGCTGAAGGATTCCATGTTCCCGTAATCCCGTTTGGTGAAGTTGTGTTCAATGTCGGTACGATTCCGCCACTGCAAATGGTCAAAGTGGTTGCAAAACTTGGCGTGACCAGATTATTGACAGTAACATTCAGGGTAACATTTGCCGCACATTGCCCTGAATCCGGGGTGAAAACATAACTGCCACTTGCCGTATTATTGATTGCCGAAGGATTCCATGTTCCCGTAATCCCATTTGGTGAAGTTGTGTTCAGTGTCGGTACGATTCCGCCACTGCAAATGGTCAAAGTGGTTGCGAAATTTGGCGTGACCAGATTATTGACGGTAACATTAAGGGTAGCATTTGCCGCACATTGCCCGGGATTCGGGGTGAAAATATAACTGCCGCTTGCCGTATTATTGATCGCCGAAGGATTCCATGTTCCCGTAATCCCATTTGGTGAAGTTGTGTTCAGTGTTGGTACGATTCCGCCACTGCAAATGGTCAAAGTGGTTGCGAAATTTGGCGTGACCAGATTATTGACGGTAACATTCAGGGTAATGTTATTGGCACACTGCCCGGGATTCGGGGTGAAAACATAACTTCCACTTGTCGTATTATTGATCGCTGAAGGATTCCATATTCCCGTAATCCCGTTTGGCGAAGTTGTGTTCAATGACGGCACAGTTTCACCATTGCAAAGGACAAGTGTTGTCGCAAAATTGGGAACAATTGCGGGATTTACTTCCAATTGTGCAGCATGGCTCACAACAGTGTTTGTGGTTGAAGTGATTTGGCAATAATACTGGCTGTCATTAAATGTGACAGGCGTTGGATTGACAGTCAGGATGTTGGTGTTTGCCCCAGAGTAGGGAAGCCCGTTTACCACGTTGACCCAAATTCCGGATGCGTCCAGCGTCTTCCATTGAAAGGTATAGCCTGTAGGATTTGCAAGGGCGACTGAAAATACGGCTGCATTGGCTTCGCAAATCATACTGCTTGCGGGATTCGTCACTGTTGGAGGCGTATTTACGGTAATATTATGGATTCCTATGTCTGCGCAACTTTCCGTGGTTGAAGTTGTCCAGTCGTTGCTGTTAAAAATAGGATTTGGCCCGATCGCATCCGAATCCCGGATGACTGAATAACCCACATTAACCGGCGCATGCACGTCGTCAATTAATGTCCCGTTGTGAAAGAGCTGGAATTCATCATTTGAATTGAAACCTGTAGCATAATGCTGATTTTCAGTAATGCTGCAGGGTGTGATTCCCGTTCCGATTCCGACTAAAAAAGTGGCGCCGGGTGGAATGACCCCGACAAGATTGATGGTGTAAAAACTTGACCCGCCAATATCTCCGTATCGTCTTATCGAATAACTGGACAGATTCACCGGGAAAGCCGTACCATTATAGATTTCGATTACGCCGCCGTCACCGGCCTGCGCATCGTATAATTCTGAAATATAGATGTCGCTTGAAAAATTCGCTGCAGATGCCGAAACAAGTTCGGTAAAAGCCGCCGCCGCAAATGCCTCGCAACCGTTGGTAACAACGCTGATATTCCCAGTGGCATTTCCTGCAGGAACATAAGCCTTGATAACGTTGTCGGAAATGACACTAAAACTGCCTGCGATTCCATTAAATTTTACTGATGAGGTTCCGGAACCCGATTGGAATCCGCTCCCATTGATGGTGACCAATGTGTTTTCCGGACCGGTCAATGGCGAAAAGGAAGTGATTGTTGCCGTAGTGCAGGTTGATGTGACAGTTCCGTTAAGTGTAAAATCGTCCAGGCGGAAAGTACCATTTCCCGTGTTGCCGCTCAGCGAAATCGCAACAGTAATCGTTCCTGTGAGTCCTGAGACCGGATTGGTGACCGTTGTATTTCCGATGGCCGCGCCGACCGTACCGATACTTCCGTTGCCAACGCTGATCCCGTTGATGGTCATATTCCAGTTTTGTGCGCCCAGATTGCTGCGCTGACGCCAGAAATCAAACGAAGTGATTGCTACCTGAAAATTTGCCGCAACATTAAATGTCAGAGTAATCGTTGCGTCTGCGATGTTTGTCAGCCGTATCGCTTCGCCTGTCGCCCCGGCCGTACTTGTCCAGGAATTCAGGCTGTTGCTCCAGGAAGAATTGGAAAAATGGGAATCGGCAATTGTTGGCGCAGCTATATATGGATGCGCGGTAATTGCGGTCGTACCAAAATTGTGTTTATAGATTTGTGCGGCAGATTGATACCCTGTTGTCAATAATAGCAACAAGAGAAAGCTACTTTTGCAGATGAAATTTTTAATCTCCGATGGATAACGCAAGTCATTTTTTTTAAGCATTCCTATTCAGTTTTTTAACCGGATAAAATTACTTCAACTAAAAACCCCCAATCCTTTTATACGTTTATTAAATAGTTACCAAACAGTCATTTAATAGTTGGTTTTTTGTTAAGGAGTTAAAAGACCTGCCTGATTTCGCCATTCTAATTGTATGCCCTGTTTATATAAATCCAGCCTGTAAGGACATCATTGTTGCCCAGAGTGATCGCATAATAATAAGTCCCGTCTGGCAGTTCGTCACCATTATCTGTTTGTCCCTGCCATTGGTTTGTGTAATTGTTGTATTTGTAGACCGCAGTTCCGTATCGGTTGAAAATTTCAAGTTTTTTTACTCCAAAACCTGCCAAATCAAAAGCGTCGTTTAAACCATCGCCATTGGGTGAAATGCCTTTCTGGATGGTGCAGAATATACTGTAAACAGTGGTGCTTTTCGTTTCAGAACAACCTCCGGATGTTGTAATGGTCAGTTGGTATGACAATGGAAAATGCTCTGTTTCCGGAGTGGCATTCAATAAATCGGTAACATTTAAGGCAGATTCATTTCCAACCGTATTTCCCAAATCATTCGTCCATTGGTAACTGGCATCCGGAAATGCTGAAATTGAAGAAGCCTGTAAAAGGAATTTCCCGCCAGAACAGCCTTCGGTAATTTTAAAATTGATATTTTCAATGGTAACATTCAACGCCACATTTCCGGCACATTGTCCGGGATTTGGCGTAAAGACATAAGTTCCGCTTACGGTATTGCTGATTGTTGAAGGATTCCATATTCCTGTAATCCCGTTCGGGGAAGTCGTGTTTAAAACCGGCGCGGTATTTCCGCTACAAAGCGTTAATGTCGTTTCAAAATCGGGAACGATGCTGTTGGTGACCGTAACGTTCAACATCACATTTCCGGCACATTGTCCGGGATTCGGCGTAAAGACATAAGTTCCGCTTGCGGTATTATTGATTGTGGCCGGATTCCATATTCCTGTAATTCCGTTTGAAGATGTG